>ERZ761607.4030-NODE-4030-length-13453-cov-5.259740_pt1 | contig 13453 bp, 11 predicted proteins | sample MGYA00511164_ERZ761607 | MGnify/ENA primary metagenome ERZ761607 (study PRJEB28899, sample SAMN02445080) | bioreactor sludge metagenome | biome: EBPR sludge | place: Australia: Brisbane, Thorneside Wastewater Treatment Plant | collected 2011-06-22 ...
AGGGGCCGGTGGAACGCAAGGTGGTGCGCGTGGTCACGCCCGGCACGGTGACCGACGGCGAACTGCTCGACGAGCGAGCCGACACCCTGCTGCTGGCCGTGCACCGCGTGCGCCAGGCCTGGGGCCTGGCCTGGCTGGGCCTGGCCAGCGGCCAGCTGGGCCTGACCGAGTGCAAGGAGGCCGAGCTGCCGGCCTGGCTGGCGCGGCTGGCGCCGGCCGAGATCCTGCACGACGGCAGCGGTGAGCTGCCCGAACCGCTGCGCCAGGTGCGCGCCGCACGCACCGCAAGGCCGGCCTGGCAGTTCGACACCACCTTGGGCCTGCGCAAGCTGTGTGACCAGCTGGGCGTGGCCAGCCTGGCCGGTTTTGGTGCGCAAGACCTGCCGGTGGCGCACGCCGCGGCCGCCGCGGTGCTCAGTTTTGCCGAGCATACCCAGGGGCGGGCCCTGCAGCATGTGCGCCAGCTGTCGGTGGCGCGTGCCACCGAGTTGCTGGACCTGCCGCCGGCCACGCACCGCAACCTGGAGCTGGTGCAGACGCTGCGCGGCGAGCCGGCACCCACGCTGCTGTCGCTGCTGGACAGCTGCCGCACCGGCATGGGCAGCCGCACGCTGCGCCACTGGCTGACGCACCCGCGGCGCGACCGCGGCGACGCTGCGGCCCGCCACGCCGCCATCGAGGCGCTGATCACGCAGGGTTTCGAGCCGCTGCGCGAGGCACTGCGCGGCATCAGCGACGTCGAGCGCATCACCGCCCGCACCGCGCTTCGCCAGGTGCGCCCGCGCGAGCTGGCCGGGCTGCGCGCCACGCTGGCCGCCCTGCCCGCGCTGCGCGCGCAGGTGCCGGCCGGCGCGCCCTTGCTCGCGGACCTGCAGCAGGCGCTGGCCCCCGACGCGGCCATCGCCGATGCGCTCCAGGCGGTGGCCGACGAGCCGGCGGCGCTGCTGCGCGACGGCGGCGTCATCGCGTCCGGGGTGGACGCCGACCTGGACGAGCTGCGTGCCATCAGCCAGAACTGCGACGCCTTCCTGCTCGACCTGGAGCAGCGCGAGCGCGCGCGCACCAGCATCGGCAACCTGCGCGTGCAGTTCAACAAGGTGCACGGCTTCTACATCGAGGTCACCGCCTCGGGCCTGGACAAGGTGCCCGCCGACTACCAGCGCCGGCAGACGCTGAAGAATGCCGAGCGCTTCATCACGCCCGAGCTCAAGGCCTTCGAGGACAAGGCGCTGTCGGCGCAGGAACGTGCGCTGGCGCGCGAGAAGTGGCTCTACGAGCAGCTGCTGGACCACCTGCAGCAGCACCTGGGTCCGCTGTCGGCGCTGGCACGCGCGCTGGCCGCGCTGGACGCGCTGGCCGCGCTGGCCGAACGCGCGGCCACACTGGGCTGGTGCCGGCCGGAATTCGTGCCCTACCCCTGCATCGCGATCGAGTCCGGTCGCCACCCGGTGGTGGAGGCGCGCCTGGCGGCCACCGGCGGCGGGCCCTTCATCGCCAACCACTGCCGGCTGGACGCGAAGACGAAGATGCTGGTCATCACCGGCCCCAACATGGGCGGCAAGAGCACCTTCATGCGCCAGGTCGCGCTCATCGTGCTGCTGGCGGCCATGGGCTCCTTCGTGCCGGCCAGCGCCTGCCGGCTGGGGCCGGTGGACGCGATCCACACCCGCATCGGCGCCGCCGACGACCTGGCCAATGCGCAGAGCACCTTCATGCTCGAGATGACCGAGGCGGCGGCCATCGTGCACGGCGCCACCGAGCTGAGCCTGGTGCTGATGGACGAGATCGGGCGGGGGACCAGCACCTTCGACGGCCTGGCGCTGGCCGGGGCCATCGCGACGCAGCTGCACGACCGCAACCGCAGCTTCACGCTGTTCGCGACGCACTATTTCGAACTGACCGAGTTTCCCGCGAAGCACGAGCGTGCGATCAACCTGCATGTCGGCGCCGTGGAGAGCGGGCACGACATCGTCTTCCTGCACCAGATCGAGCCCGGCCCGGCCAGCCGCAGCTACGGCGTGCAGGTGGCGCGGCTGGCCGGCATGCCGAATGCGCTCATCCGCCAGGCGCAGGCCACGCTGCAGGCGCTGGAGGCCAAGGCGCAGCAGGGGCAGGCGCAGGTGGACCTGTTCGCGGCGCCGCCGGCGCCGGAGGCGGCCGCGCCGCCCGCGGTGCAGCCGCTGCTCGACGCACTGGCGTCGCTGGAGCCTGATACCCTGTCGCCCCGCGAGGCGCTGGACGCCTTGTACCGCCTGCGCGCCCTGCTTCCGAAAGCCACCCCATGACCTACTGCGTCGGCATCCGCCTCAACGCCGGCCTCGTCTTCCTGTCCGACAGCCGCACCAATGCCGGCCTGGACCAGATCAGCACCTACCGCAAGATGATGATCTACGAGCGGCCGGGCGACCGCTTCATGGTGCTGCTGTCGGCCGGCAACCTGTCGATCAGCCAGAGCGTGCGCGAGATCCTGCAGGTCGAGAAGATCGACACCGGGTCCGACGCCCTCGGCCGCGAGCCGACGACGATCTGGAACGCGACGAGCATGTTCGACGCCGCGCGCGTGCTGGGCAGCGCGGTGCGCCGGGTCTGGGACCAGGACGGCCCCTCGCTGAAGGCCAGCGGCGTGGACTTCAACGCCAGCATGATCTTCGGCGGCCAGTTCCGCGGCGAGGCGATGCGCCTGTTCCTCGTGTACTCGGCCGGCAACTTCATCGAGGCCACGCGCGAGACCTGCTTCTTCCAGATCGGCGAGAGCAAGTACGGCAAGCCCATCCTGGACCGCGTGCTGACGCCCGCCACGCCGCTGGACACCGCGGCCAAGTGCGCGCTGGTGTCGATGGACAGCACGCTGAAGTCCAACCTCACGGTCGGGCTGCCGCTGGACCTGCTGGTCTACCGCGAGGGCGCGCTGAAGAGCGACGAGCATGTCTGCATCGACGAGCACAACCCGTATTTCCGCATGATCCGCAGCACCTGGGGCCAGCGCCTGCGCGAGGTCTTCGACGGCATCGACGACCCGCGCTGGGACGGCGGCGACGCCACCCACCCGCTGATGACGGCGGCCGCGCGCTACGAGCCGATGCGCAAGATCACGAACCCGTCGGAGCGCATCGTCTGACGCGCAGCGCGGCGGCCAGCCCCGCCAGCGCCAGCGCGGCGGCGACGCAGGCGCCGCTGGGGGCGTCCAGGCCCCAGGACAGCGCCAACCCGGCGCCACCGGCCGTCGCCGTGAGCAGCAGCGCGCGCCCACCGGCCAGCCCGGCCCGCCACCACAGCGCCGGCGCGATCAGCAGTGCGAAGACGAGGAACAGGCCCAGCACCGGCACGGCCACGCTGGCGGCGAGCGCAAACAGCGGATAGAAGACGGCGTCGCGCGCCAGGCCGCGGCGCAGCAGCAGCACCGCGGCCGCGCAGCTGGCCAGCAGCGTGGCGTCCGGCCAGCCTGCCCACAACAAGTCGGCGGCCAGCAGTTCGGCCAGCCGCTCGCGGCCATGCGGGTCCAGCCGCGCGCCCAGCAAGGCCGCGCAGGCCCCGAGCACGTACAGCAGGCCGATCAGCGCCTCGCGCTGCGCCGGCCAGCGCCGCGCCAGCAGCGCCACCGCGGCGGCAGCAGCCAGCGCACCGGCGCTGGCCAGGGCCTGCGGCAGCCACCAAGGCCCGTCGTGCGCGAGTGCGCCGGCCCACAGCGCCGCCGCGGCGGCGGCCTGCGCGACCGCGAGGTCGATGAAGACGACGCCGCGGGCCAGCACCTGCGTGCCCAGCGGTGCCAGCGCCAGCAGCGCGGCCAGCAGCGCGGCGGCGGGGGCCAGCCACCAGGCCTCGGCCATCGTGGCGCCCCACGCGCCCAGGGTGCTCAAGGCCTGCGCACCGCCCCGCGCTGCGCCTCCAGCAGCGCGTCGACGAGACCGGAGAACCAGGCCAGCAGGGCCTCGGCGTCGGCGTCCTCGGCCACGGTGGCCGGCAGCACCAGCAGCGGCACCGCGGCGCCGCCGGCGGCCAACTGCGCGGCCAGCCAGCGGGCCGGCCGCGGGTCCTGGTAGGAGGCGACGACGATGGCCGCCGGCGGCGCGCGCCGCAGCGCGTCGCGCACCTGATTCAGGTGCCCCGGGGTGGGCGCCAGGCCGGGTCGCGGCTCCAGGTCCGCCGCCTGCGCCATGCCCAGCCAGTGCCAGAGGTAGCCGAAGCCGGTGTGCTGCACGGCCACCCGCACGCCGCGCAGCGGCGCCGCGCGCCGCTCCCAGTCGACCACCGCGGCCTGCCAGCGCGTGGCGAAGGCGGCGTGGCGCTGCGTGATCTCCGCCGCCCGGGCCGGAAAGTCGGCGGCCAGCCACTGCGCCAGCGCCGCGGCCACCGCAGCCAGGCGGCGCGGGTCGGCATGCAGGTGCGGGTTGCCGTGCGCGTGCACGTCGCCCGACCACGGCGTGGCCAGCGCGCCCGGTTGTGCGTCGATCAACTCGACCTGGTCGGCGGCGAAGAACGGGTGCCGCGCGCGCGGGTTGCCGGCGCGCTGCTGCAGCACCGGCAGCCAGCCCGACTCCAGTTCGGCGCCGGTGCAGACCACCATGTCGGCGGCGCGCATCTGCGCGATCAGCGAGGGCCGCGCCTCGATGTGGTGCGGGTCCTGGCCGGCGTGCGTGGCGACGAAGACGCGCGCGCCGGGCAGCAGCGTACGCACCAGCGCCGCCCATTCGGGTTCGCAGGCGAAGACCGTCTGCGCCTGTGCCGTGGCCGCCGCCAGCGCGGCCAGCAGCAGCGCGGCCGCGGCGCGGCGCAGGCTAGAAGGCATGGGCCGGGTGGGCGCCGAAGCCCAGCACGAACTGCAGCTGCACGCTGCGCCGCGCCGCGTCGTCGAAGCCGACCGCGTCGCGCTGGCCGGTCCACTGCAGCCGCACGGCCTGCAGGTGGCTCGGCTTGAAGGCCAGCATCAGCGAGTGTTCGCGCAGCCGTGCGCCGTGGAAGTGGTCGCCGTGCGGCATGCGCACGCGCAGCCAGTCGGCGCGCGCACCGACCTCCCACTGCGGCGCCCAGCGCCAGACGATGCTGGCGGCGCGGGCCTCGTGGCGGTCGCGGCTGCCCGCGTAACGGTTCAGGCCGGTGATGCGCGCCGCCTCGACGCCCACGCGCAGCTGCTGCGAACGCGGGTTGCCGCCGGGCGCCCACTTCCAGGTCAGGTCGACCATCCAGGTGCGCCTGCCGCTGAATTCGGCGCCGTGGTGGTGGTGGTGCTCATGACCGTCGTGGCCATGGTCGTGGCCATGGTCGTGGCCATGGTCGTGGCCGTGGTCGTGGTCGTGGTCGTCGTCGTGGTCGTCGTCGTCGTGGTCGTCGTGGTGCGCGTCCACCGCGGCCTCGCGACGATTGCGGATGTGCGACAGGCCCAGCTGCCAGGCATGCTCGCGGCCGATGTCGGCGCCGGTCTTGAAGACGAAGGTCGTGACGCCCACGCGGCCCGCCGGCGCGGCGACCTCCTCGACGAGCCGGCGGCCGCGCATTGCCTCGACGCCGAACATCAGGAAGAAGGGCGTCGGCGCGGTCCAGTTCAGCCGCAGCCCGTCGTCGTTCCAGTGCCCGCCGAGGAAGGCGCGGTACAGCAGCGGGCGCTCGCTGAAGTCGTCGGCATGCGGGTGTTGCTCGTTCAGGTAGCCGACCTGCGACGCGAAGCGCCCGCCGCGCAGCTGAAGCCCCCCGGGCAGCGCGGTGGTCTCGACGAAGGCCTCCTCGATGCCGTGCTCCAGCCGGCCGTCGTGCGTCGCGACGGTGGCGCCGAGTTGCGCGCGCAGCCAGGGTCCCAGCGGGCCGGCGGCGGTGAGGTCGCCGTGCCCCAGCTGCAGCCCCTGGTCGCGCCCGCCCAGCGCCAGCGCGCGGGTCGTGTGCGCCACGTCGAGCACGGCGCCGAACTGCCAGGCCGGCGCCTGCGCCGCGGCCGGCGCGGCGGCCGCCAGGGCCGGCAGCAGCGCCAGCAGTCGCCGGGCGCGCGGGCGCGCCGCAGTGGGCGCGGCGCGGCTGCGGCCGGCGCTCATCGCCAGGCGGCCGGCCGGCAGCGGCAGGCGGGTCGTCGGGGTGCGGTGCTCATCGGGTTCTCCTGCGGGATGGCGGTGCCGGTCCGCGCGGCCGCCGCGCGTGGCGGTCGGGTGTCGGCAGGCGGCGGGACATGCACGGGTGGCGCTAGTAATGCTATCGCATTCTCATTAGCGTTGTCTGCCACCCCGGCAGACGCCCTCGGCACCGCCCCACCACGCCCGGACGCCGCGCGGGGCGCTACGCTACGGGGCATGGAACGCATGACCCGCCAACGCAGCGCGATCGAGTCCAGCGTGCAACAGGCCGGCCGTCCGCTGCTGCCCCAGGAAGTGCTGCAGCTGGCGCAGCAGGCGGTGCCCGGGCTGTCGATCGCAACCGTCTACCGCCAGCTCAAGGCGCTGGTCGACGAGGGCGCGCTGCGGGCGGTGCAGCTCGCCGGCGACCCGCCGCGCTACGAGCCGGCGGCGCACGGCCACCACCACCACTTCCAGTGCACACGCTGCCAGCGCGTGTTCGACATGCACGGCTGCCCCGGCAACCTGGCCCACCTGGCGCCGGCCGGCTTCGTGGTCGAGGACCACGAGGTGACGCTCTACGGCCGTTGCGCCGACTGCGCGCCGGGGCCGCGCACCCGCGCAGGCCGCCGTCGCGCCACGGCATGACCCGCCCCCTCGCGCCGGCCGGCGCCCGCACGCTCGTCTTCGGCCACGCCAACGGCTTCCCGGCCGGCACCTACCGCGTGCTGTTCGAGGCCTGGCGCGCCGCCGGCTGGCGCGTCGAGGCGGTGGAGAAATTCGGCCACGACCCGCACTACCCGGTCAGCGGCAACTGGCCGCGGCTGCGCGAGCAGCTGCTGGACTTCGTCGACGCGGTCTCGCCCGACGCGCCGGTGCACCTGGTCGGCCACTCGCTGGGCGGCTACCTGGGGCTGCTGGCCGCGTGCCGGCGGCCGGCGCGCGTGGCCAGCCTGCTGCTGCTGGACTCGCCGGTGCTCGCCGGCTGGCGCGCGCACGGCGTGCAGGTCGTGAAGCTGACCCGGCTGATGCCCCGGGTGTCGCCTGGCCGCGTCTCGCGCACGCGGCGCTGGCGGTGGCCCAGCGCGGCGGCCGCGCAGGCGCATTTCGCGGCCAAGCATGCCTTCGCGCGCTGGGATGCGCGCGTGCTGGCCGACTACATCGCCGCCGGCACCGAGCCCGACCCCGACGCGCAGGCGGGCACGCCGGGCGCGGTGCGGCTGGCCTTCCGGCGCGAGATCGAGACGCGCATCTACGACACGCTGCCGCACCGCTTGGGCACGCTGATCCACCGCCACCCGCCGGCCGGGCCGGTGGGCTTCATCGGCGGCACCCAGTCCACCGAGGTGCGCCAGGTCGGCCTGGCCGCCACGCGCGCGCTGACGCGCGGGCGCATCGAGTGGATCGAGGGCAGCCACCTCTACCCGATGGAACGCCCCGACGAGACCGCCGCGGCGGTGCTGCGCTGGCTGGACGAGGTGCAGGCTGCGGCGCGGCCGGCGCCGGCCCGTCAGTCGACGTAGCGCCCCAGCCGCACCGCCGTGCCGCCGGGCTTGAGGTTGCGCGTGCCGGGCATCACCAGCACGGTGTCGTCGTAGGGCGTCGTGAAGACCATCTCGCCGTCCTGCGCGATCGGCGTGCCGGCCTTCGGGATCACCGACAGGCCGTCGGTCGGCACCAGGAAGCGGAAGTCGGCCGAGCGCGCGACGACCGGCTCGGTGACGCGCACCAGGCGCTGGCGCCCGGGCAGCGGCAGCCGCACGTGGGCCTGCACCCAGGCGTCCTCGGCCAGGCCGGTGAGGCCGAGGAAGCGCACCAGCGCGTCGACGGCGACGTCGGCGGCGGCGCGTTCCCAGTGCTGTCCGCACTCGATCAGCAGCGCGCGCTTGGGGCTCACCGGGTCGCCGAAGCCGCCGCGCTCGACCATACGCAGCCCGGCCGGGTGCCCGGTGTCGATCAGCAGCACCGCCGGCATGCCCAGCGCGCGCGCATAGCTGGCATGCTTGTCCTGCGTGCCGCAGACCATCAGCGGTGCGCAGGGCTCGCTCATCGAGTGGATGTCCAGCAGCAGCTCGGCCTCGTCGACGAAGGGCACCAGCTCGCGCGCGCGCCGCAGCTCGACGCTGTCGCGCGCGCTGTCCAGCGTCTCGTCGGCCCACACCCGGTTGAGGTCCTCGTCGACGCAGCGCGACGGAAACGGGTTGGCCGGGTCGAAGCGTGCATAGGCCTCGACGTTGGCGAAGGCGCAGACCAGCGTGCCGCGGCGCGGCCGGAAGTCCTGGGCGAGCAGCCAGTCCAGCGCGATCGCGCCGCAGATCTCGTTGCCGTGGGTCAGCGCCTGCACCATGACGACCGGGCCCGGCTGGCCGGACTCGAAGCGGTGTACGTAGTCGACACCGGCATTGCCGGCGCGCCAGCGCGTGATGTCGGGGGCGCTCAGTTCGACGGGTGGGTTCATGTCGGGCGGCCGGCGCGCAGCGCCGGCACGAAGTCGCGGTCCAGGGCCTCCAGCAGCGCCATCAGGTGCTGCTGCAGCGTGGCGAAGCCGGCGTGGCGCTCGAGCGTCGCGCTGTCCATGTACAGCCGCTTGTTGACCTCCAGCTGCAGGCTGTGGCGGCCGGCGGCCGGGTCGGCGTAGGCGCGCACCAGCTCCACCCCCTTGAACGGGTCGTTGACCCGCACGTCGTAGCCCAGGGCGGCCAGATGCGCGCGCACAAAGGCGGTGAATTCGGGCGCGCAGGTGGTGCCGTCGCGATCACCCAGCACGATGTCGGCGCGTGGCAGGTCCTTGGTGCCCTCGCCCATCGCGCCGCTGACCGGGTTCATCGAATGGCAGTTGATGTGCAGCACGACGCCGAAGCGCGCATGCGCCGCGTCCAGCAGCGACTTCAGCGCGGCGTGGTACGGGCGGTGGTAGCGGGCTATGCGCCGCTGCACCTCGGCCACGGCGAGCCGGCGGTCGTAGATCGGACGGCCGTCGTCCAGCGTGCGCCAGACCAGCGCCTTGCCGATGCGCGCCTTGCCGCTGGGCACATGCTCGTGCGGCCAGGGTTCGGCGAGCAGCTCCAGGTCGACGTCGGCCGGGTGGCGGTTGGCGTCGATGTAGGTGCGCGGGAAGCGCGCCGCGAGCAGCGGCACGCCGCTTGCTGACGCTGGCCGCCAGAGCTCGTCGATGAAGCAGTCCTCGCCGTCCCGCAATTCCGCCGCGCTGCGGATGCTGCCGAAGTCCGGCGGCATCTCGAAGCCCGAATGCGGGCTGTCCAGCACCAGCGGGCGCTGCGGCACGGCCGGGCCGTGCAGGAAGAGAACGGGGTCGTCCATCGCCCCGAGTATGGCCTGCCGCGGCCGGGCTGCCGGGCGCCGCCGTACGGGCGGACCCGGATGGCCGGCCCCTGCCGAGTCGATAGCATCGCGCCAAGTTGGGGCGGCAGGGCCGCGGCCTTGCTGCGCCGGCCCCTACGCTCCCCACCGCGGGGTTTTTGCGGCCGCGAGCGGCCGCCGCCAGGAGATCCACCATGCAAGAACGTGACATCCGCGACCTGATCGAAGAGGTCCGCGAAGGCAAGCTGCCGCGCCGCGGCTTCATCCAGCGCATGGTCGGCCTCGGGCTGACGGCGCCGATGGCGTCCATGCTGCTGATGCACGCCGGCATCGCCAACGCGCAGTCCGGCCCGGCCTACAAGCCGACGCGCCGCGGCGGCGGTGGCACGCTCAAGGTGCTGTGGTGGCAGGGCCCGGTGCTGCTGAACCCGCACTTCGCCAGCGGCACGAAGGAGCAGGAAGGCTCGCGCATCTTCTACGAACCGCTGGCCGCCTGGGACGCCGACGGCAACCTGATCCCGATGCTGGCCGCCGAGATCCCCAGCCGCGAGAACGGCGGCCTGTCGGCCGACGGCCGCAGCGTGACCTGGAAGCTCAAGCGCGGCGTCACCTGGCACGACGGCCAGCCCTTCACGGCCGACGACGTGGTCTTCAACTGGGAGTTCTGCAAGGACCCGGCCACCTCGTCGTCGCTGATCTCGGTCTACCGCGACATCGTCGTCACCAAGGTCGACTCGCACACGGTGCGCGTGACCTTCCCCAAGGCTACGCCCTTCTGGGCCGAGCCCTTCGTCGGCACCTCGGGCATGATCATTCCGCGCCACCTGTTCAAGGACTACATCGGCGCCAAGTCGCGCGAGGCGCCGATGAACCTCAAGCCCGTGGGCACCGGCCCCTACAAGTTCGTCGACTTCAAGCCGGGCGACATGGTGCGCGGCGCGGCCTACGAGAACTACCACATCGCCAACCGCCCGCATTTCGACGCCTTCGAGATGAAGGGCGGCGGTGACGCCATCGGCGCCGCGCGCGCCGTGCTGCAGACCGGCGAATACGACTACGCCTGGAACCTGCAGGTCGAGGACGAGATCCTCAAGCGCCTGGAGACCGGCGGCCGCGGCAAGGTCAACGTGGTGGCCGGCGGCAACATCGAGTTCATGCAGCTCAACTACACCGACCCCTGGAACGAGGTCAACGGCGAGCGCGCGCACCACAGCACGCGCCACCCGGCCTTCCAGGACAAGGCGGTGCGCGACGCGATGGCACTGCTGGTCGACCGCCAGAGCGTGCAGGACTTCATCTACGGCCGCACCGGCGTGGCGACGGCGAACTTCCTGAACAACCCGCCGCGCTACCGCAGCCCGAACATGAAGTTCGAGTTCAACGTCGACAAGGCGAACCAGATCCTGGACGCCGCCGGCTGGCGGCGCGGCAGCGACGGCATCCGCGCCAAGGGCAACGTCAAGCTGAAGTTCGTCTACCAGACCAGCGTCAACGCGCCGCGCCAGAAGACGCAGGCCATCGTCAAGGACGCCTGCTCCAAGGCCGGCATCGACCTGGAGCTGAAGTCGGTCACCGCGTCGGTCTTCTTCGGCGGCGACGTCGCCAACCCCGACACGTACACCAAGTTCTGGTGCGACGTGCAGATGTACACGACGACGATGACGCAGCCCGACCCGCAGGTCTTCATGCTGCAGTACACGAGCTGGGAATTCGCGACCAAGGACAACAAGTGGGCCGGCCGCAACATCGTGCGCTGGCGCAACGACGAGTACGACAACCTGCACAAGGCCGCCCAGGGCGAGCTGGACCCGGTCAAGCGCGCCGCGATGTTCATCCGCATGAACGACCTGGTGTGCGGCGACGGCTACATCATCCCGGTCGTCTACCGCCCGCGCGTCAGCGGCCAGAACACCAAGCTGGTGGCCCACCTCTCGGGCTGGGACAACGACCTCTGGGCGCTGGCCAGCTGGTACCGCGAGGCCTGAACCCCCAGGCCGATGCCGCCGGGCCCTGAGCCGTCGCGCCAGGGCCCGGCCCGCGTGCACCCACCCCAACGAACGAGCCCGAGCGCCTCGTGGGCCACTACATCGTCCGCCGCCTGCTGATCGCGGTGCCCAGCCTGCTGGGCATCAGCGTCGTGCTGTTCACGGTGCTCGCGCTGGCGCCCGGCGACCCCTTCGAGGAGCTGGCGACCAACCCCAACGTGCCGCCCGAGGTGCGCCAGATGCTGCGCGCGCAGCTCGGCCTGGACGACCCGGTCTGGCAGCGCTACTGGCACTGGCTGACCAGCATGCTGCAGGGCGAGTGGGGCTACTCCTTCGTCAGCCGGCTGGACGTGGACTCGCTGATCCTGCAGCGGCTGCCGGTGACGATCGCGGTGATCGGCCTGTCGCAGGTCGTCGCGCTGCTGATTGCGCTGCCGGTGGGCATCCTGGCCGCCGTCAAGCCCTATTCGTGGTTCGACCGCATCGCCAGCACCTTCGCCTTCATCGGCTTCTCGCTGCCGACCTTCTTCACCGGGCTGCTGTTCATCCTGCTGTTCTCCATCCACCTGGGCTGGCTGCCCTTCGTCTTCCGTTCCGACGTGCAGGCCACTGGCTGGCAGTGGTGGGTGGAGCAGTTCAAGCAGAGCATCATGCCCATCATGGTGCTGGGCCTGTTCCAGGGCGCGAGCTGGATGCGCTACGTGCGCTCGTCGGTGCTGGACGTGATCCGGCTCGACTACGTGACCACGGCGCGCAGCAAGGGCCTGGCCGAGCGCGTGGTGGTCGTCAAGCACGTGGTGCGCAATGCGCTGATCCCGGTCGTCACGCTGGTCGCGCTGCAGCTGCCGGCGGTCTTCGGTGGCGCCATCGTGACCGAGCAGATCTTCCGCATACCGGGCATCGGTTCGCTGCTGATCGACAGCATCCTGCGCAACGACACGCCGGTGATCATGGCGGTGACCTTCGTGCTGTCGGCGCTGGTCATCCTCTTCAACCTCCTCGCCGACGTGCTGTATGGCTGGCTCGATCCCCGCATCAGCTACCGCTGAGCCCGGCCCGCCCCGCGGCCCGACCGGCAAGGCTGACGCGCCGCTGCCGCGCAGCGTCTCGCCCTGGGCCGAGGCCTGGCGGCGCTTCCGCCGCCACCGCCTGGCCTACTGGAGCCTGTGGCTGCTGGGCTTGGTGGTGCTGGTCGTGCTGCTGGGCCCGCTGGTCTGGAAGCTGGGCATCAACGACATCGACTTCCGCGCCCGCCTCGCCGGGCCGTCGACGGCCCACCCCTTCGGCACCGACGACCTGGGGCGCGACCTGCTGGCGCGCATGCTCTACGGCGGCCGCGTCTCGCTGGCCGTGGGGCTGGCGGCGATGCTGATCGGGCTGGTCATCGGCGTCGTCGTCGGCGCCATCGCCGGCATCGCGCGCGGCTGGATCGACGCCGCGCTGATGTGGGTCACCGACCTGTTCCTGAGCCTGCCCACGCTGCCGGTGCTGCTGCTGCTGATCTTCTTCTTCCGCGACCCGCTGAAGGCCGTCTTCGGGCCCGAGGTCGGCATCTTCCTGCTCATCGTGCTGGTCATCGGCGGCCTGTCGTGGATGCCGGCGGCGCGGCTGGTGCGCGCGCAGTTCTTCAGCCTGCGCGAGAAGGAATTCGTCGAGGCCGCGCGCGCGCTGGGCGCCTCCACCTCGCGCCAGGTCGTGCGCCACATCCTGCCCAATGCGCTGGGGCCGGTCATCGTCGCCGGCACCATCAACATCGCCGCCGCCATCCTGACCGAGAGCACGCTGAGCTTCCTGGGCCTGGGCTTCCCGCCGGACATCCCGACCTGGGGCCGCATCCTCTACGACAGCAAGGACTACCTCGACATCGCGATGCACTGGTCGCTGTTCCCCGGCTTCGCGATCTTCCTCGCGGTGCTGACGATCAGCTTCATCGGCGACGGGCTGCGCGACGCGCTGGATCCGAGGCGGGTGCTGTGAGACGCGTGTCGAGTAAGTTCCGGTCCGGTTTCGGCGCCTCGCAGCCGTTCGTGGCGTTGCGTCGTTTGTTCGTGCTGGCGTTCGCGCAGCGAAGCCGCGTGGGGGCAGCCCGCAGCGCCCAGAGTCCGGCGGTCG
>ERZ761607.4033-NODE-4033-length-13448-cov-4.579258_pt1 | contig 13448 bp, 11 predicted proteins | sample MGYA00511164_ERZ761607 | MGnify/ENA primary metagenome ERZ761607 (study PRJEB28899, sample SAMN02445080) | bioreactor sludge metagenome | biome: EBPR sludge | place: Australia: Brisbane, Thorneside Wastewater Treatment Plant | collected 2011-06-22 ...
CCTCACCCCTCACCCCTCACCCCTCACCCTCAGCGCGCCAGCGCGCCAGCGCCAAGCGCCAAGCGCCAAGCGCCAAGCGACCCAGCGAGCGAAGATCGAAGGGCCGACGAAGACGAAGAAATCGAAGGCCGCGCATCCACCACAGAGCGTCATGGCCCGATTCCGTCCGGCCCGGTCCCCAAGGCCACGGCCGCCGCACCGGACGCGGGGCAATAAAAAAACCCGGCAGCGTGGGGCTGCCGGGTCGTTGCGCGGCGGGAGGGTGCCGCGCGGCGAAGCGATGGAACCGAAGGCTTACTTGGCCTTCGCCGCCTTGGTGGCCTTGGCCACGGAGGCCTGGACGCTGTCGGTGGCGTTCTCGAACTGGATCTTCACGAGCTGGCCGAAGGCTTCGCCGGTCTTCAGGGTCAGGCCGAACACTTCCTGGCTGGCGGCGACGACGCGCTCGGCGTTGTCCTTGGCCACCTGCAGGCCCTTCGGCCACAGGGTCTTGTAGCCGTCGAGGTCGCGCGCCTCGGCCAGCTCGCCGAAGAAGGCGGTGGTGGCGTCGACGTTCTTCTCGAAGGTCTTCAGTTGCACGCCGAACACGGTCTCGGCGCTTTCCAGGGCCAGGCGGTTCGCACGGGCGGCCGCGGCCGCGAACTGGTGCGTGAACTGGCTGACGGTCTCGTTGAACTGCAGGGTCATGGCGTTTGCTCCAAATGGGATTGCCGGTTTGTTGCGTCGCAGCATAGCGGGGCCGATGTTGCAGTGCAATATCTGGCGTATGGTTTTCCGACGAACGGTCAGGAAGCGTTGGGAATCAAACGCTTGTATGGTTCGGGGGCCAGGGGCCAGGGGCCAGGGGCCAGAAGCCAGGAACCTGCGCGGCGAGAGAAGGACCAACATGCCCTGGCGCTTGGTCCCCTATTGCCCTTCGCTCCCTGTAAGAGCGACGCAAGTCGCGACCGGCATCCCTGAAACCGCCCGCAGGCGACATGCCCTCCGCCCCAACGCGGCGGCAATCCACGGCTTCCCGAATCTCCTGTCGCCCCACATCCGGGCAGGCAGCGGTGCGCGACGCACTCCGTCACCCCGCACCGTCGGAACGGGAACCGCACTCCAGTGGCGTTGCGTACCCCGCGCGCGGCCGCGACCGAAGCCGCTTCTAAAGAGGGGAAGGGCCGCGGTAGCGGCAGCCGGAGGTGCAGGTCTCGTGCACCACCACTTCGCTCAGCAGCGGCAGCGCGGGCTTGAGCCGTTCCCAGATCCAGGCGGCCAGCCGTTCGCTGGTCGGGTTCTCCAGCCCCGGGACGTCGTTGAGGTAGTGGTGGTCCAACTGCTCGTACAGCGGCCGGAACGCCGCCTTGACCTCGGCGAAGTCCATGACCCAGCCGGCGTGCGGATCGACCGGGCCGGAAACGTGCAGTTCCACCCGGAACGAATGCCCGTGCAGGCGCGCGCACTTGTGGCCTGCCGGCACGTGGGGAAGCCGGTGCGCGGCTTCCAGGGTGAAGACCTTGAAGATGTCCATGGCGGCGATTGTAGGCAGGCCACGGCGCCGGCGGCGCCGTGGCGGTAGCGGTGGCAGTGGCGGTCAGTGCGAGGGGCGCGGAGAGCCTTGTCCGTTGCGGCGGCCGCCGTCGCGGCGCTGGCCGCCGCCGCCGTGCTTCTTCGGGCCGGCGTGGGCGTGGCGCGGGGCGTCGCCGTGCGGGCGGCGGGCGTGCTTGTGGCCGCCGCCGTTGCGGCGCGGGGTGCGCTCGCCGCCGGGCTGCTCGGCCTTGCCCGGCGCGCTGTTGCCCCAGCGGATCGGGGTCATCGGCTCGAAGCCGGGCACGTCGCGGATGTCCATGTCGCGGTTGAGCAGGCGGACGATGGCGCGCAGGTACTTGGCCTCGTCCTGCGCCACCAGCGAGATCGCCTGGCCCGTGGAGCCGTTGCGGCCGGTGCGGCCGATCCGGTGCACGTAGTCCTCGGCCACCATCGGCAGGTCGAAATTGATCACCTGCGGCAACTGGTCGATGTCGATGCCGCGCGCGGCGATGTCGGTCGCCACCAGCACGTTGATGCGGCCGGCCTTGAAGTCGTTGAGCGCGCGCTGGCGGGCGCCCTGCGACTTGTTGCCGTGGATCGCCGCGGTCTTGATGCCGCTCTTCTCCAGGAACGTCGCCAGCTTGTCGCTGCCGTGCTTGGTGCGGGAGAACACCAGCGTCTGCAGGCGGCTGTCCTGCGCCAGCAGGTGCAGCAGCAGGTCGCGCTTGCGGGTGCCGTCGACCGGGTGCACGCGGTGGGCGATGGTCTCGGCCACGGTGTTGCGCGGGGTCACCTGGATCTGCTTCGGCTCGCGCATGAACTCCAGCGCCAGTTCGCGGATCGGGTCGGCGAAGGTGGCCGAGAACAGCATGGTCTGGCGGTTCTGCCGCGGCAGCTTGGCCAGGATGCGCTTGATCGAGGGCAGGAAGCCCATGTCGAGCATGCGGTCGGCCTCGTCCAGCACCAGCACCTCGATGCCGGACAGGTCCACGCTGCGGCGTTCGAGGTGGTCGATCAGGCGGCCCGGGCAGGCGATCACCAGGTCCACGCCGCGGCGCAGCGCGTCGAGCTGGTTGCCCATGCCGACGCCGCCGTAGATGGTGGTGCTGGGGATGCGCAGGTACTTGCCGTAGCCGCGCAGGCTTTCGTGCACCTGCACCGCCAGTTCGCGGGTGGGGGTCAGCACCAGCGCGCGCGGCTTGCGCGGGGCGCCGCGCTGCACTTCTTGCGGGGTGGTCGCCAGGTACTGGATCAGCGGCAGGCCGAAGGCAGCAGTCTTGCCGGTGCCGGTCTGGGCGCCTGCCAGCAGGTCGTGGCCTTCCAGCGCCAGAGGGATGGCCTGTTCCTGGATGGGGGTGGGCTGGGTGTAGCCCTGTTCGTCCAGCGCGCGCAGCAGGGCGGGCGCCAGGCCGAGGTGTTCAAACGTCATTGTCGAAGCTCCAGTATCGGCCGGCCGGACACGCGCGCCGCGCCGGCACGGGCGTGCGGCGGCGTCGGGGACGCGGGGTACGGAATGGCCGTAGCTCGAAGCGTTCCCGTGAAACCGCGCTGCGAGAGGGATGGCGGATGCGCCGAGAGTGGCGGATCCGGGCTTGCGCAGCGGAAGAAGCCGGAGCGGGGCGGGCGCGGGAAGTCGCAAGGACACCCGGCGCCGGCGGACCATGGGGAAACGAGCGGCCACTGGCAAGCGGCGGGCATTCTACCCGATCGGCCGCCCCGGCGGGGAAATCCCCCGCCGCCGGCGCCGGTGCGACCGAACGTCGCAGGCCGGCACTGTGCCATGGCGAGGCGTATCATGGCCGCCGAAGACCCACGTAGCCGACCGCCATGAGCCTTCGCGTCCTCCACCAGAACGATGCGCCCGTGCCCGCTCCCGCGGGGAACGCCGGGTGCCGGACGCATCCGCGCGGCTGCCGCGGCTGCCTGGTGCGGCACTTGGCCGTATGCGCCGCGCTGCCGGTGGACAAGGCGCAAGCGATGGAATCGCTGGCCGAGGACCTGCGGCTGGCGGCCGGCGAACCGCTGGTGCGCGAGGGCGACCCGCGGCGCGGCGTGTTCACCGTCACCAAGGGCGCGCTGCGCCGCATCCGCCTGCTGCCCGACGGGCGCCGGCTGGTGGCCGGCTTCCTGATGCCGGGCGACTTCATCGGCTTCAGCGGCACCTCGCACTACCGCCACACCATCGAGGCGATCACCGACTGCACGCTGTGCGAGTTCTCTATGGCCGACATGCGCGGGCTGTGCAACGACTACCCGCAACTGGAGCGCGAACTGCTGGAGCGCGCCTGCGTGGAGCTGGACGCCACCCGCGGCAACCTGATGGCGCTGGCGCGGCTCAACCCGATGGAGCGGCTGGCCGGCTTCCTGGTGGACATGGCGCTGCGCCGCCGCCGCCAGGGCCAGGACGACACCGAAGTGGTGCTGCCGATGACGCGCACCGACATCGCCGACTACCTGGGCCTGACCGTGGAAACCGTCAGCCGCAGCTTCACCCGCCTGCGCCAGGAAGGCAGCATCGCCACCGACGACCCGCACCATGTGCGCCTGCTCGACCGCAAGCGCCTCGACGCCCTGGCCGAAGCGCGCGCCTGACGCGCCCGCATCTCATGCCGCGCCGGCCGTGCGCAGCGGCAACCGCAACACGACAAATTCCGCCGGCCTGAGCGCGGCGAAGCCCAGTTCCAGGCAGGCCTCGCCGCGCGCGATGGCGCCGGCGTCGGCGGTCTCGCTGCCGCAGCGGACGTAGTACGCCCGTTCCGGCGTGGCGCCCTGGAACGCGCCGGCGCGGAACAGCATGTCCAGGAAGGCGCCGGCCTGGACCGCGACCCGCGACCACAGCCGCGGCGCGTTCGGCTCCAGCGCGGTCCACGCCAGCGCCGGCGCCAGGCTGGCATGCAGGAACGAAGCCAGGCGCCGCACCGGCACGTACTTGAACGGCGAGGACAGCGTGTCCTGCCCGGCCAGCGTGCGCGCGCCCCACACGTACAGGCCGCGCGGCATCCGGCGGATCGCATTCACCGCGTGCGGGTTGAGGGTTTCGTTCTCGCGGTCGTCCAGCATGCGCTGCACGCCCGCCATGCCGCGCAGGTCGGCGCCGGTGCCGGCGGGCGCCTTCCAGACCCCGCGCTCGACGTCCGTGCGCGCGTAGATGCCGGCGACCGCGCCGCTGGGTGGGCAGGGGCCGTGCGCGTCGCACAGCCACGGATGGTAGAGCGCGGCGTACGCGGCATCGTCGCCGGACAGCGCGATGGCGTGCGCGATCGCTTCGGCGTCGGTGGCCTGCGCCGGCGCATCGACGATCAGGAAAGCCTGCCGTTGCGCGCACGCGGCTTGCAGGCAGTGCAGCGCCGCGATGTCGTCCAGTCCGGGCGCGCACAACAGGGTGAAGCCGATGCCGTCCAGCACGCCGTCGGGAGCGAACGCGGCGCCGATGCGGGCCACGGTGTCGGCGCCGTCCGGCGGCAGCGCGGCCACCTGTGCACGCCGCCCGCCGTTGGCGAAGAAGTGCATCGCCGCGCGGCCGGCGAAGCGGGCCGCCGGGTCGCCGAAGTGCGCCTGATAGGCGGCGTGGCCGTCGATGGCGGCGACCTGCGGCGCATCGCCGTCCGCGTCCAGGTCGAGGATCAGTAGCTCCGAGGTGGCGGCCGGCGGCGTGTGCCGGGTGGCCGTCGGCGTTTCTTCCACGTACAGGCCGGGCGTGCGGAAGTCGGGCATGGGCGGGATTCCCTGGGACGCATCCCTGTCCACGCACAAAGCGCGGCGGACGTGCCAGCCCCGCGGCGCTCAGGCCGCACCGGGCGCGGCTTCGGCCAGGCGGCCGTCGGCCAGCTGGTAATGGCGCTGCACCACGCCCGGCGGCAACGCGGCGTGGCTGATCACCAGCAGGCTGCGGCCGGCGCAGGCGGCGGCCACGTCGTGCATCAACGCGTCGGCGGTGTCCTGGTCCAGCCCTTCGGTGGGCTCGTCCAGCAGCACCAGCGGCGCATCGCGCAGCAGCGCGCGCGCCAGCGCCAGCCGGCGCGCCTGCCCGGCCGAGAGCGTGGCGCCGTTCTCGCCGACCCAGGCGTCCAGGCCGTCGGTTTCCTCGCGGAAGCGCGCGTCCAGCTTCACCTGCGCCAGCGCCCGCCACAGGCGCGCGTCGTCCGCGCCGGGATCGCCGAGCCGCAGGTTGTCGCGCACGCTGCCGGAGAACACCGGCGCCTCCTGCGGCAGCCACGCGATCCGCGCATGCCATTGCGCCAGCGGCGCCTGCCTCAGGTCCACGCCGCCGAAGCTGGCCTGGCCGCGGTCGGGATCGCACAGCCGCAGCAGCAGCGCCAGCAGCGTGGACTTGCCCTGGCCGCTGTCCCCGCGCACCGCGATGCGCTCGCCCGGGCGCAGCACCAGCGACACGTCGCTGAGCACTTCGCGCGCCGCGCCGGGCCAGCGGAAGGCGACGGCGGCCAGGCGCAGTTCGCCGTCCGCCGGCAGCGCGGCCCGGCCGGTGTCGGCGACCGCGGACGGGATGCCGACGACCGATTCGAGCCGCTGCGCCGACGCGCGCGCGGCCTGCCAGGCTTGCCAGGCCAGCGCGATGCCGGCCGCCGTTTCCAGCACCGCCACCGTCATGAAGAAGATGCCGCCGGCCGCCGCCGCGGCGATGCGGCCGGCATGCACCGCCGACAGCAGCAACCACAGCATCGCCGGCAGCACCAGTGCGACCGCGACCGCGTGCGCGGCGGCGCCGGCGGCCAGGCGGCGCTTGGCGTGTTCCTCGCGCGCGGCGACGGCGGCGCTGCGCGCGTCCAGCGCGTCCAGCCAGCGCACCGCGGCGTCCATCGCTGTCAGATCGGTCGCGCCCTCGAGGCCTTCCTGCACGGCGGCGCGCAGTTCGCCGCGCGCCTGCGCGCGCGCGGCTTCGTCGGCCGCCAGGCCGCGCAGGGTGAGCCGCGGGATCGCCACGCCCAGCGCCGCCAGCGCGCCCAGCAGCAACAGCCCGGCCGCGGGCAATACGGCGAAGGCCGCCAGCGATGCCAGCAGCGCCAGCGCGGACAGCGCCAGCAGCGGGCCGAGCGCGCGCACCAGCAGCCCGTCCACCGCGTCGATGTCCGCCATCAGCCGCGCCAGCAGGTCGCCGGTGCGGAAGCGGCCCAGCCCCAACGGCGCCAGCGGCAACGCACGGCGGAAGAACCACGCGCGCAGGTCGCGCGCCACGCGCAGGGTGGCGTCGTGGCCGGCCAGTTTTTCGCCGTAGCGCGACAGGATGCGCGCGAAGGTCAGCGCGCGGATGCCGGCCGAGGGGCCGAAGAAGTTGAACCCGGCCGCCGCGCCGCCGGCCAGCGCGGCCGCGGTGAGGAAGTGCCCGGACAGCCCCAGCAGGCCGGTGCCGGCCAGCAGCGTGACCAGCAGCAATGCCAGCCCCAGCGCGATCGGCCCTGCGTGTCGGGCGAACACGCCGCGCAGGTCGTCGCGCCGGTTCATGGCCGCGCCTCCACGGCGGACAGGCGACCGTCGCGCAGCGACAGCACGCCGTCCATGGCCGCGCGCGCGGCGGCGCTGTGGGTGGCCATCAGCACGGCGCGGCCGTCGGCATGGCGGACGATGGCCGCCAGCACCGCGGCCTCGGTCGGCGGATCGAGGAAGGCGGTGGGTTCGTCCAGCAGCAGCACGTCCGGATCGCGCAGGAACACCCGCGCCAGCGCGATCCGCCGCGCCTCGCCGCCGGACAGGCCGAAGCCGCGCTCGCCGACCGGCGTGTCCAGCCCCTGCGGCAGGCGATCGGCGAAGCGCGTCACCTGCGCCGCTTCGGCCGCCGCGCGCAGTTGGGCTTCGGTCGCATCGGGCCGGGCCAGCCGCAGGTTGTCGGCGATGCTGCCGGCGAACAGGAACGGGCGCTGTGGCGCATAGCCGATGCGCAGTCCATCGGCGCGCGCCAGCGTGCCCTCGTGCGGCAGCCAGCCGGCCAGCGTTTCCAGCAGCGTGCTCTTGCCGCCGCCGCTGGGCCCGACCAGCGCCAGGCGGTCGCCGCGGCGCAGCGCCAGCGCCACGCCGCGCAGCACCGTCGGTGCGCCGTCCGCGTGGCGCACGTCCAGTGCGTCGGCTTGCAGCAGCATGTCGCCCTCGATGCGGGTGACATCGGCAGTGATGGTGTGGGCCGCGGTGGCGTCTTCGTTCTTCGCCGCATCGGCGGCGCCGTCGTCTTCGTCGTCCAGCGGGCCCAGCGCGGCGGCGATGCCGTCGACCGCGGCCAGCGCGGCGGCGCGGTCGTGGTAGTGGGTGGCGAGCCGGCGCAGAGGCGCGTAGTACTCCGGCGCCAGCAGCAGGCAGAACACGCCGGTCTGCAACGACAGCGACGCGCCGCCGAAGCCGAGCATGCCCAGGTAGCCCAGGCCCAGGTACAGCGCGATCATCGCCACGCTGAGCGAGGCGAAGAATTCCAGCACCGCCGACGACAGGAAGGCGATGCGCAGCACCTTCAAGCTGCGCACGCGCAGTTCTTCGGCGGCGGCGCGGATGCCGCGCAGTTCGTCCTCGCCGCGACCGTACACGCGGATCAGGCCCAGCCCGCGCAGGCGGTCGGCGAAATGCCCGCCCATCCGCGCCAGCGCCTGCAACTGGCGGCGGCTGGCCGCCTCCGCGCCGCGGCCCACCAGCACCATGAACAGCGGCACCAGCGGCAGCGTCAGCAACAGGACCAGGGCGACCACGGGATCGGCGAGGAAAGCGGCAATCAGGATCGCCGGCGGCACCCAGGCCACTTCCGCGCGCACCGGCACGAAGCCACCGAAATAGCCTTCCAGCGCGTCCACGTGCGTGCCCATGCGCTCGGCCAGGGCGCCGCTCTGCTGCGAGCGGATCCAGTGCGGGCCGCGCTGCACCAGCCGCCGCGCGATGCGCGCGCGCAGGGCATGGCGGATGCGTTCGACCGCGCGGTCGGCGGCGCGCCGGCCCGCCCAGCCCAGCGCCGCACGCAGCAGCAGCGTGCCCAGCAGCGCGGCGAGGGCGGGCAGCACCTGCGCCGGCGGCCGTTGCGCCACGAACACCTGCTGCACGCTCCACGCGATCAGTGCCGCCTGCGGCACCAGCAGCCAACCCGCCAGCACCGACAGCACGGCGGCCCGCCGCAGCGGCGCGCGGGCGATGCCGCCCAGCGCTTTCAGCCGGGCCCCGGCGTCGTGCGCGGAAGCCGGCGGCGCCGTGTTCTCGGCCGCCGCGCCGCGCGCACGGCCGCTCATGCCGGCAACGGCGCGCAGCCCAACGCCGTCAGCACTCCATGCAGGGCCGGGTGCCGCATCAGCCAGGGCGAGGCGATGGTCAGCACGCCGGCGGCCAGCACGAAGGCGGCGGCGGCATGGCGCAGCGCCGGGCGTTGCAACACCCGGCCCAGGCGCGCGCCCGACCAGGTCAGCGGCACCATCACCGGCAGCGTGCCCAGGCCGAAGGCGGCCATGGTGAGCGCGGCGTCGCGGGCGTTGGCCTGCAACCAGGCCACGGTCAGCAGGCTCAGGCTGAGCCCGCACGGCAGCCAGCCCCACAACGCGCCCGCGACCAACCGGCGCGGCAGGGTGTCGGCGGGCAGCACCCGCGCGTGCAGCGGGCGCAGCACGTTCCACAGCCGCGCGCCCGGCCGCGACAGCACGTCCAGGCGGCCGCGGCGGTCCCACAGGCGCAGCGCCAGCAGCACCAGCGCCAGGCCCACGCCCACGCGCATCGCCAGCACCACGTTGCCGTGGCGCGCCAGCGCCAGCAGGCCGCCGCCGAACGCGCCCACCAGCAGGCCGGCCAGGGTGTAGCCGCCCACGCGGCCCAGGTTGAGCTGCAACGCCGGCCCCCAGCCGCTGCGCGCGGAGGCGGCGGAGAACCCGGTGGCGATGCCGCCGCACATCGCGATGCAGTGCGTGCTGCCCAGCAGGCCGGCCAGCAGCGCGGCCAGCAGCACCGGAAGGTCAGGGCCCATCGCCGCCTTCGCGCGGTGCCGGGGCGCGGCGCGCGCCCGGGCCGGGCGGGGCGTCGTCGAGGATGTCCAGCGCCGGCGTGTCCAGGTCGTCGAACTGGCCCTTGCGCACGGCCCAGGCGAAGGCGGCGATGGCCAGCCCCAACAGGACCAGGCTGATCGGCAACAGCATCAGCAGGATGTTCATGCGGCCAGTTTCCTGTCGTCGCGCGCCAGTCGCAGCGCATTGAGGGTCACCACCAGCGAGGATACCGCCATGCCCAGCGCGGCGATCCACGGCGTGACCAGGCCGGCGGCCGCCAGCGGCACCGCCAGCAGGTTGTAGCCGGCCGACCACAGCAGGTTCTGCCGCACCAGCCGGCGCGACAGCCGCGCCACTCGCACCGCGTCGGCGATGCGCAGCAGCGACGGGCCGGTGGTCACCAGGTCGGCGGCGTGCTGCGCCAGCGGCGCACCTTCGCCCATGGCCACGGACACGTCGGCGCCGGCCAGCACCGGGGCATCGTTGAGGCCGTCGCCGACCATCGCCACGATCCGGCCCTCGGCCTGCAGCGCGCGCACCCGCGCCAGCTTGTCCTCGGGCGATTGCCGCGCGCGCGCGTCGTCGATGCCCAGCGCCTGCGCCAGCCGCGCCACCGGCGCTTCGGCGTCGCCGCTGGCCAGGTGCACGCGCAGGCCGGCCGCACGCAGCGCCTGGACGGTGGCGGCGGCATCGTCGCGCGGGTGTTCGCTCAGGGTGAAGCGCGCCAGCGCGCGCTGGCCGTCGCCCAGCCACACGCCGCCGTCGTCGGCGCGCGCGGCGGCCCAGTCGGCGCGGCCGAGGCGCCAGTGGCGGCATTCGACCTCGCCCTCCACGCCCAGCCCGGGGCGCGCGACCACGGCCTGCGCCTGCATGCGCGGCGGCACGTCGGCGAAGGCGGCGGCGATGGGGTGGCGGCTGTCCTTCTCCAGCGCGGCGGCCACCGCGACGGCAGCCTCGGCGTCCAGCCCGGCGTACACCGCCACCGACGCGCGCGCGGGCTTGCCGTCGCTGAGCGTGCCGGTCTTGTCGAACACGATGTCGGTGGCGCGCGCCAGCGTGTCCAGCGCCTCGGGCCGGGTGGACAGCACGCCCAGTCGCGCCAGCGCGCCGTGCGCCGCCGCCAGCACCGCCGGCACCGACAGCGACAGCGCGCAGGGGCAGCTAACGACCAGCAGCGCCAGGGTGACTTCGAACGCACGCTCGGGTGCGTACATCCGCCAGCCGGCGTACACCGCCACCGCCAGTACCAGCAGCACGGCGACGAAGCGGCGGCCGACCCGGTCGGCCATCCGCGCCAGCGGCGGGCGATGGTTCTGCGCCTGGTCCACCAGCGCGGCCAGTTGCGACAGCCGGGTGGCGCTGCCGGTGGCGGTGACGCGCAGGCGCGCGGGCCGTTCGCGGCAGGTGGTGCCGGCGTAGACGGTCTCGCCGGGGCGGCGGTGCACCGGGCGGGATTCGCCGGTCAGCAGCGCTTCCTCGAACATCGCCTCGCCGTCCAGCAGCACGCCGTCGGCCGGCACGGTCTCGCCGGCGGCGATGCGCACCACGTCGCCGCCTTCCAGCGCCGAGGGCGGTACCGATTCGCGGCTGCCGTCGGCGCGTTCGCGCACGGCGAACACCGGCCGCGCCCGCGCCAGCGCATCGACCTGCGCGGTGGCGACGTTGCGCGCGCGCTGTTCCAGCATGCGCGCGGCCAGCAGCAGGAACACGAACATCACCGCCGCGTCGTACCAGACGTGGGTGCCGCCGCGGATGGTCTCGACCAGGCTGGCGAAGTAGGCCAGCAGGGTGGAGCCGGCGATCAGCGTGTCCATGCCCAGGTGGCGCGCGCGCAGCTCGCGCGCCATGCCGGCCAGGAACGGCCAGCCGCTGTAGAACACCACCGGCGTGCTGACCAGGAAGGTCAGCCAGCGGAACAGGTCGCGGGTGGGCGCGGGCATGGTCGAATTCACGTCCAGGTACAGCGCCTCGGCCAGCATCATCGCCTGCAGCGAGCCCAGCCCGGCCACGCCCAGCCGCAGCAGCCAGCGGCGGCGCTCGGACAGGCGCGCCTGCTCGCGCGCTTCGCCGGTGGCCAGGTAGGGGCGGTAGCCGAGCATCGCCAGGCGTCGCAGCAGCGCCGACAGGCGCGCGCGCGCCGGGTCCCAGGCGATGCGGATGCGGCCGGTGACCGCGTTGGCGGTGGTGTCCAGCACGCCGTCCTCGCGCGCCAGCGCGCGGTCGATCAGCCAGGCGCAGGCGGCGCAGCGCATGCCGTCGGTGAGCAGGACGATCTCGCGGCCGCCTTCGACCGCGCGGCTGTGTTCGTCCAGCAGTTCCTGCCGGTCCCAGCTTTCCAGGTCCAGCGCCTCGGCCTGCACGCGGTTGGCGGCGGCGCTGCGCAGGCGGTAGTAGCTGCCCAGGTCGGACTGCTCGATCCAGGCCGCGGCCGCTTCGCAGCCTTCGCAGCAGTAGGCATGGCCGTCCGCGCCGGCCTGCCGCCCCGCTCCGGCGACGGGCTCGCCGCAGTGGTGGCAACGCGCGACGGGCATGTCCACGGGAAGGCGGTCAGCCGCCGCTGTGCCCGGGCGCCAGGCGCACGGCCTGGGTGTCGCGCTGCAGGCGGCCCTTGACGCGCCAGCTCGCGTCTTCCGGCGCCAGTTGCACGTTCCAGTCGTGGCGGGTGTCGATCTCGGCCGGCGCACTCCAGCCGGCCTGCGTGCGCGCCAGGCGCAGGGTGACGTCCTGCGCGGCCTCGGTGGGATGGGCCAGGGTCAGCACCAGCGGCGAGGGGCCGGCGAAGTCGCCGGTGACCACGACCAGCTCCACGTGGTCGGGGCGGACCTGCACGATGGCACTGAGCTTGCGCTGCGCCGCGCGCTCGTCCGGGCCCAGGTCGGTGGTCTGGATCTGCGCCGTGCGCTGCACGGTGTCGGTCACCGCGTCGGCGCCGCCGGAACGCACCGCGACCACCACCAGGCCCACGCCGGCGACGATGGAGGCGAGCGGGATGCCCAGCACCACCCACATCATCGGTTCCTTCCAGAACGGACGCTTGGCTTCGGCTGGGGAGTGCGGGTCGGGGGTCATGGGACGGGTCCGAAATAGCTGCTGTCCACCGTCTTCTCGTTGCCGCCCTCGGCATCGCGCACGGTGAAGGTGATGGGGTGCCGGCCGCCGACCGAGGCGGGCGCGGTGACGGTGACCGCCAGCGACAGCACTTCCTCCGGCTCGGCGCGCGCGGTCAGGTCGCCGCCGCGCAGGACGATGCCGGGCGTGCCGGCGGCCAGCGCCACATGGTACGTGTGCGGCTGCTGGTCCTTGTTCACCAGCTTGAGCGTGTAGCTGTTCTCGATCTGGTCGCCGGCCACTTCGCGGTACAGCGCGTTGCGGTCGCGCAGCACGTCCACGATCAGCGGCTCGCGGTTCAGCACGCCCCAGGTCCAGGCCATCACCAGGCCCAGCAGCAGTGCGCCGTAGACGAAGATGCGCGGGCGCAGCACCCGCGACGGCTTGCCGTCGATCGCGTTCTGGGTGGTGTAGCGGATCAGGCCCTTGGGATAGCCCATCTTGCCCATCACGTCGTCGCAGGCGTCGATGCAGGCGCCACAGGCGATGCACTCGTACTGCAGGCCGTTGCGGATGTCGATGCCGGTGGGGCAGACCTGCACGCAGATCGTGCAGTCGATGCAGTCGCCGAGCTGGTCCGGGGCGAACTTGGGCAGAGGCTCCAGCACCGCGCCGGCGCCGGCGAAGGTGATGGTGCCGTGCACGCCGATCCGCTGGTCGGCGGCGCTGGGATGCGCCGCGGCGCGCGCCACGTAGTCGTAGGCGATGGCGTTGCCCAGCAGGCCGCGCGCGCGATCCAGCACGCTGCCCAGGCCGCGCTTGCGCGGGCCGCGCGGCTCGCCGCGCATCGGGTCGTAGGCGATGATGAGGGTGTTGCGGTCGAACATCGCGCTCTGGAAGCGCGCGTAGGGGCACATGTACTTGCACACCTGC
>ERZ761607.4037-NODE-4037-length-13440-cov-10.542846_pt1 | contig 13440 bp, 11 predicted proteins | sample MGYA00511164_ERZ761607 | MGnify/ENA primary metagenome ERZ761607 (study PRJEB28899, sample SAMN02445080) | bioreactor sludge metagenome | biome: EBPR sludge | place: Australia: Brisbane, Thorneside Wastewater Treatment Plant | collected 2011-06-22 ...
AAAAGGAAAAAAAATAAGAATTTTTTATATTAACTGAAAAAAAATTCCGAAGCGGTAACTGATGCTACAAAATTAGCCAAAAATGATAAAAGTGATTTGGTGATTTATGATAAGTATGAGAATATTCAAAAAGAAATAAGTTATGTGAACTAATTTACAAGTAACTTTTTAAATTTCTCATAAAAATACGGCATCATAATTTCTTTTTAAAAACTCCCGCGTCCCCCTAGTTATTATAAATATTATACACAAAAATTTAAATATTGTCCTTCAGCACATACTCTTCTCCCACTTTAAAGGCGTTGGATTTTTCTAATAGCTGACGCATTTCCTCTCTGCTATCAGAATGTATTGATTGAGAAAATTTATGAATTCTTTCAAGCATTTGAATATATCCTTCTTTGTTGGCGTTGTTTGATAAATTTTTTAGATTTATCAGATAATCAATCCGATAAACATTCGGTATTAAAATTTTCGATTCACCTGCTTTTGATAATTCTGCATTCATCATTATTCTTGCAATCCTCCCGTTTCCATCATCAAATGGATGAACTTCAGAAATTAAAAACATCATAAACGCTGCCCTTGCAAATGGGTCTTCCAGTGATTTATATAAATCAAATGATTTTTTTAATGTTCCTCTTACAAGTTTATGATCAACAAATATAGTATTACCTGCCTGATTATTAATTTTTTTAAATTCTCCGGGATTTTTTTCAGGACGGTTTTTTAATATTTTATAATGCCTTTGTTGAAGTAAATCAATCAAATCTGAATATGTATCCGGCGTTTGTCTCATTAAATCTTTTCTGGAAACTATATCATAAGTGCCCAAAACATCATGTGAGTCCTGATTACGTGCGGGAAGTGGTGTATGAGTATCAATTATTTTTATTGCTTCATTTAAAGTAAATTCCGTTCCCTCAATAAAATTAGAAAAATATGCTTCAAAGAATGCAAAATTTTTATAACTATTTTCTGATTCATTTAAATCTTTTCTGTTTGGAAAATTTTTTTTCTTTAATGAGAGATATAATTTATTAAAAAGGTCTATTCTTCTTGGATCATAAGGTTCTCCAAATGATAAGGCAATTGCTTCAGGTGTTTTCAGTTTGCTTTTTTTTGTTGATAGCAAACTTCCAATCATCTTATCCAGCTTTTCAAATTCTTTTTTCAATTTCAGTTTTTTGGATGTAATTTTTGCTTCGTCTCTAAGTTCATTCAATCCATTAATTTCTTTGTTGATATAAAAATCAACTAACTTTTGTTCAATTTCATCTAAACGTAGATTTTTGGTTTCATTATCGATTGACCGTGTTGGTTGTAAATTTTCCAAAAACTTTCTTGCATTCGAAGATGCATAAAGATTACCTGTAATTTTATTATCCGTTGGTAATGCTTTATGACCTTCCATAAAATTTATAGTTACTCCGGGATATTTAATCTTTTTTGAGTATTTATAAGTGAGATAAAGGTTTCCATTTGTAGTTGGAGCAAATTCAAAAGCCGAGCGATGTGATAATATCGCTCCCGGGAATAATTCTGAAATTATAAAAAATAAATTTCTCTTAATTATGGATTCAACTGAATCATATAAATTAGAAGTATAAATTCTTGGAGCAATTTTTTTAATCCTCTTTTCCTTGAGCAAATTTGAAATTATCTTGTTTTGCTTTTTATCAGAAGTTGAATAAATTATTTCAGGTAAGTGAGGAAAATTTTCCATTAATTTTTAGTTTTATGTAAAATATGGGAAAAATTTTCTACTAAAAAGGCATTTCGGGGGAAAATATTCCACTAAGGGAGCAAATATGGGAAAAATATTCTATTAAGGAAGTAAAATGCGGGAAAAATTTCCATTAAAAAATAACTCAAAAATTTCAGAAAACAAACGATTTATATCTTAGTGGTTGCGTTGAGCATCTTTTGTTAAACCTGAATATAATATGAATGCAAGAATAATAAGGAAAAATAATCTGATTATGCTTAACATTTCCCAAGTTGAACCTCGATTTACTAAATCCTGATTGACAGTTAATTCATATTTAGTATTGATTAAACTCATAAGCTCCGGAACGAAATAAATAAATGTTACTATCAATATAATTGCATATCCTGTTAATGCTATTAATACATTTTTTCTCCTTTCAGACTTCCACATTAATAAAAGGACAACTATAAAGAGCAATAACGTTATGGGATGTATTGCCTGCCAGAAGATTGCTGAGTTTAATCCAAATTCGCCTTGAAACATATAAAGAGACTGAGGGGGTAAACTGAAAGCCCGAGGCCATATAACCAAATGTTCATAAAAAGCCGCCCCGATTATAATTGAAAAGCTTAAGCACAGTAAAAAGTAAATAAGATTTTTAATGCTACTCATAATTTTTTATTTTATTTAATGAACACCTGTAATCATCAGGAAATTTTTAATTTCTCAATTTCTTCAATTGAATAAAATACAGGTAAATTTTTTGAAAGTATAAGATCACGTTCCTTGTTTGCTCCGGGGCTTTCGGAAATTAATAACAATCCTTCACAAGCATTAATTAATGCCAATGAAATTCTCATAATTGCCTCATACTTATCTTCAATATCAGAATTCGATTTCTCAATGACAGGCAATGCCGCGTTCACTCCAATTAATGGTGTATGTCCAAGTTCAATAAGTCTTGCCGCCGCTTCGTTCATCAAATCCAAATTCCTTTTCTTTTCTTCTTCCGTTTCTGCTGAATATTTTCCTGCTACACCTATTATCATTTTATTTCTTTGACAAATTATAATCAGGTCTCGGCAATGACACTACATAGTTTGCTATCTGATATGCTTCTTCTACTGTAAGCGAACCCCTGTTATTATAAGGCATTTCATGATATATAAAAGTTGCCGCTTCTTCAAGTATAGACATACCGGCACCTTTATTGAAACTATCCTTTCCTGCTATCGGAGGAACAATGTAATACATTCCTTCAGGATTCTCAACAAGATTGTTTGGAGCTCCCACTCCATCACTTCCGTGACAGGACATACATTTTATAGAATACATAACTTTTCCGATTGCAGTATCAAGAGTTCCGTTGAAAGGCGGAATTTTTTCAATTCCCTGATATTCAACCATTTTATGATCGGGAATATATTCACTTATAAAATTAAGATACGCAAGAATTGATTTCATTTCATAACTGTCTTCCGGCAATGGTCTTCCGTTGAGACTTCTCATAAAACATCCGTTAACTCTTTGAACTATATTTAATGTGTCTTTTAATCTCTCTATATATTTCGGATATCTTTTTGTAACACCAACAAGATTCAAAGTCTTCCGTTCTCTCCCACCGTTAAAATGGCAGTTTGAACAACTCAAATTATTTCCCGCATATCTTAATTCAGGATTCTTTGCAAGTGGTCCGACATACCTTGAAGTGAAAGTAAGTATATTATTACCGTGAATAATCATTTTACCTGAATCTGTTGCAATATTGACATCTCTTAAATTAGGTAATTTCCATTTCGCAAGAGAATCATTTGTAATAACAGTTGAGTTATTATTTTGTTGAGTGGAACGAATTACGATATACCCGAGAAGTGTTAAAACACACACGAGCAAAATTATATGAAGTTTATCAATTCGCATAGAATAAAAATTTTATACAAAAACACGATTTAATTTTTTAAAATCAAGTAAATTATTTAAAAACAAATTAATAACTTTAATACAAATTTAAATTAAAGTATTTTTGGTAAAATCTAAATTATATATGAAAATTTTTATAGATACAGCGAATCTTAACGAAATAAAAGAAGCCGCTGCTATGGGTGTATTGGATGGGGTTACAACAAATCCATCTCTTGTTGCAAAAGAAGGTCATAAAGATTTCAGGTCAATGCTGGAAGAAATATGTAAAATTGTTGACGGTGATATAAGTGCTGAAGTTATCTCAACTAATTGCGATGATATAGTTAAAGAGGGAAGAGAACTTGCAAAAATCCATCCGAATATAGTTGTTAAAGTTCCTCTTATAAAAGAAGGTTTAAAAGCAGTTAAAATATTTTCTTCAGAAGGTATCAGAACAAACGTAACACTATGTTTCTCTGCGTCTCAGGCAATACTTGCTGCGAAAGCAGGTGCTTATATAATAAGCCCTTTTGTCGGAAGACTTGATGATATGTCTCAGAATGGAATGGATTTAATTGCACAAATTGTGAACATTTACAGAAATTATGATTATCAAACTCAAGTTTTAGTTGCATCTGTCAGACATCCGCTTCATTTTGTAGATTCTGCGATGCTCGGTGCGGAAATAGCAACAATGCCTTTCAAAGTTATTGAGCAACTTGTCAAACATCCGTTAACTGATATTGGTTTAGATAAATTTTTATCAGACTGGGAAAAAGCAAATAAATAAATGAAAAAAACAGCGTTTAACAATATACATAAAACTCTCGGCGGAAAGATGGTGGACTTTGCCGGATTTGAAATGCCGGTTCAATATGAAGGCATAATTGCCGAACATAAAGCAGTAAGAAATTCAGTCGGGGTGTTTGACGTTTCGCATATGGGTGAAGTTGAAATTCACGGAACCGATGCTTTTGACTATGTTCAGAAACTTACAACCAATGACGTATCAAAACTTCAGTTAGGAAAAGTTCAATATTCATCAATGTGTTATACAGATGGAGGTGTGGTGGATGATTTACTCGTTTATAACTGCGGGAAATATTTTTTACTCGTAATCAATGCGGCTAATATTGAAAAAGATTTGGAATGGATGAATAAAAATAAATTCGGTGATGTAGAAATAAAAAATGTATCAGATAATATTTCATTACTTGCAGTTCAAGGTCCAAACTCACTAAACACATTACAGAAACTCACAAAGTTTGATTTATCCATAATGGAGTATTACACTTTTACATTTTGCAATCTTGCAGGACAGGAAGTTTTACTTTCCAGAACAGGATATACAGGTGAAAAAATATGTTTTGAAATTTATTCTTCTTCTGATGTTAAAAAATCCGAAGAATTATGGAATGCAATTTTCGAAGCAGGTCAGGAATATGAGATTAAACCTGCGGGACTTGGTGCGAGAGATACTCTAAGACTTGAATATGCATACAGATTATACGGAAATGATATGAACGAAAAAATAAATATTCTTGAAGCAGGATTAGGATGGATAACAAAACTTGATAAAGGTATATTTAACGGAAGCGATGCTCTGAAAAAAGCAAAAGCCGATGGTCTAAAAAGAAAAGTTGTAGGTTTTTCAACTGATGAAAAATTAATTGCAAGACAAGGAGCGGAAGTTTATTCAGGTGAAAATAAAATCGGAATTGTCACAAGCGGTAACATTTCACCTATGTTAAATAAAAATATCGGAATGGCTTTAATTGATGAAGGATTTAATAAAACAGGAACTGATATACAAATTGATATAAGAGGAAAAAAAGTGAATGCAAAGGTTGTTAAAACTCCATTTTTAAATTAAATTAAATAATGATAACTCCGACAATTTTTTTAACTCATTCATTAATACACGATGAACTGACGTTAAAAGATAAAAATATTGTTATAATAGATGTATTACGTGCAACATCAACAATGGCTGTGGCACTTTCAAAAGGTGCAAAAGAAATAATTCCTGCCGATACTGTATCAAAAGCGGCAAAGATTGCCAAAGGAGCCGGTAACGCATTGCTCTGCGGTGAAAGGTCGGGAAAGATTGTTGAAGGATTTAATCTAGGAAATTCGCCTCTTGAATATACTGAAGAAATTGTAAAAGATAAAACTCTTGTTTTCAGCACAACAAACGGGACAATGTCAATCATTAAAGCAAAATATGCAAAGAGTTGTGTGCTGGCAAGTTTTCTTAATGTTGACAGGGTTTTAAATTACCTGAAAGAATTAAACGAAGATTTTATAATCATTTGTTCAGGTAAATTAAATAATTTTTGTATAGAAGATGCAGCTCTTGCAGGATATATGATAATGAATCTTTCCGGTAATAATACCGATGAGATTTCAATTAATGATCCTGAAAGAACAGCGGAAATAATTTGCAAACATTATCTTGGTGATAAACCTAATCCTTCACAGGATAAAATTTTTAATATGTTTAAAGAGACAGAACACGGAAAGTATTTGGCAGAATTGGGATTTGAAGGGGATTTAAAATTCTGTGCGGAACTGAATACATATCCTGTCTTACCTGTGATTCATAACGGAATAATTAAGTTAAAGGAGAGTGTCGATAAAGAAACCGAGAAAAAAGCGAATATGAAAAAAGTCACAGTAGCAGAAGAAGGAAAATAAAAAATTTATATTCTCTTTTTAAAAGAGATAATTAATGAATAAAAGAACTCAAATAAGATTAAATAACGCGAACTCTGAAAAGACTAAAGAGGTAAAACAAGCAAAAAACAAACAGGAAGATTTCAGTATTTCCGTTGAAGCCAAGAAGCAGATACTTGGCTTTTTTGTTTTCATTACCGGCTTATTACTTTTTCTATCTGTAGTTTCTTACTCAGAAAAAGATCAGTCAACATTAGAAAGATTAAATTTGTTTTCCATTTTCAGAAGAGAAACTTATTCATCCGCTTATGAAATTTTTAACTGGCTCGGAATTGCCGGTGCGTTGATTTCACAATTTTTTATTTTAAATCTCTTCGGATATTTTTCTCTTATTATTCCTGCTTTGATAATGTTTGCAGGAGTTTTATTCATTCTCAAAAAACCATTTTCTGAATATTACGGATATTTTATTTATTCTTTAACTTTGATGGTATTGCTCGGTACCATTATGGGTTTATCAAAAATTTTATTTGGCAGTGGAAGTATCTCAACAACCTTAAGCGGCACTTCGGGAGATTTTCTTGCCACGATTATTTATAAAACTATCGGAAGCGTCGGCTCAAGTGTTTTATTGCTTATATTACTTGCTTTGAATGTGTTCTTAATTATTGACGGCAGCATTGTAAAATCATTGGCAAGAATAAAACATTTATTTGATTCCTCAATTGATAAATATAAAGCACACAGGGAAAAACTTAAAGAAGAGAAAATTTTAGCCGAGGAGAAAAAGAAAGATGAATTACAAAATACAGAAAAGCAGGAAAATATTAATTTAAAAGATGACCAGGAAAAACCTGAAACGATAACGGATAAACTTAAAAAAGAAAGAGAAAAGTTAAGAAAGTTGAAATATGAAAATACTGTTGAAGAATCTGATGAAGATAATGAGGAAAAAAATTTAATTAAAGAAACAGAAATAAACCGTCCGAAAAGAGAAGAAAAAATTTCTAAAAGTAATAAATCAAAAGAAGAAAATTTCACTTCGGATAAAAGCATTTTAATTGACAAAGAAGTAAAACAGGATGTTTCTGAAATTGATATAAATCCTGAAAACTCAAATGAAACCGAAAGATTAACCGGAGTTGATGAAGATGATTACATTGAAGAAAGACTGGATAAATATAAATTTCCTACAATTGATTTATTGATAGAGCCGACTGAGGAAGACAACAAAATTGTTTCAGATGAAGAGTGCAAGATGAACGGAAGATTGTTGCAGGAAAAGTTATTAAAATTTGGAATTGAAATTGAAAAAGTTTCCGCTACACCGGGTCCTGTTGTTACTCTTTATGAACTGATTCCCGCTGCCGATGTTAAACTTTCAAAAATAGAATCACTTCAGGATGATATTGCACTTGCTTTAAAAGCAAAGGGTATAAGAATGATAATTCCAATTCCCGGTAAAGGAACTGTTGGGGTTGAAATTCCAAATTCAAAAGCCCAGATGGTCAGAGTTAAATCAATTATAGATTCTGATGAATACAAAACGAGTAAAAAAATTCTTCCCGTAGCATTCGGAAAAACTATTGACGGTCATATTTTTATTGATGATCTCGCCAAAATGCCACACCTTTTAATTGCTGGTGCTACAGGTTCAGGAAAATCTGTCGGTATCAATACTATTATAACGAGTTTATTATATAAAATGCATCCGTCGGATTTAAAATTTGTTTTAATAGATCCGAAAAAAATTGAGTTAAATTTATATTCAAAACTTAAAAAGCATTATTTATCTACAACTAAAGATATTAACGAAAGTATTGTTACAAGTCCTACTAATGCTGTTTCAATTCTGAAAAGTTTAGTTTCAGAAATGGAAAAAAGATATGATAAACTTGCAAATGCTGGAGTGAGAAATATCGAAGCATATAATCAAAAATATAAAGACGGGAAATTAAAAGATAACGAAGCGATAAGACATAAAAAGATGCCATATATAGTAGTTATCATTGATGAACTTGCAGATTTAATGATTACCGCTAAAAGAGAAATTGAAGAACCTATTGCAAGACTTGCACAGATGGCAAGAGCCGTTGGTATTCATCTTATCGTTGCCACACAAAGACCTTCGGTAGATGTTATTACAGGTGTTATAAAAGCAAACTTCCCTGTAAGAATAGCCTATCAGGTTGCTTCAAAAATTGATTCAAGAACTATTCTCGATATGGGTGGTGCTGATGCACTTCTCAGAAACGGAGACATGTTATATTTATCTTCTGCTTCTCCAAAACCAATCAGAATTCAAAATGCATACATTTCTACAGAGGAATGTGAAGACATAGTTGAGTTTGTAGGTAAACAGGAGGGATTTAAAAAACTTCATTTGTTACCATCAGTTGTTGACACAAAAATTATTGGTTCCGATTATGATGATGAAAGAGATTTGATGTTTAATGATGTTGCAAGACTTGTTTTTAATATGCAACAATGCTCCACATCTGTTATACAAAGAAGATTAAAAATAGGATATGCAAGAGCAGCAAGGATTGTTGATCAGATGGAAAAGGCAGGAATTGTCGGACCTAACAACGGAGCAAAGGGAAGAGAAATTCTCGTAACGGGTGAAGAACTTGAAGATATACTTACTCGTTAATCTTTTAGATACGGTAACAAACCGTGAACGCCACCTTCTCTGCCAAAACCACTTTCTTTAAATCCACCAAACGGAGATGCGGGATTAAATTTATTAAAAGTATTAGCCCAAACCACACCGGCTTTAATTTGTTTTAACACTTCAAAAACTTTTGAACCTTTAGAAGTCCAGATACCCGCAGATAAACCGTAAAATGTATTGTTTGCCTTTTCAATTGCTTCCTTTGGAGTTCTGAAAGTTAATATTGAAAGCACCGGACCGAAAATTTCTTCATTAGCAATTCTATGTGCCTGAGATACATTAGAAAAAAAAGTCGGTTTGAACCAAAAACCTTTTGCAGGTAAAGTACATTGAGGTTGAAAAATTTCTGCACCTTCTGAAACTCCTGATTTTACAAGTTCCGTAATTCTTTTTAACTGATTTTTAGAATTTATTGCACCTATGTCAGTGTTTTTATCAAGCGGATTTCCAACTCTTAAATAATTCATTCTTGATTTTAATTTTTTAATTACAAGATCTGCAATATTTTCCTGAACAAGTAATCTCGAACCCGCACAGCATACATGCCCCTGATTAAAATATATACCGTTTATGATGCCTTCTATAGCAGCATCCACAGGAGCATCTTCAAAAATTATGTTAGCCGCCTTACCTCCAAGTTCAAGAGTTAGTTTTTTACCTGAACCTGCGGTAGATTTCATAATATGTTTTCCCACTTCAGTTGAACCTGTAAACGCAATTTTATTTACTTCAGAATTATCCACAAGATAAGAACCTGTTTTACCATCACCGGAAATTATATTCACAACTCCATCGGGAATTTCCGCTTCCTGAATTATTTCCGCAAGTTTATATAAAGTTAAAGGTGTTGTCTCAGCAGATTTTATAACAACAGTATTTCCGCAAGCAAGAGCAGGAGCGATTTTCCATGCCGCCATAAGTAATGGAAAGTTCCATGGGATTATTTGCCCCGCAACTCCCAGCGGTTCAGGTTTAGAATTAGTTTTTATATAATTTAATTTATCAGCCCATCCTGCATAATAAAAGAAATGGGAAATAGCCAAAGGGATATCAATTGATTTCGATTCTCTTATTGGTTTTCCACCGTTCATACTTTCAATTACTGAAAACTCACGTGCTTTCTCCTGTATAATTCTTGCAATTCTAAAAAGATATTTTCCTCTGTCAGAAGGTTTAGTTTTTTTCCAGTGTTTATTGAAAGCATTTTTTGCTGAAGTAACCGCTTTGTTAACATCTTTATTATCGGCATAGGCAACTTCAGAAAGCATTTCTTCGGTTGCGGGATTTATAGTTTTAAAATATTTTTTTGTTTTTAAATTTTTTCCGTTTATAAATAAATCATATTTTTTTGAAAGTGATATATGTTTAGAATCTTCAATCGAAGCATCATATTTTATTTCCGGTAAATTCTTTTTTACAATAATTTTTCCCATTGGTAAAAATTTTAAATGTTAAAATTTTTCAATACATTAATCAATTGTGAAATAATCAGACGACTGATAATAACCGCTTTTTTGTTTTTTAAATTGCATTAACAAATCATTCAGAAGAGAACTTGCTCCAATTCTGAACATTTTGTTATTCATCCAGTTTATTCCGAGAGTTTCATTTAGCATTACAAGGTAAGAAATTGCGTCTTTCGTAGTCCTTATACCGCCGGCAGGTTTCATCCCTGTCATAATTCCCGTCTCATTATAAAAATCTCTTATTGCTTCAAGCATTATGAGCGTTACGGGTAAAGTTGCAGCTGGTTGAACTTTTCCAGTTGATGTTTTTATAAAGTCAGCACCTGCCATCATTCCTATAAAACTTGCCATTCTAACATTATCATAAGTTTCAAGTTCACCTGTTTCAAGAATAACTTTTAAGTGAACTTCAATTTTTTGGTTTTTTTTATCCGATAATTTTTTTGAAGTTTCTTCGCAAACCTGTTTTATAGTTTTAATCTCGTTATAAACATAATTATAATCACCTTCAAGAAATTTTCCTCTTGAAATGACCATATCTATTTCATCTGCCCCTGATTCAATTGCTTTAATAGTATCTTCAATTTTAAGTTTTAATGGATATTGACCTGATGGAAACGCTGTTGCAACCGATGCAATATGAATACCTGTACCATCGAGAAATTTAGCGACATCAGAAATCATATTAGGATAAACACACACCGCAGCGACACTGCCTATTGAATCATCATCCGGTAACGGATATTTTGCTTTCTGACAAATAGAAAAAACTTTTCCTTTTGTATCTTTTCCTTCGAGTGTTGTAAGGTCAATCATCGAAACCGCAAGTTTTATGAAATCAATTTTCGATTCATTTTTTATACTTCTTCCCGAGAGAAAAGCAGCCCGCTCTTTGGTTCCGATTTCATCAACCGGATTTCTGAATTCTTTTAAAAAAGTAGAAAGTTTATCCAAGATAATAAATTTCCTTAAATTAAAATAAATACATTATGAATTAAACATAATTTAAATGACTACAAATTTTAATTATAGTTTTGCACTTTTGAGAAAAACTGATCTTAAAATATATATGTCAAAAACTGTAAAATCTCCTGTAGGAAACAAATTAACCTGTAAAAGCTGGCAAACCGAAGCTGCAATGCGAATGCTTATGAATAATTTAGACCCGGATGTTGCCGAAAGACCTGAAGATTTAATTGTATATGGCGGTTATGGAAAAGCAGCGAGAAACTGGGAGTGTTATGATAAAATTATTGAATCTTTAAAAAATCTTAATAATGATGAAACACTTTTAATTCAATCAGGAAAACCGGTTGCAATATTTAAAACTCATGAAAATGCTCCAAGAGTTTTAATTTCAAATTCACAGATTGTTCCTGCATGGGCTACATGGGATGAATTCAGAAGATTAGATGCTTTAGGATTAATTATGTATGGTCAAATGACTGCAGGTAGTTGGATTTATATCGGAACTCAGGGAATTTTACAGGGAACTTATGAAACATTTGCCGCATGTGCACAAAAACATTTTGACGGTACTTTAAAAGGAAAATTTGTTTTAACATGCGGACTCGGTGGTATGGGGGGTGCTCAGCCATTAGCGGCAACTCTCAATGGTGCTGCTTTTCTCGGTGTTGATGTGGACATATCAAGAATTCAAAAAAGGATTGATACGGGTTATTGTGATTTAATGACTGAAAGTCTTGATGAAGCATTAAATATTGTTTTGGATGCAAAGAAAAAAGGAATTGCTAAATCAGTCGGACTTATCGGAAACGCAGGTGAAGTTTTACCTGAAATTTTAAAACGTGGAGTAATTCCTGATGTTTTAACTGATCAGACTTCTGCTCATGATATGTTATACGGGTATGTTCCAATGGGAATGACATTTGAACAAGCACTCGAATTAAGAAAATCTAATCCTGACAAATATATAGAATTAGCAAGAAAAACTGTAGTAACTCATTGCAGAACTATGTGGGAGTTTATGCAGAAAGGTGCAATAGTTTTTGATTATGGTAATAATTTAAGAGGCGAAGCATATAATAATTGTTTTAAATCGGCGTTTGAAATTCCCGGATTTGTTCCTGAATATATCCGACCATTATTTTGCGAAGGGAAAGGTCCTTTCAGATGGGTTGCGTTATCAGGAGACCCTGAAGATATCTATGTAACAGATGAAGCAATTATGAATGCGTTCCCAGATGATAAGCAATTGCATAACTGGCTAAAAGCCGCAAAAGAAAAAATACATTTTCAGGGATTACCAGCAAGAATCTGTTGGTTAGGATATGGAGACAGAGAAAAAGCAGGTTTAATTTTTAATGATTTAGTAAAAACAGGAAAAGTAAAAGCCCCGATAGTAATTGGTAGGGATCATCTTGATTGCGGAAGTGTTGCATCGCCTAACAGAGAAACTGAAAAAATGAAAGACGGTTCGGATGCAATTGCAGACTGGCCAATATTAAATTTTGCACTTCACGCTACAGGCGGTGCAACATGGACATCTTTACACCATGGTGGAGGTGTTGGAATTGGAAATTCTATTCATTCCGGAATGGTTATAGTAGCAGATGGTACTGATGAAGCAGCAGAGAGGTTAAAAAGATGTTTAACTTATGATCCTGGAATGGGAATCGTGAGACATGCAGACGCGGGATATGAAGAAGCAATCGAAAATCAAAAAAAATTCGGTATTAAAATGCCGATGTTGGATAAATGAATAAATATATTTTAAATACATTATTAGAAGAATTGCCACATTTAAGACAAAAATTTAATGTGGAAGAATTAGGTATATTCGGTTCAGGACTAAATGTTCCTTTAGATAAAGCAAATGATTTAGATTTTTTTATTAAATTTAAAAGACCGGTAGGTTTAAAATATTTTGAACTCATAGATTATCTTGAAAAAATTTTTAATAAAAAAGTTGATGTTATAACACCTGAAGGTCTTAAAAGTATAAAGAATAAAACAATAAAGGATAACATTTCTAATTCAATATTATATGT
>ERZ761607.4038-NODE-4038-length-13436-cov-5.472909_pt1 | contig 13436 bp, 10 predicted proteins | sample MGYA00511164_ERZ761607 | MGnify/ENA primary metagenome ERZ761607 (study PRJEB28899, sample SAMN02445080) | bioreactor sludge metagenome | biome: EBPR sludge | place: Australia: Brisbane, Thorneside Wastewater Treatment Plant | collected 2011-06-22 ...
TTCGCGCGTCTCCACGTTCGCGCGTCTCCACGTTCGCGCGTCTCCACGTTCGCGCCTTCGTTCCCAGCGCGGTCGTTCAACACGCGATCGTCTCGGTCCCCGACCTCGAAGCGTCGCGCTACCCTGCCGCGATGGGCCCCTCGCACGTGAGCTCGCGATGAGCCGCGATCCGGAGCGTGAGCTCGGCGTACGTACCGCGGCGCTGCTGGTCGTCGCGAGCATGATCGGCACCGGCGTGTTCACCACGACCGGCTTCCTCGTGCGCGACGTCGGATCGGCGCCCGCCGTGCTCGTCGCGTGGCTCGTGGGTGGCGTGGCTGCGCTCTGCGGCGCGCTCGCGTACGGCGAGCTCGCGGCGGCGTTGCCCGCGAACGGCGGCGAGTACGCGTTGCTCTCGCGCGTCTATCACCCCGCGCTCGGGCTCGTCGCGGGGCTCGTCTCGTTCGTGGTCGGCTTCGCTGCGCCGGCCGCCGCCTCTGCGATCGCGTTCGGGGTCTACCTGCGCGGCGTGTTCCCCGCGCTCGGTGAGGTGCACGCGACGATCGCGTCGCTCCTGCTCCTCGTCGGTGCAGGCGCGCTCCATCTGTTCACCGCGCGCGGCGGGCGCGGCGTCCAAGACGCGACCACCGCGCTCAAGGTCGTGCTGCTCGTGGTCTTCGTCGCGCTCGGGCTCCCGCGCGGCGACGTCTCACGCCTGTCCGAGAGCACGCAGCCCTTCGGCGACGCGATCTTCGGCGCCCCCTTCGCGGCGGGGCTCGTCTACGTCGCCTACGCCTACACCGGGTGGAACGCCGCCGCGTACGTCGCGGGCGAGACGCGCGATCCGGGGCGCAACGTCCCGCGCGCGCTCGCGCTCGGCACCGCGGTCGTGACGCTGATCTACCTCGCGCTCAACGCGACCTTTCTGGCCGCCGCGCCCGCCGCCGCGCTCTCGGGGCGACTCGAGGTCGGTGAGATCTCCGCGCGCGCCCTCTTCGGCGACGTGGGCGCACGACTCGTGAGCGCCGTGATCGCGTGGGGGCTCGTGAGCAACGTCGGCGCGTTCCTCTTCGCGGGACCACGCATCCTCGAAGCGATCGGCCGCGACGTTCCGCGTCTGAGCGCGCTCTCGAGACGTCGCGTCGGTGGTGGCCCGGTCGCGAGCACGCTGATCCTCCTCGCGCTCGCGCTCGCGATGGCGCTCTCCGCGAGCTTCGACGCGCTCCTGCTCTACGTCGGCGTGCTGCTCTCGCTCTTCGCGGGGCTCACCGCGGCGGGCGTGTTCGTGCTCCGTCGGCGAGAGCCCGAGCTGCCGCGTCCGTACCGCGCGTTCGGCCACCCTGCGACCACCCTGGTCTTCCTCGCGCTGACGACGTGGATGATCGTGCACGCGACGATCGAGCGCCCGACGGTGGCGGCGTGGGCCGCGGCGACCCTCGGGCTCGGCCTCGCGCTCGCGTGGTGGCTGCGCCGGAGCTGATCGAGGTCGTACGACACTCCTCGGATTCTCCGAGGCGCGCCATGCGGTCGGGCTCGCGCTCAGCCCGCGAAGGTCGCGACGAGCCGTTCCTCGAGGTGCGCGAGGCGGTCGTTGCCCCAGAGCGCTTCGTCGCCGAGGTCGAAGCTCGGCACGCCCCAGAGCCCGAGCTCGTCGAGCGCGATCGCGTTCGCTTCGACCTCGTCGCGCCACCTCGTGTCGTCGAGGGCGATCGGCAGGAGCGCCTCGACCCCTGCACGGGTCGCCACGTCGAGCAGTCCTTCTGCCGTGGTGAGGTCGACCGCGCGCGCCCACACCCCTTCGCCGACCACGCGTGCGAGTCGCAGCGCCGCCGCGTCGCCCAGCTCGCGCCGCGTCGTGCACGCGAGCGCGAGCGCGCGCGCGACTCCGTCGCCGAGCGGATCGAGGATTCGCCCGAAGGGAATGCCGAGCCGATCGGCCTCGCGCTTGGCGTCTTTCGCGATGTAGCGGAGCTTCTGCTTCGGCACCGGGATGCCACGCGCGACCATCGGCATCACGAAGCGCAGCCGCACGTCGAGCGGGAAGCGCGCGACGAGGCTCTCCAACTGGTGCAGCGCGAGGTAGCTGTAGGGGCTTCGAAACGAGACGAACGCGTCGACGCGCGCGCGACCGTCCACGACCTGGAGCGGCGCGACGCCGGGGTGCGCCCGCACACCGCTCCCCAGCGACTCCGAAGAAAACGTCTCGCCCGGATGGGGCGACATCTCACGGAGCTCGTCCTCGGTGCGATCGGGGCGCGGCGCGTCGCTCTCGCGTGTTTCGCCCGCTCCTTCCGCGACGAGCCGATCGACGAGGAAGGGCAACCGATCGATGCCCCAGTAGTGCTCACCGTCGTAGCCGAGCACTCCGCCCGTGTAGTGCCCGCTCTTGCGTAGGCGCGCGTACGCGGCCTCCAACGTCGGGCGCATCTGCTGACCCGGCACCGTCCCGAGCTCGCGCGCGAGCGCCGAGAGCGCGTCACCGTCGCCACGGAAGAGCGCGTCGCCGACGCGGGTCGCGGCATCGAGCCATGCGACCGGATCACGCGGCGCGAGCAGGATCGCCTGGGCGCGTCGCACGCGATCGGGCTCGGGGTGGAGCGGCAGGCGCGGGAAGCTGAGGTGGTGAGCACGAGCGAGCCGCGTGGCGTCCACGAGCGCGTACGTCGCGCGCTTCTGCGGTTCGGGATCGACGTCCGCCGCGGGCTCCGGCACCACCACGGGCTCGAGCCGCACGTTCGGAAAACGCGCCGGAAAGTCCGCGAGCGCCTGCAGCAGCAAGTGCGACCAAGGATCGTCGACCTGATGCCAGAAGGTCACGACCCGCTCGGCGCGGAGGGCATGTCGCGTCGCGTGCCACGCGCGGGAGAGCTTCGGGCCCGCGCCGAGATACGCACCGATCGCGACGCCTCTGAGCTTGCTCCCCACCGACACCGCTTCCCACTCTGCAAAAACCTGCCCGTACACGCAACGCACGCGAGGAGTCCCCCGACGCGAGTGAAAGAAGGCGCGCCGAGGTCGGGCGCGTTCGTCTACGCCCGTGGGGCGCGCGTCTTCCTCGCCCACCCATCTTCGTCGACTCGTCGACCGGTCGGCGGGGTCAGCCGCCGACTTCGAGAGCGCCTCTTCCATTTGGCGCCGAGCGATGCACTCTCCCGGCCATGACGCCGCTCGACCTCGACGACGACGCGCGCGTGCTCGTGCTGACTGGCGCGGGCGCGTCCGCCGACAGTGGGATCCCCACCTTCCGCGACGCCCGAGGCCTGTGGCGCACGCATCGCTTCGAAGACGTCGCGTCTCCGGAGGGGTTCCGTCGTGACCCGACGCTGGTCTGGCAGTTCTACTCGGAGCGCCGCGCGGGCGTGCTGAAGGCGCAGCCCAACGCGGGCCATCACGCGCTCGCGAAGCTCGAAGCGCGTCTCGGCGATCGCTTCTTGCTCGCGACGCAAAACGTCGACGGTCTACACGCACGCGCGGGCAGCGAACGTCTCCTCGAGATCCACGGCAACCTGCTGAAGACGCGTTGCGCCGTGTGTCGGCGCGTGCCCTTCGTCGATCACGATCTCTACGAAGAGTCGCCGCCCTTCTGCGGCGAATGCCAAGCGCGTGGGAAGACCGCGTTGCTTCGTCCGCACATCGTCTGGTTCGGCGAGCAGCTCGATCCGGAGCACCTCCGCACGATCGAGCGCTTCATGCTCGACGCGGGAGCGCGCCTACGCTTCGTCGCGATCGGCACGTCGGGCAACGTGTGGCCGGCCGCCGGCCTCGTGGACGTCGCGCGTCGCGTGGGCGGCCACACGTGGCTCGTCAACGCGGAGCCCGCCGCGAACACCGACGCGTTCGAGCACTTCGTGTGCGGCAAGAGCGCAGAGGTCCTGCCGGACTTCCTCGGCGTCGCGTGAGCGGGGCGGGCGCGCGCCGCCTCGCTCGTACTCGACTCCCCCGCGCACACACGCGAGTCCGAGCGAGCCGCGCCCACGCGAGTCCGAGCGAGCCACGCCCACGCGAGTCCGAGCAACCAGCGCGCCGTGCTCAACGCGGCATGTGGACGGTCTTGACGGTCGCGCAGTACCCGCAGGTCGACCGCCCCGCGAAGTCCAGCTCACCGTCGCCGTCGAAGTCGCCCGCCGCCATCAGGTACTCGGCGCGCGCGGGCCCGACGACGGCGGTCAGGCTCGGCTCGGGTGCGACGTCCTCTCCCAGCGTGCACCAACCGTCGTCCCACAGATGCACGATGTGGGCATCGGGCGCGCGCTCGAAGAGCACGAGCTCCGGCTCGTCGTCGCGATCCACGTCCACCACCTCGAGCCCGAACCGGAAGTGCGGGGAGCTCTCGTAGGCCTCGGGAAGCGCGACGCGTTCGCTGGCGACCACGCGTCCTCCCGCGAAACGATGCTCCCAGAGCTCCACCTCGCCCAAGATCCGCAGATCCAAGAGGCGAGCCTGACCGTCTCGGCGAATCACGTGCAGTACTTCGTTGTCCTCGAGCGTCGCGTAGGGCACGACGCACTCGGAAGGACCGAACGTCCCATCGCCGCGCCCGAGGCGCAGCGCGGTGCACCCCGCGCTCATCTGCCGAAAGACGAGATCGAGCACGCCGTCTTCGTTCGTGTCGAGCAGCGCCACGCGGCCTGGGTTTCCGGTTTGAGCGGAGATGACCGAACGCGTGAAGCCGCGCGCGCCATCTCCGAAGAACACGCGGATCTCCGTGGCGGTCGGTGGGCCGGACGCTTGCACCGAAGCCACGAGGTCGAGGTGGCCGTCGCCGTCCACGTCCCCGACGTCGAGCCCCACTCCCACGCGCCCGAAGGGCACGACGGTTCCCGTCTCGAGCGTCCCCGCCGCGTTGCCCCAATGGATCTCCACCTGCTCGTCGAGTTGAACGTTCCAGATCCCGTCGTCGTACCCGTCGCGGTCGAGATCCACGAGGCGCACGCCGATCGCTTCGTCACCGCCCCAGGCCTCGACCCGCCGGTAGCCCGCGGGGAGGCAGGTCTCCCCACACGCCTGCGCGCAGCACGCGCCGTCCTCGCAGCGCCCGCTCGCGCACGGGGAGTCGCACTCTCCGCAATGCGCAGGATCGCGCGTGGGGTCGACGCAGGCGGCGACTCCTTCGGTCACGCACACGAGCCCACCCGACGACGCGCAGCACGCGCCGTCTCGGCAGACTCCGTCGACGCATCGATTGCCGCACTCACCGCAGTTCTCGGCGTCCGAGCGAATGTCGACACACGCTCCGTCACACCACGCGAAGCCATCTCCACAACAAACGCCGCCACGGCATTCACCGTCACACGGGCTTTCGCAGGCGCCGCAATGGCGCTCGTCGCTCTCGAAGCTCACGCACCGCGGCGCGCCGTCGACCTCGCAGACCGTCGCGCAGCACGCTCCGTCGACGCATCGTTCGTCTGCGCCGCATACGACGCCGCACTCCCCGCAATGCGCGGCCTCGCGTTCGACGTCCACGCACGCGAGGTCGCCATCCACCTCGCAGGCGCGCGTCCCCGCCGCACAGCACGATCCGTCCACGCACGCGCCCGAGCAACGCACGCCACACACACCGCAGCTCCGGGGGTCGGTCCGGGGATCGACACAGCGTTCGACGCCGTCGATCACGCACCGCAGCTCGTCGTCCGCACACGTCACGCCGACGTCGAGCGGGGCGGGACATCCCGCGACGAGCCCACACCACGCGCCGAACGACGCGCGTAGCCACGTGGAAGGACGAAGGGGGGCGTGGCTCGAGTCGAGGTTCATCGTGAGTCTTTCGGACGGACGTTCGGATGCCGTTCGGATGGCGTTCGGATGGCCTTTCGGGCCGTCCGGTCATGGGGGCTCGTTCGACGTACTCGGGCGCTCCGCGGACCCGGCCGACTCGGCGACACCATCGGCCGCTGACCCGGCCGACTCGGCGACACCGTCGGCCGCAGATCCGGCCGACTCGGCAAAACCGTCGATCGCGCGTCGGAGCGCGTCGCGGTGCAGGGACGTCGGGTAGTCCGCGACGAGGCGCTCGAACGCGCGCTCGGCGAGCTCGATCGCGCCACTCGCCAGCCGCGCACGAACCTCGAGCGCGGCCGCTTCTTCGCGAAGCGCGCCGTCGCGATGCCGCGCCGCATACGACCTGAGCACGGCCAGGGCTTCCTCCGCACGTCGCTCGCGCACGAGGGTCCGCGCCCGATCGAGCAGCACGCGTTCGGCGACGAGGCCGCTTCGCGCGTCGGAGGAGGCGCGTTCCTCGCGGCCTTCGCGATCGGTCTCGGGCTCGCGGCCCCGCGACGTTTCGAGGTCGGGCACGTCGCTCGGACCGAGATCTCGGAGGAGAGCCGGACCTGGTTCCGTACCCTCCGCGCTTCCCCGCGCTGCGCTCACCCCGTCGAGCCCGTCGAGCGAAGGTGCGAGTGTTGGTGCGAGCTCCGTCGCCGTTCGTTCGCCGGCGCGCCGCTCCTCGCGCCGCGTCGCGTGGTCGCGCGGCGCGAGCCCGTCGTCCGCGTGCGTCGCGTTCGTTCCCAGCGCGTCGTTCGCGCCGAGCGCGACTCCGATTGCGATCCCGGCCGCGAGCCCGAGCGCGCCGCCGATGCCGGCCCACACGCCGCGCGCACGCCACGACCACGCGAAGAAGCGGCCTTCGATCCAACGCGTCGCCGCGCCCGCTCGCACCCTCGCGACCGTCGTCGCATCGACCGCGGGTCGCGCGCGTTCGGCCGCCACCAGGGGTCCGAGCAGCTCGGGGAGGGCGAGCTCGCCGTCGTCCGCGTGAAGCTCTGCGCCCCCCACGCCGTCGCCGGTCGAACGTGAAGTCGGCGGTGCGTCGCGAGCGTCCGAGGTCGACTCCGCGGACCGATGACGATCGTCGGTCCGGCTCATGCTCCACCTCGCAACCGCACCACCTCGTCGCGCAGCGCGAGCCGTGCGCGGCGCAGGCGCGTGTACGCGGTGTTCAACGGGACGCCGAGGATCTCCGCGGCCTCGGTGACCGCGTGCTCCTCCAGATCGACGAGCAAGAACACGTGCCGCTGTTCGTCCGAGAGCACGTCGAGCGCGCGCAGCAGCAGGGCTCGCGCGCGCTCCGCGTCGAGCTCCGACTCTCCGTCACGCGCTGGATCGACCAGCGCGTGAGGTCCCGTCGTGTCGTCCACCACGACGTGAGGATGCCGCCGCCGCGCGCGCCTCCGATGATCGGACGCGACGCGAAACAAGAACGCGTAGAGCCACGGCCGCACCGGTCGCGCCGCATCGCGGGTGGACCAGCGCTCGTAGACGCGGATGCAGACCTCTTGTGCGAGGTCCTCCACGTCCATCGGCGCTGCCCCGAGCCGCCGCAGTTGTCGGTGCATCCAGGGGATCTCCGCTTCCATCACGCTCCAGAACGCGTCGTCCATGGCGCTCCGGTTCGAGCTCGTCCGACGCCACGACCGACCGCATCGTCGTCGCGCCTCGGGGCTGCTTGGGCGTAGCCTCGCGATTCCGTCCACGCGGCGAAGCGCAAACGCAATCCCACGAGGAAAGCGCCGCGCATCGGCGCCGCGCGCCAGAGCGTCTCGTCGCCCGAGATCACGCTCGGACGGCGCAGGTTCGCGCGCACGTCGAGCGCGAAGGTCAGCGCGACGGGCGCATCCGATCGACCGAGCGGCCACGCGGCCTCCGTGCGCAACCCGATGGACGCGGTCCACGCGCGTGGCGACCGATCGTCCGAGGCCGCGACCGCGAGCCGCCCGAGGCCCACGACCCCACATACGTCCCAGACCTCGAACGCGCGCAGACACGGCGCGACCTGGAGCTCGCCGTCTCGGGTCCGCAACGAGCGCCCCGCGACGTCGCCGCGCGTCCGAGGGCCGAACGCGCCGCCGAGCTCCAGGACGAACCTCGCGTGACGAAGCGCGAGCCCCAGCTCGACGCGGGGGGCGAGATCGGGTCGCAGCCCGATCGTCACGCCGCCGCGCGCGACGACGTGGAGCGAGCGGGGTGTCTCGAGCTCTACGCTCGTTTCGCTCGCGGCAGGTCTCGTCGATGCGCGCTCGTCTTCTGCGACCTCGAAGCGCAAGACGAGCTCGCGCGGCGCGATCGAGGCGCCCTCGGTAGTCGCGATCGCGGTGGACGGACTCGCCGTCGTGGCGCTCGGCGCGTCGGCTCCGCTCGCCGTGCCCACGTTCGCCTCGCCCACGCTCGTTGCGCCACCCGGAGCGATCTCGCTCTCGCCGTCGTGGGCCAGGGTGTCGAGCGTCATCGCGAGACTGAGCGCGAGCGCGGCGGTCAGCTCGCGGCAGTCGTCGTCCTCGAGCTCGCGTCTTCCGATCGAGCGAAGCGGCCTTCGTCGCTCTCGGTCCGCGTCGTCCGCCCTCGCATCGTCTGCGTCCGCGGCGTCGTCGACGGTCGGCCAGAGCAGCTCGAGCGAGCCACGCCACCCACGCGCATGACGTTCCGAAGCGACGCGCGCCACGACCCGCGGCTCGCGTCGCCCTTCCGGTGCTGGCCGATCGCGAGCCCCGTCGACGAACGGATCGCGACCGAGGCGCGCCGCGACCTCGGCTCGGAGCCACGCTTCGTTCGGGCAGCCCTCCGCCTCCGCGTAGTCGAGCGCGATCGGTTGCGCTCGGCCGCTCGAGACGCCGAGACCGAGAATCACTGCCCCGACCAGGACCACCCTCCCACACACGGGCGCGACCGTAGCAGCTCTCCCCGTCGGCATCTTGCGGCGCTCACGAAGGCTCTCGCGAGAGGCCGAACCACGTCCGTAGTCGAAGACCCCAATGCGAACGGGGCGTTCGGTGCCGCCCTTCGTGAGCAAACGTCAAGCTCGTGTGACGCGTTGGAAGACGGTCTCCCGAGCGACGACCGCTGGATACATCCAGCGAGGGTGCATGCGTGCGAACGGAAAGCGCACTCCGCACCCAAGACCCGTCAGCGGCGACCCGCCGACTCGACGACCCTCCAGCTCCCGCTGCTTCGAAAGTCACGTCGCCACACATGCTTGCGTCCCGCCGCACCTCCCACGCCGCTCATCGGGACTCTCCCGAGCCCGACGACACGGTGTGTGGGCGCTGGCTCGGCGACGCGCTCGCCCAACCCAGCCTGAGCGGCCGCGTCGCGTGGTCGACCGCGAGCCACTGGCTCGACCGTGCGCTCGATCACGACGTCGAGGCGTTCGATGCTGCGTTCGCGTCCCATGCCGCGAGCGCGCCGCTGCATCGCGCGCTCACCGCCACGTTCGCGCGTCCCGCCACGACGTACCGCGTGTTGCTCTCGCTCGCGCCCGAGCTCGCACCCGTGGAGCTCCGTCACCTCGAGCTCTCGCGCGGCACGCTCTCCCTCGAGCTCCGCCTGCGGTCGCACCTCCGCGGCTGTGAGGGGCTCTTCCGCGCGTGGGCAGGCATCGTGCGGGGGTTGCCTCGGTTGCACGCGCGCGCCGACGCCCGCGTGCGCTCGGAGGTCTCGGCGACGCACGGCTTCTACGTCGCGGAGCTCGGTCCCGGCGCCACGGTGGCGCGTCGGAGCGCGAGGGCCTCCGGGTGCGAGCTCCTCGAAGCGCTCGCGCAGCTCGATCTCACGACCCGCGGCGCGGTGCTCGCGCAGATCCTCCGTTCCTTGGACGAAGTGCCCGACCGTCGCTCGAGCTTCGCGTTGCTGCAGGAGCGCCTCGGCATCACCCAGAGCGAAGCCCGCGTCGCGATCAGCCTCGCGGACGGGAAGCTCGTCGCCGACATCGCGCGCGAGCTCGGCATGGCGGACGCGACCGTGCGAACCCACCTGCGCAACATCTACCGCAAGACCGGAGCGACGCGACAGGTCGAGCTCGTGACGCTGGTCCACCGCGCCCTCTCCAACCGCTCGGGCATCGGCGCGCTTCGGTTGTACTCGGGCTGACGCCGAAGCTCGCCCGCTCCTCGGCTTCGAGCCGTGGATTCGCGGAGCCGAGGGCTTCGCGCCGAGGCTGCGAGCTGCGGATTCGTGGCTCGTCCGCATGTCGCGGGCTCGCGCTATGGTCGAGCCGTGAGCGCGCGGAGCATCGTGCACGTGGACCTCGACGCCTTCTACGCGTCGGTGGAGCAGCTCGACGATCCACGCCTACGCGGCCGCCCGGTGCTGGTCGGTGGTCACAGCCGACGCAGCGTGGTCGCCGCAGCGTCCTACGAAGCGCGCGCATTCGGCGCGAAGAGCGCGATGCCCATGGGCGAGGCGCTGCGACGTTGCCCAGACGCCGTCGTGGTGCCGGTGCGCATGGCCCGCTACGCGGAGCTCAGCGACCGCGTGTTCGCGATCTTCGCGCGCTTCACGCCGCTCGTGGAGGGCCTCAGCCTCGACGAAGCGTTCCTCGATCTGACGGGCACCGACGCGCTCTTCGGCGACGTCGTCACCGTCGCGCGCCGCATCCGCGCCGAGATCCGCGAAGAGACGGGGCTCACCGCGAGCGCGGGGGTCGCGCCATGCAAGCTCGTGGCGAAGATCGCGAGCGACCTCGACAAGCCGGACGGCCTCGTGGTGGTCGCGCCCGAAGGCGTCGAAGCGTTCCTCGCGCCGCTGCCGATCGAGCGCATGTGGGGCGTGGGCCCGAAGGCCGCCGCGCGTTTGCACGAGGTGGGCTTCGAGACCTTCGCGGATCTCGCACGCGCGGATCCCCACGTGCTCGAGCGCCTCCTCGGCTCCTGGGGCCTCGAGGTCCATCGGCTCGCGCGCGGCGACGACCCTCGACCCGTGATCCCCGACCGCGAAGCCAAGAGCCTCGGCGCGGAAGAGACCTACGAGCACGATCTCCGCGGCGACGAGCTGCTCCCGGAGCTCCTTCGTCTCGCGGCGCGCGTCGCGGCCCGGCTCACCCGCGCGGGGCTCCGCGGTCGGGTGGTGACGCTGAAGATGAAGTACCCGGATCACCGCGTGCGCACGCGTCAGCGTCGGCTCGACGAAGCGATCGCGGACACCGACAGCCTCTACGAGCACGCGCTCGCGCTGCTGGAGAAGATCCCCGATCGTCAGCGCGGCTTTCGCCTCGCCGGCATCAGCGTCTCCGAGCTCGTGCCCCACGAAGACGAGCGCCGCATACGCCGCGAGAAGCTCGAATCGGTCACCCAGAGCCTCCGCGAACGTTTCGGAGACAAAGGCCTCACCCGCGGGACATTGGTGCGAAAGAACGAGGATTGAGAGGAGCGAACTCTCCGCGCGCTCGAGGCGCGAAGTCCGCCAATATCGAGGTTCGAAGCGCCGAAACCGGGATTCCAAAGGGGCGAAGCCCCTTTGGCCCGCGGAGCGCCGAGCGCCTTCCCGAAGCGAAGCGTAGGAAGGCGAGAGGGGGGGTCGCGGGGATCTCCCCGCGCCACCGTGAGCGGAAGGCCGAAGGCCGCAGCGAACAGAACTAGTGCACGACGGTCTCGCTCGAGCGGGTGCTCGGGCGGTCGCGGTTCGCGCGCGCTTCGGTCGCCGCGCGCACGAAGCTCGTGAAGAGCGGGTGCGCCGCGTGAGGCTTGCTCTTGAACTCCGGGTGGAACTGGCAGCCCACGAAGTACGGGTGGTTCGGCAGCTCGACCATCTCGACGAGGTTGCCGTCCGGTGAGAGACCGCCGAGCACGAGGCCCGCCTGCTCGAGCGCGGGACGGTGCACGTTGTTGACCTCGTAGCGGTGGCGGTGTCGCTCGCTGATCTCGCGCGCGCCGTAGATGCGCGCGGCCATCGAGCCTTCCTTGAGCGCGCAGGGGTAGGCGCCGAGGCGCATCGTCGCGCCCTTGTCCTTGAGGCCACGCTGTTCGGGCATCAGGTCCACGACCAAGTACGGCGCGTCCGGCGCGAACTCCGCGCTGTTCGCGTTCTGCAGACCGCAGACGTGGCGCGCGTACTCCACGACCGCCATCTGCATGCCGAGGCAGATCCCGAAGAACGGAACGCCACGCTCGCGCGCGTAGCGGATCGCGTTGATCTTTCCTTCGGTGCCGCGGTCGCCGAAGCCACCCGGCACGAGGATCGCGTCGTGCGGCGCGAGCTTCTCCGCGATCTCGTCCTGCGAGAGCTTGTCGAGCGTCTCGCTGTCGACGTAGGTCAGCTCGACCCGCACGTCGTTCGCGATGCCGCCGTGGACGAGCGCCTCGTGCAGCGACTTGTAGCTGTCGCGCAGGTGCACGTACTTGCCGACGAGCGCGATGCTCACCGTGCCGCGCTTGGGGTTCGTGAAGGTCTCGACCACGCGCTTCCAGCGCGAGAGATCCGGATCGCGGCTCCAGATGTTCAGCCGCTCGATGAGCGCCTGGTCGAGCCCCTCTTCGTGCAGCACGAGCGGCAGCTCGTAGATGTTGCTCACGTCCGGCGCGGCGATGACGCTCTGCACCGGCACGTTGCAGAAGTGCGCGATCTTCTGCTTGAGCGCGCGCGGCAGCTCCTTCTCCACGCGGCAGATCAGCATCTCCGGCTGGATGCCGAGCCCGAGGAGCTCCTTCACCGAGTGCTGCGTCGGCTTCGTCTTCAGCTCGCCGGCGGCCTTGATCATCGGCACCAGCGTCACGTGCACGCTCATCGCGTTCTGCGGCCCGAGCTCGACCTTCATCTGGCGCACGGCCTCGAGGAAGGGCAGTGACTCGATGTCGCCCACCGTGCCGCCGACCTCCACGATCGCGAGGTCCGCCTTGCGCGTCGCCTCGAAGACGCGCGCTTTGATCTCGTCGGTGATGTGCGGGATCACCTGGATGGTCGCGCCGAGGTACTCGCCGCGCCGCTCCTTCTGGATCACGGCGTCGTAGATGCGCCCCGTCGTGAAGTTGTTCGCACGCGACATCGACGTGCTGCTGAAGCGCTCGTAGTGACCGAGATCCAGATCGGTCTCGGCGCCGTCGTCGGTGACGAAGACCTCGCCGTGCTGATACGGCGACATCGTGCCGGGATCGACGTTGATGTAGGGGTCGAGCTTGAGGTTCGTGACGCGGAGCCCGCGCGCCTCCATCAGGGCGCTCATCGACGCGGCCGCGAGGCCCTTGCCGATGGAGCTGACGACTCCGCCCGTCACGAAGATGAACTTGGTGCGGCGCTGCATGGTGAAATGCTCGAGGCCCGCGAATCTGCTTCGACCGACCGCCCGGCGGGCAGCTCGGCTCGAGGTGCCCCGACGACGCGCCGGGCGAGCACCTACGAAGATTCACTTCTAGGGCGACGCGTGTCTCGTCACGAGGCGCGTCGACGGTCGAACCACGGTCGAACCGCTGGGGCCATGCCCGAGCGGAGCACTGCGGCGGGCCGTCCCGCGTGCCGGCGGCCACCCTACGGAGAGCCCTCCGGCAAGTCAACGCGACGGTGAGCGAGCGTCGTTTCGCTCGCATTTCGTGAGGTGTCCGCGCCCGTGAGCACACGAGTCGAGTGGGGCGCCGCACCACGAGACGTGGACACCGTCGAGGTCGGGCGTCGGAGCGCGTCGGAGCCAAGGTCGGAGCCGAGGTCGGAGCCGAGGTCGGAGCCGAGGTCGGAGCCGAGGTCGGAGCCGAGGTCGG
>ERZ761607.4039-NODE-4039-length-13431-cov-4.729889_pt1 | contig 13431 bp, 9 predicted proteins | sample MGYA00511164_ERZ761607 | MGnify/ENA primary metagenome ERZ761607 (study PRJEB28899, sample SAMN02445080) | bioreactor sludge metagenome | biome: EBPR sludge | place: Australia: Brisbane, Thorneside Wastewater Treatment Plant | collected 2011-06-22 ...
CCTTCGCGCGTGAGGAGCTCGAGGCCCGACTCGTCGGCGGGAGGCAGCAGGGTCATCAGGTTGATGTCCTCGTGCTGCGCGGCGCGCATCACCCCCGGCTCGTCGAAGCCGTCGCAGACCGGATAGTGGATGAAGCGGTGGACGGTGTTGCCTTTGACCGCCATGTCGCGGAGGTAGTTCTCCGACGCACCGAGGTACATCGAGAGCGCTTGAAGGCATTTGTACGAGACCTCGTCGAGCTTCGCGAAGAGCTCGTCGCAGGTCGTCTTGAGCTCCGGGATCTCCTCCGGCCAGACGTTCGGAACGAGCTTGCTCGCGAAGGGATCGCTCGGCGGGAGCGCGCGACCCACGTGGTAGAACTCCTTGAGGTCGGCCTTCGCGTTGTCCTTCGCGTGCTCCACGCCGAAGCTCGTGTAGCCCCGCGCGCGCCCCGTCTCCGGGTGCTCGTACTTCTTCTTCACCTCGGTCGGCATCGCGAAGAAGCGCCGGAACACGTCGTACGTCTTCGCGAAGAGCGCGTCGTCGACGCCGTAGCCCTCGATCGCCACGAACCCGAGATCCTGAAGCGCCGCGCCGTACTTCTGCACGAACGCCTTGCGACCGTCGCGGTCGTCGAACTGCCGAAGATCGACGACGGGAATGCTCTGCTCCACGTGCACCTCCGAAGGGCGCGCACATCCCGTGGCGCGCCCGGAAACCCGAAACGGGCACTTCTACCACGAGAGCGAGGGCTTCGCGCTCGGGCGATCGACGGGTGACCGAACGTCACCCGTGCTTCGAGAGCGTATGGCCTTCGAAGCGCCTGTCGACGAAGCACCGGTCGTCGAAGCACGAGCGGCCGGCGCTCGGGCAGTCCGAGCTCGGGCAGTCAGAGCACGAGGTCCATCGGATCGAAGCGCAGAACCACCGCCGAGCCGTAGCAGCTCACGAGCAGATCCGTGGGGGTCGCGAAGTTCGCGTGGTTCGGCTGGTCGCAGTCCTCGAGCGTGACGGTGTCGCCGACCTGTGTGAGCACCTCCGTCGAGGGCGCGTAGCGGAGCAGCGTGAACGAGTCGTCGTTGGAGCCGCCCACCGCGATGAGCACGGAGTCCGCGCCGTCCGCGATCACCGCCGGGTCGATGGGACCGTCGCCCACCGCGATCTCGGCCGTCTTGCGGGCCATCGTCGGTGTGACCTCGTACACGTGGATCTCGTCCGCGCCGAAGGCCGCGATCGCGCAGACGTGCAGGTCGGAGGAGTTCTCGAAGCAGCGCACGAAACGTGGGTCGTCCTCGGGGTCGCCGGTGTCGACGATGCTCACCGAGCCCACGGTGGGCGTGCTGCCGGTGGGCGTGGGCGCGCCGAAGTAGACGTTGCCGTTGCCGAGCGCGAAGAGGACGACCTCACCGAACGGACCGAAGTCGAATGAGATGGGCGCCGCGGGCCACGCGCCGCCCACGAACTGTCCGGCGAGCACGTTGCCCGTCGCGGTGCGGTCCGCCCCGTAGACGGTGAGCAGCGAGAGCCCGAAGCTCGCGAGGCCAAAGCGCATCGGCGTGCCCATCTGCGGGAAGCGCCGGACGCTCGTGAAGTTGCCGTTGCGACCGAGGCCAGTGCCGAGGAACTCCGTCGACGAGAAGTTCGTGACCCACTCGTTCATGGGACCCGCGCCCCAGAGGTTCGTGGTCGTCGCGCCGGGATAGAGGATGAAGTCGTACGCGGGCTGCGCGAAGGGTTGCGTGAAGCGAGTGCCACTCGAGGTGACGGCGGTGTGTGTCGCGGGGCCTGCGGGCGGGTTGCCCACGACGACCAACGTGCCGTCGGTCCAGATTCGCGGGAACTCGGGGTTCGCGCTGACTGCCACGCGCATGATCGGCGACGCCTCGGCGACGCAGAGGATCGCGAACGCCACGAGGATGCGTTGCCGCGTGGTGCGCGCGGTGGACGCGAACGCGCTCGCGAGCATCTGGACCGTGGCGTCCTCCGTACACACCGCGCGTGGCGCGGGGCTCGCGGTGAAGCCGCCGCCGCCGAGCGTCGCGTCCTCGAAGGTCCGACCCGTGCCCACCATCGGGGCGAAGAAGCGCGAGACGATGGGGTCCGGAGTCCGCGACGTGTACGAGGTGCCGGACACCGCGGCGCCGGAGTCGAGCGGGAACACTTCCACGTCCACGTCGGTGGTCGCGGCCGCGCCTCCCGTGAGCTCGACCTCGAGCTCGTGCTCGCTCGCCGCTCCGCTCGACGTGGACCCCGCCGAGAGCGAGCGCGGGTCGACGAAGCCCGCGAAGTGCAGGCTGAAGTGATCGATCTCGCCGACCACCGCGACGTCTCCGTCGGCGTCGACGAGGGTGGTCGTGTCGAACTCTTCGAGCGCGCCCTCGGCGATCGCGAAGTGCGAGGCGCCGGGCAAAGGCGCGGCCGCGGCGCCGAAGACGCTCGGTCTTCCGTCGAAGGCGTGAATTGCGAGCGCGGGCACCGCAAGCTCCAGTCCGTCCGGTTGCAAGTCGTAGACGCCCGCGATCGGATCGGCGTCTACGGCCTCGCTCGGCCACTCCGCGCGCGGGACCACGCGGATCGAGATCTCGACCGTCTCTTCGAGCGCACCCTCCGGGATCACCAGCTCGAACACGCCATCGGCGCTCGTGAGCGAACCGCCCGCCGCGCCGAGACTCGCGCGCACGACCTCCCCTTCGGAGCCGGCGTCGACGCCGCCATCCGCGCGTCCGGCGTCTTCGCCACCCGCGTCGGTCCCGCCCCCGTCCATCGCGCCGGCGTCGTCGCGGCCGGCGTCCGTCGTTCCGTCGTCGTCTCCGCAGCCTGACGCGATCAGCGCGAACGAAAGCAGCGCCCCGAGGACGCGTGAAGTCGTGAGCATCGTGTTCCCCCATCGGCACGCAGCGCGTGCTCGTTCTCGACTCGGCGTCGCACCGAGCCCCCCACCCGCGTGATGCGAGCCGTCTCATCGTACCGATCGAGCGCGCGCTGTCTCGGTCCCCGATTGGGGAACTTCGGGGGACAGACTCGACCTCCGCGATCGACCGAGCCCCGTCGCGACGAGCGCGCGCTCAGTCCTCTCGAAGCGCCGTCGGCACCGTGAGCCGAACCCGCGTGCCTCGCTCGAGGCGTGTGATCTCCAGCGCTCCGCCGAGCGATCGGGCACGCGCGTGCATCGAGCGCAGACCGCGTCCCGTCCCGTCCGAGGAGCGCGTCGGCGCGAGCCCTTCCCCGTCGTCGGTGATGCTCAGCGACAGGCCGGTCGCATCGACCACGAGCTCGACGTCGACCCGCGACGCGCGCGCGTGCTTGACCACGTTGGTGAGCGCCTCGCGGTGCACGCGGAAGATCTCGACGAAGACCGCGAGCTCGGGGCGCGGCGCGGACGGATCGAGGCGCGCCTCGAAGCGATGCTCCACGTCGTGCGCTTCGAGCGCTCCGCTGCCCGCTCGACGGAGCTCGGCCGCCGCGGCGCGCCACGTCTCGGGCAACGCCTCGAAGCCCGCCATCAGCGTGCGCACCTCCGCCACGCCCTCGCGCGCGAGCTCGGAGATCGCGTCGAGGACCCGCGCCTGCTCGTCGTCTCCGCCGCGCCGACGTGCGCGTTCGGCGAGCAAGCGGAGGTTCGAGACGACCCCACCGATGCCGTCGTGGAGATCGCGAACGAGCACGTCGCGTTCGCGTACGAAACGATCGAGCGACGCCGCGTAGGCCGCGAGGCGGTCCTCGAGCCGCGCGAGCCGCCGACGCACGATCACCACGAGCGCGATCCCGACCGCCGAGTACGCGAAGTCCCCGTAGAGCGAAGGGCTCACGTAGAGGTGGAGCGAGACCCCGAGGTCGTGGAGCACGCCGAGCGCCGCCAGCGTGAAGCCGCCGAGGAAGACCTGCGCCTCCGCGTCGCCTTCTCGCGCGCGACCGACGACGATCGCGACCACACCGATCAATCCGAAGAGCAGACCCGCGCGGCTCGCGGTGAAGATCACCGCGCCGACGGTCTCGAAGGACTCGTCCGGCACGACGAGCGAGAGCGCGGAGACGACGGCCATCACGGCGTAGAACCGCCAGAACCACGTCGCGAAGCGGCGCCAACCCGAGCCGAAGACGACGTCCACGAAGAGCGCGACCCCGAGGCTCGCGACCATCGGCGCGACCCACCACAGACCAAACCAGAACGCGCCGCTCGGAACGAAGAGGGTGTGCGTTCGAGTCTGGAAGAGCGACCACGAGCCCATGCCGAGGCAGAAGAACGCGATGCCCGCGAGCGCGTTCCGCTCGCGGCTTCGGGGGGCGAGCGCGGCGGAGACGAGCGCGGTGAAGAGGAACACGATCGCGAGGACGAAGCGCGGGACGTCGCGCGCGACGAGCGCACCGAGGAGCGCCGTACGCTCACCGACTCGAGGCGGCGCGGCGAGCCCGACCTGTGTGTAGCGGGAGGCCACGCGGAAGAGCACGGGGACCGAGGCGCGATCGATGGGGAGCGGGATCACGTGGAGGGGCATTCCGCTCGCGGCGCGGTAGTCGGAGAGCGCGTGGACACGCACGCCGTCGACGTAGGCGGCGAGGGTCACGTACGCCTTCGGGACGACGACCACCGGATCGCGCGCGTCGCCCGGACGCGCGGTCCCCGCGATCCACACCTCGTGGATGCCGGGGTATCCGGCGGGACGAACGAGTCGCGCGTCGTTGGTGGGTGTGAGCGCGACCTCGGGCGCGCGCTCGGAGACGTCGAAGCCCTCGACTCGGCGAACCTCGGAGAACGCGAGCTCTTCGAGGGGCACGCCAGGCTCGGGGACGCACGCGAAGGTGCCCACGACCATCAGCGCGACGAACGATGGTAGGGTCGACCTCGCATGCGGGGGGAGGCACGACGCACGCGGGTCTTGGTCGTCGAAGACGATCCGACGCTTCACGCCGAGCTGGTCGAGATCGTCGGAGACGCGGGATCTCGAGCTCGTCGCGGCATGCGGGTCGGGGGCCGAAGCGTTGGCGTTCGAGGGTGAGCTCGAGATCGCGCTCGTCGATCTCGGGCTGCCCGACGTCGAGGGTCCCGATCTCATCCGCACGCTCAAGCAGCGGCATCCGGAGCTCGACGTGCTCGTGCACACCGTCCAAGAAGACCGCGCGGTGGTTTTCGACGCGATCGTCGGAGGCGCCTCCGGGTACGTGCTCAAGGGGATGGAACCCGAGCAGCTCCTCACCGCGTTGCGGGAGCTCCGCGACGGCGGTGCGCCGATGAGCCCACGCATCGCGCGCGAGGTGATCGCGGCGTTTCGGCGGCAGGGCACGGTCGCGGCGCGGTACGAGCTGAGCACGCGCGAGCGGGAGGTGCTCGGGCTGCTCGACGAAGGGCTCTCGTACAAGGAGATCGCGGCGCAGCTCCACGTCAGTACGCACACCGTGCACACGCACATCAAACGCACGTACGAGAAGCTTCACGCCTCGAACAAAGCGGAAGCGTTGGCGAAGGCGAAGCTCCGCGGGATGATCTGAGGTCCCCCCCTTCCGCGCGCGGATCGCCGTCCCGTTTCGAGCCCCCACGCGAGGAAGGCTACACCGAGCCGTGGGGGCGCCGCTCGGGTCGCTGTCGGCGCAGGACCTGATCGCCGACGATGCGACGATCGAGAGGGGCGGTACCCATCGGCACGATCGCGTCCGCGTGGAGAACGGCGGCGTCATCCGGGTGCGGCCGTTCGACCGCACGAACCGCGAGACGACCGGAAACATCGTGTTGATCGCACCGGAAATCACGATTGACGCGACGAGCCGATCGACGCGCGCGGCGCGGGCTACTCGGCGCCGCGCTGCGCGGACGGAACGGGCCGGCGGCGGCGGCGTGTGCATCGGCGGAGCGTCGCCGCTGCAGCCATCGATCGGCTGCAGCTGATCCCGCGACGACGCGCCCCGAGCGACTCGTCCGGAGGCCGTTCACTTTTCTCTCAACAGCCGGAGGTCACGCGACCACTCCTTCGCGATGACCTTCCTCGCCGACTCGCCTTCGTCGCCCACATCGCTCCGTCTCCTCGCGCTCGTGGCCGCGTTCGCGAGCGGGTGTTTTTCCCCGAACGCGGACACTCCCGACGGGTCGAGACGCGGGAGCGCTCGACGACGGGTCGCTCGACCCGCCCGACGCTGCGGGACGCCTCGACGCCGGCCCGACTCCGACGATGGCCGAGTACCCCGACGCGCTGCTCTGCGACGACGACGACACGCGCTGCGGGCCGGCGTTCGATCCGTCGGCGCCGCTCTCCGACGACGAGCTCACCCGTCGGCTCGACGAGGGGCTCGCGCTCTTTCGCTACCGCGGTCGTCGCGGCGCGTGCGCGGGCTGTCACTCGCCCGACGGAGTCGAGCTCGCGTTCGTCGGGTACCCCGACGCGGATCTGCGGCGACGCGCGCTCGATCACGTCGACGCCGCACAGGCCGATTCGTTGGTCGAGTACGTCCACGCGCTGCGCCAACGGCACGGTCGCACGCGGCTCCTGCATCCTGATCGGTACCGGCCGCTCCAGCCCGCGTACCTCCCGCTCGCGCCGCGCACCCCGGGCCTGCACCCGACCGATCCGCAAGCGCAGCGCGAGCGCGACGAGGCGTTCCTGCGCGAGCTCGAGGCGCGCGAGCTGATCTGGGTGAACGAACGCGTGACCTCGCTGGAGATGGCGCGCGAGGCGTGGGCGCAGATGAACGCGCTCGACCTACACACCTTGCCGATCCCGGTGCCCTTCGATCTCTACTCGGAGGACGCCCACCACGGGCAAGAGCGCGCGTCGATCTTCGAGTGGTTCCCGGGCATGGCGTCGAGCCCGACCGCCGAGCGCTGGAACGAGCTCGTCGACGCGTACCTCGCCTCCCCCGACGACGCGACCCTCTGGGCGCTCTACGACGCGATCGACGCCCACACCGCGTGCGACGAAGACCTCGGCGAAGCCGATCTCGCGGACTTCGAGCGCGCGTGCGACTGGATGCGGCTCAAATGGAAAAGCCTACTCGTTCAGACCCACATGTTGCGCCACGACTCGATCGTCTTTCCCGACACCTTCGCCGATCACGCGGCGCCTCCGACGATCCCGGAGGCGCTCCACCTCGCGATCGCGCGCAACCCGTTCTGGGAAGCGGGCGACGTCGTGCGCGTGGCCCCCCTCGCGCGGTCGGGCGGCGCGCCCTGCGACGACGGCGCGCACCCGTGCACGTTCCTGCCGCCGGTGATCGACGCGACCATCGCGGACGTGCCCTCGCATCAGGAAGCGCGGATCCGGCAGACGCAGCTCTTCTTGCAGAGCTGGCTCGTGATGGGCTTCGTGCGCGACCCCGCGCTCCTCTACGAAGGCGAGAGCTTCGCGACCTTCGTGGGCGACTACCTCGAGGCCGTGCTCCTGCCGCAATACGACGTGATGCACGCCTTCGTGGTCGCGAAGATGTCCGTCGCGAAGTCCGCCGCGCACGAGTGGCTCGATCATCCGGACTTTCGGCAAGGCACCGGCCGCATCGCGAGCGTGCGTACCTTCAGCTTCAAGCAGATCCGCGACAACTTCAGCCCGCCGCCCGCGGACGATCCACGCCGCGAGGCCCACGAGCGCATCTTCGCGAACTTCGCGCGCGTGTGGATCTTCCTCGTGGAGGACGAGCTGCGGCGCGAAGGCACGATCTACGATGGCATCGAGGTGCTCCGCGCGGTGCGCTTCATGCGCACGTGGCTCGAAGAGCTCGAAGGCGCAGACGATCCCGCGATCGACGCGCTCGTGCGGGAGATCGAGGCGCTCGCCGCGACCGCGATCGAGCAACGCAGCGATGCTCACCGCGAGGAGTATCCCGGCACTGGGCTTCAGCCGACGGGGCGTTGGGCGGCCTTCGACGAGCCCTTCGAGTGAGCCGCGCCTCGGCACTTCGATCACGCGTCACTTCGGGCACTTCGAGGACACACACGTCGAACCCGTGCGCGCTTCGAAGGATCCGAACCTTCGGTCACGCACGGTCACCGCACGTGCGACTCAGGCGAACGCGCTCGCCGCATCCGCCAGAGTGACGAAGCGGTAGCCCTCCCGCCGAAGCCGCGAGATCGCGGCTCTCAACGCCACTTCTTTCTCCGCCGCGGTCTTGCGCAGATCCGGTTGATGCGCGCGCAGCGCCGTGAGCCCGTCCTCGTCCGCGTCCGCGAGATCGATCCCGTGCAGCTCCAGGCTCACCAGCGGTCGACCGATCATCTGCCGCGTGAGCAAGTCCGCGCCGCGCGCGCCCGAGAGCGCCACGCTCGTGCCGATGTAGGGCAGCCGCGCGCCGCGCGTCACGCCGATCGGGAGCTCGAGCAGCCCCGCGCCGCGCCGCCAGTACGGCGAGCCCACGCGGTAGGGATCGGCGGGCGCGGTGAGCACGCGCGGATCGTCGACCACGCTGCGGCTCGCGCGTCCTCGCCCGAGCCGCGCGCGGATCGCGTACGCACCGATCGCGGCGGCCTTCGCGCCGAAGTACGCCGGGCACGGGAACACGCTCGCGTCGTAGCGGTAGCCCTGCTCCGCGAGCACCTCGAACACGGTGTCGGTGATCGTGTAGCCGGGCGCGCGGAAGCCGACCACCGACGCGCCCGTCGCGTCCTCGATCCGTCGCGCGCCCTCGCGCACCTCGCGCGCGATCGTCGCGCGTTCACGTCGCGTGAGGTCGTAGAAGTGCGAGCACGAGTGGTTGCCGAGCTCGTGGCCCGCTCGGTGAAGCCGACGCAGCGCGGCGGCGTTCTCGTCGTCGACGTCGGCGCCGATCACGAAGAACGTCGCGGGCACCCCGAGCTCCGCGAAGAGTCGCTCGAAGCGCGGCACCGCGCGCCGGTAGATCGCGCGCGCCGCGTCATCGCTCGGCGCCGGCAAGCCGTGAATCGCCGTGTAACAGCCGATCTCGTCGAGGTCGACGCTCAGCGCGGCCAGCCGCTGAGGCGGTCGCTGGCCCCGGCGTTCGGAGGCCCGCTCGGAGACCCGCTCGAAGTCCCTTCGCTCGGAGGAGCCGCGCATCGCCCGTCGATCGCGGAGGGCTCAGCCCTTCACGCGGATCGCCACGAAGAGCCGCGCCATGTTCTTCATGACGTTGGGCACGCGCTTGAAGAGGTTCACCGAGGGAGGGCGCTTCTCCAACACGCGGATCGGGATCTCCTGGATGCGAATGCCCGCGCGCTCGGCGCGGATCACGAACTCGCTCGCGAAGAGGTCCTTCTCGACCAGGCACGTGCGCGCGATCTCGGTGAGCGGCGCGCGCCGAAACGCCTTGAGACCGTGCGTGTCGGTGCCCTTGAAGCCGAGCGCGACGCGCAGCATCCCGTTGAGCACCAGCGTCGCCGCGTGGCGCATGATCGGTCGCTCGTCGTTCGCGCCCGCCATCGCCTTGCTGCCGATGACCAAGTCCGCGCGGTTGGCTTCGAGGATCTCGAGGGCGCGCCGGTAGAAGTCGGTGTCGCAGAGGTCGATCTCGTCGCAGAGCACGAACTCGCCGCGCGCGCGGAAGATGCCTTCGCGCATCGCCTTGCCGTAGTTCGGCTCGCCGAGGCTGTGCACCTGCACCTGCGGGAAACGCTCTGCGAGCTGCTCCGCGATCTCCACCGTGCGGTCCTTCGAGCCGTTCTCCGCGAGCAAGAGCTCGTAGGGCCAGTCGAAGTCCTTCAGGCGATCGATGAGGTCGATCACCGCGGAGTGGAGGATCCCCTCCTCGTTGTAGATGGGGATGACGATGGAGACGCGCGGCTGCGGGCGATCGCTGGACATCGAGGCCGCGAACCTTGCTTGACGCGGAGGGGTCGTCAAGCGCTGGCGGTACGCGACAGCCGTCGCGCGACTCGGCCCTCGTTCGGACCCAGCTCGATGCGCGTCGGAGGCTCAGGGCGACGAACGCGGGATCCAGGAGACGAGCGCGTGCGCACGCTCGAGCTTCAGACGCCCCGTGAGCGCCGCCGGCAGCGCCGCGGTCTCCCCGCGTCCGAACGTCTCCGCGAAACCTTCACCCTCCACGGTGACCGTCCCGTCCACGACGGTGAGCGCGCGAAGACGCCCGAGCTCCGGCAGCGCGAGCTCGCCCGTCCCCGAGATCCGCGCGACCCCGAGCCAGGGGAAGCGCACCTTCGTGGTCAGCTCGTCCCATTGCGCGTCATGCGATGGAGCCCCCGCGCGCACGCGGATCGAGTCGAGCCACGCGTCGCCGCGGCAGCGATCCCACGCCGTCACCGCGAGCGCGCGATCGACGTGCAGAGCGCGTGGGCTTCCGTTCGGATCGGCCTTGCCGCTCGCGTCGTAGCGCCGGTTCCAATCCCAATAGCGGTAGGTCAGCCCACGCCGTCCCGGCATCACGCGCTGCGGCTCCACGAGCGTGAGACCCGCGCCGATCGCGTGCGGCGTCCCGGCCTCGAGCACGAAGAAATCGCCCGGCGCCACCGGCACGAAACGCAGCAGCTTCGACACGTCGTCGCCGCCCTCGATCGCGGCGCGCATCGTCGGCTCGTCCGCGTCGTCCGCGAGCCCGAGGTAGAGCCCCGCGCCCGGATCCGCGTCGAGCACGTACCAGCTCTCGGGCTTTCCGCTCTCGTCGGGCGCGAGCGCCGGGTCGTCGTCCGCGGGGTGGATCTGCACGGAGAGCGGTTCGGCCGCGTCGAGCAGCTTCACGAGCAATGCAGTGGACTCGCCTTCGTCGCCGACGAGGCCTTCCGGGTCTTCCGCGATGACCTCGGCGAGCGTGCGTCCGTCGACGAGCCGGCTCGGGAAGTCGGGCTCGACCCCGAGCTCCCAGCTCTCACCGACCTGCATGCGCGTCGCAGGGTGCGCGGTTGCGGGGGCCGTCGTCGCGAGGCTCGTCGTGCCGCCCATCGCGAGGCCCGCAGCCGCGACGCTCGATTTGTACCGCTCGACGATGCGCGTCCCGCCCCAGGGCGTGCGCGACGGCGGCGTGAAGTTGTCGGGGCGCAGCCGGAGCGGCCGATTTCTTGGTGCGAGGATGTAGGACATGTACGTTCGAGGCACGACGAGCATCGCTCGACGCGAAGGAGCAGAACCATGCGCTACGCAGGCAGGGAACGCCGCATCCACCGGGTCTTCGTCACGCGGAACACGGAGTATCACGTGCGTCGCGACACGTGCGTCGCGGTCCGCGACCGCCGCACCGGCGATTGGATCGCGGGCCACCTCGCGATCCAGAGCCGCGTCTCGGGCGGCCTTCGCTTCACCGACAACGGCGGTATCCGACCGAATGAGGGCATGCCGACGCTGGGTGAATCGCTCTTCTTCGTGACCGACGGCCGCGACCTCGTCACGAGCCCGATCGTCGCGATCGAGCGCCCGGTTCGCGAGATCGTCGCGCGGTACTGAGGTCGATCCTGGTTCGACACCGCTGTTCGACACCGCGGTTCGACACCGCGGTTCGACACCGCGGTTCGACACCCCGGTTCGACACGGTGCTCTCGAGCGCCGCGCTCGACGGGTTCGCCGCGACGAGAATCGCACCAGTATGCGGGGCCACCTTCGGTGGCCTCTCTTCGTTCGTGCTTGCCCGAGATTTCACGGTGGTCGATCGAACCACTCGAGCCGGAGCTCCACGCAGCGGGATGGTTGAATTGACCACGCTTCGAGCACCGGCCGCCGCGTCGCCCCTCCATTTTCCACGGTAATCGCAATTTTTAATCTCGAGGCATGACCTCTGCTTTGGGCGCCCTCCCGGAGGTGCTCATGCCGAGATACGCAGCAGCCTGGTGCTCCATGGTCCTCGTGCTCCTGTCCGCGCAGGGGGCGAGCGCGCAACGGACGATCAACCCGACGGGAGGTACCAACGCGAGCGACGGGCTGCGAATCGAGGTTCTTCCTTCTGCGGCGTTTCAGCTCTACCGAAGCGGCGCGCGGCAGCTCTATTCGGCCGAGGGCATCTGGCTCGCGGTCGGCCCCTCCGTCACGTCCGCCCGTGGCTATCCCGGCGTGATCTGGACCGCGGATTCGCAAAGCCCGATCACGGGGGCGGGGACGTCGTCGAGCCCTTGGGTCGTCACGACCCACGTCCGAAACGCCGCGGGCTTCCGCGCAGCCCTGACGATTCGATACGCGCTCGGCGACGCCCACTTCGACCTGGAGGTCGTGGTGACTCCGCCGTCGACGAACACGGCGAACGTGAAGCTCTACCACGTCGTCGACACCTACCTCGCCGGCGGTGACAACGGCTCGGCGTTCGTTCAGCCGCCCACGGGGATCCCGAGCGTGATCGGCGTGACGCGAAGCGGGCAGTACGAGGTCTTCGTCGCGGGAAATCGGCTTTGGGATCGCTACTTCTCCGGCCATTATTCGATTCCCTACACCGACCTCGAAACCGGCGGTGACCTGTCCAACGCGCTCGACTTCAACGTCTCCACCGACAACGGCGTGGCGGTGCAGTGGAACCTCGGCGCAATCACCACGGCGCAGACGATCCGGTACCGCATGTCGTTCTCCGCCGTGACCACGGTGCCGGTCTGCGGCGACGGCGCGGTCGCGGGCTTCGAGAGCTGCGACGACGGCAACGTCGGCGGCGGCGACGGTTGTTCGGCGCTCTGCCAGATCGAGGACGGCTACGGTTGCACCGGAGCCCCTAGCGTGTGCGGTGCGGTCTGCGGCAACGGCGTGCGGACCGGGAGCGAAGGCTGCGACGATGGAAACCTCGTCGCCGGCGATGGCTGCTCGTCGTCGTGTGCGCTCGAAGCCGGCTGGAGCTGCACCGGGAGCGTCTGCGCCCCCGTGTGCGGCGACGGAGCTCGACGCGGTGCCGAGACGTGTGACGACGGCAACGTCGTCGGCGGCGACGGCTGCTCTGCGCTGTGCACGCTCGAGAGCGGTTGGTCCTGCGACGGAGGCACATGCGCGACGGTGTGCGGTGACGGGCTTCGCGTCGGTGCGGAGACGTGCGACGACGCGAACGCCGTGGGTGGCGATGGCTGCGGATCGTCGTGCGCGGTCGAAGTCGGTTGGGCCTGCAGTGGTGTGCCGAGTCTCTGCGCGACGACGTGCGGTGACGCGGTGGTCGCCGGCCTCGAGAGTTGCGACGACGGCAACGTGACGGGCGGGGACGGTTGTTCGGCCGCGTGTCTTCCGGAGAGCGGCTGGACCTGCTCCGCCGGTGGCTGCGTCACCACGTGCGGCGACGGCGTTCGCGCCGGCACCGAGGCGTGCGACGACGGCGACCTGAGCTCCGGCGATGGTTGCTCCGCGACCTGCGCCGTCGAGAGCGGCTGGACCTGCTCCGCCGGTGGCTGCGTCACGACGTGCGGTGACGGCGTTCGTGCCGGCGCCGAAGCGTGCGACGACGGCGACCTGAGCTCCGGCGATGGTTGCTCCGCGACCTGCGCCGTCGAGAGCGGCTGGACCTGCTCCGCCGGTGGCTGCGTCACGACGTGCGGTGACGGCGTTCGTGCCGGCGCCGAAGCGTGCGACGACGGCGACCTGAGCTCCGGCGATGGTTGCTCCGCGACCTGCGCCG
>ERZ761607.4042-NODE-4042-length-13413-cov-8.350277_pt1 | contig 13413 bp, 11 predicted proteins | sample MGYA00511164_ERZ761607 | MGnify/ENA primary metagenome ERZ761607 (study PRJEB28899, sample SAMN02445080) | bioreactor sludge metagenome | biome: EBPR sludge | place: Australia: Brisbane, Thorneside Wastewater Treatment Plant | collected 2011-06-22 ...
CCGCCTTCCTCGATGTTGCGGGCCGCGCCGAAAAAGCGCTTCGGTTTTTGCAGGGCGTTGGCGTCGACGCCGCCGGTGAGCACCTTGCCGGACGCCGGCACCACGGTATTGTAGGCGCGGGCCAGGCGGGTGATGGAATCGAGCAGGATCACCACATCGCGCTTGTGCTCGACCAAGCGCTTGGCCTTGTCGTTGACCATCTCCGCCACCTGGGTGTGGCGGGTGGCCGGTTCGTCGAAGGTGCTGGCGATCACCTCGCCGCGCACCGAACGTTGCATTTCGGTGACTTCCTCCGGCCGCTCGTCGATCAGCAGCACGATCAAATAGCATTCGGGATGGTTGGCGGCGATGCTTTGCGCGATGTTTTGCAGCATCATGGTCTTGCCGGCCTTGGGCGGCGACACGATCAAGCCGCGCTGCCCCTTGCCGATCGGCGCGATCAGGTCGATCACCCGCGCCGTGATATCCTCGGTGCTGCCGTTGCCGCGCTCCAAGGTCAGCCGCTCGTCGGCGTGCAGCGGCGTCAGGTTCTCGAACAGCACCTTGTTCTTGGACGCTTCCGGCGGTTCGAAATTGATGTCGTTGACCTTGAGCAGGGCAAAATAACGTTCGCCCTCCTTGGGCGGGCGGATTTTGCCGCTGACCGTGTCGCCGGTGCGCAGATTAAAGCGGCGGATTTGACTGGGCGAGACGTAAATATCGTCGGGTCCGGCCAGATACGAGCTGTCGGCGGAACGCAGAAAGCCGAAGCCGTCCTGCAAGATCTCCAGCACCCCGTCCCCGGAAATATCCTCGCCGCTTTTGGCCAGGGCCTTGAGGATGGCGAAGATCACGTCTTGTTTGCGAGAGCGCGCCATGCCTTCGAGCTTGAGCTCCTGCGCGATGGCGATCAGGTCGGCGGCGGATTTCTTTTTAAGTTCGGTCAAATTCATGGAAGCTACATGCTCGAAGCGTCCAGCGCTCGTCTGGAGAGCCGGGGGGAGAGAAATTAGGGTTTCGCGTCGCGGAAGGAGGCCGGATGCGGAATGGTCTAAGAGGTAAGGCTGGGGCGGTGGAGCGGCGTGCCAGTTAAGCTAGCACGCCTGCGAAACGGCGTCTACCCTTGGAACGACGGTAGGCGAAATCTCAACGCAAACTGCTGTCGAGAAAAGCGACCAATTGCGACTTGGATAAAGCGCCGACCTTGGTGGCTTCCACGTTGCCGTTGCGGAACAGCATCAGGGTGGGAATGCCCCGGATGCCGTATTTCGGCGGCGTGTTCTGGTTCTCGTCCACGTTGAGCTTGCAGATTTTGATGCGATCTTCGTACTGCCCGGCGATTTCGTCCAGAATGGGCGCGATCATCCGGCAGGGGCCGCACCACTCCGCCCAATAGTCGACCAGAACGGGTTTGTCGGCCTTGAGAACCTCGGCCTCGAAAGAGTCATCGGTGATATGTAGGATTCGCTCGCTCATGAGATGGCGTTCTCCAATAGGGAAAAGCGTTGGCGGTGGATCGTCCCAGGCGGTTTAAAGCGCGGATAACGACAAGATGCGGGTTGATTCGACGGATTTCAAGGCGGCCACCGCCGCGAGAGCGCTGTAAAAAACAGCGTGTGGCGTTCGATGGCGGATATTGTGGCAAAATATTTAACGGGGGGACAAATTTCTTTCAGTTTCGCATGGCCTGGAACCGGTCATCCGTCGTTGTCCCCGTACCCCTGCTGACTCGGGATCGTCACTCACTCATGCAAAAAGACCATTTAACCTCTGTCCTGTTTTCCTCGCTCGCTTTGAATGATTCGCTGTTGGAAAGCCTGGAGGATGCCGGTTTTGTCCACTGTACGCCGATTCAAGCCGCCACGCTGCCGCTGGCGCTCAAGGGGCAGGATATCGCCGGTCAGGCGCAGACCGGCACCGGCAAGACCGCCGCGTTTCTGCTGGCGGCCTTGCATTATCTGATGGAAACCCCGGCTCCCGAGGATGCGAGCGGCCCGTGGGCGATCATCCTGGCGCCCACCCGCGAGCTGGCGGTGCAGATCCATCGCGACGCCGAGTTGATCGGCCGCTACACCGGCCTCAAATTCGCCGCCGTCTACGGCGGAACCGGCTACGACAGCCAGCGCCGCCAGCTCGAAAGCGGCGTGGACGTGTTGATCGGCACGCCCGGACGGCTGATCGATTATTTCAAGCAGGGCGTTTACAAGCTGTCCGACATCGAGGTGGTGGTGCTGGATGAGGCCGATCGCATGTTCGATTTGGGTTTCATCGCCGACATCCGCTACCTGCTGCGCAAGATGCCGCCGCCCGGCCAGCGCATCAACATGCTGTTTTCCGCGACCCTGAGCAACCGGGTCATGGAGCTGGCCTACGAGCACATGAACGATCCACAGGTGATCCGGATCGAAACCGAGTACGTGACCGCCGACAAGGTCCGGCAAGCGCTCTATCACGTCTCGGCCCACGACAAGATTTCCTTGCTGCTGGGGGTGTTGCGCCAGCAGGACCCCAAGCGCACCATGATTTTCGTCAACACCAAGCGGGCGGCGGATCGGGTCACCGGCTATCTGTTGGGCAACGGTTATGAAGCGGAAGTGCTCTCGGGCGACATTCCGCAAAACAAGCGGTTGCGCCTTTTGGAATCGTTCCAGCGCGGCGAGTTGCCGATTCTGGTGGCGACCGACGTGGCGGCGCGCGGCTTGCACATCCCGGACGTGACCCATGTCATCAATTTCGATCTGCCCCAGGATCGGGAAGATTACGTGCACCGCATCGGGCGGACCGCCCGCATCGGCGCCAGCGGCGACGCCATCAGCTTCGCCTGCGAGGAATACGTTTACTCGCTGCCGGAGATCGAGGATTTTATCGGTCAAAAGATTCCGGTGTCGTCGGTGACCGAGGAACTGCTGATCGAGTACAAGCCGCCCAAGCGCCTGGAGCGCCGGCGGCCGCCGTTTTCGGGCGGCGAGCATCGCCCGCGCGGCCGCGCGCCGCACCGGCGGCCGGCCAACCGGAGCTGAGGGAGGCCGGCGCGCGGTTTGCGTGCGTCCGACATGGCGGCAATGCCCTTAAAAGGCGGGGCGGCCAGCGGCCATCCCGAGGTGACCGCCGCCGCCTGCGCCATCCTGAGCGCCGGCGGCAATGCCTTCGACGCGGCGGTGGCCGCCGGTTTCGCCGCCGCCGTGGCGGAGCCGGCGCTGACCAGCTTGGGGGGCGGCGGTTTCCTGCTGGCGCGTCCCGCGAAGGGTCGGGCGGTGCTGTTCGATTTTTTTGTCGACACGCCCGGACGCGGGCTGAACAGCGGCGAGCTGGAGCCGCATTTTTTGCCGGTGACCGTCCGCTTTCCCGGCAGCGAGCAACTGTTCAACGTCGGCATGGGCTCGGTCGCGGTCCCAGGAGCGCTCAGGGGCTACCTGCACATCCAGCGCCGGCTGGGCCGGCTGCCGTTGGCGGAGGTGTTGACGCCGGCCGTCCGCTTGGCCCGCGAAGGCGTCGCGCTCAACCCCAAACAGGCTTATTTTCTCGAACTCTTGACGCCGATCATGACCCTGACCGCCCCCGGTCGCGCCCTGTTTCAGCCGGAGGGGCGCTATCTTGGCGAGGGCGATGTCAGCCGCAATCCCGAACTGGCGGATTTTCTGGACCAGCTGCCGCGCGGCGGCGAGCGGGATTTTTACGAAGGGCCGTTAGCCGAGCGCATCGCCCGCGACATGCGCGAGGGGGCGGGCCTGTTGACCGCCGCCGATCTGGCGGCGTATCGGGTGATCGAACGCGAGCCCTTGTCGGTGGATTATCGTGGCTGCCGGCTGTTGAGCAACCCGCCGCCCTCGTTCGGCGGTTCGTTGATCGCGCTGTCTCTGAAGCTTTTGGAAGCGCGCGAGGTGGCCGAACTCGGCTTCGGATCGCCCGCCCATCTGGCGCTGTTGATCGCCGTCATGCGGGAAGTCGACCGCCGCCGGGCCGAGGGTTGCCTGGGGCCGGCCGATCTCGATCCGAACGGCTGGGATCAAAGCCTGATGCGGGTCCGCACCGCCTCGGGCGGCACCACCCACGTCAGCGTGTGCGACCGCGAGGGCAACGCCGCCAGCATGACCACCTCCAACGGCGAAGGCTCCGGTTGCTTCGCCGCCGGAACCGGCGTGATGCTGAATAACATGATGGGCGAGGACGATTTGCACCCCGACGGCTTTCACGCCAGCCCGCCCGGAATGCGGGTGGCTTCAATGATGGCCCCGTCGCTGCTGATGACGGGCGACAGGGTGCGGCTGGCGTTGGGCAGCGGCGGCAGCAAGCGCATTCGCTCGGCCGTGCTTCAGGTCGTCAGCAACGTGGTGGATTTCGGATTCGATCCCCGGACGGCGGTGGAAGCGCCTCGCCTGCACTGGGATGGCGAACGGGCTCAAGTAGAGCCGGGTTTTGCCGATGGAGCATTGACGGCATTGGAAGCGCGCTGGCCGCTCAACCGCTGGACGGTGCGCGATCTCTATTTTGGCGGCGTTCACGCCATGACGGCGCACGGGGACGGCGCGGGCGATTCCCGGCGCGGTGGTCAGGCGCGGACCGCCGATTGATTTTCAGGAGTTTTAACGATGACGATGCGAACCAAGATCACAACCTTGAAAGAATTTCTGACGACCTTGGCCCGGCGGGACGGGTCGGACATCTATCTCAGCACCGGCGCGCCGCCGTGCGGCAAATTCCAGGGGGTGTTGAAGATGCTGGATAAGGATACGCTGCCGCCGGGCCGGGTCAAGGAAATCGCCTATTCGGTAATGGACGCCGCCCAAATCGCCGAATTCGAGAAAACCCTGGAGATGAATCTGGCGATCAGCGAGCCCAGCGTGGGCCGGTTCCGGGTCAACATCTTCAAGCAGCGCGGCGAAATCTCGATGGTGATCCGCAACATCAAAACCGACATTCCCTCGGTGGAAACGCTGGGGTTGCCGCCGGTGTTGACCCAGGTGATCATGGAAAAGCGCGGCTTGATCCTGTTCGTCGGCGGCACCGGCTCGGGCAAGTCCACTTCGCTGGCGGCCTTGATCGACTACCGCAACACCCATAGCGGCGGCCATATCATCACCATCGAAGACCCCATCGAATTCGTCCACCGTCACAAGCGCTCGGTGATCAACCAGCGCGAGGTGGGGGTCGATACCTTGAGCTACGCCGACGCGCTCAAGAACACGCTGAGGCAAGCGCCGGACGTGATTTTGATCGGCGAAATCCGCGACCGTGAAACCATGGAGCACGCCCTAGCCTTCGCCGAAACCGGCCATCTGGCGATTTCCACCTTGCACGCCAACAGCGCCAATCAGGCGCTGGATCGGATCATCAACTTCTTCCCGGAAGAACGCCGGCCGCAGTTGTTGGCCGATCTGTCGGGCAACCTGCGGGCCTTCGTGTCGCAGCGGCTGATTCCGACCGTCGACGGCAAGCGGGTGGCGGCCATCGAGGTGCTGTTGAACTCGCCGATGGTGGAAGCCTTGATCAAGCGCGGCGAAGTCAGCGGCTTGAAGGAGATCATGGAGAAATCGACCGGGCTGGGGATGAAGACTTTCGATCAAGCGCTGTTCGAGCTGCATCAAGCCGGCAAGATCAGCATGGATGAGGCGATCAAAAACGCCGATTCCGCCAACAATCTGCGGTTGCGGATCAATCTATCCGGGGGCGCGGCGAGCGTCGAGAAGCCGGGCGGCCTGGGCTTGTCGCTGGAAGCCATGCCCGAGCCGCAGGAGGAGGAAAAACCAGCCTCGCCGGTGGTGCGTCCTCTCGCCCGTCCGGGCGGAGCTTGAGCGTGGCCGGACCGAATTCCGCCGCAAGGTTGGAGGTTCCGAAAGACGTTCGCGGTTTGATCTTCGATTGCGACGGTACGCTGGTCGATACGCTGCCGTTGCATTATGCCGCCTGGAAGACCACGTTCGCGGAGCTGGGTTTGTCGTGTCCGCTGGAGTTTCTGATCGAGCACAACGGCAAACCCACCGAGCACATCGTGGGCTTGTACAACGCGCGATTCGACCGGCGGATCGATGTCGAACAGTTTACCGCCGACAAGGAACGGCGCACTCACGAGCTGCTGCGTCAGGCGCGACCTTTGGAGCCGGTCGCGGCGCTGGCGCGGCGCTATCACGGCCGTTTGCCCATGGCGGTGGTCTCCGGCAGCAACCGCCCCAACGTGGAGTTGGCCTTGCGGGCGGCGGGGCTGGCCGCGCTGTTTTCCGTGGTGCTGACCGCCGATGACGGCTTGCCGCCCAAACCCGCCCCGGATCTGTTTTTGGAGGCGGCCCGCCGTTTGAACGTCGAGCCCCGCGCCTGCCAGGTGTTTGAGGATGCCGACTCCGGGTTGGAGGCGGCCCGCCTGGCGGGAATGCTGGCGACCGACGTGCGGCCGTTCGGAGGCGGTTATTCGCGGGCTTCCGAATAAGCCCTGTCAGGATTTGCCGTGCAAAACCGCCTTGAAGTTCTTGATAAAGGTCGGTAGCGAGAGCAGCTTTCGCTTGGCCGCGCTCGGATCGTAAAGTTCGATGTGTTTCTCTTTCATTCCAAGCACGGTAAAGCCGTGCCACGGTGATACGTCGGCAGCCTCGTCCTTCGATGCGGCGATGGTCGGAACCCGCTTGGCATTTTTCGCCACTTCCTCAAGCTTCGCGCGCGGCGTCTTGTCGGTCACTTCGAAACCATCCGGCTTGGCGCCCATGACGATTTCCCAAATCCTGTTGGCGGTCAGCTTGCTGGGATCATCGACTTCGTTATAGCCGCCCACTTTCGCCGCCAGGGCCTTCTCGATCACGCAAGGCCAAAGCGCCTGATTGGGCGACGTCATATAGATCGGGTTAGGGTCTCTCGCTTCGTCGGCGTAAAGGACGCTGCTGACTTCGAAGGCTTGCCGCTCCAAAGTAACCGTAAAATAACGGTCGGTGGTAATTTTGTTGTTGCCAGGGGCTTCCTCAAGGTCTTTGGCGACGGCCGACAAATCGGTTTCAACGGTGGCTTTCTGTTCGGCGACCAGACCGAGCAGGTGTCTTTGACCGGTCGAAGTGAACGCCAGAGCCGCCAGCAGCGACGCGAGCGGGCAATTGGCAAGCGCGCCTTGTTTCACGTCATTGAGAGCCGGCGAGCCGTCGCTGGTGAACAGGCTCCATTTAATGTCGCGCGCGAGCTTGGTCACGCTGTCCGCAGCCGGCGGCGGCATTTTAAGTTGTTTGGGCGCGCTAGGTTTTTTCGTCGCGCCGGAGGATTGGTTTGGCGCTAGATAGACGCCTGGCGCGTAGCCGAGCGGCCCCGGCGGACGCGCGCCACCGGCGCCGGGCACGATACCGAGCGGGCCGGGCGGGCGAAATGGCAGGGTCATAACCTTCTCCTAAACGTCGTTTGCCGAAAGTGCGGGACCGTGAGAACGCGCCACGAACGACGCTCCCACCATCCGGACCAAGCTAGCAAGAACGATGCCGCGCGATTTCAACACGGCCATCGAGCGCGCAGCGGCGCTTAGGCCGCGATGCCGCTCAGGCGCAGCAGCGGCTCGATTTGCGGTTCCCGGCCGCGAAATTCGACGAAGCTATCCAGCGCCGGTCGGGAGCCACCCACCTCCAACACGCTGCGCCGGAAGCGCGCGCCGGTCGAGGCATCGAAAATTCCGTTCTCCTCGAAAGCGCTGAAGGCGTCCGCCGACAGCACTTCCGCCCACTTGTAGCTGTAATAACCCGCCGCGTAGCCGCCCGAGAAGATGTGGGTGAAGGCGTTGGGAAAACGGTTGTAAGGCGGCGGGAAAATGACCGCTACCTGCTGGCGCGCCCGGTCGATGATTTCCAGCACCTGGCCGCCGCGCTTGGGGTCGAATTCGCGGTGAAGGAGAAAATCGAACAGGCCAAATTCCAGTTGGCGGACCATCAGAATACCGGCCTGAAAGTTTTTGGCCGCCTGCATCCGTTGGTGGAGTTCGTCCGGCAAGGGTTCGCCGGTTTGATAATGGCCCGACAGCAGCGCCAGCGCCTCCCGCGACCAGCACCAATTTTCCAGAAACTGGCTCGGTAGCTCCACCGCGTCCCATTCGACGCCGTGGATGCCGGCGACCGGCAGGTAATCGACGGTGGTCAACAGATGATGCAAGCCGTGACCGAATTCATGGAACATGGTCACCACTTCGCCGTGGGTCAGCAGCGCCGGATCATCGCCCACCGGCGGCGTGAAGTTGCACACCAGATACGCCGCCGGCCGCCGCGCTTGACCCTCGATCACCCGTCGGGCCAGACAGCCGTCCATCCAGGCCCCGCCTCGCTTGTGCGGGCGGGCGTACACGTCCAGATAAAACCGGCCGCGCCGGTTGCCAGCGGCGTCGCTGATTTCGTAAACCCGCACGTCCGGATGCCAGACTTCAACGTTTTCCAACGCCCGGATGGTAATGCCGAACAACTTTTCAGCCACCGCGAACAGGCCCGGCAGCACGCGGGTAATCGGAAAATAGGGCCGCAATTCTTCTTGCGAGAGCTGATAGCGGTGCTGGCGCAGTTTTTCGGAATAGTAACCGATGTCCCAAGCGTCCAAGTCATCGGCCCCGAACTCGGCGCGGGCGAAGTCCCGCAGCTCGTCCAGCTCCCGTTGGGCCTGCGGCCGCGCGCGGCCGGCCAGATCGTTGAGAAAGGCCAAGACCCGGTCCGGCGATTCGGCCATTTTGGTGGCCAGCGACAGGCCGGTGTAATCCTCAAAGTCGAGCAAGCGGGCCAGTTCGTGCCGCAAGGCCAGAATCCGTTCCATGATCGGCCCGTTGTCCCACTGTCCGGCGTTTGGGCCCTGATCGGAGGCGCGGGTGCAGGAAGCGTCGTATAACTCGCGCCGCAGCGCTCGGTCGTCGGCGTAGGTGAGCACCGGCAGGTACGAGGGTAATTCCAGGGTCAACAACCAGCCGTCCAAGCCGCGTTGCTGGGCGGTCTGGCGGGCCAGCGCTTTCGCCGACTCCGGCAGCCCGCCGAGCTGTCCCTCGTCGAGTAGGTGCTTGGTCCAGCCTTGAGTGGCGTCCAAGACATTCTCGGCGAATTTGGCGCTCAGTTGCGACAGTTCCTGCTGGATCTCCTTATAGCGAGCTTGCCGCGCCGGCGGTAGGGCGATGCCAGACAGGCGGAAATCGCGCAGCGCGTTGTCGATGACCTTGCGTTGCGCCTGATCGAGCCGGCCGTACTCTGGCCCCTCGGCGATCCGCCGATAGGCGCGGTATAGCGGTTCATGCTGGCCGATTTCGGTGGCGTAAGCGCTGAGTTTGGGCAGGCAAGCGTTGTAGGCGCGGCGCAGGGCCTCGGAATCCATCACCCCGTGCAAGTGACTGACCGGCGACCACGCTTTATTCAAGCGGTCTTCGAGGGCTTCCAGCGGCTCGATCAGATTGGCCCAGGTGTGCTCGACATGGGCCGCCAATAAGCGTTCGATAGCGTCTCGGTTTTCGGTCAGAATCCGCTCGATTGCGGGTTCGACGTGTTCGGGCTGAATCGCCGCGAAGGACGGAAGGTCGGCGGTCGCGAGTAGGGGGTTGATCATCGCACAAAATTCCCGCTAGTGTTGTCGGCATTATTGGAGGTGCATCGAATCCCAGATTTTACCGATCCACGAACGCGACTTGGGCCAATTGGCTTTTAAGCCCTTGCTTAAAAAAAACTGCGTGTATTGTTTGTCTTCAATCATGATGTGCTTGGTCAGCCATTCTCTGAGCAGGTGCATTAATTCCAGATCCACACTGTCTCCATTTAAAAATTTTTCCTTTATTTCAAAAACTTCTTTTTTGAGCTCAGTATGATGTTGTTGGTGGGAATCGGCCTCGGGATAGTTGAATATCCGAAATAGACTCTCTTCGACCGAGAAATGGATCTGGGTGTATTGCATCAATTCATTGAGGATGCTTTCGACAATGGCGGGGTCCGCTTTATTCAGGATCGCTTCGTTAAAAAGACAGTTCGTCAGTCCAGCTAATATCTTGTGTTGCTCGTCGATTTCTTGAATGCCGACGCTAAGTTCTTCGGACCACGCTAGGAATTCGCGGGAATTATCGATTTTTCTCCTGGAGTTTAATTGATCCATTCTCGTTGAGAGTTGCTCGGGAGGATTTATAGGTTGAGACATGATGATGATTTCCAAAGCGTTATAAAATTAATTGCGTGACGCGGCGCGTCCGAACAAACCCGATAGTCAGTAGTGAATCGAGTTGGGGAAAAACGCGCTTATGTGGAAGTTAAGGGCACGAGCACCGGCGCTTCCCTGAGGGCTAAGTTCACCGCGGCCGCCAATGCGGCCAGCGTCATATCCGCATACCCCATCCAACTGAAGTCTCCGAAGTGAGTGATGGCCAGCCCGCCCGGATAAGCGCCCAGAAAACCGCCGGTTTGAGGGGACAGCAGCGTCAAGTCAAACAGAGTCGCCAGAGAGCGAGCGCCGAACAGTTTGCCGACGGTGGCGGCGGTCGGTGGGACCGTGGCCAGCCAAGTGAAACCCAAACCAGCCGCAAACACATAATAAACCAGTTCCGTCTTCGGCATCAGTATGTACCAACTGGTCAACAGCGCGCGCGGTCCTTACAGGATGGCTAACCGCCATTTGCCCCGATAACGGGACATGCACCAAGTTGGGTAGAGGCTGCCGAAAATATTGGCGAGCAGCCGATCGCCTAGGATAAGGCCGGCGTCAGGCGATGCCGTTCTTTCAGCCGTTGGTAATTTTGCGACGAGTAGGCGAGAAATTCCCGCTCGCGCTCGCTCAGCGGTCGGATGCGCCGGGCCGGACTGCCGACGTAAAGATAACCGCTTTCCAGCACCTTGCCGGGCGGGACCACGCTGCCCGCGCCGAGCGTCACCCAGGATTGCACCACGGCTTGATCCATCACGATCGCGCCCATACCGATCAAACAATCATCCTCGACGGTGCACGCATGCAGGATGGCTTTGTGGCCGACCGTGACCTCATTGCCGATCAGCGTCGCGTGTCCGCCCGGACAGAATCGGCTGTCGTGGGTGACGTGGATGATGGAACCATCCTGAATGCTGGTGCGCGCGCCGATGCGGATGCGGTGAACGTCGCCCCGCACCACGCACAGCGGCCAGATCGAGCTGTCCTCGCCGATTTCGACATCGCCGATGATAGCGGCGGTGTCGTCGACGAAGGCGGTGGGATGGATGCGCGGCGTATGATTTTCAAACGGGCGGATCGGCATAAATCCTCGGTCGGTGTTACCAGCAAAAGGGCCCAAGCGATCGGGCGCGGTGGCGCGAGCGGCGCTGTTTCAACGCATCGTCACCAATTCCTCGGCGCTGGTGGGATGAAGGGCCACGGTGTCGTCGAAATCGCGTTTGGTGGCCCCCATGCGGATGGCCACGGCGAAGCCCTGCAACATTTCGTCCACACCTTCGCCGATCAAGTGGCAGCCGATGATTTTTTCCTCCGGTCCCACGCAAACCAATTTCATCAGCGTCTCGGTCGGACGGGCCGTGAAGGCGTGGTACATCGGCCGGAAACGGGTTTGATAAACCCGCACCGCGTCTCCGTGCCGCGCTCTGGCCTCTTCCTCGGTCAAGCCGATGGCGCCGATCGGGGGGTGGCTGAACACCACGCTGGGAATGTTTTCATAAGGCAGATGGCGCTCCGGTTGCTGGCCGAACAGCCGGTCGGCCAGCCGGCGGCCGGCGGCGATGGCGACCGGCGTCAGGTGGAAGCGCTCGGTGATATCGCCCAGCGCGTGGATATGCGCGACATTGGTGGTTTGGTAGGCGTCGGTCGGAATGGTTCCGTCCGGATTGACCGCAACCTTCGCCGCCGCCAGATCGAGCTGGTCGGTGTTGGGGAGACGGCCGATGGCCCAGAGCACTTGGTCGACGTTCACCAGCTCGGTTTGACCGTCGCAATGCAGCTTGAGAGATCCGTTGGCCAACCTCGCCACCGCGCGGATTTGAGTTTGGGTCAACACGTTGATGCCGTCAGCGCGCAATCTTTCCATGAGCTGCTCGCGGATCGCGGCGTCGAAACCGCCCAGCACCTGATCCTTGCGCACCAACAGCGTCACTTCCGAACCTAAAGTGTGCAGCACGCCGGCCAATTCGACCGCGATGTAACCGCCGCCGGCGATGGCGGTGCGCGGCGGACAGGCGTCCAGCTCGAAAAACCCATCCGAGGTGATCCCGAAGCCCGCGCCGGGAATCTCGGGAATCCGAGGGCGGCCGCCGGTGGCGATGGCGATCTGTCCGGCGCTGAAACGCTCGCCGGCGACATCCAAGGTTCGGTCGTCCACGAAGCGGGCGAAACCGCGAATTAAGTCCACGCCCGCGTCCTTGAGATAGCCCTGGTACCAGTCATTGATGCCGCGCACGAAGCCGTCGCGGGCGTGTTGCAGCTTGCGCCAATCGAAGTCGAAATAATCGAGTCGGAAACCGTAGCCGGGCGCATCGTCGAGCGCGTGCGCGAGATGGGCGGCGTACCACATCACTTTTTTGGGCACGCATCCGACGTTGACGCAGGTTCCGCCGAGACGGCCGCTCTCGATCAGGGCGCAGCGCGCGCCGTAACGGGCGGCGCGTTCGACCACGGACAAACCGCCGCTGCCACCGCCGATGGCAATGAGGTCGTAGTGCTTGCTCATAATCATTTCCCCGAAACAATGGTGATGACCGCGATGATAAGTCGTTCCGACGGCCGGAATGAAGCCAGGCGAGACAAGGCGTCAGGCTGGGCAAGACGCGGGCTTTGATAGCAGTGTGCTGTTACAAGCCGTCGGTGGCATTACCCGCCGGAGCGGAAAATCCATGAAGGGCGGAGGGTTTGAGTTTTGGCTGTCGCCGGGAAGGCGAAGGACGCCGACAGAACCTTAACAGGCGCGACGGCTGTTTGAAACCTCGCTCCTGAACGAGCTTCCGGAATGGAAGCATCGTTCAGAAGCAGCTTGAAGGAGGAGCTTTAGGTCAACGGCATTTCGGGGAGCTGCTTGAGCTTCCAGATTTCAGCGTTGTACTCCAGCATGGTGCGGTCGGTGGAGAACTTGCCGCTGGTGGCGGTATTGATGATGCTCATCCGGCTCCACCGTTCTTGATCTTGATAAGCCTTGGCGGCGCGTTCCTGAGCGTCGATAAAAGCGCGGAAGTCGGCCATGGTCAACCACGGATCGTGCGGGCTGGTCAGCGAGTGCAGGATCGGATCGAAAATGCCTTGCTCGAACTGATTGAAATGCGCGCTTTCCAGCAGGTGCATCACCCGGCTGATGTCCGCGTCGCCGTGGATGATGGCCCACGGATCGTAATGCGCCCGGCGCTGTTCGACTTCCTGGGCGGTCAGGCCGAACAGGAAGAAATTCTCATCGCCGCATTCCTCGCGGATTTCGATGTTCGCGCCGTCCAGGGTGCCGATGGTGACCGCGCCGTTCATCATGAACTTCATGTTGCCGGTGCCGGACGCTTCCTTGCCGGCGGTCGA
>ERZ761607.4045-NODE-4045-length-13400-cov-4.915849_pt1 | contig 13400 bp, 7 predicted proteins | sample MGYA00511164_ERZ761607 | MGnify/ENA primary metagenome ERZ761607 (study PRJEB28899, sample SAMN02445080) | bioreactor sludge metagenome | biome: EBPR sludge | place: Australia: Brisbane, Thorneside Wastewater Treatment Plant | collected 2011-06-22 ...
GTCCAGGCAAAGCGCCCCCGCTCCTGGACCAGTTTCTGGAATTTGGGATTGACCCGCATTCGCTCGTACATGACACTACTCATTTTACGTGACCTCCTCTTTGGTGTTGTTGATCCGGGTTTTGGGCGGATTAAGCAGTTGCAGACAAGACCATCCCCTTGCCGCGCGGAATACTAACCCAGATCAATGGCTTGTTCAATTCCGCTGCCGTGGAGATCCCCACCGCTCCGGGTGCGCCGTTGTGGTAGAAGCGCAACGCCGGAGAGCTTGGCCCGGCGGGCGCTCGCGCACCCTGGCTGCTTTTCCGGCCGGACCTGGCCACGGGTTCTTTCGGCAAGTGGCAACTTCACCGCCTGGCAGGAGGCGATCTCATCAGCCCCGAACCGAGCAGCTGCCGCGTCACCGAGGTGCGCGCCAATGCCGGCGATCGCTTCGGGAAGGGTGATGTTGCAGCATGCATGGCCAGCGGCTGCTGGCCTGCGACTGGCGACGCGGCCAGGCCCGAGTGGCTGGAGGCGACGCAGATCAGGCGGCCTGACTCCCGTCGCGGGCGACGCTGTCTGCCGTCAGTCGATTGACGCCGTTGATCAGCGCCCGGATCGAAGCGGTGACGATGTTGCTGTCGATACCGACGCCGTAGCATTCGCTGGTGCTGCCGGCGCGGGCCAGTTCGAGAAAGGCGCAGGCATTGGCATCACTGCCCTTGCCGGTCATCGAGCGTTCCTCGTAACTGCGGATCTGCAGCACCTGGCCGATGCCGCGCAACGCGTGTACCGCGGCGTCGATCGGGCCGTTGCCCTCGCCGGCCAGCAGGTGGACCTGGCCATCGATCTCCAGAGTCAGGCGAATCCCTTGTGCATTGCCATGTTCGAAGAGATGGTGTTCGATGTAACGTACGGGCTGTCCGCTGTCGAGATAGGTGCGCGCAAACAATCGCCAGATCTCGCCGGCCCCCATCTCGCCTCCGTGGCTGTCGGTGTGCTCCTGAACGACCCGCGAGAAGGCCACCTGCAGCCGGCGGGGCAGGACGACGCCGTATTCGGCTTCGAGCAGATAGGCGATGCCGCCCTTGCCGGACTGACTGTTGACCCGGATCACCGAATCGTAGCTGCGGCCGACATCGGCCGGGTCGATCGGCAGGTAGGGGACGCTCCACGGGTCGTCCGCCTGCTGTGCGCCGAAACCCTTGCGGATGGCATCCTGGTGCGAACCGGAAAAGGCCGTGAATACCAGGTCGCCGACGTAGGGATGGCGTGGATGGATGGGCAGGCGGCTGCAGTGTTCGACGGTCCGTGCCACCGCGTTGATATCGGAGAAGTCGAGACCGGGCGAGATTCCCTGGGTGTACAGGTTGAGCGCCAGGGTCACCAGGTCGACGTTGCCGGTACGTTCGCCGTTGCCGAAGAGACATCCTTCGACGCGCTCGGCGCCGGCCATCATCGCCAGTTCGGCGGCAGCCACCGCCGTACCGCGGTCGTTGTGCGGATGGACGCTGAGGATGATGCTGTCGCGGCGCGCCAGCTTGCGGTGCATCCACTCGATCTGGTCGGCATAGACGTTCGGTGTCGTCACCTCTACGGTGGTCGGCAGATTGAGGATCACCTTGTCCTCCGTGGTCGCCCCCCAGGCCTCGGTCACGGCGTTGCAGATTTCGAGCGCAAAGTCGAGTTCGGTCGCGGTGAAGGTTTCCGGGCTGTATTCGAGTACCCATTCCGTCTGCGGGCATTCTGCCGTCAGTTCCCTGACCAGGCGCACGGCGCTGACCGCCATGTCCACCACGTCCGCCTTGCTCATCCCGAAGACGTTCTCGCGGAAGGGCTTCGAGGTGGCGTTATAGACATGGACAATCGCCCGGCGGGCGCCGGCGAGCGATTCGATAGTGCGGTGGATGAGGTGCTCGCGCGCCTGAGTGAGCACCTCTATGGTCACGTCGGCAGGGATATGACCGCCTTCGATGAGCTGCCGGACGAAGGCGAAGTCGGTCTGCGAAGCCGACGGGAAGGCCACTTCGATTTCCTTGAAACCGATACCGCAGAGAGTGCGAAACAGGCGCATCTTGCGCTCGACGTTCATCGGTTCGAACAGCGCCTGATTGCCGTCGCGCAGGTCGGTGCTCATCCAGGTCGGCGCGGCGCTGATCGTACGGTTCGGCCATTGCCGATCGACCAGCCCGACGGGTGGGAAGGGGGAGTACTTGCTTGAAGGGTTCTGCAACATGGCGGTGGCTCCTCGAGTTCTCTGCTGGAAGATATTGACGTGCAGAATGCTACCCGCAATGCTCCGGCAGGTGCTTGCGTTGTTGCCCGGATCTGGGCTGCATTCGGGCAGAAAATTGCGCAGACATGCCCGCATGTTAAAATTTATTCCAGTTTATTCTGGAGACGTGGAATGGCGTGCAATAGCGTGGCACTCGACCGTTTTGACCGCAGAATCCTGCAGGTCCTGCAGGAGGAGGGCCGGATCAGCAACCAGGAGCTGGCCGACCGTATCGGCCTGTCGCCATCGCCCTGCCTGCGCCGGGTGCGTGCACTCGAAGAAGCTGGCCTGATCATCGGTTATCGGGCTCTGCTTGACCCCAGGGCGCTGGGTTTGTCGCTGATGGCGCTGATCCATATTTCGATGGACCAGCACACGCCCGAGCGTTTCGGTCAGCTCGAGGCGGCGATCAGCGAAATCCCGCAAGTGATGGAATGTCTGCTGATCACCGGCCAGGCGGCCGACTACCAGCTCAAGGTGGTGGTGCAGGACATGGACGCCTACCAGGATTTGCTGCTCAATCGGATTACGGGGATCAAGGGGGTGACCGGCGTGCATTCGAGTTTCGTTCTGCGTCGGGTGGTGGACAAGACTGCCCTGCCGGTCGGCGAGTGATGAACGGTTTGCCGGTGGTCAGCGCGTTCGCTTGTTTCTTCACGCCGTTCCGGCAGGCGCGCGCTGGCGCTGGACGGGCTGACCGGTGAGCATGGAGACGCTGGTCTACTGGGTTGGCATGGCGGCGGTGGCGGTCAACGCACTGACCGGCGTGCTCGACGCCGGCCGCAAGCAGATGGACCTGATCGGCGCACTGATGGTTGGTGTGGCCACTGCGCTCGGCGGTGGTACGCTGCGCGACCTGTTGCTCGATCGCAACGTCTTCTGGGTGGTTGATCAGACCTACCTCGCCGCTGCACTGAGTACGGCCAGTGTGACCTTCTTCGTGGCGCGTGCCTTTCGTCTGCCATCACGCCTGTTCCTGATCCCGGATGCCGTGGGTCTGGCGCTATTCACCATCGTCGGCACGCAGGTGGCGCTGCAATGGCATGCTCCCTGGCTGGTCGCCAGCCTGATGGGAGTCATCACCGGTGCCGTGGGTGGTGTCCTGCGCGACATCCTGTGCAACGATGTGCCGATGATCTTCCTGCCGGGCGAACTCTATGCCTCGGCGGCGTGGGCCGGCGCCCTGTCCATGATCGGGCTGCAGGAGGTCGGGGTTCCGGCGGTTGCCGCCGCCTGGGCGGGAATGACGATCGTCCTCGGCCTGCGTCTCGCCGCCATGCACTTCAAGCTCACCCTGCCGGTTGCGTTGCCGCAGAAGAAGCCTTGAGACACGGGTCGCGGCGACTTCCGGGTTTCGTCAAGACTTCGGCATGCCCCTTGGTTGAAGGCGATCCACCGCCATCGAGCGCGGCGCACCGCTCCCTTTGCCGGGCCAGCGACGGAAAGCCTCCGGCACTGCCTGGAGGTGGTTACTTCTGCCTGGCTGGCGCGAGCTGGCCGTCGGGTGGAGCATACGAGGCCGCTTCCCGGAAGAGCCACTCGCGGAAGGCAAGAACCGCCGGTTGCCGTTCGTCGGCCGGGCGAGCGACGAAGAAGTAGGCGTGCGTCGATTCGATCGCCGTTGCGAACAGGCGCCGCAGGCTGCCATTCGCCAGATCGTCGACGGCCAGCGTGTGCCTCGCCAATGCCACTCCCTGGCCGGAGGCGGCGGCCATCAGCATCAGGCTCGAATCATCGAACACCGCACCGCGCTGTGGTTCGTCGACGAGTACGCCGGCGGCGCTGAACCAGGGTTGCCAGCGTTCATCGTTCGATCGCAGGAGCGGCAGGCCGATCAACTGCTCGGGGCTACCCAGTTGGTGCCGGTCGAAAAAGTCGGGTGAACACACCGGGTAGTACCAGTCCTTCATCAGCAGGCGGCAGCTCAGCCCAGGATAGTGGCCATGGCCAAAGCGCAGCGCCACGTCGGTCTCGCCACCCTTGACGTCGGCCAGGCGGGCACTTGACTGCACCTCGACGTCGTACTCGCGGTGGCAGGCGATGAAGGTGCCCAGCCGCGGCAGCAGCCAGCGGGCGGCGAACGACGGCATGCAACTGACGCGCAGTCGGCGATAGTCGCGCGTGGCGATCAGTGTCTCCGTTGCCTGGGCAATCTCTTCCAGTGCGCGGGCCAGTCGTTCAGCATAGACAGCGCCGTGCGCCGTCAGCTTGAGGCCACGGCCGCTGCGTTCGAAAAGGGCGACGCCAAGATGATCCTGCAACTGTCGCAACTGGTGACTGACCGCACCATGTGTCAGATGCAGTTGGGCGGCCGCGCCGGTGACGCTCTGCGTGCGCGCCGCCGCGACAAACACTCGCAGGCTGCCCAGAGGTGGGTTACGTCGGCTATCGGTCAATTTTCTTCACATGTCACGTGAGAACAATTCGATTGTACTTGCCTGCTCCGGCATTGAGAATGGTGGCACCTGCTCGCATCCGGGCAGGCATTCAGGCGAGTAAAGGAGAAAGCTCATGGCAGTTCCCTCGGCATACATCGAGTTTGCAGTAGGTCGGGCTGAGGCCGTCTCTCTCGAGCGGCTGGCTGGCTGGAGCGTGATTGCGACCGACGGTCGTGTCTGGCTGACCGAAGAAAAGGAGGCGCGGGACATCTGGTTGCTGCCCGGCGAACGCCATATCATCACGGGTGCCGGGCGAGTGGTCGTCGAGTCGTGGAGCGCGGGCCGCATTGATGCCGATCGTCCGGTAATGGTTCGCCTGGCACCACCGGCGGGATCCTGCCGGAAAGAGTGGCGCCTGCCGGGCTTGCGGATGAGCGGCGTGGCAGCCGCCTGTGCCTGAAACGGGTGAGGGATGGCGAGGTGTGTTTCGAATTCTTGGCGATCGGAGAAGGACGATGACGAAAACGACGACCGGTGGGCAGCATCAGTTGCTCGGACTCTATGATTCACCCTTTGTGCGGCGCGTGGCGGTGACCATGACGCACTACGGAATTCCCTTCGAGCACCTCTCGCTCTCGGTTTTCCGCCACATGGATGCCATGCGGCCGATCAATCCGCTGTTCAAGGTGCCCATGCTGACGCTTCCCGATGGAGAGAAGCTGCACGAGAGTGCCTATCTGCTCGATTACCTCGACGAACTTGCCGTCCACCGCGGCGTCCTGGCACTGACGCCGCGCAGCGGACCTGAGCGACGGCAGGTGCAGCAACTGATGGCCCTGGCGATGGTGGCGACCGAGAAAGCGGTGGCCATCGAATACGAGCGCAAACGGCCGTTGGAACTGCAATGGCCGGATTGGTCGGAGCGCCTGCGCGAGCAGATGCGCCAGGCTTTTGCAATGCTTGAAGAAAGGCTCGCAGGCGAGTTCCTGTTTGGTGGTCGCCTGACGCAGGCAGACATCTCCGCGGTTGCCGGGATCGGCTTTGTCCGTTACGTACTGCCGCATGAGTGGTCGGTGGAGGCCTGTCCGGCGCTCAGCGGGCTGGCTGCCCGCCTCGAAGCGAGTGACGCCTTCAAGGCCGTGCCGATCGAGGAGTGAAGTGCTGCGCCATACCGGCGGGGCGCGGCCAGTCGGTATGCCTGCGGCCAGCTCGTCGGAGCAAGGTCGCGCTGCGTAGTCACAGTGCCTGTCACCCTCATGCCATCTTGACCGTGCCGCTGCACGGGGCGGAGAAGACCCGGGCTCTTCCCGCACTCAGCACCCCGGATGGCCCATCCGGGGTGCTGCCTTGAAGGCGCCGGGTCAGTCGGCGGACAGTTCTCGCCACGAGATGCGTCGTGCCGAGTCGCTCGGTGGCGGCGTCGGGATTTCTCCGGTCTGGGTGCTTGGACCCTGACTGGCGGTTCCGCCACCGCCGGCGCCGCCACCGCCACCGCCGCCGCCACCGGCGCCACCACCACCGGCACCGCCGCCGGTTCCTACATCGCCTCCTTCGGTTCGCGTCAGGCCGACCAGCCGTTCGTCGGTGCGCACGGCGACCGCAACCCGGGTAACCAGACTGTCGGCAATCTTGACACCGATGATGCCGTCGGTTCCTTCGACTGCATTGCCCGTGCGATAGTCGAGGAAGTAGCGGTAACCGACGGCGCGCGGGATGCAGGCACCACTTTCGAGCGGGCGGTTGGTGTTGAAAGCGATGCTGCCGCGCACCAGGCTGGAGTCGGTGTTGCTTCGTTCGCCGTCGCCCGGGAGGTCGAGGAACCAGCCATTGTTGGTCGTACCAAAAGCGTCGCTGACCAACTGCTTCTGCGCGGCCTGCCGTCGGGCGTCGAACTGCACGTCCGTTTCGCCAGTCTGCCGGACGACCAGCGGGGAAAGCGTCACCGTTGGCTTGCCGGCCGTGCACAGCGAACTGTTCACCGGACAGGTCCCGGCTTGCGGTGCCCATTGGTTGAACGTGCCGGAGAGGCGCGGATTGCTCAGCGTGGTGTCGGTCAGGCTGTCCTTGATCGCGTAGAAGGACTGCGTCTGGAACAGGGGAGGCGAGGCGTTGACCGGGTTGAAGTCGACCGCACCGAGGATTTTCCCTGTTCCGATGAAGACCACGGCCTGGTTGTTCACCCTGCCCAATTCCGGTTTGGCAGTGATCGGCTGCGGGTTGCCGGCCGCATCGACCAGCGTCACCATGCGCAGTGCATCGTAGACTCGCGGGTTGGAGATCACCGGGATGTCGCCGTTGATGTCGAAACGCCAGAGATTCCCCAGCAGATCGCCACCATAAACGCGCTCGGCGGTGTTGTTCAAGTCGGGGAAACTGGCCCAGGCGCTGATCCGTCCCAGCCCGCTGGGCGTGGTGGTGTCGCCCACGCCGGTGCTGATCGTGCCATCGAGGTTGATGGCCGTAATCGGGTTCCCGGTATGGGCCTCGAGTATGAACAGGCGGCCCTGGCCATCGCCGGGGGTGACGTTGTTGTAGCCGGACGAAACGATGACGACCCAGGTCCCGTCCTTCAGCTTGGTGATGACCGGGTTGCCATAGGTATAGCCCAGGTTGGCGTTGGTGAACTCCCAGAGCGCCTTCGGGTGTGCCGGATCGGTGATGTCCAGCGCGTAATAGCCGCGTCCGCCGGAATTCAGGCCGCCGACCAGAATCGTCTTCCAGACGTTCGGGTTGTTCGCCGTGGCGCAGTTGGCGGCCGTGTCGGCGCAGATGTCGCCGACCGATGGCGTGCCGTCGACGGAGAACTGATGTTGCGCCGGGTAGTTCTTGTCGGCCAGCTTGTACAGTTTGGGAATGACCAGTGCCGGAACATAGGCCCAGAGTTCCTCTCCGGTGGTCGCGTCGAAGGCGTGCAGCATGCCATCGTTGGCGCCGACGTAGACCATCGAGCGGCGCGCGCTGTTGGCCAGCTTGAACTCGGCGTACTGCTGGTCGACGTAGCTCCAGTGCGGTTTCTGGACAAAGACGGCTTCCGAGCCCGAGATGTCGCCCAGCGGTCGATGCAGATTGCCTGCCCCGCCTGATGAACGCTGACGGTAGAAGGCCAGGAGATTCTGCACACCGCCCTCGTGGCCCGGGTCGCCGCGCAGGAATTTCAGCAGGTTCTCGCCGCTGGCGGTGTTCTTCTCGGGGTCGGCAAGGCAGGTGAGGCCGGCCGTGCAGAATTGCGTCAGGTCATTGATGTAGGGCCGGGAGAAGAAGCCCTGTTCGGTGATTGACAAGGCATTCCAGGCAAACGCCTTGAGATTGTCGGTGCCGCCCGGGTTGTAGGTGTAGATGGTACGCTGGCCCTCGTCGGGTGGCAGCGTGTTGTTGCTGGTCATTTTCCGGCGCAGTTGCTCCTCGGCCGACCAGACGGTGCTCGTGGAGATTGCCCCGGTATTACCATCGACGGTTCGTTTGACCACGTCGCCGGCCCAGACACCGACCTCGAACGATACCTCGTAGATCCCGTTGTCACCGGCCACGAGGGTGGGTGAGGTCACCGTGGTGGCGGCCAGCGAGCCCTGGGCCGTGCTGATGCTGGCCAGCGCGCTGCTGATGCCGGTGGCCAGGCTGGACGGGTCGCGGGCGCTGAAGTAGGTGCCGCGGCCATTCACCGCCGCATGCCAGAGGTCATCGATGTTGGTCTGGGCATTGTCGGCTGGCGTCGGCCAGTTGCAGTCGCCGAACTGTTGCCAGGAACAGATGCCCTGCGCCGGCAGGGCGGTCGTGATCCACTTGATGCTGGCGAAGTCGCTACCGTCGCCCTGCAAGGCCTGCTGGTAATTGTCCTGGTACTGCATCAGACCGGAGGCACCGAGACCCAGCGTATAGGTGGTCATGCGCTGGACGAGTCCGGCCGTGTCGTTCACATCCGGGGACTGGCAGACGTTGCGCGTGGTGTCGCCGTTCGGTGCACAGTTGCCGAGGGTGCTGGTCCGCAGGTCGGTCATGTAGTAGTACTGGGCGACGTCGGCCAGGGTGTCCGGTGTTGCGCCCAGACTTCGCATGCCGCAGCGGGTTCGCTTGCAGAGGTCCGGACGGCTGGTGTCGGCCGGACAGCCCACCGGCTCCAGGGCCGTGCACAGTCCGACGTCACGCTGCTGGGTGGCGGTCGTGCAGCGGATGTCCACCCAGCCGTTGCTCGCGTCGGCTGTCTGCTCGAACCCGCAGTCGGCGACGAACTGTGCGGTAGGTGGCGGGGTTACCCATTGGCAGGAGGTGGTGAGGCCGTTGACCGTGCCCGCCGTGCAGTCGTTGCTGCCGACGTTCTGCCACGGCGGGTTGGTCGGCTCCATCCGGCAGTCCTGAGCGGCTCCCGGATAGACGGGGCCGCCGGAATGCGCGACGGGCGTGCAACTCGAAGCGTTGACCCAGCCGCTGGCTGGTCCGTACTGGCACTGGGTCATCGTGCCGTCTGCCGTGCATGGGCCATTGGTGTTCTGCCAGTCGCTCCACCTGGTTGAACAGGTCTTGGCAACGGTGACCGTGTACGGTGAGCCCTGCGAAGCGGCGACGGCCGATCCCGGGCAGCTTGCATCGTCGGCGAAACTGGTGGGCGCGGCGTACTGACACTCCGTTTTCGGGCCGACGAAGTTGTTGCCGGTCTGGCCGGCCACCGTGCAGGTTCCGGTCGCCGATTGCCAGCTGTTCGGTGTTCCATAGGAGCAATGCGATGCTACGCCGACCGTAAAGGGCGCGCTTTGCGACTGCGGCAGTTCGCTGCAACTGGCAACGTTCTGCTGCGCCGTCCATTGGTCGTACTGGCACTCGATGTCCTTCAGCTCGGTGAAGGGCGGCGCTGCCGAACCGGCCACCGGTGTACAGGAAGAGACATTCTGCCAGCTCGCCAGACGGCGCGGGAGGTAGCGGCATTCGGTCTGATCGGCGAGCGGAGTGCAGGCTCCCGTGGCGTCGGTCCAGTCGGTCCAGCCGATGTTACAAACCCAGCGCGGCGGGACGTTGGTGTCGGGAACGCACTGCGTGACGTTCTGCGGCGGACCCAGGTTCACCAGTTCGACACAGACCTTGGCGACCGGGTTGGTGAAATCAGCGGCCAGCGCCGAGGCGGGGCAGCTTGCGTCGGGGCCGGGTGGACTTGCCTTGGCATACTGGCATTCGGTCGTCGCATTCGCTACACAGGCCTGATTGGTCGCCGCCCAATTGGTCCACACCTGCCGGCAGGCGGTGGTGGCGGTGACTACCGTGTAGGGCGATGAGGTGGATTGTGGCAGCAGGGTGCAACTGGCGGTGTCCTGCCAGCCGCTGGGAGGCAGGTAGCCACATTCGCGGGCCACTGCGACAGCGTAGTTGGGGTCTTCCAGTTGTACCGTACAGGTGGTCGTGGCGAAGCTCCAGGTGGCGGGGAAACCACTGTAAGCACACTGGCGCGCCTCGAGCACCGTGAAGTTCGTCCGATCCTCGGGCTGCGGCGTGCAGCTCGCGCCGGCGGTGCTCCAGGTGGCCGGGAAGCCGCTGTACTGGCACCGCCGGGCGCTGAGGTTCTGGTTGTTTTCGGCGACCGGTGTACAGGTGGCGGTTGCCGGAGCCCATGCCGCGTCGACCACGTACTGACAATCGCGTGCCGTCAGGACGGAAAAAACCGGGCCCGTCGAGCGTGCCGCGGCGGTGCAGGTCTGGGTGGCGTCACGATAGATGCCGTCCCCTTCGTAGCGGCACTCGGTCGCCGGACCGACCCAGGTCGAGCCTTCACCGCCACTCGACCGGGCGCTGGTGGTGCACGCGGCAACCGCCGTGTTCCAGCCGGAGGCAGTACCGTAGGCGCAGGAAGAACCGGTCAGATAACGTCGCCGCAGGCTTTCGCCGATCACCGGTGCGTCGATGACCGGGGTGATGACCGTGCAGGTGGTGTCGGCGACGGGTGGCGCCGCCGGCAGGGCCTGACACTCGATGCGGCTGATGCCGCTCGGCTGGGTAATGCATTCGGCGACGTTGGCCCAGTCGGTCCAGGTGATCCCGCTGTCCGAGGAGGTGCGCTTCTGCATCTGGGTGACGGTCTTCAGCAGGGGCTGGGTCTGCGCCTGCAGCACATAGCTGCGCGTCTGCAGTTTCGAGGTCTGCGTCATCAGGGTCGAGATCTTGGTCTGCAGGATCGACTCACGATACATGAGGTACGCAAGCTGGCTCTGCCACTTGGTGAGCGTTCGCTCCTCGAGCTGCTGGGTGCTCGACCACCACTCGCGGGAGATGATGTCGCTGCGCGTCGGCTGGTTCTTGGTGCGCTGCTGCAGCGGACGTATGCGGGCCTGCAACTGCGAGGTTTCCATCAGCAGCGGAGTGGTCCGGGCCAGCAGGGTCTGCGTGCTCGATTGCGGCACGGTGTTGGTGCTGATCTGCAGCGGGGAGGTGTTGCTCTGCAGTTGCTGCGTCTTTTTCTGGCGCTGGGTGGGTTGCGTCGTCGTACTGGTCCTGGTGACCTGACTGACGATCTCATAGGCCTGCGGTGCGCCGCCATCGAATTGCGGCCGATCGACGTTGCCATCCTGATCGCCGACCAGGGTCGTCCGGCTGGCGAGCGTGAAACCCGCGCCCTGGTTCCAGTAGCCGTCGGTGGACAGGATCGTGTTGTTCTTCTGGCAGTAATACTGCACGGGATCGGTGACCGAGACGCCGTTCAGCGTCTGGCCGTTGTACTTGCCGGCGTAGAGGTAGCCGGCGTTGGCCAGGGCAACGCGCAGCGGAGTGTAGGTATCGACGGTCGGTACGGCCGCGAAAAGCTTGTCGTACCAGGCCTTTTTCTGCGCCGGAGCGAATTCCTGGATGTTCAGGAAATCGCTGCCGCTGTTGTTGTTGATCGTCATGTAGCCGACGCGACGTGTCTGGTCGATGCCCGACAGGGACAGACTGGAAGCGGTCTTCATCGTCTGCATGCGGGTATGGTAGTAGGCCCACCAGTTGGCATAGTTGGTCATCTCCTGCTCGTAGCTGCAGGTGGCGATGGCCGTTCCGCCGCAGTCGGTGCGCGTGGCGGCCTTGGGATAGGTGGCGGTGCTGCCGGTGATGACCTTCAACTGCACGTCGCCGGGCGCCTGGTTTTCGCCGAGCGTGGTCGAGCGGCCGAAGGTGGTGGCGCTGATCGTGCCGGCCGGCAGCAGGACCGGCGCGTTGGGAGTGGCGGCGGGCGCGCTGATGGTGACCACGCTGCCGGCCGAGGTTGCCCGGTAACCGACCGTCTGGCAGTTGCCGACGAGACGGAAGCTGCAGGCGTTGATGGCGTTGCGGATGGCGATGGCGAGTTCGCCGGGTCCGGCGCCGGTCGCCGTGGCGGAGAGAAGCTCGCTGCCGGCAACGGTGAGGTTGGTGACCGTACCGCCGGCGTTGATCGTCAGCCGGCTGGTGTGCGGCTCCGGCATGCGCGCGTAGCGGTAGGTGGCATCGGTCTGGGTCGCCCGGCAGGCGCCGGCGGAAGGGGTTGCGGCATAGGCTTCGGCCTGGCTGTTGCACCAGCGCAGGTTGGCCGGAAGCGGATGGGTGGCGGTCGGCGCGCTGGCCGGCACGCAGTCGCGCAGTGTCTTGTCGGTACAGTATTCGCCGGCGACGGTGACGTAGTAGAAGGCGGCAGCCGCCAGGTTGGTGCTGCCGGTGACGCCCGCCACCTTGTGCTGGACCCGGTAGCCATCGTTGATCACCGAGGTCCAGTTGGCCGTTCTCGCGCTCGTCTGGCCCGGGTAGGTGGTGGTGTCGGCTGATCCGTCGGCGGCGAAATAGACCGGCGGGCTGTAGGTCACCGCCGGATTGTAGGCGACGCCGTTGAAGCCCGGGTTCCTGCCCTGATGCAAGGGGGCGCCGCGTGCCCAGTCGGGCATGGCGTCGTCGTCCATGCTGCCCGAGTCGTCGAGGACGAACAGGATGTTGGGAAAGATCTGCACGGTCGAGGCGCCGGACAGCGGAGCGGAGGCGAGTTCGGTGGTCGCGGCGTGTACCCCGGCTGCCAGGGCGAGCAGGGCGATCAGGGATGGGGCGGCGGATATCGGTCGATGAGTTTTCATGGCGAACTCCTGAGAACGGCGGCGACGTGCTGCGCTGCAACTAGAGTGCGACGATGGTCTGGACGTAGCTGACCGTATTGCGGGGGCCCTGGACGCGCGTCGTGATGCGGTAATAGACCTGTTTTGCCTGTGGCGGTCCGATCCCGCCGGCGACGGCGCTGCTGCCACCGGAGGCACTCGGCGGTGGCTGCGTGCACGAAACCGCGGTATTCGGTTTGCCCGGTCCATCGCAGAGGCGGTGGATGACGTATTCGACCCGATTGCAGGCAAGGTCGGCTGCTGCTGAACTCGGGCAGGTGGCACCGCTTGGGGCGGCCAGCCGCTTCTCGTTCGCAGGGATGGTGTTCCAGAACTGCTCCCAGGATTGTCCGGGAAGTGGGTCCGCCCGTTGTGCGACGTAACCCTGCGTCGTCTTCTGATCGACCCAGAGCGGGTTGTTGACGACATCCAGCGCAGCCGGTCCCAGGAAACCGACCAGAGCAATCTCGGTGCTGCGCTCGCCGGCACTGGTGGCCGACTGGCGAAAAGCCAGGTTGCCGGCGATGATGTTGGCGGTGTCGACCGAGCGGATCAGGGCCACGCCCGCCAGGGTCATGGCCACCAGGACGATCAGCGCGACGAGCAGGACGACCCCGCGCTGCTGGCGGGCGGGCCGGCCGGCGGCATGCCGCAATGAGGGTTTGCTGACTAACATCTGGCCATCCAGGGTAGGTTG
>ERZ761607.4046-NODE-4046-length-13399-cov-4.277878_pt1 | contig 13399 bp, 6 predicted proteins | sample MGYA00511164_ERZ761607 | MGnify/ENA primary metagenome ERZ761607 (study PRJEB28899, sample SAMN02445080) | bioreactor sludge metagenome | biome: EBPR sludge | place: Australia: Brisbane, Thorneside Wastewater Treatment Plant | collected 2011-06-22 ...
AGACCCGCGCATCACCGACGATGCCAGCGGCTGCGGTGGTTGCCTGCTGGCTGACCGGGTTGGCGGCCGCGGAAGAATCCACCAGGGCCGTGCCCATGTGCAACACGGCACGCGCGCTGCCCCAGACGCCGGCCGCATCCTGGACATCCGCCGCCGCGGCATTGCCGTAGTAGAGCCAGAGGCCGCCGCCGTCTGCCCCGGCCCCGATCGTCGGCACGCGGACCCAGACCTGCGAGTCCCCGGCGGGGTTCCAGATCTCGATCTCATGGTCGAGCACCGTCCCGTCGTCGTCGACGAAGCGCAGGTCCTGGCCGGCGTGCTGCACGCGTGCGTAGTCCACCGTCGCCGGCGTCAGCGTCACGAGGACGGCGGTGTCGGTGAGGGCCGGGCCGCCGGCGTTGTGCAGGCCGATGCGGTGCCGCGTGCTCCACGCGGCATCGAACCAGCCGCTGGCAACCGTCGCGGAGAAGGCCTGGTCTTCCGCGAGCGTGTACCGGTCGGGCAGGCTGGCCGGCGCCTCTGCCACGTCGATGCCCTCCCCCATCAGCGCCTGGGTCGTGCTCGCGAGACCGTCGCTGGCCGACACCACCACCTCGTAGACGTTGTCCCCCGACGCATCGGCCGGAACCTCGAAGTCCGGCGCCGTCACGAAGCTCAGGACCCCGCTGGTCGGGTCGATCGCGAAGCGCGCCGCGTCGGCGCCGCCGGCGATGCCGTAGGTGAGCGACTGCACGGGCACGTCGACGTCGACGGCCTGCACCGTGGTCACCGCCGTGACGTTCTCGGCCACGGTTGTCGCCGCCGAGGCGCCGCCGCCGTTGCTGGTGATCACGGGGGCGGTGTTGACGTAGGTGCGCAGCGCCACGCCGTCGGTGTCGCCGGCCACCGCGCCCGACCAGGCCACCGCGAAGTCGGTCGGCGTGCGCATCGCCACGGCCGGCATCGCCTGGTTGCCGGCCGTCGTCTGGTTGACGACGAAAGCCGCGCCGTCGGCGCTGCCGGAGGCGCCGTAGTGCCGCGCGTAGACCTCGGTGCCGCTGGTGCCGCTGCGCTGGTAGGTGACGATGAAGCGGCCGTCGGCGGCCATGGCCACGGCCGGGCTCGTCGCGTCGCCGGTGGCGGCCTGGAAGGACGGGAACCACGGCGTGCCGTCGGCCCGGAAGCCGCGGCACCAGACGCCTGGAAGGATGTTCGTCTCGCGGTACACGACGACGAAGCGGCCGCTCCCGTCCATGGCGATCGCGCCGCCGGTGTTGCGCCCGCTACCGGTGGGGTCGATGGCCACCGCGGCACCCGCCGGGCTGCCGCCGGCGCTGAAGCGCTGGAAGTACACCCGCTCGGACAGGTCGTAGACGGCGACGACCCCGCCGCCGGCGTCGACCGCCAGCGCGGGGTTGCGCGGCGCGTCGGGGTTGTTGACCTCCAGGTCCAGCAGCAGCAGGTTCAGGCTCAGGCTGCTGCCCGCCACGCTGCGCACCGCGATGTCGGCCGCATCGCGCGGCTGCCCGGCGGCATCGAAGCGCCGCATCCAGACGCCGACCTGGTCGCCCGGGCCCACTCCCTGCCAGGCCACCACGAAGCCCCCGGTCGACGCATCGTGGGCGATCGCCGGGTTGGTCTGCAAGCCGCTGCCCTGGGCGGAGGCGCGCTGGGCCGCATCGAGCGGCGTGCCATCGGCAGCGAAGCGGCGCACCATCACGTCGCCGGCGTTGCTGGCGGGCCCGTCGTCGTGCCAGGTCACGACGAAGTTGCCGGCCGCGTCGCTGGCCACGCCCGCCTGGCCCTGGTCGCCGGCCGTGCTGCTGGCCACGAGCAGTTCGCCGGTCAGCGGCGTCCCGTCGGGTGCGAAGCGCCGGGCATAGACGCCGGTGCCGCTGCCGTCCTGCCCGGCGCTGGTCCACACCAGCACGTAGCTGCCGTCGCCGGCCACGGCCAGCGCGTCCTGGCTGCCGCGATTCAAGGCCGCCAGGGTCTGGCTGCCGGCGGTGGTGACCGTGGCCCCGCTCTCCGGACCCAGCGTGGCCTGCCAGCCGGCGACCAGCGTCGCGTCCAGCGACGGCGTCTCGACGCGGCCGAGGTGCTGCTCGAGATCCCAGTCGCCACCCAGCGCGGCCGCGCCCGTGGTGTCGTCGCTGGCCGCCACGTCGGCCCCGGTCAGCGCGGCCAGGTCGCGCAGCAGCGCGAGGCCGGTCCCGGAGGCCGCCACCTCGCAGCCGTAGATCAGCAGGTCGGCCTCCGCGGCGAGGCTCTCGCCCCAGGCCGCGACCTCGCCGGCACGAGCCGGCAGGGTCGCCGCGTCGAGCCGGGCGCTGCCCAGCATGACCACGCCGTCGGCGCCGTGACCGAACAGGTGCAGCGCGCCGACGTCGGAGCGGCCGTCCAGCGCCTGGCCGACCACCGCCACGCCGTCGGCGCCGGCCTCGATGGTCACGATGTCGATCGGCCGGCCGGCGTCGCGCTGGGCCTGCAGCGCCGCGACCAGCGTCTGCGCGTCGGGCAAGGACAGGTCGACGATCGCCAGCTCGCGCAGCCCGGTGGCCTGGCTGTCCGCCGCGGCGTGCACACTGGCCATCCAGGCCTGTGGCGGCGCCGCCACCGGCTCGGATGGCAGCGCGACGCCCGCCGCCAGCGCCAGCGCGTCGGCGGCGTAGAGGATGCGCGGCTCGAGGGCCTCGAGCTGGGCGCGGGGACGGGTCTGGCGGGCGTTCAAGCGGCGTGCGGAGGAACAGGCGGTTGGCGGCTTGCGGCCGACGCGCTCAGGCGGCCGGGCCGCGACGCGGCACGGGCTGGCCCGTTGGGGTCGTGTCGCGTGCGGCGGCGTCCCGCGACGGAACGGGCGCAGCGGCGTCCCGCGACGAAGCGGACGCAGCGGCATCCCGTGGCGGAACGCCCACGGCGAGAGTGCCGGCCGGTGCCGCCGCGACGTCTTCGGGCGCATCGGCCCGGCAGCGTGCGCCGGCCGGGATCCGGTTGCCGGGGTTGGGCAGCGCCAGGCGCACGCGGAAGGTGTTGCTCGCCGCATCGAGCGTGCGATCGATGTGCGTGACCCGGGCCACCAGTGCCGTCGTGCCGGGCAGCTCGGGCACGATGCGCATCGTGTGGCCGGCCTGCACGCTCCCCCAGCGGGATGCCGGCATCACCAGCTCGACACGCAACGGATCGAGCTGCGCGATGCGCAGCAACGGCTTCTCCTCGACGCGCTCGCCCTCGTGCGAGAGGCGCTCGACGACGACGCCGTCGAAGGGCGCACGCAGCGTGCGCTGGGCGAGCTGCGCCTGCGCGACGCCGAGCTCCTGCTGGATCACCCGACGCTGGCCGAGGGCCTGCTGCAGCCGCTGGCGCGCGACGTCGTACTCGGCCTTGGCCTGCTCGGCCGTCAGCAGCGCGATCGCGCCCGTGTCGACCAGGCTCGCGAAGCGCTCGTGGCGCTCGCGGGCCAGCGCGACGCTGGCCTCGGCGCTGCGGATGTCGGCCTCGATCGCATGGCGCGCCGCGACCGCCTTCAGGTTGGCCTGCTCGACGGCGTTCTGCAGCACGACCAGGGGCTGGCCCCGGCGCACGCTGTCGCCGCGATCGACGCGGATCGCGGCGACCACCCCGGTCACCGCGCTGCCGATGTCGGCCGAGCGCTCCGGGCCGATCAGGCAGCCGACCGAACCGCGGTGAGGGCGACCCGTCGAGGGCCCGTTGCCCGGCGCCGGCGTGGCGGGCGAAACGGCCGCGCCGGCTCCGCTGGAGCTCGCGCCGTTCGTCGGTCCGCCGGGCAAGGCCGCAGCCGGGCCGCCGGCCCACGGGCCGGCCGTCGATGGCGGCTGCGAGACCGCTGCGGGGGTCGTCGTCGCGGCGAGCGCCAGCCGCGGTGCGTCGACTGCCGGGGCCGCAGCCGGCACGTCGCGGGCGACGGCCGGACCGCCGGTCAGCGACGGCGACAGGCTCAGCAGCGCCAGCAGCCCCGGGCCGGGGATCAGGCGTGCCGCCTTGAAAAGCCGAGTCTTCTTTGCCATGCGAGGTCCTGCTTCAGGAGGCGACGGCGCAGCCGCCGCTGGGTCCAGCCATGCAAACGCTGCTGCAGGCGGCTGGCGGCCTGCACCATCCACAACGGCGCGTCGCTGCGCGGGCTGTCGAGAAAGCCGTCGGTCCAGACGGCGGTGTCCGCGGCGTGCCAGGTCTCGGCACTGCCGGGGTCGCCCTGCCGCGCGGCGCGGCCGATCAGCTGGCGGCGGGTGCGCGCGCAGGGCGTGTCCAGGAGGTCCAGCACGTGCAGGCCGCCGAGCGCGGCGACACACGGGCCGAGCTCGATGTCGGTGCCGCGCCCGGCCAGCGCGGTGGCCACGGTCACGGCCCCGCTGCGACCGGCGCGCGCGATGATCGCGGCCTCGCCAGCCTCGTGGCGCGCGTCGAGCACCTCGTGTTCGCCGCCCTCGGCCGCCAGCGCCGCCGACAAGGCCTGCGCGGCCGCCACCGAGGCCACCCCGACGAGCACCGGCCGGCCGATCGCCTGCAGGTTCGCGATGCGTGTCACGGCCGCCGCCTCGCGCTGGCACGAGGCTTCGAAGACGCGTGGCGGCAGGTCCTCGCGCAGGCTCGGCCGGCGCAGCGGCACGTGAACCACGGCCTTGCCGTGGACCGCCGCGAGTTCGCCGCGGCACTCGGCCAGCGTGCCGCTGGTGCCGGCCAGGTGGTGGTAGCGCGCGAAGAAGCGCTGGTAGCTGGTCTGCGCCGCGGTGCGGCTGGACGGGCTCGGCCGGCAGTCTTCCTTCAGCTCGACCAGCGTCTGCAGCGCGCGCGACCAGACCCGGCCCTGGGCGCGCCGGCCGCTCAGGCGGTCCAGCAGCTCGACGCGGCCGTCCTCGACGAGGTAGTCGTGCTCGCGGTGCAGCCCGTGCAGGGCCACCAGCGCCTGCGCAGCCAGGTCCTCCCGATGCGCGCGGTTCAGCCAGGCGCCGCCGAACCCGGCGGACAGCGACTCGAGTCGCTCGAGCCCGGCCGGCGTCCAGTGCACGGCCTGCTGGGCCGTGTCGAGCACCGCGTGTTCGTCCAGCTGCAGCTGCCGCGCGAGCGCGAGTGCCTGGAAACACGCCGCCCGCAGCTGCGGGTCGTCGTGCGGCTCGGCCAGGACCAGCGGCATCACGGCCTCGTCGATCAGCAGGCTGTCGGCCTCGTCGAGCAGCGCGCAGCACAGGCCGCGCTGCAGCAACGCGGGCGCTGCCTCGCCGGCCAGCCGGGCCGCACGGCGGGCGAGGTCGCCGCGGCCCTCGGGACCGGCGGCCTGCAGGGTCTGGTCGTCGCGCAGGTGGTCGAAGGCGATCTCGCGCGCGGTGGCGTAGGTGACGTCGGCGGTGTACGCGGCGCGGCGCTGTTCGGGCGTCGAGGTCGCCACGATCATGCCCACGCGCAGCCCGAGTGCGCTGAACAGCGGCGCGTGCAGCCGCGCGTCGCGCACGGCGAGATAGTCGTTGGCCGTCATCACGTGCACCGGCGTGCCGGACAGCGCGATCGCCGCGGCGGCCAGCGCCACGGCCAGCGTCTTGCCCTCGCCCGTGGCCATCTCGACCAGGTGGCCGTCCATCAGCGCACGGGCGCACAGCAACTGGGTCTCGTAGGGGCTGCGGCGCAGCACGCGATACGCCTTCGCGGCCACGCAGGCCAAGGCCTCGTCGCGCAGCGCGGGCGTGAAGCCGTCCGCCGCCAGGCGCGCGCGCAGCGCGGCCCGCAGCGCGGACTCGCCGTCGCTGCCCAGCAGCGTCCACGCGTGCTGGCGCACGCGCACGTCGCGCACCTCCGCCGGGTCGAGGAAAAGCGCCTGACGCGCCAGGCGCAGCCGCTGCCACGGCGTCGCATACCACGCCGCCTCGTGTTCGCGACGCTGCGGCTGCAGGCCCCACTGCAGGCCCGGGCGCGCCAGCGCGAGGCGGCGGCGGTGCGTCGGGGCGGCATCGGCGGGCGCGGGAGCCGACGCCGCCGGCAGCGTCGAGCGGGTCATCACCGGCAGCGGCGCGGGATCGGCAAGGACGGTGTCGAGGCTCGCGTTCATCGTCGGGGGTCCGGTTGAAGGTGGCGCAGCAGGGTCTGGCGGATCGCGCGGGCGGCCTGGCCGGCCAGCGGCTCGTGGCCGTGGTCGAAGCGAACCCAGACGCGCTCGCCGATGCGCTCGCCCGTCGCGGCCGCCTGACCCGGCTCGAGGCGCAGCTGCGCGACGGCGACCGCCCGCAGCGGCTTCAGGCCTTGTGCATCCGCGGGATCCGTCGCCAGGCTGCCGCCGCTGCGCTCGCCGAGCGCGGGGCTCGGCAGCGGCGAGCCGGCGCCGCTGAGCAACCCGTCCCAGCGGGCGACCAGGGCCGGGGCGCGCGGGTCGGCGCGCCGGATCTGGACGCGCGGCGAGGCCGCGGCGACGAGCGCGACATCCTCGTTCGGCACGGCCGCCTGCACGACCGGTGGCGAGCCCGTCGCCAGGTGGGCCACGAGGCTGCCGCGCGGCAGCCAGCGGCCGGGCAGGTCGGCCTCGCCGGCCAGCGCGACGCGGCCGGCCGTCGACGACCGCACCAGGCGGCTGTCGAGCTGGGCCTGCGCGCGCTGGAGTTCGGCGCGCGTCGCGGCGAGTTCGTGCTCGAGCTGCACCGCCCGCGGCGGGTCATCGCGCAAGGCCTGCCATTGCTCGGAACGCAGCGCCTCGACCCGCGCGGCCAGCCGAGCCCGCTCGGCCTCGACGGCGGGGGTGTGCAGGCGCAGCAGCACATCGCCGGCCTGCACCGCCTGGCCATGGCCCGCGACGACCTCGGCCACGAAACCATCGACCCCGGTGCGCACGAGGTTGTCCTCGGGCTGCCACCAGACGCCTTGCACCGTCGTGCGGTAGGGCCACGGCAGCACGCCGACCAGCAGGACGGCCGCGATCGCGACCATTGCCAGCCGCCGCGCGACTTGCCGCCGCCGCGCGGCCGGGGCCCCGCTGCCCTGCCAGAGCTGCCAGGCCTGCACGCACGGCCGCACGAGCAGCAACCAGGCCAGCGGCAACGCGACGGCCGCCGCCACCCACGGCGAGACGCCCGCCAGCCACGCCAGCACCGCCAGCGACACGATCCAGCGCATCAGCAGCGACAGCGGCGCGTAGGCCCACAGCCATGGTGCCTCGCCGCGGGCGGGCACCAGCGGCCGCGGCTCGGCGGTCCGCAGCACCGCGGCGCGCAGCTGCTGCCAGCACCAGCGCCGGCTGCGCGTGGCCAGGTTGGGCAGCTGGGCCGCGTCGCAGAGCATGTGGTAGCCGTCGAAGCGCAGCAGCGGGTTGGCGTTGACCGCCAGCGTCGAGAAGACCCCGACGACGAACACCGCGAGCGCCACGTCGCGCACGAAGCCGGGCTGCACGAGCAGCACGACCCCCATCGCCACGGCGGCAAGCGCCAGCTCGACGACGATGCCTGCCGCGGCCACCGCCAGCCGCTGGCCGGCACGCGGCAGCGCCGCCGCCGCGGAGGCATCGACATAGGGCACCGGCGCGAACATCAGGAACGCGACACCCCAAGCGGGAACGGGCACACCGTGCAGCCGCGCGACAACGCCGTGGGCCGCCTCGTGCAGCAGCTTGACGGCCGGGTAGACGGCCGCGACCAGCCAGACCCCGCGCGGTGCACCGAGCAGGGACGAGGTCGCGGCGCGCAGTTCGTCGGCATGCAGCGCGCCCACCCCCGCCGCGAGCAGCAACGCCGCCGCGAGGACCTGCGGCAACACCGGCCAGCGCAGCATCGGCTGCAGGGCCCGGGCGATCGCGGCGAGCAGCGCGTCGGGCCGGCCGAGCCGCAGCCGCCAGGCCAGCAAGGTCTGCCGCGCCTCTCCGGCATCGGCCTCGGGCGCTGCCGCCCCGGCCGCGTCGTCGCTGCGGTCGCCGAAATCCGCCGGGCGGTCCACGCTCAGGAAGCCGGCGGCCTGCAGCCTCGCGATCCCGTCGAGCACCTCGTCCTGCGTCGGGGCCGCGTCCCCCGCCTCGCGCAGGGCGATCTCCCACAGGCGCTGCAGCGGCAGGCTGCCGTCGCAGCGACCGAACAGCGACCAGGCGGCACCGTTCATCCGGAAACTGCGCGTGCCGTCGGCGCGCACCAGCGCATGCCAGACCTCCCCACGCACGACCATGCGGCGCACCTGCGCGGCGGCATCCAGGCGCGGGCGCAGCCGCGCGACGCGGAACCACTGCGAGCTCAGCAGCGAGGGCGCCGCGTGCAGCGTCGCCGACCCCCGGGTCTGACTGGCCGGCATCATCCGATCCACCGCCACCATCCCCGACGCAGGACCGCGGCGATCCGCGTCAGCCCCTGCCAGGCCAGCGGGGCCGTCCCCACTTCGACCCGCGCCTGGCCGAGCAGGCCCGGCCGCGCCCCGGCCGGCGGCGAGACAAGCACGGCCTCGACCTCGAAGACATTGCGGCCCTCGACCGCCCGCGCGACCGGCGAGACGCGACGCACCTGCAGCTCGGCGGTCTGCCAGGGCAGCGCGGACAGGGCCAGCGAGCCACCCTGCCCCTGCTGGACGCGTGCGATGTCGACCTCGTCGACCTCGACGATCACGCGGTAGGTCCCGGCCGGCGCGAGCGTCATCAGCTCCGCGCCCTCGCGCACCGGTGCGCCAAGCTGCTGCATCAGGTCGCCCTGCACGACGACCGCGTCGAACGGCGCGACCAGCCGCGAGCGCGCGAGCTTCTGCTCGGCCAGCTCGAGCTGGGCCTGCGCCTCGTCGGCGCGTGCCTGGTGCTGGGCGAGCGCGGCGCGATCGGCCCGCGCCTGCGCCGTGGCCAGGCCCTCCAGTTGCTGGGCCAGCTGGCTGTGCCAGCGCTGGCGTTCGAGCTGCAGCTCGCGATCGGCGAGGTCCACCAGCGGCTGCCCGGCGGGCACGTGATCGCCGGGCCGGGCGTGCACGCGCTCGATGAAGCCGTCGGACGGCGCCGCGAGCACACGCTGCACGCCACCTTCGAGCCGTGCTGCGCCGCCGACATGCCAGCCCACCGGCCACAGCAGGGGCAGCGCCACCAGCACGGCCGCCACGGGCCACAGCGCGCGCCAGCGGCGTTGCTGCGGCCGGTCGTCGCTGCGCCACCAGGCCGCCGCGCCGTCGCGCAGCCGCCGGTGCCACGGCCGCTCGTTGGACTGCATCAGCCCGAGCAGCGCGGCCAGCCAGGCCGTCAGGTGCTCGAGCGGCTCCCGGTCCAGCCGCGACGAGGCCTGGGCATCGACCCACTCCAGTGCGAGCGCGCCGACGGCTTGCCCGTCATGCACCAGCGGCAAGGTGCACAGGCCGCCGCCCTGCCGCGCCACCCAGGACCGGTGAGCCACGCTGATGGTCGGCGGCCCGCCGGACGCCGCGGGCGACGTCGCCGGCCGCCGGGCCTCGGGCGGCCAGCTGACCGGGGTGCGCTGGTCGACGCACTCGCCGAGCGCGGCGAGGAGCGCACCGTGCCACTCGGCGGCATGCGGCGCCGGGGGAGCGGCTGCGTCGCTGCCATCGGAGCAGGCCAGCAGCAACAGGTCGCCTCGCTCGTCGAGCCAGGCGAGGCTGGCGCTGCGCGCGCCGAGGCGCCGCGCGAGCAGGCACACGGCCGCCTGCGCAGCCGGCTGCAGCAGCGGCCGCTGCAGTGCCGCGGCGTTCAGGTCGAGCGCCAGACGCGGCCAGTCCAGCTGCGCGACGGTGTCGCGGCGCGGCGCGGCCGGCAGCGGGCCACCGGCTGGTGCGGGCCGCCCACGGACCGCTGCCGCGGCACAGGCAGCGGCAGCGGAGGGCGCTGACGTGATCGAAGGCAGGGCGGTCATGGCATCGGGCAGTCCCGGCCCGCCGATCGCGGCCCGCCCAAGGCGCGGCCGCGAGCACGCGACACGGGGACGAGGCTCGCCCCGCGAGTCTCGGAGGCCGGATGCGCTGCCGACGGTCCGATAAGCCTCGGCATGACCCGGCAGATCCGAGGGTCGTCCGCCGCGCGCGCCCGGGGCGCAGCCGGGCGGGCCTGCCGCCGGGCCCTATAATCGCGGGCTCCCGCCGGTGTAGCTCAGTTGGTAGAGCAGCGCATTCGTAATGCGAAGGTCGGGAGTTCGACTCTCTTCACCGGCACCAGTCTGCCCAGGGCCCGCCACCGTGCGGGCCCTGGTCTTTGCGCGGGGCACCAGCGGCACATCATGGCCCGCCCCATCAGCGGAGCTGCTTCCATGACGACCAGCCCCATCCGCACCCAGTGGATCGACATCGCACCGGGCTTCGCAGGCTACCTGGCGCTGCCGCCGGCGGGCCGGGGCCCCGGCCTCGTGCTGTTCCAGGAGATCTTCGGCGTCAACGCGCACATTCGCACGGTCGCGGAGCAGTATGCGCTGGACGGGTTCGTCGTGCTCGCCCCCGATGTCTTCTGGCGGCAGGCGCCCCGTGTCGATCTGGGCTACGACGGCGACGACCGCCAGCGGGCCCTGGCGCTGATGCAGGGCCATGCGCCGCAGCAGGCGCTGGCCGACATCGCGCTCGGCGTCCAGGCGCTGCGCGCGCGGCCCGAGGTCGGCAGCGCGAAGGTCGGCGCGTTCGGCTACTGCATGGGCGGTCGGCTGGCCTACCTGGCCGCGGCGACGACCGACATCGACGCCGCGGTGGCGTTCTACGGCGGCGGGATCCATGCCCAACTGGAGCGCGCAGCCGCGATCCGCTGCCCGGTGCAGTTCCACTACGCCGGCCAGGACGACCACATCCCGCCGACGGCCGTGGACGCGGTTCGCGCGGCCATGGCGGGCAAGGCCGCCGAGGTGCACGTCTATCCGGGCTCGATGCACGGCTTCAACTGCTGGGCCCGCGCCTCGTACCACGCCCCGAGCGCCGCGCTGGCACACGGCAGGACCCTGGCCTTCCTGGCCGCGGCGCTGTTCCAGGCCGGGGCGTCGCAGCACCCGTAGCCTGCCGGTGCCGAGCCGCGTCCGCCGGGCCGCCGGCGGACGTCATGCTGCCGCCCACGGTCAGGCACTCTCGATCGAGCCGCGCGGCCGCAGCCTGCGCTTGCGGACCCGTGGATCGGGCCGTGGCAGCCGCTTGCGGCCCACAGCGGCCGTAGGCCGCAGTGGGCCGGCGGGCCCCATGCACGACTCCCCCGAGCCCCCATGGCACGCTGTCCGCTGGCGGTCACGGACCACGACTTCCGGTCCACCCACTTGCGGGATGCGGCACCCCCTCCGCAGGTCTATGGTGGCTTTCAGTGAAGGCGCGTTGAGATCGCGCTCCCGGCGCGGCGCAGCGCGGCGACACGTGAGGCCACCATGAGGCATCCCGGTCATCGCAACTCGGTCGGCAACGGCAGGTTGCGCAGCGCGAGCGGCCCGGGCCCCTGGCGGCATCGAGACCGGGCTGGTCTCCCACCCCCGCGAGCACCACAGCCGGGCCTGGGTGTCGAAGACGCGACGTCCGCGTCCGTTCCCGACAGGCCGCTTCGGCACCTTGCCGCCCCCGCAGGGGTCCTCGCCCGCACGCCGACGCGCGACGGCGCGGAGCTCGCTTCGCTGACCCCCTCTCGAAACCTTCGGCTCCCTTGCCCGGAGTCCGCATGGCTGCAGCCCGGTCTTCCCTTCGACAGCTATCCCAGGAGGACACCATGACGAGCAACAGATCGATCCGCAGCACCCTGGCAGCAGCGGCACTGAGCGCCTCGATGGCCGCGAGCGCCACCATCCTCACGGTCTTCGACAGCATCCCGAACGGCACCGCCTCCTTCAATTCGACCGTCGCGTCGGCCGGCGGCACCGTCAGCGCGATGCTCATCCCCACGGCCAGCAGCGTGCCCTCGATCGACGCCGGGCCGTTCACCATCGCGCGCAACAACGGCAGCCCGTTCTCGACCTCGACCTACGGCACGATGAGCGGCCCGGTGATCGGCATCAACCCGGCCGGCACCGTGCGCGGCCCGGCCGGCGACTCGCAGCCGAGCGGCGTGACCTTCACCTTCGACAGCCCGGTCAACTCGGTCGGCTTCGAGGTCGGCGACTGGGGCACCTGCTGCCAGCCGTCGGCGCTGTACATCTCGTTCGACGGGGGCGCCCCGATCGAGGTCGGCAAGTCGCTGAGCACCGGCGACGTGTTCTTCGGCGGCAAGTCCGAGGTGTTCGTCGCGGCCTTCGACGACACGGGCAGCTTCAGCACCGTGCAGTTCTGGGGCGACGGCTTCGGCGAGGTTCTCGTGGCCGGCGGGCAGCTGAGCTATGCGCTGCTCAGCCAGGGCAGCCTGCCGCCCCCGACGGCCGTGCCGGAGCCCGCCGGCGTGGTGCTGTCCGGGCTGGTCCTCGCCGGCTTGCTGATGGCGGCACGGCGCCGCGAGCGCGGCTGAGTCATCTCCCCACGGCCGGCGAAGCGACGCCGCCCGGCACCGACGGGCGGCGCGCAGCGCCCCGTCCGGCGGCAGCAGGCGGCTTCGGGGCCGATCCCGGTCGCTCACCACGCCGGTCAGCGGGCACCGGCCCGCTTTACAGAGCTTGACGCGCCTCATGCCGGCCCGCAACGTGGCCGGCGCATCATCGGGACCGTGAAGCCTTCGATGGAGATCCCGGCTGCCGTCGGGCAGCGCGGAGGGCGGGGGTATGCCTCGCTGCTCGCCAGCCTCGGCCTGTGCGGGCTGACCGCGTGCAGCTCGGTATCGGTCCCGGTGCCGGCAAGCGTGCCGTTGCCTGCGAGCTGGCAGGGCTCTGCACCCGGCAACCCGACGGTTCCGCTGGCCGCTTGGTGGCGGAGCTTCGGCGATGCCGCGCTGAGTGCCTCGGTGCACCGCGCGCTGGAAGCCGCCACCGACATCCAGGCCGCTCAGGCCCGCCTGCGCCAGGCCCGCGCGCAGCGCGACCTGGCCGCCGCTGCCGCCCTGCCCTCCCTCGGCCTCGCCGGCTCGGCGCAGGCCTCGGCTGGCGAGCACCGTGCCACCAATCGCAGCGTGCAGATCGGCCTGGATGCCAGCTGGGAGCCCGACCTGTGGGGCGGCACCCGGGCCGCCGTGGACGCGGCCGATGCCAACCTGCGCGCGGGCGAGGCGGGCCTGGCGGCTGCGCGGCTGGCCGTCGCCGCCGAGACCGCGCTGAACGTGCTGCAGTGGCGCGGCGTGCAGGCGCGGCTGGCGATCGCGCGCGACAACCTCGCGAGCCAGCGCCAGACGCTGCAGATCGTGCAGTGGCGGCGCGAGGCCGGGCTGGTCACCGAGCTGGACGTGCAGCAGGCGCGCAGCGCGGTCGCGCAGACCGAGGCCCAGGTCCCCGCGCTGCGCACGCAGGCCGCCCAGTTGCTGCACACGCTGGCGCTGCTGACCGGTGCCGCGCCCGGCTCGGTGACGCTCGCCGAGGGGCCGCAACCCGAGGCGCCGCCGCAGCTGGCGCTGTCGATGCCGGCCGAGGTGCTGCGCCAGCGGCCCGATGTCGCC
>ERZ761607.4047-NODE-4047-length-13397-cov-3.331435_pt1 | contig 13397 bp, 15 predicted proteins | sample MGYA00511164_ERZ761607 | MGnify/ENA primary metagenome ERZ761607 (study PRJEB28899, sample SAMN02445080) | bioreactor sludge metagenome | biome: EBPR sludge | place: Australia: Brisbane, Thorneside Wastewater Treatment Plant | collected 2011-06-22 ...
ATCGGGCAGAGGGGACGAGACGGGGTTCAGCGTCCCTCGCATCCGCCCGGCGCACATCGAGGACGACAGGGCATCGTGCGGTGCCGATCAGCTTGGCGAGCTTGTCACAGGTTATGGCATCAGGCGCAGGCATCTGCGTTCCTCCTCAGGTCAGGATATGCGGGAACGCGATCTTCGGCTGGCGCCTCGTGGGGCGGTCGCAAACCCCATGAACGGAAAATCCAATTTCAGGACAGGATTGTCAACCAAGGTCGCCAGGGGAGGGGGCGCGCCCGTGCGGCACATCGAAACAATCGCAAGAGGTTAACGCCGATGCGAAAGCCGACATCAGCCGGGCAAACTGCGCCGGACTGCCCGTCGCCTGCCCCGCGGCCTGGAGTCAATTGCACCAGTGCGTTTCTCCAGCCTGTTGGACTCCGCTTCGGGCGCCTCCAGCTCCTTAAGGATAGGACAGTCAGGGCGATCGTTGCCGTGGCAGCAGTCAGCGAGGTTTTCGAGGGTGGCGGCCATGTCCTGAAGCTCGGCAATCTTCAGGCGCAGGTCCGCGACATGGGCCAGAGCCAGGCGTTTGACGTCTGCGCTTTGCCGCGCGCGATCGCGCCAGAGGCCCAGCAACTCGCCGATGCCCTCGACGCTGAAACCCAGATCCCGCGCGCGGCGAATGAAGCGCAGCATGTGCACGTCCTGATCCGAATAGATCCGATAGCCCGAAGCTGTCCGCGCAGCAGGTGGGATCAGCCCCGTTTCCTCGTAATACCGGATCATCTTGGCAGAGACGCCCGAGGCGCTGGCCGCATCGCCGATGTTCATGCCGTGCCCTCCTGCACCGGGGGTGTCCAACGCCTGAGCCGCAGCGCATTACCAAGCACAAAGACCGACGACAGTGCCATCGCCCCCGCCGCAAAGATTGGCGACAGAAGGATGCCGAATGCTGGCCACAAGAGCCCCGCCGCCACCGGGATCAGCGCGGTGTTGTACGCGAAGGCCCAGAACAGGTTCTGCCGGATGTTGCCGATCGTGGCCTTTGACAGCGCGATCGCAGCTGGCACACCCTTGAGCGAGCCCGACATCAGCACCACATCGGCGGCTTCGATGGCGACATCGGTGCCGGTGCCGATGGCGATGCCCACGTCAGCCTCGGCCAGCGCGGGTGCGTCGTTGATCCCGTCACCGACAAAGGCCAGTCGGCCATGTGCGGCCTTCAACTCGCGCACAGCTTCCACCTTGCCATCGGGCAGGACCTCGGCCACCACGGCGTCGATGCCCAGCTCGCGCGCGATAGCCTGCGCGGTGCGGGCGTTGTCGCCCGTCACCATGGCCACGCGCAGGCCAAGCCCGTGCAGGGCTCGGATCGCGGCGGGGGTGGTTTCCTTGATCGGGTCAGCCACGGCGATGATCGCGGCGACCTTGCCGTCGATGGCGGCATAAAGCGGGGTCTTCCCCTCGTCCCCCAGCCGTTCGGCCGCAGCAGTGAAGGCCCCCACATCGAGGCCCAGCCGCGCCATGTAGCGGTCCGCGCCGATCTGGATGTGGGAGCCCCCGGCCCCGGCCGCGACGCCGAAGCCGGTCAGCCCCTCGAACCCCGTCACCGGGGGCAGAGATAGACCCGCTTCCAGCGCCGCCCTGTGAATAGCCTGCGCGATGGGGTGCTCGGACTTGCCCTCGACCGCCGCGACAAGGGCCAGCACCTCGGCCCGTTCGAACCCCGGCGCAAGCTCCAGATCGGTCAGGCGCGGCTTGCCCTCGGTCAGGGTGCCGGTCTTGTCAAAGGCCACGACCCGGGTGCCCGACAGGAGTTGCAGCGCCTCACCCTTGCGAAACAGCACCCCCATTTCAGCCCCGCGCCCGGTGCCAACCATGATCGAGGTCGGCGTGGCCAGCCCCATCGCGCATGGGCAGGCGATGATCAGCACCGCCACCGCATTGACCAGCCCGAAGGTCAGCGCCGGTTCGGGGCCAAAGGCGAACCAGATGACAAAGGTCAGCAGCGCAACCGCGATGACGGCGGGGACGAACCACATCGTCACCTTGTCGACAAGCGCCTGGATCGGCAGCTTGGCGCCCTGCGCCGCCTCGACCATGCGGATGATCTGCGCGAGCATCGTGTCGGCCCCGACTGCAGTCGCGCGAAAGGCCAGCGCACCGGTCTGGTTGACGGTGCCGCCGACGACCACGGCGCCGACGCGCTTTTCCACCGGGACCGGCTCGCCGGTGATCATCGACTCGTCCACCCAGCTCTCGCCCTCGATCACCTCGCCATCCACCGGTACACGTTCACCGGGGCGCAGTTCGACCTCATCTCCGGGTCGTACCTGATCGACCGCAATTTCCTGTGTGACCCCGTCCCGCCGTACCCGCGCGGTCTTCGCCTGCAGCCCGATCAGGCGCCCGATCGCCTGCGAGGTGCGGCCTTTGGCGCGGGCCTCCAGATAGCGGCCCAGCAGGATCAGGGTGACGATCACCGCCGCAGCCTCGTAATACACGTTCACCGTGCCCGGCGGCAGCAGGCCGGGGGCGAAGGTCGCGACCATGGAATAGGCATAGGCGGCCATTGTGCCGACCGCGACCAGGCTGTTCATGTCCGGCGCCCCGCGCGCCAGCGCCGGAAAGCCGAGGGCGTAGAAGCGGATGCCGGGAAAGGCCAGGACCAGCGTGGTCAGGGCGAACTGGATCAGCCAGTTTGCCTGCATGCCGATGGTGGCCATGATCAGATGGTGCACGGGCGGGAACAGATGCGCGCCCATCTCCAACACGAAGACCGGCAGGGTCAGCGCCCCAGCGATCAGCACATCGCGGCGCAGCCCCTGCGCCTCGGCCTCGCGCCGCTCGGCGGCACTGCCGTCGCTGGCCGCCTGCCGCTGGCGGGCGGTGTAACCAGCGCCCTCGACCGCTGCGATCAGGGCGGCGATGTCGGCGGTGCCGGTGACATTCGCGCGTTCGGTGGCAAGGTTGACCTGCGCTTCGGTCACGCCCGGCACGGCGGCCAGCGCGCGCTCGACCCGGCCGACGCAGGAGGCGCAGGTCATCCCCTCGATGGCCAGTTCCACCCGCGCGGCGGGCACGTCATAGCCCGCCCCCTCGATCACCTTGACCAGATCGGCGCGGCTCACAGGGGAGGACAGCCTGACCTCGGCCTTTTCAGTGGCGAGGTTCACATTGGCCTCCGCGACACCCGGGACAGCCAGCAAAGCACGCTCTACTCGCCCGACGCAGGAAGCGCAGGTCATCCCTTCGATATCCAGAACTTGCGTTGGAAGCGGTCTCAGGGCGGTGTTCATGGGGTTCTCGCAGCAGCAGGGAAGGTGTCAGCGCCCAAGATGAGCCTTCCAACAATGGGAAGGTCAAGCCCTGTGTCAGAAAAGCTGAAACTTGCTTCTGCGCCCTTGACCTTCCAACGGTGGGAAGCCCTATCTGCCTTTTCATCAACCAGATAAAAGGGGCGCCTTATGCAGTTTCAGATCGAGAACATGACCTGCGGCGGATGCGTTCGGGGCGTCGCCCGGGCCATTCAGACCGTGGATCCGACCGCGACCGTCGACGCCGATCCTGCCTCGCGCAGGGTCACGGTCCAGTCCAGCCAGCCCAGTACCGCCTTCCTGCCCGCCCTTGAAGCGGCCGGGTTTTCGGCAACGATCCAATAAGGAGAAACCTGATGAAAAAACTGTCCTTCGCATTTCTGCTTGGTGCCGCGATTGCGGCCGGCGGCTTGACCTACGCGCAGTCACAGATGAGCCAAGGTGGCCACGGGGCCATGAACCACGGCGCCATGGATCATGGAGCGCACGGCGCCCAGGTCGCGACCAGCGACAATCCGGTCATCGCCGCCTACATGGCCGCCAATGACCGGATGCACGCCGATATGGCCATCGAGTTCACCGGCGATGCCGATGTGGATTTCGTTCGCGGCATGATCCCCCACCACCAGGGCGCCATCGACATGGCCCGCGTGGTGCTGGAACATGGCTCCGACCCCGAGATCCGGGCCCTCGCCGAAGAGGTTATCGGTGCCCAGGAAGGCGAGATCGCCATGATGCGCGCATGGTTGGCCGCCCGTGGCCTGCAGTGAACTCGAGGCGGCGGGCGGACAGGCCCGCCGCCGCGCCATGCGGTGGGGAACAACACCACGATCGAAGGGTTGAAGGACGGGGCGGGCAGACGGCCCCTGTCCCTCCTAGATCCTAGCCGCGCCGCGACAACCGGAGAAACGCTGATGCCCGATCCCGCGATCAAGCATGCAAGCCTGTACCGGATGGTCATGCCGGAACACACCTGCCCCTGGGGCCTCAAGGCGCTGGACCTGCTGCAGCGCGAAGGGTTCGAGGTCGAGGACCTTCACCTGACCTCGCGCGCCCAGACCGACGCATTCATGGCCGCGCAGGGCGTGAAAACCACGCCCCAGGTCTTCATCGGCGACGACCGCATCGGCGGCTATGACGACACGCTGCGCCACTTCCGCAAGCCCCCCGCCGACCCAGACGCCACCAGCTTTGCGCCCGTCGTCGCGCTGTTCGCCATGGCCGCCGCCATGGCGGCCGCGGTCAGCTGGGCGGCCTTCGGTGCCGTGGCCACTATCGCGGCGGCCGAATGGTTCATCGCCATCGCGATGTGCCTGCTGGCGCTGCAAAAGCTCAAGGATATCGAGTCCTTCTCGACCATGTTCCTCAACTACGACCTGCTGGCGCAGCGCTGGGTGCGGTACGCCTATCTCTTCCCGTTCGGCGAGGGGCTGGCCGGCCTGCTGATGGTCGCCGGGGCGCTGATCTGGGTGTCGGTCCCGATCGCGCTGTTCATCGGTACGGTGGGCGCGGTTTCGGTGTTCAAGGCGGTCTACATCGACCGGCGCGAGCTGAAATGCGCCTGCGTCGGCGGCGATAGCAATGTTCCGCTGGGGTTCGTGTCGCTGACCGAGAACCTGATGATGGTCGGCATGGCGATCTGGATGCTGGTCAAGCCTGCGGGCATGGGGATCGGGCACTGACACGGCCACGCCGCCCCCGGTTCGTGTTCCGACGAAGCACTTCCCGCTAGGTCCGCCTGACAGCTCCGCCGACCGCCGAAAGTGCGAGGGCCAAGACGGCACCTGCCAGCAAGGCGAACTTCACGGTGGTCACAATGCCCAGAACCGAAGCAGTTGCCGAGGTCTCGGGGAATACCCCCAGCAGATGAAAGATGATCGCGTTCTCCGCCATGTCGGCGCAGAAGAACCCGACCGCCAATCCCGCCGCGACCTGCGGAAGACGTTTCGGCCGTCCTGTCAGCCGCAGATGGCGCGTCGTCAACAGAAACAGCGCCAGAATGGCAAGCGGAAAGGCAAAGTCACCGCTGTACATCATCACCCGATACACCGCGCGCCCCTGTTCTCCGAAACCATCGATCCTTGCCAGAACCTCGGCCGGGTCGAAGCTGGGGCTCTGATCGAACAGGCGCCCCTCGGTGATCGCGGCGGTTACCGACTTCTTGCCGCCCGGGATGGGCAGAAGATGGGTAGCCGCGAAAATGGCGGCGAGGGCCAGCGCCGACAGGACGACCGGCAGGATCGAGAGCCGGGCAGGACGCAGAGCGCCGGGTTGCCCTTGAGGCCCTGCCGAGGGCATACTGATCGGGCGCGGTGGCCGTGGCGGAACGGCGGGGTCTTCCATGTGGCGGTCTATGGTCATGTCCATACCTTGCTGGGGAACCGTCGGCGATGCGGCCGGGTTGGTGGCCTGGCGGGAACATTTGCGCCAGAGAGAGTGAGCCGGACCAGTGACAGAGCCGACGCCGATGCCCGTAAACGGACAGAAGGCTCGTGCTGTCCGGAATCGTCACGACGATGGATCAGTTCCTGATCGCAGGGTGTCACGGACACGACGCACGCTATTGCAGGCGTTCTTTGTGCTGCTCGAAGAGCGCCCCTATGACACCATCACCGTGACGGAGATCTGTGAGAGAGCCGAGGTCGGCCGCTCGGCATTCTACGAACATTTTGCCGGCAAGGACTCCCTTTTTCGCACTGCGTTCGAACGCCTGGAGGGGGAACTCGCGCGCGCGCTGGAACGCGAACACGGCGCGCAAGCGGATGTCATGGCAAGACGGCGGGTTGTGTTGCAGACCCTGTTTCGGCACGCCGCAGACCATGCGCGGCTGTACCGTGCGATTGCGCGTCAGCACTCCAGCCGCATCGCCGATGTCATGATCAGCAATATCCTGGCACCCTATCTACTGTCGGTGCTCGATCCCGGGAACGAAGTGCCTAGGCATGTGCTGGAGCTTCGGCTGGCCGCGACACAGGCGGCCCTGTTGGCAGCCCTGCACTGGTGGCTCGACCGCGGAGCGCGGCTGGACGTCGACACCATCGTTGACGAGATGATGTTGATTCACCCCAAGGGAACAAGGGGCTGGCCAGGAGAGGTGCCATCGTGAGACGTTATGCCATTTGTGCCGCGCTGGCCGTGATTGCCACCGCGCAGCCCTTGGGTGCCGATGTCCCTCTCGGCCGAGCACTTTACGCCGAGCATTGTGCGGCCTGTCACGGCGCGGATCTTGAGGGCGCGCCCGACTGGCAGCGCCGCGGGCCCGACGGCCGCTTCCCCGCCCCCCCGCATGACGAGACCGGCCACACTTGGCATCATGGCGACGCAATGCTGTTCGACTACACGCGCCGCGGCGGACAGGCTTTTCTCGACGACCTGGGGGTGAGGTTCGATTCCGGCATGCCCGCCTTCGACGACGTACTGAGTGACGCCGAGATCAAGGCGATCCTGGCCTATATCAGGTCAACCTGGCCCGAGCGGATACGCGCGTTTCAGGCAGAGCGCACCGCAGCGGAGGGCGCAGATTAGGTAAGGCACCGATTACGAGCCGAGGGGCCGCCCGACGCAGGAGAAAAACGACGTGGCAACCAAGCCGCAATCTGCTGTGCTCGCCTGGCTCGACCGGCATTTCTCGGTCGAGCTGCCATTCCTGCGATTTGCCCGGAATGTCGTTCTGCTCTCGCTCGCCGGCCTCGCGCCGACCCTCGCGCTCTACATCGCGCTGACGCCAGGACTGTGGCCGCATCTGCTGGCCACAGACGCGGCACTGGCTCGTTTCCTGCGGCAGATAGCCACCAATGGCCTGCCGGTTGTCTTTGTCGTCAATGCCTTCGGCCTGATCCTTTTTGCGCAACTGCGGAGCCGCCGGCTGAGCCCGGCGCGCGTACTTGCCATCGACCTTCCTGCCCGCATCGGCGCCTTCATCGCGCTGCATCTGGTGATCTATCCGGCTTCGGCGCTGATGTTCGGCTCGTTCGGCGGCGAACCGGTGCAGGGGCTTCGGGTCGTCGGGCCGACGCTGACCCAGTCAGCCGCCTTCGCAAACCTCTCCGGCGTCTATCTCTATGCCACGCTCATCAGCGCCCTGCCGCTGCATATGGCGATGGTCGGCGCCGTGCTGAAGGGGCGCCTCATGTCGCTGCCGCTGCTGATCGCCGTCGCGCTGGCCATCTTCGGGGTGCAGGCACTGCTGCTCACGGGTTTTTCGCACTTGCTGTAGGACGCGAGACTCACATCCCGCGGTGATCGTGGTGGCCGGAGCACGACGCATAGAAAATACTTTGATGGCGGTCGAAACAGGTGCTAGGAATGTTTTCTCTGGTAGCAGCGGGGGTAATGATCCCGGTGCTGTATTGGGAATGGGGAAGGGGCTGCGGGAACGCGGTCCCGAAGCCCCGGCCGCCCCCGCGACTGTATGCGGTAGGGGCTCTTCGGGATGCCACTGGGTGATACCTGGGAAGGCGAGGAGCCGCTGTGATCCGCGAGCCAGGAGACCGGCCAGAGCACTTGAAACCCCCTGGTCCCGTCGGGTGTGACGGGTGGAGAAGATGACATGAAAACCGAAGCGCTTTCCAAGCCGATCTCGCAAACCACCGACATGGCTTCGGCCATCCTCGTTAGCGCCCTGCTCGGTGCGGCGGTGCTGTTCATGGCTGGCTTTGCCTCGCCCGAGGCGTTGCATGCCGCCACGCACGACACCCGTCACGCCACCGGCTTTCCCTGCCACTGACCCGCGGGAGTAATCCTCATGACCAAAACCCTCCTGACTGGCGGGCTGATGGCGGGTGCGATCGCGGGACTTGTTGCCATGCTTTTGCAGCTCGCGCTGATCCAGCCGCTGATTGTCGAAGCCGAACGTTACGAATCGGGTGAATCGGTGCTGCCGGGGCTGGCGGACACCGAAATACCCAGCCATGCAGCCGAGGAGGCGCCCGCAGCCCATACGCATGACCACGGCGACGAAGAAGACAGCATTCTGGTCCGCGGCGGGCTGACGCTGGTCACCATGGTGCTGACCTGGGGGGCCTTTGGCCTTTTGGCCAGCGCCGGGTTGATGACCTTCCGTGCCCTGTCGGCGCAACCCTCGCCCGGCGGTGCGGTGCTGGGCCTTGCCGGGTTCGCGGTGTTTTCGCTGGCGCCTGGCCTCGGCCTGCCGCCCGAATTGCCGGGCATGTCCGCCGCCGAACTGGAGGCTCGGCAATTCTGGTGGGTGCTGACGGCGGGTGCGACCGCGATCGGCCTGTTCCTCGCGGGGGGCATGCGCAACGGCCTGGCGCGGCTCGCCGGGCTGGCCCTGATCGTCTTGCCCCATGTCATCGGCGCGCCGCATCCCGTTGAAGCGGTCCCTGCGGTGCCGCCTGAACTGGCCTCGCTCTATGCCGCGCGGGTTCTGGGAATGAACCTTGTCGGCTGGCTGGTGCTTGGTACGGCGCTGCTGCGGTTCCTGCCGGACACTGCGGGCGGTGCCGCAGTCGCGCGGCGCCCCCTTTCGGACGCGGTCTGAGGCCTTTGATCGGAGCCACGGGCGGCAATCCGCCCGTGGTCTGTCAAACCCGCGTCAGTCGATCTGCCGGAACAGGCCCGGAAAGCAGTTGAAGGCGAGGCGCTGGACGAGCGAGTGGTCCACCGTGACGATCTCGGCGATGATGCTGCCATCCGCGGCCTCGGTGATCTCGCCGATCATCAGGCGCGGGTTGCCGTGGTATTCGAGGAGATACGCGAGATACGCGAGGTACGTCTCGACGCGGGCCGGCGTCATCTCGCTGGGCGCACCCTGGTGCATGCCATAGTGCGCGCCGGGGCCGAGGGCGTGGCCGCCCATCTGCGCATGGATGCCGTGAATCGTCGGGCCCACCGGCATCCCGGGCATCCATCATACCTTGGCCCATCATGCCGCGGCCCAGCATTGCCTCGGCCATCGGGCCGCCGCGCATGTCACCCATCATCCCGGGCATCCCGCCCTCGCCCATCATGCGCATCATCTCGGGCGTTATCATGCCCATCATGCCGGGCGTCATCGGCGTCTCGGCGGCAGGTGCGTCCGCCTCGGGCGCCGTCGTCTCGACCTCGGGGTGGTGGGCCGCGTGGTCGTCATCGGTCGTCTGCGAAGTGGCGCTCTTGCTCATCGCGTACGGGGCGGCGCCAGCGAGAAGGCCCGTCAGTGCGGTTCTGGTCTTCATGGTCTCTCCCCATTCATCGGGGTTGGTCGTGGAAGTCGCGCGCGGATGAGAGCCGCGCGCGACGGGGTCATTCGATGCCCAGTTGGCGCCAGTTGCGTCCGCCATCCTCGGAAGCCAGCAATTCGCCGTGCTGGGTTGCCGCGAAGACACGTCCCGGTGTCAGCGGATTGGCGGCGAAATAGAGCAGGAGCCGATCCTGGAAGCCGGGGTGGAGGCGCTCCCAAGCCGTTTCATCCTCGGCCCGGCGCACGAGGCCCTCACCGAGGATGAAGGCATGAAGGATGCCATTGGCCGTGACCTCGACAAAGCTCACCGGCGACTGTGCGGGATGCGCGCGCTGCCAGTCGCGCCCATCGGCCGCGCTAACCCACAGCCCGCCTTCGGTCGCAGCATAGAGCCGTTCCGGGTCGCGTGTCGAAGCGGCGATGTCGATCAGCCCGGTCGGCGCATCCGCTACGCGCTCCCAGGTCGCACCGCCGTCGCGGCTGCGCTGGAGCCCGCCATGGTTGCCCCAGACCACGGCGGGATCGGCCTTGCTTATATCCATCTGGTGGAAATCCACCGGCCCGTTCACGCCGTCCGAAAGCTTCACCCAACTCTCGCCGCCATCCGAACTGGCGATGACGCCCAGATTGCCGCCGCGCGCGGGATGGCCGCTGGCGAGGAAGGCACCGGGCTCCAAGGGGTGGGCGACAAAACCCATCAGGTCGTTGCGGTGGTCGGAGACCAGCGCGGTCATTCCGCTGTCGATATCGAGCGCGTGCAGCCCGTGATGCGTGGCGATCAGCAGGCGGTTCGGGTCCTGCCGGTCCACCGCCAGCCCATGGACATGCGTGCGCGAAAGCAAAGTGGCGAGCGGTGTTTCGGCACGGGCAGGTGCACCGAAGCCGAGAGCAAATGCCCCGCCCAGACCAAGTGCGCCTAGACCCGAGGCCATGAGCATGCTGCGGCGGGTGATCTTGATATTGGCATGAAGACATGCATCGCGAGGCAAATCCCGAGCGGCAGCATCAGTGGCAGGCTAGCCATCAGATGCACGCGATGCTCGAAAGCCAGCGCCAGCCCCAGCCCGGCCAGCACCACACAGGCCGCAACCACAGGTGGCGAGCGGTGCCAGCCCGGCTTCGGGGAGGCATCACCGGATTTCTGCTCTGAGGGATCCATCATTTGCCCACCCCGATTCTGGCTCGCCGCAAGAGCAGCGAATTGCCGATCACCGAGAGCGAGCTTGCGGTCATGGCGATGACGCCGATCATCGGATGCAGTAGGCCGAGCGCCGCGACAGGAATGGCCGCAAGATTGTAGAACCAGGCCCAGAAGAGGTTCTCGACGATCTTGCGGAATGTGGCTTTCGAAAGCTGGATGGCTTCGACCACCTTGGTCAGCTCACCGGTGACCAGGGTGACATCAGCCGCCTCGATCGCCACATCGGCGCCTGCACCGATCGCGATGCCGATATTGGCCTGCTTGAGCGCCGGGGCATCGTTGATCCCGTCACCGACCATGGCGACCTTCTCGCCATGCTGGGCCTGCAATGCGCGGATCGCCTCGACCTTGCCCTCGGGCAGAACACCGGCCTTGACCTCGTCCAGACCCACCTGCGCCGCGACATGACGCGCGGTGCGCTCGTTGTCGCCGGTGACCATGACAACGTGGATGCCAAGCGCCTGCATCGCGGCGATGGCGGCCTTAGAGTCTTCCTTGATCGTGTCGGCCACCGCCACCAGCCCCGCCGGCCGGTCGCCTATCGCGACCAGCATCGCGGTCTTGCCCTCGGTCTCCAGTATGACCAGCCGGCTCTCCAAAGCCTCGGGTGGGATGCCAGCCTCGGTCAGCAGCCGTCGGCTTCCAACGCGAACCATGCCGCCCTCGACCTCGCCCTGAACCCCGCGCGCGGTGATGGATCGGAACTTCGCAACCTCCGGAATGTCCAGCCCGCGTTCTCGCGCGCCCGCGACGATGGCCTGCGCAAGCGGGTGTTCGGACCCGGCCTCGACCGAGGCTGCAGAGCGCAGCACCTGTGCCTCGTCAAAGCCTTCCAGCGCGTGGACATCGGTCAGCGCGGGCTTGCCCTTGGTGACGGTGCCGGTCTTGTCGAGCACCACCACCTTGATGTCCTTCAGCGTCTGGATTGCCTCGCCCGAGCGGATCAGCACACCGCGCTCGGCCCCCATGCCGGAGCCCACCATCAAGGCCGTTGGCGTTGCCAGTCCCAGCGCGCAGGGGCAGGCAATAACCAGAACCGCGACACCCGAAAGAACCCCCACCATCAGCGGCGCAAGGTCCGGATTGACCCAGGGCAGGAACCCCGCGCCCCAGTGGAGCACCGGCCGCAGGCTTTCGCCGAGGACAAGCCACATGGCGAAACTGGCAAGGCTGATGATGAGCACTGCCGGCACGAACTTGCCGGTCAACCAGTCGGCGAACTCCTGGATCGGCACCTTCGATCCCTGTGCTTCCTCGACTAGCCGGATGACCTGCGCCAGGAAGGTATCGGCACCGACGCGCGTTGCGCGCACCCTCAAAAGTCCTTCCTTGTTGATCGTGGCGCCGATCACGGCATCGCCTGGCCCCTTTTCGACGGGCACGGATTCACCGGTGGCGATGGATTCATCCAGATGGCTGTTGCCCTCCACGATCTCGCCATCGGTCGGCACCTTGGCGCCGGGGCGCACCACCATCACATCGCCGGGCTGCAATTCAGCCACCGGCAGCTCGACTTCCTGACCGTCGCGCAACACCGAGGCCGTCTTGGCGCCCATGGTGATCAGCCGCTTGATCGCCTGGCTGGCGCGGCCCTTGGCGCGGGTTTCCAGATAGCGGCCCAGCAAGTGGAAAGTCATGATCGTCGCCGCCATCTCGATGAACGAGGTCATCGGATAGACGAAGCCGATCAACCCGATCAGATAGGGCGGCAGGCTGCCCATCGAGATCAGCACATCCATATTGGCGGTTCGATTGGTCAGCGAGCGCCAGGCCGAGACATGCGTGGCCCAGCCGCCGCGCAAAAATACGACTGGGAAGGCCAGCACCGCGACGATCAACAGATACCCCGGGATCTTCGCCCAGAACATGTGCGGGACCATGATCAGCATGATCAGTGTGGCCGGGACGGCGGCAAAGACCAGCCGGTTCCAGGCCTGCGACAGGTAGCGATCTTCGGACTCGGCGGCTCCCGCTGGCGACCGGCTTTCTGCGGTTTCGATCGCATCGACCTCATACCCAGCGCGCTCGACGGCGACCCGCATCGCGGCGGCATCGACCTTGCCCGGATCGTGGGACACCTCGACACGGTGGCTGGCAATGCTTGTCCGAACCGCGCCGATGCCATCCAGACGGCTGAGCGAGGTCTTGACGATTCCGGCACAATGATCGCTGCCCATACCGGGCACGGTGAGTGTGACGGTTGCACTGTGGGCGGTGGGTTTGGCTTGATCGGTCATGATCTGCCCTCCACTTTGAGATGGGCGGCGGATGCTCTCCGCAACGCCAACCCCAGTCCGAGGAACAGCGCCGCACCGAAGCCCCAGACCCAGGCATAGCCGATCATGCCCGACCAGGGCGCCAGCGCATAGGCCAGCGCCAGAACCGCCCAGACTGCTGCGACGGTGAAGATGAGCGTGATGTCGAATTTCATATCCTTGTCCTTTCCATCAATGGCCATGGGCGCCGCCCGCTGCCTCGATCGGCAGCGCGCGCATCAGTTCGAACCCGGTAGCGGTTGCGGCATACATGCCGATCACGATCACCAGCACTGCCAGCGGCCCGACCAGCGCGGCGGCACCGGGGCGCGGCGTGATGGCCGCATCCCAATGCGGCAAGGGGGGCACCGTCGCGCGCCCGGGCAGCAATGTCGCTGCAACCGAGAGCGAAAAAGCGGCCAAGGCCAGGGCCATCAGCAGCCCGCCCCCGGCGACCCAGCCCA
>ERZ761607.4049-NODE-4049-length-13395-cov-12.597301_pt1 | contig 13395 bp, 9 predicted proteins | sample MGYA00511164_ERZ761607 | MGnify/ENA primary metagenome ERZ761607 (study PRJEB28899, sample SAMN02445080) | bioreactor sludge metagenome | biome: EBPR sludge | place: Australia: Brisbane, Thorneside Wastewater Treatment Plant | collected 2011-06-22 ...
TTTTTAATCTGCTCTTCTGCTAATGCTCAATGGTTCCAGCAGAATTCAGGTACTAATCAAAGATTAAACTCTGTTTATTTTATCAATCAAAATACAGGTTTCACTTGCGGTTATTCAACAGTTTTGAAAACTATGAATGGCGGAGCAAACTGGACTAAACAAAGTTTAATCGGAAATTTAAATTCAGTCTGGTTTATAAATGAGCAAACAGGTTTTATTTGTGGTGACAGCGGAAGACTATATAAATCAATTGATGCAGGCAACTCATGGAATTTAATTCCACTAAATACTTTTAATCATCTGAAAAAAATAAAATTTAAAAATAATACGGGTGTTATCGTAGGGAATAAAACTTCTGTTTACAAATCAACGAATGCAGGATTAAACTGGTCAAATGTTTCAGTAGGAATTGATACTTTGGATTTATTGAATTTGCAAATTTTCAGTGAGCAAAAATTTTTTGTAACCGGTACAGAATCCGTGATTTTTAAAACTTTTAACGGTGGAATTTCTTATACAGGAAATAATTTCGGAATGCCAAACCCTTTGTTTTCAATTGATTTTTATGATGAAAACAGAGGAGTTATAAGCGGATGTTGTGGTATGTTACTCAGAACCGAAAATGGCGGAAATAACTGGTCACCGGAAGTTTATTTAACTCCCGGCTATACAGTTCATGGAATTCAATATTTAAACTCTTCATCTTATATAATAGCATCTGAAGCCGGAATTGTCTATAGAACTACCAATAATGGCACAAATTGGGATTCACTTGCTACAAATATCTATGTTGATTACTTTGGTATGCATTTTGTAAATTATAACTATGGTTGGATTGTAGGTAATTCAGGAGTTATACTATCTACCACAAACGGTGGTGGTCAGGGATTTCCTATCGGTATTAGTAATGTTTCCTCAACTATTCCGGAAAATTTTACTTTAAAACAAAATTATCCAAATCCATTTAATCCTGAAACCAATATTGAATTCAGTTTAAAGAATTCAGGTGTAACGGTTTTAGAAATTTTTGATATTTCAGGTAAATTAGTAGATACACCGTTAAATCAAATTCTTACTGCAGGTTCTTATTCTTTAAACTGGAAATCAGGTAACCTTGCAAGCGGTGTATATTTTTATAAATTAACAAACAATAATTTAACTTTAACTAAAAAGTTTATTATAACTAAATAAAAATGAAAAAAATAATTTCTCTCACTCTCCTGATGTTTTTGACCTTAGTGAATTATTCATTCAGTCAATATACAACAGGAAATCGTCTATTTAATTTAATAGAAAACGATAACGCAATTAATTACACAAGATTAAAGACAATTGTAGAAAATGCTGAAGTTTATGAAATAAATCAAAATGAATTGTTAAATATTTATAACTCAAAACTTCCAAAGTTAAATTTAACTTTACCTCTAAGTTCAAATCAAAATGCTGAATTAGTTTTGGAAAAACTTGAAGTTTTCCCTCCTAATGCCGAGTTTGTAATTAGAACTGAAAACGGTAATGAAAAATTTATTCCTCAGGATTTAGCAATTTCATACAGAGGTTATATCAAAGGTATGGAAAATTCTCTTGTAGTAATTACTTTTGAAAAAGATGAAGTATTTGCTATGATGTCAAATGAAAGAGGCAATACTATTCTTGGTAAATCAACAATCAATGATAATTCTCTCAACGGAAAATATGTATTATATAAAGATACAGATTTAAAACAAAAAAATGATTTCCATTGTCATACAGATGATGCTGTTGGCGAAGATTATGCAAGGGAAATAAACAGATTGCTGACTAACAAAAAAGATAACGGCTTATTTGATTTATTACAGGCAAACATTGCTATTGATGTTGACTACGTTACATATAACAGTATCTATCAGCAAAATCAAACTGCTGTTACAAATTATGTTGCCAAAATTATGGCATATGTAACAGCGTTATATCTAAAAGATGTAAACATAAAACTGAATACATCATATTTAAGAATTTGGACTACAGCAGATCCATATACAGGTACAACGTCTAATGCAATTTTAACACAATTCAGAAATCACTGGAACTCAACACAGACAGGTGTTCAGAGAACAGTAGCACATTTAATCAGCAGAAGATCAGGCGGATTAGGCGGGATTGCTTATTTAAATGCTTTATGTGCAAATGTTTCGAGCGGATTTGGTTACGGATTTAGTAACACTGACGGTCCTATAAATAATTTACCGACATTTTCATGGGATATTATGGTAGTGGCTCATGAGCTTGGTCATAATTTCGGTTCACCTCATACACACAGTTGCTCATGGGTTGGAGGAGCTATTGACAGTTGTTATCAGACAGAAGGAGGTTGTTACACAGGTCCTGTAATTCCACGTCCGGGAACAATTATGAGTTATTGCCATCTCACAAGTCAGGGAATCAACCTTGCACTTGGATTTGGACCTCAGCCAAAAGATTTAATTAGAATAAGAGCAGAGACCGCTCCATGTATTAATAATGCAACTGAATCATTAATTATGACTTATCCTAACGGCGGTGAAATTTTCAGAACCGGTAACACAATGAATATTTACTGGGGGACTCCAATATCAGGAAATTTAACTTTACAATATTCATTAAACGGCGGAACTAACTGGACAAACATTTCAACTAATATTTCTGCACAGGACAGATTTTATGCTTGGAGTATTCCGGAAATGAATTCAACTACAAATGCTCTTTTAAGAATTTCAAATAATTCTAATCCGTCACAATCTGACACAACAAACGCAGTCTTTTCGATTTTATATAACCTGCAATCAATTAATAATGTTTACCCTCCTACATTCAAGAGGATAAATACTATGAGCAGTATGACTGATACACTAAATTTCATCTGGACTAAAGCAGGTAACTTACCGACACTTACTTATAAATGGAAAATAAGAAGAGGCGGTTCAAATCCAAATACTGCTATAAGCTTTACAAGTAATAATAACGGAGTTGATACAATCAAAACTCTTACATTTCCTGAACTTGATAACATTGCAAATCAATTAGGTATTATGCCTGAGCAAGAAGCCCTTACAACATGGAATGTAACCGGTTTTAACGGTGATGATTCTATTAATTCAGCAAATGTAGTTTTAACACTAAGAAGAACAACTGTCGGAATTCAAACAATAACAGAAGTTATTCCGGGTGAATTTAAATTATATAACAACTATCCTAATCCATTTAACCCGGAAACAAATATTAAATTTGATTTGGCTAAAACCGGACAGGTTAATCTTACTATTTATGATTTAACAGGAAAAGAAGTAGCAGTATTGGTTAACAATCAACTTTCAGCAGGAGTTTATAACTTCAACTGGAATGCTATCAGTATGCCTTCAGGAATTTATTTTTACAGATTAACGACTCCTGATTTTACCGATACAAAAAGAATGATACTTGTGAAATAAAAATTTAAAAAAATGCAGGATAATTTCAGTAAGAGAGATATAAACGAAGATAAATATGATACAGAGTTAATTACTAAACAGGGCAATAAGACCGTCATTTTTATGACGGTCATAATTGTCCTTGTTATGGTAATTCTTGGTATATTATGGTTCACAGTTTTTAACGTATCTAAATATGATAAAGGAATGGAATTTCTATCGAGAAGAAATTACGACCAGGCATTAATACAGTTTAATAATATTCCTGAAGGAACTTCAGAATATAATTCTGCACAGTCAAAAATAAATTATATAAATGGTGTCAGGCTTTTCAATGTTAATGATTACAAAAATGCGAAAGAATATTTGACTAAAGTGAGTCCCACTGATGAATATTACAACGAAGTAAAATTAATGTTGGATAAAATTCAGGATGTTGAAAAAGCAGAACAACTGAAAGAACAACTTGAGCAGGATGAAAAGAATAAAATACTTGAAGCTCAAAAAATGGAAGAGCAGAAAGTAAAAGATAAAGCAACGAGTAAAGAATATTTTTTAACCCTTCAAAGACTTGAAGATAAATTTGAAAGTGAATTTGAACTTGCTAAAGTTGAAAACTCAGTTACGATGAAAAAAAATCTTAGAAATTTAAACGATATAAGACAACAACTTCTCGATTCCAAATATGAGGCAGTAATTCAAGATCCGGAACTTCTTGAATACAGGTCTATGGTAGATACTTGGATGGCGAGATGTATTAGTTTTATTACGGAAGTAATTTCTGAAAATGTATTGAGCATACAGGATGCCGGAATTAAAGCAAAAAATATTCTCTCCGATGCCGATAAATATAAAGAAGAAGTGAATACGAAGAATCAGAAATTAAAGACTGTGTATTGAAAGTTTATGAAAATGTATCTCTCTCATCCAAAACCACAATTGCCTTAGGCGGCAAAGCAAAATATTTTATAGAATGCTTTTCAAATGAAGATATAATCTCCGCAGTCGAATTTTCAAAAAGTAAAAACTTACCATTTTATATTTTATCGGGGGGAAGTAATATAATTTTCCCCGATAATGATTTGAACATCGTAATTATAAAAATCCTCTCAAAAGGAATTTCTAAAACTGAAAATGAAAACGAGGTAATTATAGAGTGTGACGCCGGTGAAAACTGGGATTCATTTGTAGAGTATTGCATTTCGGAAGGTTTATCGGGAGTTGAATGTTTATCGGGAATTCCCGGTTCTGTAGGTGCTACACCGATTCAAAATGTCGGAGCATATGGGCAGGAAGTAAAAGATGTTATCAATTCAGTTAAGTGTATTGATAATGAAAATTTTGAAACAAAAATTTTTACTAATGAAGATTGTGAATTTGATTACAGGCAAAGCAGATTTAAAGGAAGAGATAAAAATAAATATATAATTACTTCGGTAAATTTTAGATTTCAAAAAAACAAAGAACCTGAAATAAAATACCCTGAACTTCAAAAACAAATTGAAAGTATTCCTGAATTTAAAAACACTAAAGATTTAATTGAAAAACTTTCAATAATTAGAAACACAGTTATATCCATCAGAAAAAGTAAATCAATGGTGTTGGATTCAAGTGATATTAACTCAAGAAGTTGCGGTTCTTTTTTTATGAATCCTGTATTAACTGAAACTGATTTTAAAAATTTTATAAATAAATTTCAAAATTTAAATCCCCCTCATTTTAAATCAAAAGAAAAATATAAAATTCCTGCCGCTTGGTTGATTGAAAAATCCGGATTTACAAAAGGATTCAGATATAAAGGAGTTGGAATATCAGAAAATCATTCACTCGCTTTGGTAAATTACGAAGGGACTTCAGAGCAAATCAAAGAACTATCCTCTGAAATAATAAATACCGTTAAAGATAAATTTCATATACTTTTACACCCCGAACCTGAGATATTTAATATCTGATAATTTAATTCTAAAACTTATTGCAACATTAAATTTCTATATTCGTAGGAAAAATAATGCAATTCATTGATTTCTAAGATTTCTAAAATATTAGAATTCATTTATGCAGAAAAACTTAAAACAAACATTATGCTAAAAAAAACCTACCTTTTTTTAGTATCCCCAATTTTTTTATTTCTTTTACTTACCGGTCATAATTTCATTTCAAGTTCTTCTTCACTAATCCCAATCTGGTCTTCATCAACAAACATTCCCGTTTCAGTCAGGGCAGGAAATACTGCATCTTATTCAAAAAATGGAAACGGTTGGTTAATTATAGTTTCAGGAAGAGATCAAAATGATTTAGTTACAAAAAAAACTCAAAGATTTAATGTAAACACTTCTCAATGGGATACGTTAGCACCTCATCCAACGGGACTATTAGGTTCTGCAACTGCCATAGTTGGTGATAGTCTTTATATAATTGGAGGTGTAATAAATCCTCCGGGATTTGGAACGCAAACAGTTTATAAATTAGATATTAACCAAAATGTTTGGTCAACACTACCTAATTGCCCGATAGATATTGTTGATGCAAAAGGTGTTTCATATCAGGACAGTATAATTTATATAGCAGGGGGATTCAGTGGTTCAGTTGGAGGTGGATTGGTTTATATGTTAAATGTAAAATCTAAAACCTGGAAAGCTGCAACTCCATTTACAAATTTTGGAAGAAGAAATTTTGGCAGCTTTGCAATTACAGGAGATACATTAGTTTATATGTGCGGAACTACTCAGTTTGGTTCAGGTCAGTTATTTGATAGTGTGTATGTAGGAGTTATAAATCAAACCGACAGAAGTCAGATTAGCTGGCGACAAGGTGCGAGATTTCCGGGACAAACGAGAACCTTTTTTGATGCACATAGTTGGGGAAATAAAGGTATCATAATGTCAGGCGGTAGTACTGATAATTCATTTTCTTTCCCGTCAGATGAATGTTATTCTTATAGTCCAGGAAGTGATATTTGGACTCAACTCCCAAATAAACCAACAGCATGGACAACAGGTCAAAGTGGCAGTGTAAGACTAAATAACGGTGTTATGAAATTAATTTGTGCGAGCGGATACAATTCAGCATATCTTAATACCGTTCAAATACTTACAGATACATTGACAAGTGTTAATATTAGCATTGTATCAAATGAAGTTCCTGAATCATTTAAACTAAACCAAAACTATCCGAACCCTTTCAATCCGGAAACAAACATTGAGTTTAGTATAAAAAAATCAGATTTAACAACTCTGAAAGTTTATGATACATTGGGAAATGAAATTAGTATTTTGATAAACGAAGTTCTTTCACCGGGTGTTTACAAATTAAAATTCAATGGAAGTAATTTTTCTTCCGGAATTTATTTCTATACATTAGAAAATAACGGTTTCAAAGAAACTAAAAAAATGATTTTAGTAAAATAACACTAATCGTAATTTATTAAAACAAAACCTTTTACTTATAAAAATATCAGTTGTACAAAACAATTTTCATATTTTATTCTAATCATAATTATAAATGATAAATTTACCATTATAATTTGTGTAATTCGTTTAATTCGTGGAAATTCGTGGTGAAGTTTTTTTTCGTTTTGGATTGATGTAACTAATTCAGTTAAAAGTGACAGGTTTTTTTTTATAATCTACAAAAACCGGTTTCAAATTTTTTCCGTATCTGTTTTAAAACCTATAAAAACGGAGAAAAAAAAATGAAACTAAAACTACTTTACGGCTTTTTGATGATATTCAGTATATTTATCATCAATTCAGCTTATTCAGCACATGCTAACTTCACAGCAAATCTAACCGGTTCACAGGAAAATCCTCCTGTCACTACCACAGCAAGTGGAACAGGTGCTTTCACTTTAACAAATTCAAACGGTTTAAATTTTTCAATCACAGTTAACGGTCTTAGCGGTGCCATTACAGGTGCACATTTCCATTTCGGTGAAGTAAAAACAAATGGTCCTGTTGTAAAGGATATTACAACTTTTATTTCCGGAAATACAATTAAAGGCAGTTGGAAATCAACTGATACTCAACCTTTAAATGACTCTTTAATTAAAGCATTATTGACAGGAAAAATTTATGTCAATATTCATACAGCAGCAAACCCAAACGGTGAAATTCGCGGTCAGGTGAATTTATCCGCAGGAACAAGTTTCATAGCAAGACTTGACGGAATGCAGGAAAATCCTTCCGTTATGACAAATGCTAAAGGTACTGCAAATATTATTCTGACAAGTGTAGGTAGTGTCGGTTTGGTATATAATATTTCTGTTAATGGACTTAGCGGTGCTATTACAGGTGCACATTTCCATTATGGATTTATAGGACAGAACGGACCTGTTGTTAAAGATATAACTATGGATATAAGCGGGAATAATATTACGGGTGTTTGGAGAACATCAGGAACAGGCGCTCTGGTGGACTCACTTATTCTCGCTTTATTTTCTAACAGATTATATCTTAATATTCACACTGCTGCAAATCCAAACGGAGAAATAAGGGGACAAATTTTTCTTGATGCCGGAACGGGTTTAACTTCAAATTTAGACGGTATGCAAGAAGTACCCCCTGTAATGACAAATGCTAAAGGAACCGGTTCTTATACTCTCACTGATTACGGACTTTATTTTGACATCACTGTTAATGGACTTAGTGGACCAATTCAAGCGGCACATTTTCATAATGCCGCAACGGGTATGAACGGTCCGGTAGTAAGAGATTTGGCAACTTTCATCAGCGGAAATTCAATCAGAGGTTTATGGAAAAGCAATGATGCACAGCCATTATCAACTAATTTACTAAAAGAAATTTTAAACGGAAATATTTATGTTAATATACATACATCCGCTAATCCAAACGGGGAAATTCGCGGACAAGTAACATTAAAAAACGGAAGCGGGGTTTCTGCAATGTTATCAGGCGGACAGGAAATGCCAAGTGTTACAACAAACGCAACAGGAACTGCTTCTTTAACAGCAAATGCAACAGGTCTTCAGTTTGATATTACAGTTACAGGGCTTTCAGGTCCGATAACAGGTGCTCATTTTCACTTCGGTTCAATAAAAGAAAATGGTCCTGTCGTAAAAGATATAACAATGAACTTCACGGGAAATACTGCAACAGGAACTTGGTTAGTTGCTGATCCGACACCATTTAATGATTCACTTAGAAGAGCATTGGTGAACGGAAAAATTTATTTAAACATTCACACGGCTGCAAATCCAGGTGGTGAAATCAGAGGACAAGTATTATTAAGTGCAGGTTCAGGTATGCAGGCAATTTTTACAGGTGCACAGGAAAATCCTTCAGTTGTAACAGGAGCAAAAGGAACCGGCTCTTTCACTCTCACACGTGGTGGATTAGGATTTAATATTTCAGTAAATGGTTTAAGTGGTTCTATTCAGGCAGCACATTTTCATTTAGGTGATGTCGGTGTGAACGGTCCTGTTGTTAAAGATATAACTTCAAGTATTTCAGGAAATAATATTAACGGATACTGGAGACCGACTGATATGACACAACCTCTCGTAGATTCATTACTTAATGCTCTTTTGACAGGTAAACTATATGTTAATATTCATACTGCGGCTAATCCGGGTGGCGAAATCAGAGGACAAGTTCTGCTGATGGAAGGTACAGGATTTTATTCTGTTATAAACGGCTCTCAGGAAGTTCCTCCTGTTAATACACCTGCAATGGGTAGTGCTTCTTATACAATTTCTGACGGTGGATTTGTTTATTACGGTACAGTAAACGGATTAAGCGGAAATATTGCGGCAGCACATTTTCACAACGCACCTGCCGGTTCTAACGGAGGAGTCGTGCTTGATGTTACTTCAAGATTTATGAATAACACAATGACAGGGGTTTGGAAAAGAAATGATATGACACCTCTTACTCAAACACTTATGAATGAAATTTATGATAATAGAATTTATCTAAATGTTCATACAGCAGCAAATCCAAACGGTGAAATCAGAGGTCAGGTTAGTACAGGTAATATTGTTATTGTTGGAATTTCACAGATAGGATCTAACGTCCCTGATAAATTTACATTAAACCAAAATTATCCAAACCCATTTAATCCTTCTACCACTATTGAATTTTCAATCAACAAATCCGGATTAACTGTTCTAAAGATTTATAATGTCGCAGGACAGGAAATTGCAAAAGTATTAAATCAGAATCTAACTCCCGGAAGTTACAGAGTTGATTTCAAAGCAAATACTCTTGCTTCAGGTATTTATTTCTATACATTAGAAAATAACGGATTTAAAGAAACAAAAAGAATGATGTTAATTAAATAAATCCCATAAACATTCATTGAACAAAACCTGTTGCTTTTAAAAGTGACAGGTTTTTTTGTTTTATATTAACAAAAATAATAGTAAGTTATACAGGTTATAGGGGGTTATAAAAAATTTTCAAAATATTATGAAAAAATTTATAATCCTTTTTTTATTTTATGGGCTGATTTATTGCGACGAATTAGCATCACAATGGATAAATCAACATCCTACCAATTCCTTTAACATTTTTTCCTGTTCATTCCCTTCTGCTCAAACCGGATATGTATGCGGTTATGGAAACCTTATTAAAAAAACAACTAACGGCGGATTAAACTGGACAGATATTTCAAGACCGGGAACTGCTGATAATCTTAACTCAGTTTGGTTTTTAAATGATTTGACAGGATACATTGCTTCTACCGAAAATTATATATTAAGAACAACTGACGGTGGAATTTCCTGGTCTGAACACTTTCCGATTTTTGGTCAGGGACAGAAATTATTTTTTATAAATTCTCAGACAGGTTGGTGTTCGTCGAGCAGATTATACAAAACTATAAATGCAGGTGTAAACTGGGAACTTGTTTCAAATGAACCTGCCGATGATATTTATTTTTTAAATGAGGTTACAGGATACAGGACTAAAGTAACCGGTTCAGGAAATTCACAGATTGACCGAACAACAAACGGTGGTGTAAGTTGGTCAACTATACACACTACTTCAGATTTTAAAATTATGTATGACGTTCAGTTTCTGAATGAAAACACAGGATATGTATGCGGTTACAGAGGTTATGTTGCAAAAACAACAGATGCAGGTGCGAACTGGGTGATGCAAAGAAATATTCAGGAAGATGCATATTTTTGTATGAGATTTATAAATGTTAATACCGGTTGGTGTGCAGGTGAAAACGGAAAAACAATCGTTACAACAAACGGAGGAACAAACTGGAATTATGTTCCCGGCATTCCTTTCGGCAGACTTCTTGAAATTGAATTTATAAATCAAAACACCGGATGGATTGTCGGAGGTTTTGGAATTATAGTGAAAACGGAAAATGCCGGTGGTTTAACAAATATATCTTCAACCTCCGGAACGGTTTCTGAATATTCGTTATATCAGAATTTTCCAAACCCTTTTAATCCGCAGACTGAAATAAGATTTTCAATTCCTGTGGATGCAAATGTAATTTTAAAAATATTTAATTCCTTAGGTGAAGAAGTTTCAAACCCTGTGAAATCATTTTTAAATAGTGGAACACATACTGTGACATTTAATGCCGGTAATTTACCAAGCGGAATTTATTTTTATAAATTATCTACGGGAAATTATTCTGAAGTTAAAAAAATGATGTTGTTGAAATAAATTAAATTGCACCCGGTTTTCCGACTACTCTGCGTAATATCCCAATTTGTCCGCAGTGATAGGTTTCGTGAAATCCAAAAAATGCTAATTCTTTTTTTTGTTTATCGTCAAGGTCATTCCTTGATTCAAGTTCTTTAATCAATATACTTTGAGATTCTTCTATCAATTCTATTAATCTCGAAATATTTTCAGGATTTAATATCACTCTATTGTTCGTCTCACGGGCATAATATTTTTCATAATGTTCAGGAATTATTTTTTTCAATCCCAAGATTTCAAAAATATCATTTCTTGAAACCATCAAGTGTCCTAAAACCCAGTTAATACAAGCACCACCGTTTTCAGGAGTTATCAAAGATTCTTCCTGAGAAATTCCTTCAAGATTTCTTTTTATAGCGATTAGATTAAAATTATAAGATGTTAATAATTCTGTGTTCATTTTTTTAGTTTGAATTTAAACTTATATAACCTGGATCTTTAATTCTAAGATCAAAACCTGCTTCAGCTATAGACTTAATATTACATAGATAAAATTGCCAGCCGATTGAACAATCCACATATATATTTGCTTTATGTTCATCATCAGTTTTGATATTTGATTGAGTAATTTCTACTACTGTGTAACCATCTTTTTCATAAAATCTGACCGTTACAATACAATCCCCTGCAAAAGTAAATTTAAATTCATCTTTTCCGTTTAGACTTATCACTTTACCTTTTTCAACTACATTATATCCATACCATTCCCATTCATAAGTATCTCCGGGTTGACAAGTTTCGTTTTTTGCACGAAGAATTCCCGATTCATCATAGAAATGTGCACGTCTTAAAAAAAAGTTTTCAAGATTTCCTGATGTAACCCACCAGTTATATAATTCCTGAACAGGTTTTTTGACTGCAATTTTTCTGTTAAATTCTGACCAGTTAAAATTTTTCATATAAGTTTAATTTATCCGTTCCGGAAATTCCGGAACGGATTTTTAATAAATTATTTAGGTGAGTGCATAGCAACTTTGTTGCCTTCTGTATCAATAAATACAGCAAAGAATCCGATTTCAGGAGTAACCTGAGTTTTTGGGACAACAACTTTTCCGCCCGCAGGTTCAACTTTTGCAAGCATATCAGATAAATCATCTCCACCGTTAAGATAAACCATAACACCGTTTTGTGATGGTTCCATTCCTTCGCCCGCTACCAACGCACCACCAACTCCTTTTTCAGCAGGAAAAAATCCCATCATATATCCGTTCATATCCATTTTATATAGATCTGCACCGAACAGACTACTGTAAAACTTACATCCACGTTCGAAATCCTTTGCAGGAATTTCAAACCAATTAATTGCATTTGCCATTTTGTATATCCTTTATGTTTAATTTTAAGGTTAATACAAAAATACTTTAATAAAACCGGTAATACTTCTTGAAACTTGCTAAATTCGGAAAGAAAGTTGACTAAAATTTCTCCGGTTTTAGGTTTCTAAAAGAGACCAGAAAATTTTGATATGAATTACGCAGTTCTTCGGGATATAAACCGAACTTCTGTTTGAATAACCAACTGAATGTGCTTAAACTGTTAAATCCAATTTCAAAACATATCTGTGTCACAGATAAATCAGTATGCATTATTAAATCCGATGCTTTTGCTAACCTTTTTTTGATAATATACTGTTTAGGTGTATCACCATAAGTATTTTTAAAAGTTCGGATAAAATGAAATAAAGATAAGCAGGCAATTTTTGCTGCATCTTCCACTTTTATATCTTGAGTGAAACATTCATCAATATAATCTTTAGCAAGATTTAGTCTTCTGTATATTTCATATTTAGTGGATAATTTAGATGAAGATATATTTGAAATCTGCTCGTTAACCTTTCTGTGAAGTACAAGCATATTTTTTAAAAAAGTAAAATACTCATCTTCAAACCAGTCTTCATCATCAAGATTATTTTCAGAAGCAAGTTTAAATTTCATCATTGAGGTTGTTAACAAAACATTTTGTTTCTGAATTCTCTCAATGAATCTAACAGGCAGTTCAGATTTTATGTGTGGATCTTCAAGTAATTTATCTTCGGGAATAATCAAACTGCTCAATACCTGTTCGGCAAATTCCGGTCTGAAAAAAATTTCAATAGCTTCGACTTCGGTTTCAGAATTTATTTTTGCCGAATATTTCTGACCTTGATTTAATATCAAATAATTCCCGGCACCTAAAACAAATTCTTTTTCTTTAGTTTTAAAATAATGAAATCCTTTTATTACGAATTTAACAGTTAACGGACCGGTATGTTCAGGATAAAAAGCAGATTTTGTTTTATTGTGGAT
>ERZ761607.4052-NODE-4052-length-13387-cov-6.199745_pt1 | contig 13387 bp, 10 predicted proteins | sample MGYA00511164_ERZ761607 | MGnify/ENA primary metagenome ERZ761607 (study PRJEB28899, sample SAMN02445080) | bioreactor sludge metagenome | biome: EBPR sludge | place: Australia: Brisbane, Thorneside Wastewater Treatment Plant | collected 2011-06-22 ...
GCAGCGGATCGGGCTCGGCGTGTGGGTCGAGCAGGGCGACGGCCTCGCCGGCGCGGCCGCCGTCGACGAGGAGCTCGGCGAGCGCGCCGAGGGTGTAGACGTCGCCGGGCGCGAGCGCCAGGGCGCGGCGGAGATGAGCCTCGGCGGCGGCGTCGTCGCCGGCGGCGCGCGCGAGCTCGCCCAGGGACGTGGTCGCCCACGCGGCGCCCGGGTGGCTGGGCGGCAGCGCGCCGACGAGCGCGGCGAGGCGCGCGTACGCGGCGCGAGTTCCGCCGTCTCGCGTCGCGAGCGGCGCGGCGCATGCCGCCGCCCACGGCTCGCCGACGAGCGCCCCGACCCGGGCGCAGTCGGCGAGCGCCGTCGCGGCGTCGCCCGTGACCGTCGCCACGACCGCGCGCGTGAGCCGTGCCTGCCCGTCGTCCGGAGTCCGGGCGATCAGCGCGTCCAGGTCTGCCCGCGCGCCGGCGAAGTCGTGCAGCGACTGCCGGATCGTGGCGCGCAGGAGCAGCACCTCGGCCGAAGGCGCGGCGTCGTCCCACCACGGGGCGAGCGCGGCCTGCGCGCGGCCGAGGTGGCGCGGATCGCCGCTCGCGCGCGCCAGCTCGACGTGCGCGCGGGCGCGCAGCACAGCGTCCTTCGACCCGGCCTCGGTGGCGCTCGTCCTTCGCTCAGGACGAACGTAGGGCTCAGGACGAACGGTGGTGAGGACGTCCTCCCCGCGCGGCGTCCATCCCGCCACCGTACGGGCCCGCGCCGGGGCGACCAGCGCAGCCGACGCGGCGAGCACCGCGGCCAGCCCGATCGCACCCGCCGCGAACGCGAGCGGCTTGCCCCGCACCTTCCTGAATCGGTCCACGCCGCCCTTACGAGCAGACAACCCGCGCGGATCGACCCCGGTGTCGGAGGGGCACTTCCCGAGGCCCGACGCCTGCTTCCCGAGGCCCGAGGCCCGCTTCTTCTGGGACCTGACGCCCGACGCGCGCTACGGCCTCACGGACTCTCCGCGTACATCGACTCGATCTCGCGCGAGAAGTTCTGGTTCACCGCCTTGCGCTTCACCTTGAGCGTCGGCGTCAGCTCACCCGTGTCGATGGCGAGCTGGCGCGGCAGCACCACGAACTTCTTCACCTGCTCGACACGCGCGAGCTTGTCGTTCACCTGATCGATCTGCTGCTGGATCGCCGCCAGGATGTCGGCGTGCTCGTGGAGCGGGGCGACGCTGGCACGATCACCGAGGAAGCTCCCGGCCGCGGCCTCGTCGAGCGTGACCAGCGCCGAGAGAAACTTGCGGCGATCGCCGATCACCACGGCCTCGCTCACGAGCGGCGACTCCTTGATCGCGGCCTCGATGTTCTTGGGCGAGATGTTCTTGCCGCCGGCGGTGATGATGATCTCCTTCTTGCGCCCGGTGATCGTGAGGAAGCCGTCCGCGTCGAGCTCGCCGAGGTCGCCGCTGTGCAGCCAGCCGTCGACCAGGGCCTCCTTCGTCGCCTCCGGCTCCTTGAAGTAGCCGAGGAAGACGTTGGGGCCCTTGACCAGGATCTCGCCGTCGGCGGCGATCTTCACCTCGACGCCGGGCAGCGCCGGTCCCACGGTGCCGAAGCGCGTCGCGCCCGGCATGTTGAACGACGTCGGGCCGGTGTCCTCCGACTGGCCGTAGACCTCGTGGATCACGATGTCGAGGCTGGCGAAGAACTCGATCACGTCGCGGGCGATCGGCGCGGCGCCGCTCACGCACATGCGCGCGCGGCCGAGCCCGAGGGCCGGCTTCAGCTTCGACAGGACGAGCTTGTCGGCGAGCCGGTACTGGAGCGCGAGCAGGCCCGACGGCTCGCGGCCGCGGTTGCGCAGCGCGGTGACCCGCGTGGCCACGTCGCGCACCCACGCGACCAGCCGCTTCTTCGCGCCGGTGGCCTGGCCGAGCTTGGCGGCCACGCCGGCGTGGAACTTCTCCCAGATCCGCGGCACGCCGAACACGACGGTCGGCTGCACCTCCTTGAGGTTCTCGGGGACCTTCTCGATCGACTCCGCGAAGTAGACGGTCGCGCCCGCCGTCGCCGGCAGGAGGATCGTCGTCATCTGCTCGGCGATGTGCGACAGCGGCAGGTACGACAGCCCGGTGTCGCCGGCGCGCGCGCCGCCGTGATCGATCATGGTCTGCGCGGTCCACGCCAGGTTCCGGTGCGAGAGCATCACGCCCTTGGGCGGGCCGGTCGTGCCCGAGGTGTAGATGAGCGTGGCCAGCTCACCTTCCTCGATCGCGTCGACGCGCGCGTCGAGGTCGGCGTCGGGGACCGACGCGGCCTTGGCGAGGAAGGCTTCCCAGGACAGCACCAGTGGATCGTCGATGGGCGGACAGCCCTTCATCGTGATCACGTGCCGCAGGAGAGGGAGATTGGCGCGCTGCGCGGCCAGCTTCTTCCACTGATTCACGTCCTCCACGAGCACGGCATACGACTCGCTGTGGTGGACGATGTACTGGACCTCTTCGGCGGAGCAGGTCGTGTAGATCCCGGCGGGGACGCCACCGGCCATCATCGCGGCGTGATCGAAGATCACCCACTCGGGGCGGTTGAACCCGAGGATGGCGACCTTGCCGCCGCGCGGGAACCCGAGCGCGACGAGGGCGCGCGCGGCGGTGCGGATCTCGTCGACGAACGTGCTCCACGTCGTCGGGCGCCAGACGCCCTCCTGCTTGGTGAAGTAGGCGTGGCTCGAGGGACGGCGGCGGGCCTGCTCCTGGACGCGGCGTGGGATGATGTCGGCTGGCATCGGCGCGAATGTAGCAACACTCGCGCGCGGCGGGGCCCCGCGGGGCGTGCGGTCGACTTACCCCTTCTTGCGGCGCTTGCGGCCGCCACCCTTCGCGCCGGTGCGCGGCGTGCCGTCGCCCGGGAAGTACTTGGTGGCGCGGCGGTCGCCCTCGGTGCGGACGGCGCCCTCGGCGATGAGCTTCTTGAGCGGCAGGGACAGATCGCTGGTGCGCGTGCCCATGTGGCCGTTGATCTGCTCGATGCGCTCGCCCGGGTGCTCCTTGATGTGCGCGAGCACCGCGTCCTTCATCTTCGCGATCTCGCCGGCGGGACGCTTGGCGCCCTTGGGGCGGCGGGGGAGCGCGAGGAGGCCCTTCCCGCGCCGGCCGCGGGGCAGCCGGAGGTCGGTGATCACCGTGCCGCCGACACCGGCCAGCGCCTGCGCCAGGACCTCGTGCGCCGCGTCGCGGGCGAGCTTGGTGATGTCGTTGATGAACGTGGACACCAGATCATTGATGCGCTGCTCGATCTCGGTCATTCGATTTGGTCCTGCCTTTGGACGTGATGAGACGCGGCGCATGGTACGCGCAACTCGCCAATCGCCGTCAATGGCAGCGAACCAAAAGTATTCACCTGACTCGGGTGATCAACTGCGAACTCCCGATCAGCCAAACTCGCATCCGGTCACGGCTGGGGCCAGACGGTCGGCATGTCCCGGAGTCGGGTGTACACCACGGGGCCGAGGTGCAGCGAGGCGCGGTACATGTCCGCGTGGTCGAGAATCCCGTCGATGCGGTTGTACTCGTCCCTGCTCATGTTCTGCGACGGATGGAAGCCCATCATGTACGTGCGCGGCTCGGTCAGCGCCGTCCCCGGCCACACCTTGCCGAAGATCTCCACCATCTCGGCGCGGGTGACGTAGTCGACCATGATCGCGTTGTCGGGCACCTCGAGGATGGGGACGTGGGGCGGGGCGCCAGACTGCTTGTCGGTGGTGTTCGGATAATAGGGCTGGCTCGTGTCGCCGATCATCGACCAGTTGGTCATGTTCCACGTGTAGAGATTCCCATTGCCCCGCCACTCCTCCATTCGTGCCCAGTTGTTGGCGCTGGTGTCGGCGGTGTAGCCCTTGGCGGCGAGCGCCTTGAGCGTGTCGATCGACGCCGTCCAGCCGCCGGCGCGGAACGTCACCGGCTTGCCCATGCCGCGCTCCACGAAGATCGCGTCGGCGCGCGTGAGCAGGGTCTCGAAGTCGGTCTGCCCGTAGGCCTCGAGCTTGATCGTGTAGCCGGTCGCGTCGGTCTGGTACACCGTCGACTGATCGGTGATGCATGTGAGGCCCGCGCTCTCGACGAAGTGGCACCACGGGTGGATGTGGAGGCCGATCTCGTCGCCGTACATGTCGCGGCGCGCGATCGCCCAGGCCGCGAGCTCGGCCTTGCGCGCGTCCGTGACGTTCGGATCGGTGAACGTGTACGGCCCGATGAAGTGCGTGAACAGCACGTCCGGGTGATTGGTCCTGATCTCATCGTGGTAGTCGAGTGAGATCTGGCCTGGCTCGGGAAAATCCCAGTCTGTCGAGAGCAGGAAGTAGAGCGGGTGAGTTCGACTGAACAGGACGGCGCCGGCGCCGACCGCGGAGCCGTCGGCGGCGATGATGACGTCGTGCTCGCCGGCGGGCACGTCGCCGATGTCGAGCTCGCCGACGAACTTGCCGGTCACGGCGTCGAGGGTCAGCCGCTGCCCGGGGCCGCGGGCGACCCAGACGTCGATCACCTGCGTCTCGGGCGGCGCGGTCACCGAGATCGAGATCGTGTCCTGGCCGGGCGTGAGCGCGTTGCCGATGAGCCACCAGTACGGCACGCCCTCGATGACGTAGCGGGCGTCCGGCACGGTCGACGAGGGCGGCGTCTGGCGGGGTGGGCCGATGCCGTCCTCGCCGCAGGCGACGAGCGCGAGGACCAGCGAGACCACGATCGACGACGCGAACCGGTTGCGCATTCCGCGCCTATACCACCGGCCGGAAGCGTTGATAAGGTCTCACCGCATGAGGTCCTGTCGAATCGGGGGAATCGGTCTCGCGCTGGTGCTGGCGGTGGTGGGCTGTGCGTCACAGCGGGCCGAAGGTCCGCTGTTCCTCTCGCTCGGCATGTCGCGCGGCGAGACCGCGTCCGCGCTCCGTCACTACGCCTTCTGCGCGCAGGTCGAGCCGGCGAAGGACGACGAGGTCTATCCGCAGTGTGATCGTCCCGGCGCCGGATACGGCGACGCGTGGGTGATCGCGCGCTACGAGACCGGACGGCTGGTGCGCATCCAGCGCTTCGAGCGCTGGATCGACCAGGCCCGCGCGACCGAGCGCTGGAACCAGCTCGTCGAGAAGCGCTCCGCCCGCCAGCCGGTGTCGGCCGCTGCCCGCGCCGTCATCTCCGCGCGCCAGCCCATCCCCGAGGGCACCAGGACCTGGGCCGCGTTCCAGAGCGGCGACGATCTGGTGGGCGTGTACCTCCTCGAGCCGGCGAAGCCCGACGGGCCGCGGATCCTCGAGGAGATCGTGCCCGCGCCGTAGCCCTACGGGCGCGGACCGGCGCCCGCGATGGGCGTGGCCGCCGGCGAGGCGACGTCGAAGGCGGCGCCCAGGTTCGGCGCGCCCTGGTCCCAGTAGTTGAAGCGCAGGTCGACGCTGGTGTTGACGCCGACCTCGCTGAGATCGGTGCCCGCGCCGTTCTCGGTCCAGTTGTTGTACTGCATGACCGCGCCGCTCGTGCCGCCGAGCATCATGCCGTAGACGCCGGACCGGATGTTCGAGTTGGTGATGCGCAGCGTGGCCGCCGACCCGATGTGGAGGTTGCAGTGCTCGTAGCTGCCCATCGCCTCGCCGACCTCGGAGTGATCGATGACGAGCGAGCCGCCGTTCTGGACGATCACGTCACCCGACGACGTGAGCATGTAGGAGTCGGTGATCGTCAGGTCGCCGTTCGAGACCGTGATGCCGCCGTTCATCACCTTGCTGATGCGTGACCGGGTGAGCGTGGCGGTGCCCTCGACGACGAGCGCCTTGCCCAGGTCGTCGAAGACCACGTGGTCGAGATCGCAGGTCGCGCCGGCGTGGCAGTAGACCAGGGTGGCGACGTCGGTGCCCTCGACGTGGGCGAGATCGACCGTGCCGCCGGCGTCGGCGACGATGCCGGCCCAGGCGAGCGCGTCGACGGTCGGCAGGAACGTCACCTTCGCGGCCTCGGTGCCCTCGACCCGTAGCGTGCCCTTCACGCGCAGCGTGACGCCGTCCTTCGCCTCGATCGCGGCTCCCGCGGTGACCGTCACGGTGACGCCGGCCTCGATGGTCGCGTTGGCCGTGATGGTCTGCGCGCCGCTCCAGGTCTGGTTGCTGGTGATGCTGCCGGCGATGCCGGTCGGCGGCGGGACGTCATCGTCGCCCCCGCCCGGGGCCTCGCTTCCCACGACGCAGGCCGAGAGCACGAGGGCGAGGCTGGCGGCGGCGATCGTCTTCATGCCGACCGAGATTAGCAACGGGCGTGCCCCGCGCGCGCTCATCGATCCGCGGACTTGCGCGAGACCCGTCGGGCGCGCAGGGGACCTGAACCCCCACGTGGGGTCCTTCGACTCCGCCGCTGCGCGGCGTCGCTCAGGACGGACGGCGGTGGCTCAGGTGCCGACGAGGAAGCGCAGCCAGCGCCAGCTCCGGTCGCGCCACGCGAGCTCGTCGTGGGTCCCACCGGGCTCGTGGTGGTAGCAGACCGCGTCGCCGCCGCGCACACACGCCGGCGAGTCGCCGCGCACCCATCCGAGCCCGACCAGCTGATCGCGGATCTCGATCGAGTCGGCGTAGCCGTCGCCGCCGCCCTGCGCGCTGCCGCCGTGATCGAGGTAGATCGCGACTGGCACCTTGCCGATCGCCGGCAGGCGATCGCGCAGCGCCGTGTCGGTGTCCTGCCCCGGCCAGAAGGCGCCCGAGAGCGACGCGGCGCCGGCGTAGACGTCGGGGTGCTCGAGCGCCAGCCGCATCGAGATGAGCCCGCCGAGCGACGAGCCGGCGACGTACGTGCGCGCGGCGTCGAGGCGCCAGTGCGTCGCCGCGAGTGGCTGCACCGTGCCGAGCTGGAACGCCATGAAGCTCTCCTGCTTGCCGCCGACCGACTCCGACCAGCCGTACTCGGCGTTGCGCCCCGCACCCGCGTGGTCGACGGCGACGATCACCGTCGCCTCGACGCGACCGGCGGCGATCTCGGCGTCGAGCGCGACGTTGACCTCCCAGCCGGTGTGGCCGAAGCAGCAGTCGTGATCGTCGAAGACGTTCTGGCCGTCGTGCATGAACACGACCGGGTAACGGCGAAGGGCGTTCGCCGGCGCGGCGTAGCCCGGCGGCAGGTACGCCGTCATCGTGCGGCAGTTGCCGAGCGTCGTCGAGCACACGCGATCGGGGACGGCGACGAGGTGGCCGCGGCCCGAGTCGTGCGTGTTGAGCACGGAGTTCTTGCCGTCGAGGTTGCCGGCGAAGTCGTCGTGAACGAACGCCCAGCTCCACCCGTCGAGGAGCCAGGTGGTACCGGCGACGAGCTTGTAGGGGTGGAAGCCCGACGCGACGGGCGCCGTCGCGGTGTAGAGCGCGCCGCCACACAGGGCGCTCGTGCGCGTCGCCGTCGTCGACCAGCCGTTCCAGGCGCCGGCCACCGCGACCTCGGCGTCGGCGACGAAGAGCGCGGTGCCCGCGTCCCAGAGCGGGAAGGTGCCCTTGCGCGTCCCGAGCTCCGCGGTGAGCTCGCCGAGGCGCGTCGCGTCGCAGCTGGTGCGCACGGCCTCGTGCAGCGCGATCACGCAGGCGACCCCGGCGGCGCCGGGCGCGCAGGTCGCGGACGCGTCGCCGCCGGCGCCGGCGTCGGGCGCTGCGACCGGTGCGTCGGGATCGGGCGGATCGTCGTCGTCGTCGCCCGCGTTCCCCGGCGGATCGCAGGCGAGCGCCAGCGGCACGAGGCAGGTGAGGGCAAGGATACGCGTTGCGAAAGACAACATGATGACGGCTAACCTCGCGGAACCAAGGATCCGGACGACGGGATGCACGCCATCGAGCAAGGCCCGCGCCGACCCGGCGCGTTTTTCCGGGAACCTTTCCGCGCCCTGACCGAGTAACCAGCGTGACCGTGGCCCTGGCCCCGCGTGAACCCGCCGATCGTGCGCCGCCCCGCGGCGAGCTCGACGACGTCACGCTCGCGCGGGCGCAGCGGGGAGACGCGCCGGCCTGGCGCGCGCTCGTCGAGCGCCACCAGGGCGCGGTGTTCGCGCTGCTCGGGCGCCTGCTCGGCGGCGGCCGTCGCGCGGCGATCGAGGATCTCGCGCAGGAGACCTTCCTCGCCGTGTTCCGTCAGCTGCCCGCGTTCCAGCCCCAGGGACCGGCGCGGCTGTCGACGTGGATCCTCACGATCGCGTCGCGCCGCGCGATCGACGAGCTGCGCCGCCGACCCGCGTCGCCGATCGCGGCCGACGACATCGCCGCGCGCCCGGCCGCCGGCGGCGATCGCGGTGACGACACGCTCGAGCGGCGCCGCCTCGCCACCGCGATCGATCGCGCGCTGGCCGAGCTGGCGCCCGAGTACCGCGCCGCGTTCGTGCTGCGCGAGCTGCACGGCCTCGAGTACGCCGACATCGCGCGCGCGCTGGAGATCGACCTCGGCACCGTCAAGTCCCGACTCGCGCGAGCCCGCGCCGCGCTGCGAGCTGCCCTCGCGGAGGTGAAGCCATGAGTCACGAGCCCGACGAGCCCGACGAGCCCGACGACGACACCGCGCGCGCCGCGCTCGAACGCTGGCAGCCGCCGGGGCCGCCCGCCGGCTTCGCCGATCGGCTCGACGTCGCGGCGCTCGCCGCCGGTCGCGCCGACGCCCGCGAACCTCGCCGCCGGCGCTGGGCGTTCGTCGTCGCCGTCAGCGCGTCGCTCGCCGCCGCCGCCGCCATCGCCGTCGCGTGGCCGTCGGCGAGGACGCCCGCGACCGTGCTCGTCGCCAGCCGTCCGTTCGAGGCGCGCGAGAGCGTCGCGCTCGGTGGTCGGGGCGTCGCCGTCGCCGAGCCAGGCGCCGCGTTCGGCTGGCGCAAGGACGGCGCCGCGGTCACCGTGCGCCAGGAAGCCGGCGATGTCTTCTACCGCGTCGATCGCGCCGACGCGGCGCCGTTCGTCGTCACCACGCCGGCCGGAGAGATCCGGGTCACCGGCACCTGCTTCCGCGTGGAGGTCATCGACATGAAGTCATCCCGAGCCAGTGTCCTCGGCGCCGCCGCCGGCGCCCTCATCGCCACCGCCGCGGTGGTCACCGTCTACGAGGGCAAGGTGCTCGTCGCCAGCCCGAGCGGCCGCGCCGAGGTGAAGGCCGGCGAGCAGGTGACGCTCGACGGCGCGTCGCCGGTACCGTCGAGCGTGGCGGGGCCGCCGGTCGACGTCGCGCTGCCGGCCGAGCCGTCGGCGACGATCACGCGCGACGAGCTGCTCGTCCGCGACAAGACCCAGCGCGAGCAGATCGCCGCGCTGACCGGACGGCTGAAGCAGCTCGAGGGTGCGATCGCCGCGGGTGGTGGCGTGGTCCGTCGCAAGGGGCCGGGAGGTCATGGCGGCGACGAGGACTGGCTCTCGCCGAGCAAGGAGGAGCTGCTCGCGATGGCCAAGGAGTGCGGCGTGAAGCTCGACATCCCGCCGGTCATGCGCGGCGAGCCGATGCGGGTGAGCCCGGAGCTCGCCGCCGCGGTGGGGCTCACCGGCGACGAGGTCGCGCAGGTGAACCAGACGTTCGTCGAGCTGAAGGCGCGGTGGGAGCAGCGCGTGCGAGGCTGGTACGTCGAGGCGACGGGCGATCACCAGGGCGCGGATCAGCTGTCGGCGCATGCCATGGGCGAGGAGATCCAGGACAAGGCCTCGCGCGGCGAGCCGGCGGCGGTGCAGAAGCGCATCTCGCACGAGCGCGCGGGGCTCGTGCGCCCACCGGCCGACCTGTCGCGCGCGACGCCGTACGAGCGGTACTTCCGTGGCCTGGCCGGGCTCGGCGACGAGGCCGAGCAGCTGCTCGCCGCGAAGCTCGGCCCCGAGAAGGCGCGCGCGGTCCGCGCCGAGGAGGGCGGCTGGCCGATGCGCATGTCGATCGCCGGCTGCGACGAGGGGCAGGGCGACGCCGACGCCGACGGTCCGCGCTGATCAGCCGGCGTCGCGCGCGGCGCGGACGAACTCGTCGCGCAGGACGCCGAACTGGTAGGTGTCGTGGTAGGCGCCCTGCTTCTTGATGTGGGCGCGCCGCACGCCCTCGGCGGTCATGCCGAGCTTGGCGAGCACCTTCGCCGAGCGCTCGTTGCCCCCGAGGTGCTGCGCGAACACCCGCGCGCAGCCGAGCCGCGCGAACGCGAACGCGACGGTGGCGGCCGCCGCCTCGACGGCGTAGCCACGTCCCCAGTGCTCGCGGCCGAGCCAGTAGCCGAGCTCGGCGTGATCGTGGCGCCGGACCCAGCGCAGGCTCGTCGTGCCGACCACGACGCCGTCGGTTGCCCGCGTGATCGCCCACGTCGCGCCCTGGCCCTGGGCCCACGTGTCGCGGTGCGCTGCGATCCACTCCTCGGCGAGGCCGGCCGGGTAGGGATGCGGCACGTGGAGCAGGTAGCGCGAGACCTCGGCGTCACCGGCGAGCGCGGTCACGGCCGCGGCGTCGCTGCTCGTGAACGCGCGGAGGCGGAGGCGGCCGGTCTCGAGGGGCGGGATGCTGGCCGGGAGGCGAGCCACGGGCGCGAGCTTACGACGGCGGGCGGTTGCCGAGCATCTCCTGGCGCGACGCACAGCCGGTGAGCGTGCCGCAGTCGCTGGCGCCGTCGGTCTGCGCCCGGTAGTAGATGTTGCCGGACAGGACGTCGCCGTCGAGGGACGCGTCGATGTCGGCGTCGATCGTGTAGTCGCACGTCCCCATCGAGAAGGAGGGCGTGCCGCGGATCAGCAGATCGAGGTGGTTGCCGTCGACGGTGCCGGTGAAGATGTGACCGCCGAGCACGAGGTCGAGGGCGATGCGCGCACCGCCGGGCTGGACGTCGGCCGTGACCGCGGTGCCGTTCTGCGTGATGACGACGCCGATGCCGGCCGCGGTCTCGCCCACGGTCCAGTTGGGGTTGTCGCAGCCGTTCTCCCGGTTGGTCAGCGAGACGGTGTAGGAACCGGCCGCATCCACCGGATCGTCGCCGCCGCAGGCCGGCAGGGCGAGGGCGCTCGTCGTCGTAACGACGGCCAGGGCGAGGGTGGGACGCATGGTCGCCATGATATGTCCGAAACGTGCCCCGTTCGGCCCGATCTGCCTATCGTGGTAGGCGCGTCACACGCGCGGCGATGCTCGCCGCGGCCGTGACGGGCGCGAACGCGATTCTCCCGGACATGCTGAACCTGCATCGCGAGCAGACGGCGAGCGGCATGACCATCCTCGCGACACCGGGCGCGGGTCCGGTCACGGTCGAGGCGTGGATCGGCGGCGGGTTCGGCGACGAGGTCGCCGACGACGGCATGATCGGGATGGCCCACCTCGGGGAGCACGTGGCGCTGGCCGTCGCGAGCGCGCGCCTGCGCGCGTCGCGCGTCGCCGTCGGGCTCGATGGCTGGGTGACGCCCGACGCGACCGTCTTCCGCGCGCTGGCCGCGGCCGGCGACGTCGACGGCGCGGTCGCGGCCGTCGCGCTGGCCGCCGGAGCGCGTGACGCGGCGAGCGCGGGGATCGTCGCGCGCGAGCAGGCGCGCATCGCGCGCGAGGAGATCGACGACGACGTGGGCGGCGACGGCGCGCGGGGATCCGCGGACGCGAGCGACGTCGCCGCGTGGTGGCGCGCGAGCTACGCGCCGTCACGCACCACACTCGCCGTGCGCGGCGGGCGCATCGACGACGTGGTCGCGGCCGTCGACCGGCGCTGGCGCCGGAGGGATCGTGATGCGATCGACAGGGTCCGGGAATCGATCGATTCCCGGACCCGGAGCGGGCGGGGCGAGCGCGCGGCGGTGCGCGGTCCGCGGCGCGCGGGCAGGGCGTGGCGAGCGCGCGGCGTCGACGTGAGCGCCGCCACGCTGCGTGAGCGCGCGGCGCTGTCGCTCGCCGGCGCCGCGCTGGGGGCGCGCGGTCGACCGGCCGACGTCGTCGTGACCCGTGACGCCGTCGTCTGGGTCGCGGCCGCGGACGTGGACGTCGACGCGTTCACCGTGGACGACGACGCGCTCGCGTGGGCGCGTGCGGCCGTGCGCGTGCCGCTCGCCGGCGTCGAGACGGCGATCGGCGAGATCGCCGCCGGGCAGCACCTGTTCGGCGATCCGGCGTGGACCGCGCGCTGGCGCGCCGAGGTCGCGCGGGTCACGCCCGACGACGTCGTGGCCGCGGTGCGGGCGCACGTCGCCGGCCGTGTCGTGCGCGCCGCGCGCCGGACGCCCGCGCCGCCGCGGCGGCGGCCCGCGAGTCGCGCCGTCGCGCGGGTGACGCTCGCCGGCGGCGTGCGCGTCGTCGCGGTGCGCGTCCCCGGCGCCGATCGCGTCGCCGTGCGCGTCGCCTGGAGCGGAGGCTTCGCGTCCGAGACGCCCGCCGATCGCGGCGTGGTCGCGCTGCTCGCGGCGGCCGCCCCGGTGAGCTGCGGCGAGGTCGACGCGGCGGCCGAGACCGCGGCGCTCGGGGGCGAGCTCGCCGGCGTCGCGGGGAGATGGACGTTCGGGTTGCGCTCGCGCTGGACGGCGGCGGCGTGGAAGGAAGGGCTCGCGCTGGTCGCGGCCTGCGCGCGCGCGCCCGCGCTGGACGCGGACGTCGTCGCGCGCGAGCGCGCACGGCTCGTCGCGCTGGCCACCGACGTCGCCGCGAGCCCTGCGCGGCTCGCGCGAACGACCTATCTGCGCGCGCGCTGGGGCGGGGATCCGCTGGGCAACGACACGCTCGCGTCACCCGCCGAGCTCGCGTCGCTCACCCGCGCCTCGGCCGCGCGCTGGTGGCGCGAGCACTACGCGCTTGGCGCCGCCGTCGTCGTCGTCGCCGGCGACGTCGATCCCGCCGAAGCGATCGACGCGGTGTCGGCGCACTTCTCGTCCGGACCGGGCGAGCCCACGACTGCCAGCGCCGCCACCGAGGCGACCACCACCGCCGTGCCCTCGCCGCCCCCCGCGCAAGCCCAGCTCTTCGTCGACGGACCCCCGGACGTGGCCGCGGTCGTCGTCGGCCTCCCCGGCCTCGCGGCCACCGACGCCGACCGGCACGCGCTCGACGGCCTGGTCGCGATCCTCGGCGATCCCGGTGGTCGCTTGCGCGCCGCCGCCGCCGCGCACGGCGCGCGCATCGTGCGCGTGGCCGCGGTCGACGGGCCGACGGCGGGCTACGTCGTGATCGAGGTCGCCGCCGATCCGCTCCTCCAGCAGCCGGCCCTCATCCCACGGATCCAGCGCGGCGGGCGGCGTCCAGGGCAAGGCGCGCGCCGCTGGCCAGGTCGGTGGTGTGCAGGTCGAAGCGAATGGTCATGGGGCGATTATAGCCGCGGCCGCGCTGCTTGGGAAAATCGCGCACCAGACTTCGGAAGTCGCCGCTGGCGGGTGGGCGGTGGCTGGCGGCGCTGGCGCGGCTTGGGAAAATCGCGCACCAGACTTCGGA
>ERZ761607.4054-NODE-4054-length-13376-cov-4.935891_pt1 | contig 13376 bp, 13 predicted proteins | sample MGYA00511164_ERZ761607 | MGnify/ENA primary metagenome ERZ761607 (study PRJEB28899, sample SAMN02445080) | bioreactor sludge metagenome | biome: EBPR sludge | place: Australia: Brisbane, Thorneside Wastewater Treatment Plant | collected 2011-06-22 ...
GGTGGGGAGGAGCGGGGACGGGCAATGGGGAATTAGGGAATGCGGGTTCGTCGGGCCGTGGATATCGGGCGTTCGCCGGAATGCCCGGCGGCGCGCGGCGATGAATCATCCCGGGAATGTCATTTCCGGTTCCCCGCTCCCGGCTTCCTATTCCTTCCCCTTCACCACGATGCCCGCCGGCGCCTCGCGTTCGATGCGCTCGTAGTGCCGGCCCTTCGGCGGCGTCTCGGTCACTTGCAGCACGCCGGCCTCGTCGCGCCAGCGGTACAGCGACGGGCGGCTGTCGCGGGCCTGGGCGGTGGCGGCCCTGTCCGCGCGTTCGCGCTTCGCGGCCGTTTGCGCGGGCGTATCGCGTGCCAGCCACCAGGCCAGGCCGCCACCGATGGCGATGCCCGCGGCGATGGCCAGCCAGGCACGCATGCCGGCGTCAGGTGCCGGCCGAGGGGCAGTAGGCTTTCATCGCCGCTTCGGCCAGGGCGCGCTGGTTGGCGCGGCCGGCGTCGTCCAGGGTGGTGTCGGGCTTGCCGTCGCCGTCGGTGTCCTGCTGCACCGGGCCCTTGCCGGCCAGGATCTCCAGGTTCTTGCGCGCGTTGGTGCACTGCGGGTTCTCGACCGGCTTGCCGGCCGGGGTCTCGGCGATGGGCGCGCCGTACTGGTTGATGCGGCGGTTCTGCACCGTCTGGTTGGGCGGCGGGCTGTCGGAATAGTGGGTGACGCCGTTCTTGTCCTTCCACTGGTAGACCTGCTGCGCGTGGGCGGCCTGGGCGGCGAGCAGGCACAGCGCCATGGCGGACAGGCAGGGCAGGATGCGCATGGCGGGCTCCGGGGGGCAGGGGAGCCGCGATTGCAGCACCCCCGCGCCGGGCTGGCAAGCCGTGGGCCGGATGGCTTGGGCTAAACTGCGACCCATGGACGAAATCAAGCCGCCCCCGCGTTCGCGCGGGATCTACCTGCTGCCCAACCTGTTCACCACGGCGGGCCTGTTCGCGGGCTTCTACGCCATCATCGCCGCGGCCAACGGCCAGTTCGCCAGCGCCGCCATCGCGGTGTTCGTGGCCGGCCTGATGGACGGCATCGACGGCCGTGTGGCGCGGCTGACCGGGACCAGCAGCGAATTCGGCGTGCAGTACGACTCGCTGGCCGACTTGGTCAGCTTCGGCCTGGCGCCGGCGCTGGTGATGTACCACTGGTCGCTGTCGGCGCTGAAGTTCGACAGCGGCGCGATGGGTCGCGTGGGCTGGGCGGTGGCCTTCCTCTACGCCGCCTGCGCGGCGCTGCGGCTGGCGCGCTTCAACACCCAGGTGGGCACGGTGGACAAGCGCTGGTTCGTCGGCCTGGCCAGCCCGGCGGCGGCGGGATTGATGATGTCCTTCGTCTGGGCCTTCGCCGACGGCGAGCTGGGCTGGAGCGGCGAGGAACTGCGCTACGTGGCGCTGGCGGTGACGCTGGCGGCCGCGCTGCTGATGGTCAGCCGGATCCGCTTCTGGAGCTTCAAGGGCAGCGGCGAGGGCGGCGCCAAGGCCGACCGCATCCCGTTCGTGGTACTCGCGCTGGTCGCGGCGGGGCTGGCCATCGTCTTCATCGATCCGGCCCGCACCCTGTTCGCCATCGGCGTGGCGTATGCGCTGTCCGGTCCTTCCCTGTGGCTGTGGCAGCGGGCGCGTCGGGGCAGGAGCGGCGCGTGACCCTGGCCGTGGACCGCCTGTGGTCGGCCGAGCAGCAGGCCTGGCTGGGCGCGCTGGGCCATGTGCTGTACCTGCCGGCGGACTGGCCGACCGAGGCCGGGCCGGCTGCCGCCGCTGTGCCGGAAGCGGGGCGAGAACCCGCCCCGGCCAGCGCGCAGGCGCCGGCCCATGCGCCGGCGCGCGCCGCGCGGCCGCCGCGCGAGAGCATGGAAGCTCCCGACCGCACGCCACGCCCGGCACCGCCCGCGCGCGGCGGCGGTTCGGCCCGGCCCTTGCCCGACCGCCTGCATTTCGCCCTGATCCGCGCCTCGGGCTGCAATCCCAACGCGCCGGGGGCGGCGGAACTGTTCGCGCAATGGCCGCCGTCGGCGGAACTGCGCGGCAATCCCGCGGCCAAGCGCGCGCTGTGGCCGGCGCTGCGGCGGTTGCGGCGGACCGGCGCGCCGTGAGCGCGCTGGGCGTCGACGCGGCCGCCGGACCGGCCCTGCGGCCGATGCGCGAATCCGACCTGGACGCGGTGATGGCGATCGAACAGCGCGCCTATCCGTTCCCGTGGACGCGCGGTATCTTCCGCGACTGCCTGAAGGCCGGCTATCCCGCGTGGGTGATGAGTGAGCACGGGCTGGTGATCGGCTACGGCCTGCTCAGCATCGCCGCCGACGAGGCGCACGTGCTCAACGTCTGCGTCGACCCCGAGCGCCAGGGCCGCGGCCTGGGCCGCTACCTGCTGCGGGCGCTGGTCAAGATCGCGCGCGACGAGCGCGCCCAGCGCGTGTTCCTGGAAGTGCGGCCCTCCAATCCCACCGCCATCGCCCTCTACCACAGCGAGGGCTTCAACGAGATCGGCCGCCGCCCGCGCTACTACCCGGCCCGCGACGGCCGCGAGGACGCGCTGGTGATGGCGATCGAACTGCTGCCGGACGACATCGCCCGCATGCCGTAGGGCACGCGCAGGCGCACCATCGCCGTTGCCGGGGGAGATCGCAGGCTTGCCGAAGACGGGTTCACCGGACGCGGGCGCGAATGCGTGCGCGGTAGTGGTGTGCCGGAGCGCACCCTCTGTCGGGGCCCGCGGCGGAAGCCCGGCATGCCCCCGGGAACATGGGATCACGACCGGTGATGGCATCCCTGGTCACTGGCGTGCTTGCCGTCTCCGGGCGCAAGGGATGACCGTGGTGCCGACGCGCCGTTTAGGTGCCGGGCCGAGGAACACCAGTGCGCCGACCATGGCCTTGCGATGCGGAAACGCACACATCCAGCCGGGCAGCCGCCACGCACAGGTCAAGCGAGGCGAAGGCGCCGTGCAGCGCCATCGCCACGAGCCGCCACGGGCGGCGGAACGCGCGTCTCCGGTCGGCTCAGAGCTTCGCGCGCTGGCCGTGCAGGGTGGCGAGCTGGCCGCTCCAGTCGGCCAGGCGCTGGCGCTCCTGTTCGACCACGGCCGGCGGCACCTTGTCGCTGAACTTCGCCAGCTTGGCCTCGCTCTTGTCCTTTTCGGCGGCCACGCGCGCGATTTCCTTGTCCAGGCGTGCGCGCTCGGCGTCCAGGTCCACCAGGCCTTCCAGCGGCACCAGCAGCTTGAGGTCGCCGACCACCGCGGCGGCCGAGGCCGGCGCGTCCGCACCGGTGTCCAGCCACGCGATGCCTTCCAGCTTCAGCAGGAACGACAGCGACGCCGCGAAGCGCTCGATGCGCGCACGGTCCTGCGCGCTGCCGTCCTGCAACAGCAGGCGCACCGTCTTCGAGGGCGTCACGTTCAGTTCGCTGCGCACGCGGCGGAGGGCGGAGACCATGGTCTTCAGCCATTCCACGTCGGCGTCGGCCTGCGCGTAGTCCTGGCCGGCGAAGTCCGCCGCCGCGGGATAGGGCCGCAGCGAAACGGTGTCGCCGGCGATGCCCAGCTTCGGCGCGACCTGCTGCCACAGTTCCTCGGTGACGAACGGGATCAGCGGGTGCAGCAGACGCAGCAGGGTTTCCAGCACGTGCAGCAGCGTGTGGCGGGTACTGTCGGCGGCTTGGGCGTCGTCGCCGTTCAGGGCCGGCTTGGCGAGTTCGACGAACCAGTCGCAGAACTCGTTCCAGGCGAATTCGTACAGCGCCTGCGCCAGCAGGTCGAAGCGGTATTGCGCGAAATGGGTTTCGGCCTCCGCGGCGACGCGGGCCAGGCGGGAGAGGATCCACTTCTCCGCGTCCGTGACCGGCGCCGTTGCAGGAGGGGCTTCAGCCCCGACGGTCGCCGGAGCCGCTGCGGTCGGCGCTGAAGCCCCTCCTACAGCGAAGCCGGCAGTGTTCATCAGCACGAAGCGGGTGGCGTTCCACAGCTTGTTGCAGAAGTTCTTGTAGCCCTCGGCGCGGCCCATGTCGAACTTGATGTCGCGGCCGTGGGTCGCCAGCGCGGCGATGGTGAAGCGCAGCGCGTCGGCGCCGTGCGGGATGATGCCGTCGGGGAATTCCCGGCGCGTGGCCTTCTCGATCTTCGGCGCGTCCTTGGGCTTCATCAGGCCGGTGGTGCGCTTGGCGACCAGATCCTCGATGGAGATGCCGTCGATGATGTCCAGCGGGTCCAGCACGTTGCCCTTGGACTTGGACATCTTCTGGCCGTCCTTGTCGCGGATCAGGCCGGTGATGTAGACGTCGCGGAACGGCACCTTGCCGGTGAAGTGGTCGGTGGCCATGATCATGCGCGCCACCCAGAAGAAGATGATGTCGAAGCCGGTCACCAGCACCGACGAGGGCAGGTAGCGGTCGAAGCCGCGCTCGGCCATCGCCGCTTCGTCCGGCCAGCCCATCGTGCTGAACGGCCAGAGCTGCGAGGAGAACCACGTCTCCAGCACGTCGCTGTCGCGGGTAAGCGTGATGTCCGCTCCTATGGCGGCGGCCTTGGCGTAGGCTTCTTCTTCGGTGCGCGCGACGTAGCAGTTGCCTTCGCCGTCGAACCACGCCGGGATGCGGTGGCGCCACCAGAGCTGGCGGCTGATGCACCAGTCCTGGATGTTCTCCATCCAGTGGCGGTAGGTGTTGATCCAGTTCGGCGGGACGAACTTCACTTCGCCGCTTTCCACGAGTTCCAGGCCGCGCTTGGCCAGCGCGTCCATCTTCACGAACCACTGGTCGGTCAGGTAGGGCTCGATCACCTGGCCGGTGCGGTCGCCCTTGGGCACCTGCAACTTGTGCGGCCTGGTCTCGACCAGCAGGCCGGCGTCTTCCAGGTCGGCGAGCACGGCCTTGCGTGCTTCGTAGCGGTCCAGGCGCTGGTACTTGGCGGGGATGATGTCCGCGATGGCGCCCAGTTCCGCGCGCCCGATCTCGCCGATCCGGATGCCGTCCACTTCGACGGCGCCGTCGTCGCCGACCTGCCGGCTCATCCCGTGGTCGTGATGCAGGCTCCACTTGATGCGGGCGTCGGGCGTGAACAGGTTGATCAGCCCGCGTTTTGGTAGCGCGTCGAACACCCCGCTGTCGACGTGGCGCTGCCAGACGGCGTAGTCGTTGAAATCGTGCGCCGGCGTCACCTTCACCACGCCGGTGCCGAACTCGCGGTCGACGTAGGCGTCGGCGATGACCGGGATCTCGCGGCCGGTCAGCGGCAGCTTCACCTTCCTGCCGATCAGGTGTGCGTAGCGCTCGTCCTCCGGGTGCACCATCACCGCCGCGTCGCCGAGCAGGGTTTCCGGGCGCGTGGTGGCGACCACCAGCGCGCCGCTGCCGTCGGCGAGCGGATAGCTGATCGACCACAGGAAGCCGTCTTCCTCGACGTTCTCCACTTCCAGGTCGGAGATCGCGGTCTTCAGCACCGGGTCCCAATTGACCAGGCGCTGGCCGCGGTAGATCAGGCCTTCCTCGTACCAGCGCACGAAGGCTTCGATGACGGCCTTCGACGCCTGCTCGTCCATGGTGAAGGTGCTGCGCGACCAGTCGCCGGAGGCACCCAGCCGGCGCATCTGCCGCTCGATGGTGTCGCCGGACTGCGCCTTCCAGTCCCACACCCGGGCGACGAAGCCCTCGCGGCCCAGCGAGTCGCGGGTCTCGCCCTTGCCTTCCAGCGCCAGGTTGCGGCTGACCACCATCTCGGTGGCGATGCCGGCGTGGTCGGTGCCCATCTGCCACAGCGTGTCGTAGCCGCGCATGCGGTGGTAGCGCACCAGCGCGTCCATCAGCGTGTGCTGGAAGGCGTGGCCCATGTGCAGCGTGCCGGTGACGTTGGGCGGCGGCAGCAGCACCGTGTACGGCTGGCCTTCGCCGCGCGGCTTAAAGTAGCCGGCCGCCTCCCACTGCGCGTACAGGCGGGATTCGAAGGATCTGGGGTCGTAGCTGGAGGCGAGGTCGGTCATGGCGTCGGATTGCGGAGTTGGATTCCCTTCCGCGCACGCGGGGGAGGGCTCGGGCGGAAGCGCGGGGCGCGCCCCTCCACCCTTCGGGCACCTTCCCCCGCGAGCGGGGGAAGGGAACGCATTACATATCGTGCTTGTTCACATCGAAGCCGCGCGCCTTGTACTGCTTCCAGCGCTCGCGCAGCGGTTCGCGCGCGGAAGGGTCGGCGGGGACGACTTCCAGCACGCGCTCGCAGGCGCCGTCAAAGGCGGCGTCGCGCAGGTTGATCACCAGCGGCCGCGCCGGCGCATCGAACTCCGGCGTGGCGATCAGCACGGGCGTCAGCTCGTCTTCCTCGTCGGTGCCGGCGATCTGGTGCGGGATGTAGGCTTCGTCGTCAAAGGCCCACAGCAGCTCGTCCAGTTCCTCGGCCTGCGCCGCGTCGCGCGCCAGCACCAGCGTCCACTGGTTGCTGTCGTAGGCCTTGCGGGCCAGTTCGCAGACAAGCTTGAGCGGCTCTTCGAGGAAGCGCGGCTTGGCGATCAGGTAGAAGTCGGCGCGGGGCATGGGCTTCGCAGTAAGTAGGTGAGTCGTGCGCTAGCGCGCACTGCGAGTGGTCAGCAGAGCATGGCTTGCAGCCTGCGAAGCAGGCGACTCACTCCTCACTTCCCGCCGCTCTTGTCCAGCAGCCACTGGCTCAGCAGCCCCACCGGCCGTCCCGTCGCCATGCCGCGCTTGCCTTCGTCGTTGGCGACGCCAGCGATGTCCAGGTGTGCCCAGCGCTGGCCTTCGGCGAAGCGGGCCAGGAAGCAGCCGGCGGTGATGGCGCCGGCCCAGCGGCCGCCGATGTTGTAGACGTCGGCGAAGCTGGATTCGAGCTGGGTCTGGTACTCGTCCCACAGCGGCAGGCGCCAGGCGCGGTCGAACACGGTCTCGCCGGCGGCCAGCAGTTCGCCGGACAGGTCGTCGTGCTTGCTCATCAGGCCGCTGGCATAGCGGCCCAGGGCGACGATGCAGGCGCCGGTCAGGGTGGCCACGTCGACCAGCGCGGCGGGCTTGAAGCGCTCGGCGTAGGTCAGCGCGTCGCACAGGATCAGGCGGCCCTCGGCGTCGGTGTTGCCGACCTCGATGGTTTTGCCGGACATGCTGGTGATGACGTCGGAGGGGCGGTAGCTGTTGCCGTCGATGGCGTTCTCCACCGCCGGCACCACCACCACCAGGTTCAGCGGCAGCTTCATCTTCGCGGCGGCCACGAAGGTGCCGATGACGCTGCCGGCGCCCAGCATGTCGTACTTCATTTCCTCGATGCCGCCCTGCGTCTTCAGGTTGACGCCGCCGGTGTCGAAGGTGATGCCCTTGCCGACCAACACGTAGGGCTTGGCGTCGGCGTCGGCGGCGCCGTTCCACTTCAGCACGATCAGGTGCGGGCGGTTGGCCGAGCCGCGGGCCACGGCCAGCAGCGAGCCCATGCCCAGGGCCTCCATCTGCGCCTCGTCGAGGATCTCGGCCTCGGCGCCGTTCTCCGAGGCCAGCTTGCGCGCCTGTTCGGCCAGGTAGGCCGGGTTGCAGACGTTGGGCGGCAGGTTGCCGAGCTCGCGGGTGACCTGCACGCCGGCGGCCACGGCGATGCCCTGCGCCAGCGCCTGGGCGTCGTCGCCGGCCACGGCGAACTGGACCAGGCCGGGCTCGTCGTTCTTCTTCTTGCCCAGGGTGGCGGTGTAGCGGTAGCAGGCGTGGTCGGCGGCGATCACCGCCTGGCGGATGTTCCAGGCCGCGTCGCGGTCCTTTACCTCCAGCTCGGACAGGGTGAACAGCGCGCTGCGGGCCGGGCCGGTCTTGAGTGCGCGCGCGGCGTCGCCCACCGCCTTCAGGTACTGCGGCACGCCGAACTTGGCGGCCTCGCCCAGGCCGACCACCAGCACGCGCGGGGCGGTCACGCCGGGCAGGTCGTGCAGCAGGGTGGCCTTGCCGGTCTTGCCGCCGATGTCGCCCCGCTGCAGCAGCGCCGACAGCTTGCCGCCGCTGGCCGCGTCCACCGCGCGCGCGGCCGGAGTGAGGCTCTTGTCGGCCCAGGCGCCTACCACGAGGCAGTCCGTGCCGGCCTGGGCCGGGGCGTCGTGGTTCAGGGTGAATTCCAGCGTCATTGATCAGATTCCCGGTTCAGTTACGTACAATCGCGGGCCGGGCGAAGGTCGTTGGTGCCATCCCGGACCGCACAGACCGCCGCCGCAGGCGCGGCGCACAAGCCCGAGATTGTAGAACAAGCCCCCCTGATGCCGAAGCTGGACCGCTACCTCTTCCGGGAATTCACCCAGAGTTTCCTGGCCACCCTGATCATCCTGCTGATGGTCAGCGTGGGCGGCGTGATGGCGGACCTGCTGGGTGACGTGGCCGACGGCAAGGTGCCGGCGCGGCTGCTGCTGTCGCAACTGGGCCTGCAATTCCTCAATTACATGCCCTACATCATCCCGCTGGCGCTGATGCTGGGGCTGCTGCTGGCGTTCTCGCGGCTGTACCGGGATTCGGAGATGGCGGTGCTGACCGCCACCGGCATCGGCCCGCGCCGGCTGCTGCGGCCGCTGCTGTTGCTGGTGCTGCCGGTGGTGGTGCTGGTGGGCGCGTGCTCGCTGTGGCTGGGGCCGTGGGCTTCGCGCACGGCGGAGGCGATGCTGGATCACGCCAACCGCAGCCTGGTGGTGTCGGGGCTGGACGCGGGCAAGTTCACCGTGCTGTCCAGCGGGGCGGTGGTGTACGTGGGCGGGATTTCGCCGGACGGCACGGGCCTGAGCCGGGTGTTCATGCACCGCGCCAAGGACGGGCGGGTGGACGTGGTGACCGCGCGCACCGGGCAGATGTTCTTCGAGGGCGAGCGCGACCGCTACCTGCGGCTGGACGACGGCTTCCGCGTGGAAGGCCCGGACGGCCCGGGCCTGAACTACCGGCTGATCCGCTACAAGGCCAACGAGGTGGCCCTGCCCGACCGCGCCGACACCATGGACAAGGACGACCCCGAACTGCTGCCGACCACGCAATTGCTGAGCGACGCGCGCCCCGAGGCCAACGCCCAGTTGCACGCCCGTCTGACGCCGCCGCTGCTGGCGCTGGCCTTCGCCCTGCTGACCCTGCCGCTATCGCGCAGTTCGCCGCGGCAGGCCCGCTACGGCCGGGTGATGCTGGGCTTCCTGGCGTACCTGGTCGGCGTCAGCCTGATGTTCAACGGCACCCGGTTCCTGGCCGACGGCAAGGTGCCGGGGGCGCTGGGCCTGTGGTGGCTGACCCTGCCGCTGCTGGCGGCGGCGGTGTGGTTCTACCTGCGCGACGGCAGCCTGTCGCGGCCGCGGGGGCGCGCATGAGGCTGTTGCCGCGCCTGCACGATACCTACGTGGGCCAGGTGGTGCTGGTCACCGTGCTGCTGACCTGGGCGGTGCTGGTGGGGCTGGACGTGGTGATGGCCCTGTCCGGCGAGATCGGCGACCTGGGGCAGGGCAACTACACCTTCGGCCACGCGGTGGCGTGGGTGCTGTACACGGTGCCGCGGCGCGCCTACACCATGTTCCCGACCGCCGCGGTGATCGGCTCGCTGATGGGGCTGGGCCAGTTGGCGGCTAGTTCCGAACTGACCGCCCTGCGCGCCGTGGGCCTGTCGCGGCTGCGGTTGAGCGTGTCGGTGGCCGCGGCGCTGGCGCTGCTGACCGGCCTGATGGTGGTCAGCGGCGAGACCCTGGGCCCTTGGGGCCAGCGCCAGGCCGACATCCTGAAGAACAACGCGCGCACCGGCAGCGTGGCCATCGACCGCTACGCCGGCATGTGGGCGCGCGAGGGCAACACCTTCCTCTACGCGCAGAGCGGCGAGGAGCGCGAGCAGGACGGCCGGGTGGTGCTGCAACTGCGCGACGTGCGCATGTACGAGCTGGCCGACGACGGCCGCCTGGCCTCGATCGCGCACGCCGCCACCGCCGAGCACCTGGACGGCTACTGGCTGCTGAAGAACGTGCGCCGTACCACCTTCAACGAGCGCTCGGCCACCCAGACCACGGTGCTGGGCGAGCGCTGGGAATCCGAACTGGACGCGTCGGTGCTGTCGTCCAGCCTGGTGCGCGCGCGCAACATGCCCAGCCGCGAGCTGAGCCAGAACATCGACTACCGCAAGCGCAACGGCCTGGACGCGCGCGACTACGAGGACCAGTACTGGGCGCGCTGGTTCTATCCGCTCAACGTGCTGGCGCTGTGCCTGGCCGCCATTCCGTTCGCGTTCGGCAGCCTGCGCAGCGGCGGCATGGGCAAGCGGCTGTTCATGGGCATCGTGTTCGCGGTCGGCTTCTGGGTGTTGCAGACCATGTTCGTGCGCCTGGCCGGCGCGTTCCGGCTGGACTACCGCGTCGCCTATATGATTCCGCCGGCGTTGCTGATGTTCGCCTCGTGGGCGATGTTCCGGAAGCGCAGCCGCTAGCGGCTGCATCGCACCGCTGCCAGGAAAGCCGTTCGGAGGAAAGTCGCGCGATCCGCGCCGCGCGCAGGCGACGGGCCTCAGCGCGCCCGCTTGGGCAACCGCACCATCCGCGTACCGCTGAAGCGGTCGTGCCAGGCCAGCCGGTCCCGGTCCAGCCACGCCCACCAGAAGCCCAGCCCGGCCGGAAGCGTGGACAGCGTGGCCATGGCGAAGCGCTTCCACAGCGCGCGCCGCGTCGGCGCGGCGCCATCGGCGGCCACGACCTTGAGCCGCCAGGGACGCATGCCCAGGGTCTGTCCGCCGCGGCCCCAACTGAAGGTGGCGTACAGGCCGGTGACCAGCCAGCAGGCGAACCATTCGGCCCATCCCAGCGGGCTGAAGGCTTCCACGTTGTGGCGGACGTTGCCGCTGAGGGCGACGTCGACCAGCACGAACGGGATGGCGGTGAGCATCCACAGCGCCAGCACCGGCAACAGGTCGTACAGCAGCGCCAGCAGGCGCCAGCCGATGTGGGCGCGCGGTTTTCCGGTCGGCGGGGTGGTATCGGGGGAGGGGCTTTCCATCGCGACAGGATAGCCTCCCGGGCATCGACTAAGCTTGCCGCATGAGTGCCCGCACGCCCGCCGAACGCCGCCAGCTTGTCGCCGCGCTGCCGCCGGTGCCCGACGCCGATACCGCCGCGATCGCCGCCTTCATCGACGCGATCTGGGCCGAGAGTGGCCAGGCCAGGCCCACCCTGGACAGCTACCGGCGCGACCTGGAGGGCTACGCGCGCTGGGCGCATGCGCGGGCCGGCAGGCCGGCGCCGGGGGAAACCGGCGCGCTGGCCGGGGCCAGCCGCGAGGATCTGTTCGGCTACCTCGGCTGGCGCACGCGGCAGGGCTATTCGCCGCGCAGCACCGCGCGGCTGCTGTCGGCGCTGCGCGCGTTCTTCGGCTGGTGGCTGCGCCGCGGCAGCCGCCACGACGACCCCACCGCGCTGCTCGATCCGCCCAAGCTGCCGCGTTCATTGCCCAAGGCGCTGTCCGAGAGCGAGATCGAGGCGCTGCTGGCGGCGCCGGACACGGACGCGCCGGACGGGCTGCGCGACCGCGCCATGCTCGAACTGATGTACGCGGCCGGGCTGCGCGTCAGCGAACTGGTGAACCTGCCCGCCAACGGCGTCAACCTGCGCCAGGGCGTGATCCGGGTCGCCGGCAAGGGCGGCAAGGACCGGCTGGTGCCGCTGGGCGAGGAATCGCAGCACTGGCTGCAACGCTACCTGGACACGGCGCGCGCGCGCCTGGCGGGCGGCCGCGCCGTGCCCAAGATGGACGACGGCGAAGTGCCGCTGTTCATCGAGGCCACGCGCAAGCCGCCGACCCGGCAGGCGTTCTGGGCACTGGTCAAGCGCTACGCCGCGGCCGCCGGCATCGACCCGGCGCGGATCAGCCCGCACGGGCTGCGGCACAGCTTCGCCACCCACCTGCTCAACCGCGGCGCCGACCTGCGCGCGCTGCAATTGCTGCTCGGCCACAGCTCGCTGTCCACCACCCAGATCTACACGCTGGTCGCCCGCGAGCACCTCAAGCACCTGCACGGCCGCCACCATCCGCGCGCGTGACGCGTCTCACGCTTGCGCGGGGTTAAGCCCCCGCCCCGGGCGCATGTGCGAGAATTCCGCGGACTACAGCGATTGGCGGCCCCGCGGCCGCGAGACCGGATGCCCTTGATGACCCGTTTGATCTCCGTCGCCCTGCTGGGCGCCCTCAGCCTGACCGCCTGCGCGCAGTCGCCGCAGCCGGGCACGGCCCAGGACGATGCGCAGGCCGCGCCTGCGCCCGCGCCGCGCCAGCTCAAGCCGGGCGAAGGCGCCACCGCGGACGACCGCGCCCGCTCGGCCATCGCCCAGCTCAACGCCAACGCCCGCGTGGATTACGTCGGCGCGGCGCCGCTGGCGGGGTTCCGCGAAGTCATCGCCGGCGGCCAGTTGCTGTACGTCAGCGACGACGGCCGCTACGTCATGCAGGGCGCGCTGCTCGACCTGCAACAGCAGCAGGACCTCATGCAGGTCAGCCCGGCGATGGCCGAGCTGCGCCGCAAGCTCATCGCCACCATCCCCCGTTCCGAGCGCATCGTGTTCGCGCCGCCCGACGCCAAGTACACGGTGACGGTCTTCACCGACATCGAATGCGGCTACTGCCGCAAGCTGCACGGCGAGATCGGCGAGCTCAACCGGCTGGGCGTGGCGGTGGAATACCTGGCCTTCCCGCGCATGGGCCTGGGCAGCCAGGACCACAAGGACATGATCTCGGTCTGGTGCGCCTCGGACCGCAAGCGCGCCCTGACCGACGCCAAGGCCGGCAAGCCGGTGCCCGAGCGCGACTGCCGCAACCCGGTGACCATGGAATACGACGTCGGCCAGCGCATCGGCGTGAGCGGCACCCCCGCCATCTACTCGGCCGAGGGCATCCAGCTCGGCGGCTACCTGCCGCCGGCGGCCCTGCGGGCCAAGCTGGACGAACTGGCCGCCAAGAAGGCCGGCGGCGCCCCGCCGGTCGCGGCCGCCGGCGCCCCCTGACCCGTTCCGGAGCCGGCCCCGCGCCGGCTTCGCTACAATAGCGGGCCCCGTCCTGACGGCACGCCCCCACGGTTCCGGACATGATCGTCCTCGAAGGCCAGCCGGCCTTGTCGCCCTTCCGCCGCGCGCGGCTCGAATCCAAGCTCCAGTCCCTCGCTCCGTCCGTCCGCATCCGCGGTGCGTGGCACGTCTATTTCGTCGAGGCCGAAGACGGCGCAGCCCCCGACCGGGACGCCCTGCGGCGCATCCTGCAGGCGGTGGAACAGACGCCGCCGCCGGCCGAGGGCGCCGTCTCCCGCTTCGTCACCCCCCGGCTGGGCACGCTCTCGCCCTGGGCCAGCAAGGCCACCGACATCCTGCGCGGCGACGG
>ERZ761607.4055-NODE-4055-length-13373-cov-4.577264_pt1 | contig 13373 bp, 10 predicted proteins | sample MGYA00511164_ERZ761607 | MGnify/ENA primary metagenome ERZ761607 (study PRJEB28899, sample SAMN02445080) | bioreactor sludge metagenome | biome: EBPR sludge | place: Australia: Brisbane, Thorneside Wastewater Treatment Plant | collected 2011-06-22 ...
CGAGGAAATAGAGCTTGTAGAAGTCGCGATGCGGCATCAGCACGAACGGAATGAAGCGGGTGTGAACGCCCGCCTCCGTCAGTAGCCGATCGCAGACCGTCTTGTCCGCCGTGCGCGTGACGGTGTCGACGAGGCCCTGGAAGAACATGCCGCGAACCTGACACTCCATCGGGAAGTCGTAGAGCGTCCGCGCGATCCTTCCGCGCTCCGCGGGTGTGACCGGGATCCGAGCGGCGAACTGCTCGGCGGCGTCGAGCGTAATCGTGCTGCCGCCCCAATCGACCGACTCGCTCACGAGCTCCCTCCCCATGCGAGGCAGCATAGACGGCACCGCCCTACGCGAGAAGTTCTCCGCGGTCGAAACTCGGAGGTTTCCTGACGCACGAGGTCGTTTGAACGCCTGCGCTCACGATCGGTCGTCGCGAGCGAGCCAAATGCGCCGTCGTGCGTGCATCGCCACTCACCGCGCCTCACCCAAATGGGTGAGACAGCAGGTCGCGCCGCGGCCACACGCACCTTCGTCGACGTCGAATCCTCCACCGCCGCGCGCGCGCGTCGGTACCCTCGCGCGCATGACAGGGAAGGTCATCGTCCTCGGGGGAGGCGTCGCGGGACTGAGCGCGGCGCACGAGCTGGTCGAGCGTGGGTTCACGGTGGAGGTCTTCGAGCGAGGGACCATCCCCGGCGGCAAGGCGAGGAGCCTCCCGGTTCCCGGTACGGGCACGGGCGGACGGCCCGATCTGCCGGGCGAGCACGGCTTCCGTTTCTTTCCCGGTTTTTACCGCCACCTTCCCGACACCATGAAGCGGATTCCCTTCATGGGAAACGACGATGGCGTGTACGGCAACCTCGTCCAAGCGACGCAGTTCATGCTCGCGCGCAAAGGCCAAAGCGATCCGATCTTCGTCGCTCGTTTCCCGACGAGCATCGGCGAGTGGTACCGCGCGCTGAAGGCCATCTTCACCGCCGATCTCGGCATCCCGGTCCCCGAAGCGACCTTCTTCCTCGATCGGCTGCTCGCGCTGCTCACCTCCTGCGAGAGTCGACGCTTCGGCCAGTGGGAGCACGTGGACTGGTGGGACTTCATCCGCGCGTCCGACATGTCGCCGGAGTACCGTGCCTACCTCGCGAAGGGTCTCACGCGCAGCCTCGTCGCCATGCGCGCCGAGGACGGAAGCACCCGCACCGTCGGCTACGTCCTCCTGCAGCTCCTGTTCGATCTGATCACGCCCGGCGAGACCCTCGATCGGCTGCTCGACGGCCCGACCAACGAGGTCTGGATCGATCCCTGGGTCGCGTACCTCACGGGGCGCGGCGTGAGCTACCACCTCGATCACGAGGTCAAGGCATTGCACGTCGGTCCCTCGGCCGGGCCGGGGAGCGCAGTGAAGATCCTCGGCGTCGACGTGGAGCACGGCGGCTCGACGACCACCCACGTGGCCGACTTCTACGTGCTCTCGATGCCGGTCGAGCGCGTGATCCCGCTCCTCACGTTCGATCTCGTGACCGCCGCGCCCGAGCTCGCGGGGCTGTCGAAACTGCACACGCAGTGGATGAACGGGATCATGTTCTACCTGAAGACCGACGTCCGCCTGGCGCACGGTCACACCATCTACACGGACTCTCCGTGGGCGCTCACCAGCATCTCGCAAGAGCAGTTCTGGCAAGAGAAGGTCCGCAACTACGGAGATGGAACGGTCAACGGCATCCTCAGCATCGACATCAGCGACTGGGAGACGCCGGGGATCCTCTACGGCAAGGCCGCCAAGGAGCTCACGACACGCGAGGAGATCAAGAACGAGGTCTGGGCGCAGCTCAAGCAAGAGCTCAACGACGCAGCAGCGCCCGAGCTCGACGACGCGAACCTGCACTCGTGGTTCCTCGATCCGAGCATCGTGGTGAGCCACCCGCACGGCGCGACGAACGACGAACCACTGCTGGTGAACGTGACCGGCTCGTGGAAGTACCGACCGGAAGCGGTGACCTCGATCCCGAACCTCTTCCTCGCGAGCGACTACGTACGCACGTACACCGACCTCGCGACGATGGAGGGCGCCAACGAAGCTGCGCGCCGCGCCGTCAACGGCATCCTCCGCGTGAGCGGCTCGAGCGCGACGCCGTGCGGCGTGTGGCCGTTGCACGAGCCGCGCATCTTCGCCCCCGCGCGGGCGTTCGACGCGCGCCGCTGGGAGCGAAAGAAGGCGAACCTCTTCGCGCTCGACTTCCCACCGGCGTAGGCGACAGCGGAAACCAGCCGACGCCGGAGTCGCCGACGCGCGCATCCCGACTACCGCGTAGCCCCCGCCGAGTCGCCGACGCGCGCATCGACAGCCTCCCACTTAGGGTGTCGCTTCCCGGACCGACCTGTGCTCGGCGAACCGAGCGAATGCGTGGTGGTGGAAAGTCCGGCCGATCCGGGAAGCGCGTGTGGAGGTGTGTGGAGCGCATCCGAGGACGCGCACACACGGAGCTCCAGAGCACGAGGCGCGCCACCGGGCTCTCCGGTCTCCGACGAACGCATGCGCTCGGCCTCGTATGCGAGCGGCCCACGTTTGCCGAGCGATCCGCGAGCGGCGCGCACTTCGGCGACCCGCGCGCCTGGGGCCTCACACCCCCGGATGCGGCCTCCGGTCCCCAGCGAGTGCGCCCATCGCGCACGGATCTCGGACGCTCGACGTGGGGCGGTGACGGAACCGTGACGGTGTTTCGCCCCAGACCTGCGCTACACGCTCGCGCGCGAGCGACCTCTCGGTCGACCCGTTCGGCCGCTCGCACGCCGCGCCGTTCGCGGCTCTCCACCGTCCGAGCCTCGATGTACCGCGACGATCCGTCCCTCCCCGATCCGCTCCCTCACGTCGACTACGACGCCTTCGCCGCCGAGCTCGACGCGCTTCGTCGCGAGCTGCTCCGCTCGATCGGCCCGGAAGACTTCGCGCACCTGCGCCGCATCGCCCACGCCGGCCGCGCGTCGACGATGCTCGGCTACGCGACCGCCTGGATCGCGCCGAGCCCGCTGCCCGCGCTCCTGCTCGCGTTCGGCTCCAGCACGCGCTGGGCGATCGTGATGCACCACGTCTCGCACCGCGGCCTCGACCGCATCGAGGAGGCGCCGCCGGAGTGGAAGAAGGAGCGCTTCGCGCAGGGCGCGCGCCGCTTCGTGGATTGGCTCGACTGGATCTCGCCGGCCGCGTGGGACTTCGAGCACAACCGCCTGCACCACTACCACACGGGCGAGCTGCTCGATCCGGATCTGGTCGAGCACAACGTTCAGAGCCTGCGCGACGCGAAGATCCCCGTCGCGCTCAAGTACGCGGCGGTGAGCTTCTACGCGCTGACGTGGAAGCTCAGCTACTACGCGCCGAGCACCTTTCAGACGCTCCAGCGCGCGAAGAAGCTGAAGGAAGAGCGGCGGCCGATCGACGCGGTGACGATGGACGGCTCCGACGTCCCCTACCACGTGGTGTTCGATCCACGCACCGAAGAGGGCCGCGCGTTCTGGAAGGAGTGTGTGTTGCCGTACGGGCTCGCACGCTTCGTCGTCGCACCGGCGCTCTTCTTGCCGCTCGGCCCGATCGCGGCCGCGAACGTCGCGATCAACAGCGCGCTCGCGGAGCTGCTCACGAACCTACACACGTTCGCGATCATCGTGCCCAACCACGTGGGCGACGACGTGCATCGCTTCGCGGGTCCGCCGTCGGATCGTCCGGATCTCTACGTGCGCCAGATCCTCGGCTCGGTGAACTTCCCCACCGGCGGCATCGTGAACGACGTGCTGCACGGGTTCTTGAACTACCAGATCGAGCACCACCTCTGGCCCGATCTGCCCCCCGCCGCCTACGTGCGCGCGGCGCCGAAGGTGAAGGAGATCTGCGAGAAGCACGGCGTGCCGTACGTTCAAGAGAGCGTGTGGAAACGGCTGAAGCAGACGGTCGGTGTGATGGTGGGCAAGCGCTCGATGATTCGCAGTCGCCCGCGACCGCGCAAAGAGCGCGAAGCGGCCCGCGCGGTGCGCGACGCGGCGGAGTGACGCGCTCGGCGCGAGCACACGCTCGACGAGCACACGACGACCGCGCTCGGCTCGGTCCCACGGACCTCGACGAACCGAACGTCGACGACGCCGCTCGACGGGCACGCGACGCACGTTCTCGACAAGTCGGCGGCTGACCCCGCCGACCCGGTCGACAAGTCCCGCGAGCGTGCGAGCCTCGCGGCATGTCGGCTCGTGTTCGCGTCGCGTTGATCCTCGGCATCGTGCTCGTGTGCACCTCGGTGCTCGCGTACGCGGTCTTCCGCGTGGTGGTCGTCCCGCGCGGTCCGTTGCGCGGCCGCGCCGCGTTCGAGCTCACGCTCGCGGCCGTGGATCGCTTCGAGGAGAACGACGCACGCACGATGGTCACGCGGCTCGAAGCGCTCGGCGCGCGCGCCTCGATCGTGTCCGCAGACGCCGCACGTGTGGTGCTGCGCGTCGAAGAGACGACCACTCCCGAAGCGGTGCAGCGTGCGCTTCGCCCGCTGCGGCTCGCGGTGCATCAGCTCGTCACCTTCCCTGCCACGACCACCTTCCCCGACGGGATCGCGCGCCCGGAGCCTTCGCGCGCTGGTGTGAGCGGCCCCTGCGAAGCGCTGCGCCCCTGGGTCGCGTCGGAAGCGCCCGGCTGTCACGTCGCGCTCGAGACGCTCGACGACGGTACCTGCGCCGCGCATTGCCTCGTCGATCCGCCGGTGCTCACGCGCGCGAACCTCGTCGACGCCGAGGTGATCGACGACCCGATGACCGGCCGAAAGAACGTGAGCCTCGTGCTCGACGCGCGCGGCGCCTCCGCGTTCGAGGCGTTCACCAGCGCGCACGTGGGAGAGCACGTCGCGGTGGTGGTCGACGACGTGGTGTGGATGGCGCCGCGGATTCAAGAGCGCATCCCGGGCGGCCGCCTCTGGCTTCTGCTCCCGGGAGACGAAGACGCCGAGATCCTCGCGGGCGTGCTGCGAACGGCAGGGGAGATCGCCCCGTGGACGTTCGAGGTCCTGCGTTGAGCGCTCCTCCTGCCGCCGGCCGTCCGACCGAGCGGCCTGCGCGGAACCGCGGGCTCGGTTGGGCCGCGCTGCAAGGCGTGCTCTCCGCGCTCTTCCTCGCGTGGCTCGCGCTCGAAGGCGAAGCGCCGAGCGGACCGCTGATCGCTCCGATCCCGCGCGAGAGCTACTACGCGTGGGAGGCGGTGCTCGTCCTGCCGGTGCGTGTCGCGATGGCGCTCGCGTTCGCGGGGAGCGCGTACGCGATCGCGCGAAAGCTCGGCGGGAGCGGGACGTTCGAAGACACGTTCGAACGTGGCGCGCGCGCCCTCGCGCTGCCCTTCGTGGCGCTCTGGCTCCTTCCCGACGTCGCGCTCTACGCGACGGGAGGCTTCGCGCGGCTGACGGAGGGCGTGCGCTTCACGGCGGCGGCGTCGTCGCTCGGCACGCTCGTGCTCGCGGTGCTCGCGGTGCGGAGCGCGCACGGGCTCTCGACGCGACGAGCGATCGTCGCCGCCCTCGTGGGGCTCGTCGTGCAGGCGGTGCTCGGCGCGCCGTGGCTTCGCTGACAGAAGGATCCCCCTCGCCTCGCGGGGCGAAGCGAGAACGCCGCGAACGTGCGTCGACCGACGTCGGGAGGGGCCTGCCCTTCCGCGAACGGTCCGGGATATCCTGCGCGCGATGTCCCGTCGTGCTGCTCCCTCGTGGATCGTCGCGGTGCACTCCGCGAAGTGCGTGCTCTTCGCGGGGTGTGTGCTCTTCGCAGGGTGTGTGCTGGGCGACGTCGACCTCGAGGGTCGACCTTGTCCGTGCGCGTCGGGGTGGACCTGCGACGACGTGGAGAACGTCTGTGTGCGCGATCGCGACGGCGGCACACGCGACGGCGGCACACGCGACGGCGGCACACGCGACGGCGGCACACGCGACGCGGGCGACGCTGGACGCGAGGACGCAGGCTCGGAGCTCGATGGTGGCGACGCGGACGCTGGCTCCGAGGACGGCGGGCCCGACGTGGACGGAGGGGTCGACGCGGGCACGGACGCCGGCCCACCACCGAACATCCTCTTCGAAGAAGACTTCGAGCGCGGCGACTTCACGCGCTGGAGCTACCGCAACGAGACCAACGGTACGGTGGCGAACGTGAACGACGCCGCGTCGGCGCACGCAGGCTCGCGCTACCTCCGCGCGCGCAGCACCACGGCCGGGGGGACCGCCGCGCTCGGTTACCGCATGGGCGCGGAGTATTCGAGCGGCGACCTCTGGGTGCGCGCCCACGTGCGGGTCCCGAGCGCCAGCAACCTCGATTGGGGTGCGAGCTTCGTCGCCTTCGGCATCTCGATGCCGCCGTGGGACAGCGTGAGCTTCCAGGTCGAGCCCGACGCGTTGTCCACGTACGTCTCGACCGCCCTTCGCTACACGGAGGGCACCGAGTCGCTCGATCGCGATCGCTGGCATTGTGTGGTCGGCCACCTCGTCGTCGGCGACGCGCCCGCGGGCTCGATCGACGCCTTCGTGGATGGCGTGGCCGCGGTCCGTTCGCTCGGGCTCGACACGTTGTCCATCGAGGGCTGGTCGGTGCTCGAGATCGGGCTCTCGTACACGGCGCCCGAGCAGCCGGCGACCGAGATCTGGATCGACGACGTCACCCTCGCGACGACCCCGCTGGGCTGCGAATGAGCGGCAATCGCTGAAGATGCGCGATCAAAGGCGGAAGTACTCGGACCCGCGCTCTTCGCGCGGCGGACGTCGCGGTCGACGGCTCTTCGTGGGCGCCTCGCTCGGCGTGGGATCGACCTCGGTGGGCGTCGCAGACGATGAGTCCGTCGCGCCTTCGTTCACGTCGGTCGTGCCCGTCGACGTCCCCGTGCTCTCGTCGGGTCCGTCCGGAGCGAGCGCGCGCAGGTCCACACGCAGACGCTGATCGACGTCCGCCGTCCACGACTCCACGCGCGGCTCGAAGCCCTCGTGGGTGACACGCAGCTCGTGCGCACGCCCGGTCCGCGGTCGCGTCACGTCGAGCGGCGTCACTCCGATCGCTTCGCCGTCGATCGACACCGCCGCACCGATGGGCGTGGTCGCGATCTGAAGACGCACGCTCGTCGGCGTCGGCGGATCCGTCGCTTCGTTCGCCCGGCTCGCGGCCGCGTCCGAGTCGCGCAGCCCGAGGTACGCCCCGCCGAGCCCGAACACGAGCGCGAGCGCCGCCCCGGCGAGCCCGAGGTACGAGCGCCGCGAGCTCCTCTCGTCCGTGAGCGAGGGCGCGCGGGTCACGTGGGAGTCCGCCGCGCTCGCCTTGCGGAGCAGATCGCGCTTCTCCGTTTGCTGCTCGGAGAAGTGCTCGCGCATCAGCGTCGCGAGATCCTCGGGCGCGCGGCCCTCGGGATCGAGCTCACGCAACACGCCGAGCAGACCGCGCCGCATCTCCGCCGCGGTCGCGTAGCGCTCGCTCTTGTCGCGGTGGAGCGCCTTCATCAGCACGTCCTCGAGCGCATGCGGATACGAAGGACGTCGATCACGCGGCGACGGGATCGGCTCCTCGCAGATCGCACGCACCACCGCGAGGCTGTCCGGTCGCGCGAAGAGGCGCGAGCTCGTCGTCACCTCGTACAGCACCACGCCCAGCGCGAAGACGTCCGTCTGGCGATCGACCTTCTGCGCGCGCGCCTGCTCGGGCGACATGTACGCGAACTTCCCCTTCACGACGCCCGACTGGGTGGAGGTGGAGCGGTCGGCAGCGCTCGCGATGCCGAAGTCGAGCACCCGCACCGTGCCGTGGTAGTCGACCATCAGGTTCTGCGGAGACACGTCGCGATGCACGATGCCGCGCGGGCGGCGCTGTTCGTCGACCAGCTCGTGCGCCGCGTGGAGCCCCGCACACGCCTCCGCGAGCACATGCACCGCGACGTGCATCGGCATCGCGTGCCCCGCCTTCGCGAGCCGCTTGAGGATCGCCGCGAGCGTCTCGCCCTCGACGTAGTCCATCACGAGGAAGAGCTCGCCCTCGCTCTGCGCGAGCTCGTGCACCGTCACGACGTTCGGGTGGTGGATGAGCGCCGCGAGCCGCGCCTCGTCGAGGAACATGTCGCGGAAGGCTTCGTCGCGCGCGAGGTGCGGGAGGATGCGCTTGACCACCACCGCGCGCTCGAAGCGCTCGGGGCCCACGAGCTTGGCGAGGTAGACCTCCGCCATCCCGCCCGTCGCGAGCAGCGCCGCCACCTCGTAGCGACCGAAGCGCTCGGGCAGGGACGGCGAAAGCGGGAGCTCGACCGAGGTCATGGCGCGAAGTTTGGTTCGACGACGGGCTCGACGGTGTGGCTCGAGGCGAATGCGGCGCCCCAGTTCCATGGCCTCCCGACGAACCCGATCTCGAATCCGATCCGAGAAACCCAATCCGACGTCCGCTTCGCGAAGAGATCCCACGCGAGAACGAACGCGGTACCCTGCACGCCGATGCGACGTGCGGCCGTCATGGTAGCAACGCTCGCCCTCCTCGGGGGCGCCGTCGGGATCTCCCCCGTCGAGGCCCAACGTCGCGGACGCGCGCGTGCGGCACAGGAGACCGACGAGAGCCGCGCCGCCGCGCTCTTCCGCGAGGCGGTCGAGCTCTTCCGCGCAGGGGATTTCGACACCGCGGCCGCGCTGCTGCGACGCGCGCACGAGCTCGATCCCGAGCCGATTCTGCTCTTCAACTTGGCGCGCGCGCTCGAAGCCTCGAACCAACACCTCGAAGCGGCCGACACGTACGCGCGCTACCTCGCGGATGCCCCCGACGCGGACGATCGCGCGGCCATCGAGGCGTTGATCGCGAACCTGCGCGCGCGCGCGGAGGCCGAGGCGAGCGCCAACGCGCCGACGCTCGACCCGGAGCCCACCCCCGAGCCGGAGCCCGACGTGGCGCCGGAGCCGACCGCTCCCGAGCCCGGCCCGAGTGCGACGCCCGCGTGGGTGGTCCTCGGAGTCGGCGCCGCCACCGCAGCGGCCGGGCTGCCGGTCGGGCTGCTCGCGCGCTCGCGCCACGACGACGCACGCGACGCCGAGAGCCACGAGCAGGCGGTCGAACGGCGTGACGAGGCGCGGCGCCTCCAGCGCACCGCGAACGCGCTCTTCGGTGTCGGCGGCGCGCTCGCGGTCGGAGGCCTCGTGTGGGCCCTCGTGGCGGGTCGTGCGCCGGACGACGAGCGTGCGCGGATCGAGGTCGGGCTCGGGACGATCGCGCTGCGCGTGCCGCTGCGTTGACCACGATCGCTTCTCGTCGACGCCTCACTCGAGCGCGCCCACGTAGCGCACCAACGCGTCCTGCTCTTCGTCGTCGAGCGCTTCGAGCGCCGCGCTTGCGTGTCGTTCGATCGCCTCGCGCAGCGTCGGCGCCGATCCGTCGTGCAGATACGGCGCCGTGCGCCAGAGCCCGCGCAAGGTCGGCGTGTCGAAGCCGTCGAGCGCAGCACCGAGCCGCGCGCCGCTGCCCTCGCGCGCGGTGCCGACGTCGTGCCGCACGCCGAGCTCGCTGTCGCTGAAGGTCGCGCCGGAGTGACAGCTCCCGCAGCCCGCGAGCGCGAAGAGACGCGCACCTTCCGTACGCTCGGCCTCCGAGAGCCGCGTCGGACTCGTGCCGACGCCGCGCAGCGACGCGAGGTAGGCCGCGAGCGCGTCGAGCTCGTCGGAGCGACCCGCTTTCGGGAGGCCGAGCGGATCCTCGCGCGTCGACCAGTCGTCGTCGGAGAGAAAACCCGTCCCACCCTGGTGCAGCCGGATGTCGTTCTCGAAGTCCTGCACCTCGTCGAAGTTGCCCGTCCAGTGCAGCGGTCCGCGCTGATCGCCGAGGCCCACCAACGACGTCGTGTTGCGCAGCCCTTCCCCGCGTTGGGTGAAGTCCCACACGAGGCCGTCGCTCTCGCCGTCGAGGTGACAGCTCGCGCAGCTCACGTAGCTCGTGCGGCTCATCCGCGGGTCCACCGCGCGCGTGAAGATCACCTTGCCGCGCAGGACGTCGGGCGCGAGCGGTTCCTCGTCGAGCACCGGGATCGCCTCGAGCAGCGGCGGCGCACCGAGCGCGCGCACGTCGTAGACGCGCACCTCGCGTGAGAGCTCGGCATGCACGAAGAGCCGACCTTCGTCGTCCGCGAACAGCCCGCGCGGCGCGTGCCCGACGTTCGTGATGCCGCCTTGGACGCCGAGGCCGAAGGGCTCGAGCGCGAGGATCTGCTCGCCGCCGAGGAAGGCGACGAAGACGCGGTCGCCGATCGGCGTGGTGGTCACGGCGCTCACGTAGTCGAGGTCGTTGAAGCTGAAGCGGTACGTCTCTTCGTAGGCGCCTTCGTCGTCCGGGTAGAGCTCCGAGAACACGCCGCGCACCGTCGTCTGGCTCTGCAGCTCGGTGCTCGTGCGGTGCAGCCCCGTGACGTCGTTCGCCTTCAGCGCGGGGATCATCGCGCGCGTACCGTCGGGCGAGAACGCGAGCGCTTCGAGGAAGCTCGGCGCGCCGCTGTGGTCGGTGTCGCTGTCGAGGCCGGTCTGACGCGGCAGGAGCACCGTGCGCACGAACCGCGGCGTGCGCGGATCGTCGAGATCGACTTGGTAGACGTGCGCGCCTTCGGGAGGTCGCCGCCAACGCGTCACGAGCGCGACGCCGCGATCGTTCACCGCGACCGCGCGGGCATCGACGAGCCCGTCGAGGCGCGCGATCACGACGCCGTCCTCGACGACGACGAGCGCGCCCGCGTCTTGGAGCGCGACCACGAAGCGCCCCGCACGCCGCGGATCCGCCGCGACCCCAAACGGCCGCGCACCGAGGCCGAGCTCGACGTCCGGCAGCCGCGCCAGCGTGCGCGGATCGAAGCGCGCGAGCGCGTGTCCGTCCTGACAGCTCACCGCGAGCTCGTCGCCCGACACCGCGAGCGTTCGTGGGCGATCGCAGGTCGAAAGGCGCACCTCGCGCGTCAGCGTCGCGCGATCGATCACCGCCACCGAGTCGTCGTCCGCGCTCGCGACGAAGAGCCGCGAGCCGTGCGCCGCCATCGTCGACGACGCGCTCGGCGGACGCTCCGCCGGTCGCAGCACCACCTGCACCGAGAGGCTCGCGTCGCGCGGTCCCGCGATCACCGACACCACGAACGCGCCCGCGTACGGGAACGCGTGACACGCGCTCGGGTCCGTCGACTCGTCGCGCGTTCCGTCGCCCCAGACGAACGTGTACGCGTCCGCCGGGAGGTCGGTCCGATAACACGCCTCGTCGCCGAGGAAGACCAATGTGGGACCCGAGAGCGGCCCGCGGGCGGCGGCGTCGATCGTCGCGTCCGCCATCTCGGCATCGCGCGCTTCGCTCGCGTCGACGTTCGAATCGAGGCCCGCGTCGAGACCACCGTGGAGACCACCGTCGAGACCACCGTCGTCGTCTCCACAGGCGACGAGGCCCGACGCGACGAGCACCGCGAGTTGCGCGGCGACGAGGGGCCCTCGTGTGCGCCGCGCGTCGTCCTCGACACACGAACGCATCGCGCGTGCTCCCGCGATCGAACGCTCAATCACAACGCGCCGTCTCGAAGGTCGTGCGGAACGTCGTGGTCACCGGGTTCCCCGACGCGTCGCGCACACCGTTCGCCGGCACCACGACCTCGTAGCGCGTGCCCGGCCGCAGCGGCTCGCGCGGCGTGAAGTTGAGGATCCCTTCCTGTCCCGAGTAGAGCCCCTCGATCGGCGGCGCGAGCGGACGCTCGTCGTCGTCGATCGGGCGCACGTAGAACGAGCCCGGATGCAGCGTCGCGAGCTCCATCGGCTCGTCGAACGAGAGACCGACGCGCGCGCCGAGCGCGACCCCCGAGGCACCGTCCTCCGGCATCACGCGATTGACCCGCGGCGCGCGGGTGTCGGGCTCGGTCTGCCACGGGAAGACCGCGGACGCCTGATCGGGGACCGCGTCGTCGTCCACGCTCCCGACGAGCACGTTGCCCACCGGCACCAACGTGTCGAAGTCGCCTTGCAGCTCCAGCTCCGCGATCGGCGTCGGCGTCGTGGGATCCGAGATGTCGACGATCGCCGCGTGCGACGAGAGCCCGACGAACGCGGTCTCGTTCTGCACGAAGACGTAGCCGCCGTTCGCGCCGTCGCGCGTCGACGTCCAGTTCCCGAGGTGACGCGGCGCGTTCCAATCCGAGAGATCGAAGATCACGAGCCCACCGCCGAGCACGTGCCGCGCGTAGAAAGCCATCGTGCCGCTGACGTGCCCGAAGTAGGAGAGGATCACCCGCGGGCGACCGCCCTGCATCGTTCCGTCGGTGACGACGAAGCTCCCGCCCGGCACGGGTCGCAGCGTCGTCGGATCGCTGATGTCGAAGACGTGGTTCTGAATGCCTTCGGAAGGCGTCAGCACGAGCCGCGTTCCGAGCGCGTGCAGGTTCCCGGACTCCAGCTCGGGGCTCGGCACGTGGTGCGCGACGAGCTCGGGGTTCTCCGGATCGCTCGCGTCGACCACGTAGACTCCGAGCGTCGCGGCCGAAACGTAGACGTAAGGCGCCTGCCAGAAGAGGCTCATCACCACACGCAGGTACGAGTTCGGATAGGTCACGTCCGGCAACGCGAGATCGGACGCCATGCGCATCGCGGTCGGATCCGTGATGTCCCAGAGCTGGATCCCGCGGAGCGACGCGACCGCCATCCAACGTCGCCCGTCGATCGTCGCGACGCCCGCCGCGTGCGTCTCGCGCATCTGCGGATCGGTGCCGGTGCCGATCACCTCGGGCGCGCAGGGCTCGTCGAACGCGAACGCGCGGATGCCACCGACACCCGCTTCGTGCGCGAAGGGCATCCAGAGGTAGCCGTCGAGCATGAACACCGTGTTGTGGTGATCGCGATCCGTCTCGCCGCCGTCGAGGTACGCGCACGGCTCGTGGAGCGCGTCCTCGCCGAAGCTCGCGCGCGGACCTCCAGGGCCCGCGAGCGGCGTGAACGCATCGGGCGCGGGCGGATCGAAGTCGCCTTCCGTGGGCCACGGCGGCAGCTCGCCTTCGATCAGCTCGCACCCGGTGATGGGCGGGCCCGCGTCGATCCCCGCGCCGGCGTCGCGCCCCGCGTCGAGCTCCCCCGCGTCGACGCCCACATCGAGCGGAGGATCGCCCGCGTCCACCACGGGATCGACGTCGTCGTCCCCACACGCGAGCACGAGCATCAGAGCGCAGAGAAGCCCACGGCGAAGCATCGAGGGCATCGTAGGTCGGCCCGCGAGCACAGGACCATTACCCCTCGTTCGCGGCTCTCGAGGCGTTCGCCGTCTCGTCGAGCCACACCGTCTCGAGCCACACGTCGGCTCCGTCGTGTCGAGCCGCACCGTCTCGAAGGTGCAAGGCGCCAGTGCCGAGCGTTCGGCGCGCAGG
>ERZ761607.4058-NODE-4058-length-13363-cov-5.653667_pt1 | contig 13363 bp, 13 predicted proteins | sample MGYA00511164_ERZ761607 | MGnify/ENA primary metagenome ERZ761607 (study PRJEB28899, sample SAMN02445080) | bioreactor sludge metagenome | biome: EBPR sludge | place: Australia: Brisbane, Thorneside Wastewater Treatment Plant | collected 2011-06-22 ...
GGCTCGCGACATCGCGCTGCCGACGATGCCGAGCCAAGCGGACTGATTTTCGCGCGAAGCTTCGCGCCAAAAGAAACGGCCTCGGAAGCTCCCCTCGAGGAGAGCTTCCGAGGCCGTTTCTTTTTTGTCCCTCGCCGGGCGCGTCAGAAGCGCGGGCTTAGTTTTGGGGAGTCGCCGCCAGGTCGAGGCAGGAGATCTCGCCATCACGAACGACGCCGATGATCGTCATCGAAACCGGCGCCGAGACCGTCGCGCCGCGGACGACGCGGTAGACGAGACCGTATTCGTTGTCGCCGGGGAAGTAAGTCGCCACGGCGACTTCGGCGCGCTTGGACGTCGCCGTGTTGTGGATGTCGAGGTAGTTGATCTCGCCGCTCGCCGAGCCGATCGCCGACTTCAGGTCGAAGAAGACTTCGACGCTCTGGGGAGGCGTCAACACGCTCGAACCGTTGAAGAGCGCCACGCTTTGGACGGCGAAGGCCTCGTGCGGCTTGAGCGTAGGCGCCAGACGGCTGCCTTCGCGCTTAGCGACTTTGCCCGTTTCGCGGATCACGGCGAAGCGAGGCGCCGAAGCGGGGTTTTCCTTGGCTTTTCGATGGAGCTCCACGATTTGGCAGAAGGTCGCCTGGGCCGGACGTACGGGCTGCGAGAGCGCGGCCGAGACGGGGAGGGCGGCGAGAAGAGCGAGGACGAAGCGATTGAACATGGTGGTTTCCTTTCCTTCGAACCCCGCGTCTTGCGGAGCCGGTTTAAAGACCGTGGATGATCCCGGCACCAAGCATCTTCCGTGCCAAAGTCGGGAGGCCCTTGGGAGCCCTCTTCGGCGCTTCGGGCGTGTCGAACTTGTGGTCGGGGTGCCATTCTGGCAACCAAATTCGCCACGCCCGCGCGGCTTAGGCCAAAACGGACTGGCGCGTTTTGGGCCGCGGCGAATTCAAAGCGGAAAGAAGCAGATGAACGTCGCGCCTTCGCCGCTCTCGCTCTCCACGCGCACGCTGCCGCCGTGCACGAGCACGGCGTGCTTCACGATGGCGAGCCCGAGTCCGCTTCCCCCGTCGCGATCCGAGCGGCCGGGATCGACGCGATAGAAACGCTCGAAAAGCCGGGATTGCTCCGTCACCGGAACGCCGGGGCCGTCGTCGGCCACCCGGAGTTCGATGCCGTTCTCGACGTTCTCCCAGCTGACGCGGATGCGGCTGCCGTCGGGGGAGTAGCGGATGGCGTTCTGGCAAAGGTTGCGCAGGATACGGAAGAGATACTTGCGGCTGCCGAGCATGCGCTCGGCGTGCAACGCCGTCGCGATGACCTGCGACTTGTTTCGGCGCGAGGGTTCGAGCTCCTCGAGGACGTCCTCGGTCAGGCGGCGAAGGTCGACTTCCTTGCGGTCTTCGATGGCGAGCGAGCCTTTGGCGTCGAGCTTCGAGAGATCGAGCAGGTCGCTCGTCATCAGGAGCAGGCGGTCCGTGTTGCGCTGGATCGTCTCGAGGAAGCGGCGTTCGAGCGCGCGGCCGGCGTCGAGATCCGAGATGAGCGTCTGCGCGTAACCGCTGATCGAGGTCAGCGGCGTGCGGATCTCGTGTGAGACGTTCGCGACGAAGTCCATGCGCTGCCGCTCGGCCAGCCGAAACTCCGTGATGTCGTGGAACGCGAGCAGCCAATCCTCTCCCGAACGGCGCACGCTGACGGTGTAGTAGCGTTCCGTCGCCGAATTCAGCGAGGCACGTCGGTAGGTGAGGCTCGTCGTCGTCTTGGCGTCGATCGCGGCCGCGCAGGCGGCGATGAGCTCCTGGCCGAGGGGGAGACGGTCGAGCCGTCCGCGTTCGCGGACCTCGTCGGGCGTCAGACGGAGGATCGGCAGGATCTGCGAGTTCCACCCGAGCAGGTTCAGGTCGCCCGCCACGAGGATGAAAGGATCCGCGAATTCCTGCGGCGCGAGCGCGGCGGTTTCCTCGGCGGGAGCTTCGCCGCGCGCGAAGGCGACGACGATCGCGATCAAGGCCGCCGCGACGGCGCCCGCGCTCGCGACGACCGGGGATGCCTGGGCCGCGCCGACGACCGAGGCGATCGCGGCCAGCCCCGCGACGAGGCCGAGGAGCCGGGCGCTTCGACGGCTCATGCGCGCGGGGCGGGAGCTTCGAGGCGGTAGCCGACGCCGCGCACGGTTTGGATGAGGGACTCGTGCGCGCCGAGCTTGCGACGGAGCGACAGGATGAAGTTGTCGATCGTGCGATCCGTGACGGAGAAGCCCGGACCGCGGATCTTCTCGACGAGCTGGTTGCGGGTCATGACGATGCCCGCGCGGCTCCCCAGGGACTCGAGAACCCGGAACTCGGATTCCGTGAGCACGAGGATTTCGCCGTCGAGCTTGGCTTCGAAACGGGCGGCGTCGATCTCGAGCGCGCCGACGCGGATCTTCGCGTCGCTGGGCACGGGCGCCGCTCTGGGCTTCGAGCGGCGGAGGAGCGCGTGAAGACGCGCGAGCAGGATGGGGACCGAGAAAGGTTTCGTGACGTAGTCGTCCGCTCCCGCTTCGAGGCCGCGAACGACGTCGGCCTCGGCGATGCGCGCCGTCAACATGAGAACGGGGATGCCGGCCCAATCCGCGTGGGAGCGGCAGCGACGAAGGATCTCGATGCCCGGTGTCTTTGGTAGCATCCAGTCGAGGACGATGAGTTGGGGACGGGGCGACATCGCGAGAAGCTCGTCGACGCTCCCGCGGCCCGCGTCTTCCTGGACGCGGTAACCTTCGCGTCCCAAATGAAGGGCCACGAGGGCACGGATATCGGGATCGTCTTCGATGACCAGGACGAGAGGCTGATCGACGCTCATGATCGGGCCGGAGCCTACACAAGCTTGATCCCGCGCACGAGGCCCTGACGCAAATGTGACCGAGGCGCCTGGCCTGACGCCCTCAAGGTCCTCTCAAGGCCTTGATCGTTTTCGAAAAAGGCTCGGGTCTTCGGGGGGCGCGGCGAGCCCCCAGAAACCCTTTTTTTCGCGCTTGGCTTGGGCTTCCGCGCGCTCGGCCCAGGCGCGGATGTCGGCAGCCGTTCCCTTGCCGCGGTAGGCGTAGGCGAAACCTTCACGGACGAGGCTTTCGTTCAGGTTCTCGCGCCCCTTCGGGCCCGTGGCGAAGAGCACGGCGAGGTAGCGGCCGTAGACGTCGGACCCCCGAATCTCGGCTTCGAGGGTGCGTCCCTTCGCGCGCGCGTTGAGCGCCCGCTTGGCCTCTTCGCCGTAGATCTGCCCGGCTTGCGCGCGACGCTTGCCGTGCTTCGGCTTGGCGGTCTCGGGCGCATCGATGCCTAGCAAACGGATCTTGAGACGCAAGCCTTCGGGGTTGCGGGCCCGGCACGTGTCGCCGTCGTTGCAGTCGAGGATCTCGAGCCGGGTCGAAACGGGCGTCGCGGCGGGCCGCGTCCGCGGCTTGCGCGCCCAGCCGTTCGGCACGAGCGAGAGCGCGGCGATCGCCAGCATCCAGAGGGACAGTCGTTCGCTGAGGCTTTTCATCGTGGCTCCCGCCCTCGCAAAAGCGAGGCCAGGCGTTTATGACAAGCTTTATGTCGCGCGCCAAGCCCTGGACCTTCCTCGCCGCCGCTATTCTCATGCCGCCGAAGGTCGACGAAAGCCAGTACGAGTGGCTGCGCGACCTCAAGAAGCTCCCCCAGGTGCGGGCGCGGAGCGTGAGCACGTGGAGCGGCGAGGCCTACGCGCACGGCGCGCTCCGTTGGTCCTCGACGGCCGGCCGTCTCGAGATCCTTTCGCCGGACGCTTCGGAGCTCGAGCTTCGGGCCCTCCCGTCGGGCACGGTCGTGCGCCGTTCGCCGTGGGCGCCCGGCACGCGGTGGGAGAGCGCGGCGGGCAAAGGCACTCGCGCCTTTTTCGTGATGGGCGAAAACCTCGAGTATCGGCCCGCGGGCGCGGAACGCAGCTACTGGAGCGTGCCGCTCGGCGGATCGCTGCTGCGCGAAGGTTGGATCGAGGCCTCGAAGAGCTGGTACGGGCTTTCGTCCAGGCGCCCCGAGCTCTACTGGCTCGCGCCTCCGTACATGAGTTTCTACCGCGTGACGTGGCCGGCCGACGCCGAACCCGTGGCCTTTTTTCCGTGCGATTCGACGCGGGCCGTGCTCGTCGAGAACCTTCCGCAGGGCCTCACGCGTTTCTTCTTCTTTCGCGGCGGACGGCCCTTCGCCTATACGATCTTCCGCCTCGGCGCGGAAGGCGAAGGCTCCGACGTTTCGGGCGCCCTCGCGCGGGGCTGCCAGGACTTCGTCGTCGCCGGATCCTTCGGTTTGCGTTTCATCGAATACTCCAAGTGGTAGAGGTGCCTATGCTTCCCCAACGTTTTTTGCTCCGTAACGTCGACCTCTGGACGGAGGACGGTCGCCGTCCCGGCACCGACGTCGTCGTCGCGGGCGGCCGCATCGAATCCCTCTCGCCCACGGGGTCGGGCGCTTCCGAGGACGTCGTCTTCGACGGTCAGGGCAAGGCGCTTTTGCCCGCGGGCGTCGACGTGCAAGCGCACCTGCGCACGCCCGGGCAGCCGCACAAAGAAACGCCGGCGACGGGGCTGCGCGCCGCGCTCCGCGGCGGTTACGCGGCCATCGTGACGATGCCCAACACGAAGCCCGTCATCGATTCCGTCGAGGTGCTCGAGTCGGCCCGCCGCGAGACGGCTCCCGCCGAAGCGGCGACGGGCGTAAAGGTGTTTTGGACGGCCGCGATCTCGAAGGGCCAAGAGGGCCGCACGGCGGTCGACTTCGAAGCGCTCGCGAAGGCGGGCATCGTGGCCTTCACGGACGACGGCCGAGGCGTCGCCGAGGATCTCGTCATGGAAGAGGCCTTCGCGCGGCTCGCGCCGCTCGGGCTGCCGCTGCTGCAGCACGCGGAGTTTCCCGGCCACGGCGGCGTGCTCGCCCCCGGCCCGACCCAAGCCAAGCTTGGCATTCCCGCCTACGACGAAGCCCACGAGTGGAAGATGGTCGAGCGCGACCTCGAAGTCCTGGCCCGCCACCCCGAAGCCCGCTACCACGTGTTGCACGTGACGAGCGCGAAGGCGGTGGATCTCATCGAAGCGGGGGCGCGTCGCGGGCTCAAGGCGACGGGCGAAGTCTCGCCGCACCATCTCTTCTTCACGTCGGAAGATATCCCCGCCGATCGTCCCGATCGCACGAGCTTCAAGATGAACCCCCCGCTCCGCGCCCGTCACGATCGCGATCGTTTGCGGTCTGCCCTACGCGACGGCGGCCTCGCCTTCATTTCGACCGACCAAGCCCCCCACGAAGTCGCGGCCAAAGGCACGGACTTCGTGACCTCGGCCTTCGGCACGACGGCCCAAGAAGGGACCCTCCGGGTTCTCTTCCATTTGATGAAGGAGGTCGGATTGACGCCGAAGCGTTTGGTACAGGTCTGGGCGAGCGAACCGGCGCGCTTTCTGGGGATCGAGTCCCAAGGATTCGGGCACTTGCGTGTGGGCGATCCCTTCCGCGCGGTTTGGGCCGATGCCGAAGCCCCCGCGCGTGCGATCGAGTTGGGCGAACTCGAGAGCCTTTCGAAGAACTCCTGCTTCCTGGGGGCCAAGCTTCCGGGGCAAATTCTGGGCGTCTTTAACGAAGCCGGGTTTTTCCGCTTTGACGCGGCGGCAGGACTTCGCTAAGTCCGCGACTCTGAGTCGAAATCGGGCCTCTCCCCGACACTTCGAACTGCGGCATAACCCGTTAGAGGAACGAGAAAAACATGTCCAAAAAAGTTGCTTCTGTGGTGACGCCCCGATTCCGTCGCCAACGTCGTCTTGGCGTTGAGCTCCCCGGTCTCGGCAAGCCTGGCGCCCTCGATCGTCGTCCGTACCCCCCGGGTCAGCACGGCAATCAGCGCCGCAAACTCTCCGAGTACGCGCTCCGTCTCGAAGAAAAGCAAAAGATCATTTTCCACTACGGCCTGCGCGAGTCGCAACTCCGCCGTTTCGTTCGGGACGCCAAGCGCGGCCAGACGACGGACTGGGTTGATGCCCTCATCGGTCGTCTCGAGCGTCGTCTCGACAACCTGCTCTTCCGTTTGGGCTTCGCGCCCTCGATCCGCGCGGCTCGCCAGCTCGCTGGCCACGGCCACGTGCTCGTGAACGGCAAGCGCGCCACGATCGGCTCGATGGTTCTCAAGAAGGGCGACGAGATCAAGGTCTCGGCGAAGGCCCAAAAGAACACGTCGGTCATGCAAGCCAAGTCGGCTCCCCGCCTTGAGCTCGCCGACCACCTCGCTAAAGAAGGCGAAGGCGAGAACGAAGTGGGTCGTCTGCGCGACATCCCGACGGCTTCCGCCATCCCGTTCCCGTTCGAGCCCGGCCTCCTGGCCGAGTACTACGCCGCTCGTAAAGCTTAATTAGCTTAGAGCACGAATCCAAATGAGCGCCGGCGGCGTTCTCGGTCGGTCGAGTACTTTGTACACTTCCCTCCCTGCGGCCGGCGGCGCCTAGCCTAGCCGGCATCTCATTTGGATTCGCGCTAGTTCGGCTCCGTAAGTTCGAATCGAAGCCCGGTTCTCCGCGAGGAGGGCCGGGCTTTTTGTTTTCCCGCGCCCGTCGCAAGGTCGGGCCCTATCGCGCGAAGCGGCGTCGATCGCTTAGACACCCCAAAGCTTCGGATTCCCGAAGGACTCCTTCCTAAGGCTCGGAATCTCCGTGGCGTCGCCCCTTTGGCCCGCTTTCTGCTCCCGAGTGGTCAGCCTAAACCACAAGGAGGTGCGTTATGGCGTTCAAAGGAATGATGAGTATGTTGTTGAACTCGAAATCCCCGCAAAACTGGAAGCGACCTGCTTTGAGCGCGTTCGTTGCGCTGAGCAGTCTCACGGGCCCTTCGGCCGTCGCCCACGGGGGTCGAGCTCCTAACCAAAGCTCCGAGGAAACCTCGAAGATCGACTTCTCGAGGGTGACGAGCTTCTTGGGTTCGCAGAACCTGCGCCCGGCGCCGGTCGCGACGCCTTCGCTGCGTCCCCAGGTCGAACTTCGTTTGCCGTGGGAAAAGAAGGAAGAAGACGCGGAGAAGGAAGTCCCCAAGGCGATTCCGGTCGCGGCCGCCAAGCTTCCCCAGCCCAAAGCTTCGAGTTCGCCCCAAGCGAAGCCCGCGCCGAAAACGACGCCCCGGGTGACGCCTTCGCCGAAACCGCAGGTCGCGGTGTCGACGCCGACGGCGGCCGAGAAACTCGTGCAAGCTCTGCAGCCCAAGGCGGCGCCGGCACCCTCGCCAGTGCCGACGCCCGAAGCCCCGCAGAGCGTCGTCATCAACGGGTCGACCTACAGCGTCCGCGGTTGGCACGCCGACTACAGCCGTCACTTGCGTAAAACCGTGACGCGCGCGCTGCTCGATTTGGCGCCCGGTCGCGTGGGTGACTTCTGCGAGAACTACGGCGCGCTCGACGAGGGCGACCGTCGGCAGTTCTGGGCCGACTTCTTTGAGTCGATCGCCAAGGCCGAGAGCAATCACCGCCTGACGACCCGCTACCGCGAGAAGACCTTCGATTACGAAGACCCCGTCACGAAGGACGCCGTCTACAGCGAAGGCCTGTTGCAGCTTTCGTACGGCGACGAGGTCTGGGCGGATTGCGGTTTCAACTGGGACAAGGACGAAGACCTGGACCCGAAGGATCCGCGCAAGACGATCTTCAACCCCTTCAAGAACCTGGGTTGCGGGGTCAAGATCCTCGACAAGTTCGTGAAGAGCCGCGGGGGCGACCTCAAGTCGGTCGCGAGCGGTTACTGGTTCATCTTCAACCCGAAGGACCCGAACGGCTGGAAGCGCTTCATGGCCCACCTCGTGAAGACGAAGTCGGCCTCGCTCTGTAAGGTCGCCAAGTCCAAGTAATCGCGAAGCGTCCTAGCGGAAGCGCTGGGACGCGACGTCCACGAAGCGGGCGAGTTCGAAATCCTTTTCGGTCAAGCCGCCCGCGTCGTGGGTCCAAAGCTCGATCGTCACTCGGTTGTAGACGTTGGTCCAATCCGGGTGATGATCGAGCTTCTCCGCTTTCAGCGCGACGGCCGTCATGAAGGCGAAGGCCGAGTTGAAATCGCGGAACGAGAGCTCCCGCTTCAGCCGTCCCGCGCCGAGGGCCCATTCGGGCAGGGCGCCGAGACGTTCTTGCACGAGGGCTTCACTGAGACGGTCGAGCGACATGATTTCACGGGCCTAGCCCAGCATGACGCCGATGCCCAAGGAAAATTCGCTCCCCACGTTGTCCGCGGCCTCCGACCCGGCTAATTCGATATCCCCGTGAGCGATACATCACGGAAATCCCCCCGCGGCGCCCGCGCCAAATCCCCACTCAAGATCGTTTTCGTCACGGGCGGCGTCATTTCGTCCCTCGGCAAGGGGCTTTCCAGCGCCTCGCTCGCGCTTTTGCTCAAGCGCCGCGGGCTGCGCGTGCGCCAACTCAAGATGGACCCCTACCTGAACGTGGACCCGGGCACGATGTCGCCCTTCCAGCACGGTGAAGTCTTCGTGACCGAGGACGGCGCCGAGACGGATCTGGACTTGGGCCACTACGAGCGTTTCTTGGCCGAGAACGTCGGCCGCAAGAACAACATCACGACGGGGCAGATCTACGAGCGCGTGCTCGCGAAGGAACGTCGCGGCGACTACCTCGGCGGCACGGTGCAGGTCATCCCGCACATCACGAACGAGATTAAAGCCCACATCCTGGACGTGGGCGAAGGCTGCGACATCCTGCTCGTCGAGATCGGCGGCACGGTCGGCGACATCGAGTCGCTGCCTTTCCTCGAGGCCGCGCGCCAGATGCGCTTCGACCTGGGCGACCAGAACGTTTGCTACGTGCACCTCACGCTCGTGCCGTACATCGGCACCGCGGGCGAGCTCAAGACGAAGCCCACGCAGCATAGCGTGCAGGAGCTCCGTCGCATCGGTATCCAGCCCGACGTTTTGCTTTGCCGCACGGAGCAGCCGCTTTCGCCCGAGATCCGCGCGAAGATCGGCCTCTTCGCGAACATGGGTTCAGACAACGTCATCGCGGCGCCCGACGTCGACACAATCTACAAGCTGCCGCTCGTGTTCCACAACGAGGGCGTGGATCGCGTGATCTGCCGCCGCCTCGGCCTCAAGTCGACGAAGCCCGACCTCGTGAGTTGGCGCGATTTCGTGGCTCGCATCCTGCACCCCGCGAAGAAGGTCCGCATCGCCGTCGTCGGCAAGTACGTCGACCTCAAGGAAAGCTACAAGTCGCTCAACGAAGCGCTCGTGCACGCGGCCGCCGGGCACAACGCCAAGCTCGAACTCGAGTACGTCGACGCCGAAATTCTGGAGAAGCCTCAGTACGAGGGCGTCGACGTGCGCCGCGACGTGCTCGGCCACTTTGACGGCATCCTCGTTCCGGGCGGCTTCGGCGTGCGCGGCGTGGAAGGAAAGATCCGCGCCATCGAGTACGCGCGCGTGAACAAGGTGCCGTACTTCGGCATCTGCCTCGGCATGCAGCTCATGGCGATCGAATTCGCCCGCCACGTGCTCGGCATCAAGAACGCTTTCTCGGGCGAGTTCGTGCCGAACCCGCTCAAGAAGTCCGGTCTCGTCATCAACTTTATGGCGGGCCAGTGGAACAAGGACAAGGGCGGTACAATGCGACTGGGTTCCTATCCCTGCAAGCTCGCTAAGGGATCGAAGGCCGCCGCGGCCTACGGCGCGCCGCTCATCGAAGAGCGTCACCGTCACCGCCTCGAGTTCCAGAACGAGTTCCGCGCCCGCTTCGAGAAAGGCGGCATGCGGATCTCGGGCGAATGCCCGAAGCCGAAGCTCGTCGAAATCCTGGAGCTCAAGGACCATCCGTGGTTCCTGGGTTGCCAGTTCCACCCCGAGTTCAAGAGCCGTCCCGAAGATCCCCATCCGCTCTTCCGCGATTTCGTGGGGGCCAGCATCAAGGCGCGGGAATCTGCTTCGACCGGCGCTTGACGCGGACTTCGACGTTCCGTTCCCGCGCCTCGCGTGACGGCGTCGACGTTTTGACGGACTCGCGCGCGCGTCGGGCGGGTGTAAACTCGAGGGGATGAAATTTTTCGCGCCCGCGTGGGTTTTTCTCGCTTTGTTTTCCGCGTGCTCGTCGCGCGTGCCTTCGAGCGAAGGCGGGATCCACCGTGGTTTCGAGAAGGTCAAGATCGGACGCTTCCAATCGCGCGCGCTCTTTCGCCCGGCCGACGTCAAGCTCTTCGGCGATCGCGCGCCGGTCGTGATCATGCTACCGGGCTCGGGGCCGAATGGTCCCGAAGAAGCGATGCCCGGGACGACGACCGTCGACGGCCAGGATAGCTTTCTCTTCTTGCGTTACGCCGAGGCGCTCACGAAAGCGGGCTTCAACGCTCTCCTCGTGGGTAAACCCGGCGTCGAGTACCACTCGGGTTGGGGCGAAGGCTCCCGCTTTTACAACGCCGAGATGTACGAGAAGCTCAAGTGGCAGGATCTCATCGACAACGCGCGCGATGCGATGGAGTGGGCGCAGACCGACAAGCGCGTTCACCCGGACCGCGTTTGGGTGCTGGGCCACTCGGAAGGCACGCAGGTCGCCGTGGACTTCGCCACGACGCTCGTTCCCCTGGAGGGGCTCATCCTGCTCGGATTCTCGGGCGAGGACCTGAAGACGACTTTGGAGTGGCAGCTCGTCGAGCGCCAGATCGAATGGTTCGTTTCCCGCGACGTCGACAAGGATCACGATGGGTTCATCACGCGCGAAGAAGCCGCCGCGTGGCCCGAAGCCAGCTTTCCCTTTCGCGAGGGCGAGAAACGCGTGAGCGTCGCGCGGACCCGCGAAGCCGTGCGCGCGATGCCGGAGATCAAAGCGATGATCGAGAAGTTCGCCCAGAAGCCCCTCTACGGCTACGGCGTCTTCGACCGCGGATCGCAGTACGTGAAGGCCGCGCTCGTGCCGCCCGCGATCTACGCCTTCACGGGCGAGCTCGACGTGCAGACGCCCGCGCGCGAAGCCAAGAAACTCGCCTCGACCTGCAAGGAAGAGGGCAAGTCGATCTGCCACGTGAAGATCTGGCCCGGCGTGGGCCATGCCTTCTCGCCGCCCAAGTCGCCGCGCGCCCAACCCTTCCTGGATCTCACGCTCGGACCGCCGGCGCCCGAGTTCCTCGATGCGCTCACGACGACGATGCGCGAAGCGCTCGGGACCCCGTCCGTGAACGTACCGGGTCCGGCGCCCGAAAACTGGGACTGACGGGTTCCCGTGCTTAACTTTCGGCACCGAATCCTTGGCCTCGCGCTCGGGCTGCCCTCGACCGCCTTCGCTTCGCTTTGCGCGCCGCTCCTGGCGGATGCGGCGGTGGCGCGTCCGGCCGCGGCGATCGACACCCTCCGCGCGCATTTTTCCGCGGACCAAAGCGCGGGCCACGCTGCGCGAGATCGACGCGGGGTGGGTGCTGGGGCCACGGGTGCCCACGCTTTTGCTCGAGCTCGCGGAGAGCGCGACGTTCAAGGCGAGGCGAGTGCGTTTCAAGGGCAACGTCGAGGGCGAAGTCGTCGGGGAGTTCGAGCGACAGTTCGCGAAGTCCCAGGAGATCCGCCTTCGGGGCGACGCGGCCGTCGCGGCCGTGCGCGGAAAGCATCCGGAGTTCTGGGAAGCCGCCGAAGCGCCTCGCTTTTGGGCCGACCTCGAGCGCCTCGGTTGGCAGTCCTTCCTGCGCCCGAAGGTGGGCGGGCCGCGCTCGTTCAAGTTCTCGTTCGAGGCTGGCGCTTTAGGGGGACAAAAGCTCGAAGCGTTGACGCCTTAGCGAGCTTCTTGGCGGCTTTGACGTTTTTTTGACCTGTGCGTCATCCGGGGCATGGCCGACAATCGGAGAGGATGAGAAAGAACTTCCTCAGAAGCATCGCGGCCGCCGTTCAACTTTCTTTCGCGACGGTCGCGCTGGCGGGCTCTCCCAAGGCGAACCTTCCCTACGTCGAGCGGATGGTCGAAGTCGTTAATTTCAGCGCGGAAAGCTATCGTCGCCACAAGGATCCGCAGCAGTTCTTCTGGGCCGTCGACCTTGAGCACGTGCCGGCGGATATCCGCGTTCCCTTCGCGCTCGTTCTTTCGCATACGCAAGGTTCCCTCCCGAAAGTCGAGACGAAGGCGGGCAGCGGCGTGCTTCGCGTCGTCGGCGAGAAGAGCCAAGTCACGATCAAGATCCTCGACGCCGCGGCCGGCCTCTACGAAGTGCAGGGCCGTCCCTTTACGTGGGACGCGCAAAAATCCTTCGAAGCCAACGTCATGGAGCTCGAAAAACACCTGGGCGCCACGACTTCTTCGCTCGAGGGAATCTGGTCCGAAGGCCTCGCGCTTATCGGCGAGTGGCTCGTGCCCTCGGTGAACGCGGGCGATGCCGTCCGAAACGTGCAGCCGGGACCGGGCTACGGCATGCGCACGAACCCGAACAACATTCCTCCGTACGGCGATGCGCCGGGCGAGGGTGGCGGTCTCTTCAGCAAGTGGTTCAAGAAGAAAGATAAGGCGCCGGCCGATGCGGCCCACCCGCCGGCCGATGCGCAGACCGAGGCGAAGAAGCGCTGCGACCGTTTCTACTGCAAAAAAGGATTCTGGTTCGGCGTCGGCATCGTCGCCGTCATCGCGGGCATCGCGATCGCGCTGTCGTCGAAGGGCGGCGGCGGTGGCGGCGGTGGCCCGAGCTTGCCGACTTTGCCCAAGCCCGAACCGTGGGTCGACGCCCCCGGCGGCGTCACGAGCCCGGCCTCCGCGCCGGCGCCCATGATGCCGGAAGCCGGATCGCACGGCGGCTAGGCGTTCGCGGATCGTCGAATGTGGATTCAAGAATCGAAGAGCGAGGGTTCCGGAATGGCGAAGGTCGCTAGGCAGCTGTTTTTGGGGGCAGGACTCAGCGTCTCGCTCGCGGGATGTTTCAAGAAGGTCGAGACGATCGGCGGCGAGTCGCCGGTCGCGCCGCCCGTCCTGAGCTCGGTGACGAGCGGACCGACCTGCGCCTTCACGACGGCGTCGCGTCCGTGGGTGACCACGTCGAACGTCGACCTCGACTTCGCCTGCAAGCCGGTCTCGGCGGAAGCCACGGCGGCCGTCGCGAGCGTCGAATGCCGCATCGACGGCGGCGCCTGGGCGGCCTGCGACTCCTCGACCCGCCATCGTTTCACCCTCGCGTCGGAAGGCGCCAAGCGCGCCGAAGTCCGTGCGACCGCGGCCTCCGGGCTCGTGGGCCCGGCCGCGCGGCATAACCTGAACGGCGATTGGACGCCGCCTTCGATCGACCAGCTCAACTTCGAAGGGCAGGGCGGCAACGTGCCGACTTTCCGCGCCGTCGCGAGCGACGGAACGAGCGGCGTCGAGTCCCTCTCCTGCCAGACCACGGCGAACGGAGTGGCCT
>ERZ761607.4059-NODE-4059-length-13361-cov-5.088907_pt1 | contig 13361 bp, 13 predicted proteins | sample MGYA00511164_ERZ761607 | MGnify/ENA primary metagenome ERZ761607 (study PRJEB28899, sample SAMN02445080) | bioreactor sludge metagenome | biome: EBPR sludge | place: Australia: Brisbane, Thorneside Wastewater Treatment Plant | collected 2011-06-22 ...
GGGTGACGTTCACCTCCGATTCCAGTGTGACCAGCAGCGGCGCAACGGTGCGGATATCCAGCGCAAGTTCGCCGACACCAACGCCAACACCAACGCCGACACCGGCACCGACACCGACGCCCACACCAACACCGACACCTGGCCAGACGGTGTTCAGCACCGGTGCTTATGCCAACAACGCCAACCTGTCGCAGGTACTGACCATTCCGGGAGCATCGGCGCTGAGCGTGTCCATCACCGGCCAGACGGAGTTGAACTACGACTTCATCTCGATCTACGACGCCAACAACAACCTCATCCGACGCACTTCCGGCTCGCTCAATGAGACCGTTGTTGTCCAGGGTTCTTCCGTCCGGGTGACGTTCACCTCCGATTCCAGTGTGACCAGCAGCGGCGCAACGGTGCGGATCTCCCGAGTTAACTAGTGAGGGCAGGGCTGAACGGTGTTCCACGGCGTCTACACTGGGACGGGTCCCCGGCACGGGCCATTCTGGGTGGGTGCGCGGGGTTCTTGTACGGCATAACAACCACAAACCTATGACATTCCTCGAAGCCATTCAGGCCGTTTTCCGCAAATTTGCCGAGTTCAATGGCCGTGCCAGCCGGCCCGAATTCTGGTGGTGGCTGCTGTTTGTGTTCCTGATCAGCGCGGCGGCGCAGTTGCTGGGCGATGTGGCTGCCGGTCTGGTCGGGCTGGCGGTGCTGCTGCCCAATCTGGCGGTGACCGCGCGTCGGTTGCATGACATTGATCGCAGCGGCTGGTGGCAGTTGATTGCCTTCGTTCCCGTGATCGGGTTGATCCTGATGATCTATTGGTGCGCCCAGCCGACGAAGGTCGAAAGCCGCTACGACTGAGCGCCGAGCGCGGCTTTCAGGGCAAATCGTTCCCTTCCCAGCGTAAAAACGTCGTTTGTTGCTATAGAAACAGGAGCGAATTCTGACGCTTTCGGCCCACTTGGCGCGTTCCGCCACCGCGCGGGCGGTTGAGCGGAATCTCGCGGTCGGGCCGCCGGGCAGGGGGGCACCCGGTCACTGACCTTGACCGAGGGCGTAGCCGGCCTCACCGTCGAAGGTGCACAGGTGTTCGGTCTTGATGAAATCCAGACCGTCACTGATCAGGTTGTGCAGCAGGTCGACCACTTCGGCGTGGCTGACGGTTCGTGGATTTCCGGCGGCATCGGTGCCGACGAAGCGGCAGCGCCAGTGGTCGGTGCAGAACGTCTCCGGAAAACCGCCGGGCCATACCTTGACCCCCCGGTTGGTGATCATCTGCAGCGTGAAGCCGGCGGGGCGGGGCTGGTGGGCCAGCGTGGCCAGTCGTCCGGCCAGGAACTCGGCGCTCACGCCCGCCGCGTGGACGAACACGTCAACGCCCACCATTGCCTTGGCGGCTGCGGGTCTGCGCGGTGGGGTCGCGGGGGCAGACCGCGGGGTCTCGGGCGCCAGCGCGTAGCGCACCGGCTTGAAGTGGGCCGGCTTGCGCCCCAGCCGTTCGATGATGGCGTCGGCGAAATCCATGCTGCCGAAGGGCCGGTAGGCGTTTGGCGAACCGCCTGTCCCGCGCAGGTCTGCGGTGAACACGCCGTCTTCGATGGTGGCCAGCCAGGCATTGTGGATGCGGGTCGCCACCTCGGGTTGGCGGATGTGCACCAGCATCATCACCGCGGCCAGCAGCAGGCCGCTGGGGTTGGCGATGCCTTTGCCGGCGATGTCGGGCGCGCTTCCGTGGATCGCCTCGAACATCGCGACATGCTCGCCGATATTGGCGCTGCCGGCCAGCCCCACCGATCCGGTCATTTCCGCGGCGATGTCGCTGATGATGTCACCGTAGAGATTGCCGGTGACGATCACATCGAAGCGTTCGGGCTGGGTGGCCAGCCGGGCCGCGCCGATATCGATGATGTAGTGTTCGGACTCGATCTCCGGGTACTGGAGCTTGATTTCGTCGAACACGCGGTGGAAAAGACCGTCGGTCATTTTCATGATGTTGTCTTTGGTCATGCACGTCACCTTCCGGCGCCCGTGGGCGCGCGCGTACTCGAAGGCGTAACGGATGATCTTTTCGCAACCGGGCCGGGTGATGAGTTTGAGGCATTGAAACACCTCATCGGTCTGCCGGTGCTCAATGCCGGCGTAGAGGTCTTCCTCGTTCTCCCGGATGATGACCACGTCCATCGTCGGATGCTTGGTGTTGACGAAGGGGTGGTAGCTCACACAGGGCCGGATGTTGGCGTACAGGCCCAGCGTCTTGCGGATGGTCACGTTCAGGCTTTTGTATCCCCCGCCTTGCGGGGTGGTGATGGGGGCCTTCAGGAACACCCGGGTGCGCCGCAGGCTCTCCCAGCTTTGCGGCGCGATGCCGGCGGTGCTGCCGGCGCGGTAGAGCTTTTCGCCGATCTCGATGGTTTCGGGGGCGATCCGCGCGCCGGCCGCCCGCAGCACCTTCAAGGTGGCTTCCATGATTTCGGGGCCGATGCCGTCGCCGTAGGCCACGGTAATCGGCACGGCCAGCGGCTGCCCGGTTTCGGCGACCAGGTTGGCGTCGGTAAGCAGATGCTCGGGGGTGTCGTGTTTCATGGATCAACTCCTCTGGGATGTGAACGGAACGCCAGTGTGCGAGGGATGATGCATTGAGTAAAATTCTTTGTATTCATAAATTACATAGCTCCTGATCTATGAATCGGGAGCGCTGACCTGCCATGCCGACGCCGCTGCAACGTCTGCTTCGCACTTCGCCACAACAGCTACGGGCGTTCGAGGCCACGGCGCGGCTGTTGTCGGTCACGCAAGCGGCCCGCGCCCTGCATGTCAGCCAGCCCACGGTCAGTGTGCAGCTCAAGCAGTTGGCCGAACTGGTGGGGGAGCCGCTGTTCGAGCCGGCGGGCCGGGGGCTGCGCCTGACGCGCGCCGGCGAGGCCTTGCAGGAAACGGTGCGTGAAATCAATGCGTCGTGGCAGGCGTTCGAAAACCGTTTGGGCGAACTGCGCACGTTGCTGAAAGGCCGACTGAAACTGGCCGCGGTGACCACCGCCGAGTACTTTGTGCCGGATCTGCTGGGGCCTTTCGGGGCGCTGCATCCCGGCGTCGATATCGAACTGGCGGTGGAAAACCGTGACCGGGTGATCACCCGTTTGCACCAGCGGGCGGACGATCTGGCGGTGATGATGTTGCCCCCCGACGAGCTGCCGCTGCAGAGCCTGCCCTTTCTTGACAACGCCCTGGTGGTCATCGCCCCGCGGGGGCACCGGCTGCTGGCGTCGCGGCAGCCGGTGTCCCTGCGGGAGCTGGCGGACGAGCGATGGCTGATGCGCGAACAGGGCAGCGGAACGCGCTGGGTCACGGAGCAGCATTTTGTCTCGCGAGGCTTTCGCCCCCGCATCGCCATGAGCCTGGGCAGCAACGAGGCGTTGAAGCACGCCGTGGGAGCCGGCCTCGGACTGGCCGTGATCTCGCGTCTGGCCATCGCGCCCCAGCCGGACGCGCCCTGGGTGGTGCTGCCGGTGGAGGGGTTTCCGGTGATACGGCCGTGGCTGCTGGTGTGGCGCACGGACCTGCCCCTGGCGGCACCGGCGCGCCAGTTTGTGCGCTACCTGGAAGACCGGCAAGGCGCCGCCCCAAACCTGGGCGGGCCGGGCGCGCCCTAGGCGCCGCGCTGCGCCAGGACGTCGTCCGCGTGCGCCAGTGCCAGCGGAACTTCCTGCGCCAGAAAGTCCCACACGGCGCGGATGCGTGGGCTGGAGTGCAGTTCGCGATGCGCGGTCAGCCACAGCGGCAGCTCGGGCAGCGGCAGGTCGGCGAGCAATTGCACCACGCCGGGCGCGGCGGCGGCCAGGTAACGCGCCATGAAGCCAACGCCGATGGCGGCCTCGACGGCTTTGGCGTAGACCACAAAGTCGTCGCTGCGGAAGGCGAATCGCTGCGGGCTGACCGGCGCGCCCATGGCGGCAAAGCCCCGGATCAGGTCGGTTTCGCGGTCCTGTCCCACCAGGCGGTGCGCGGACAGGTCGGTGATCGTGGTCGGGGTGCCGTGCCGGTGCAGGTAGTCGGCGTGGGCGCAGGCGGTCATGCGCACGGCGGCGATGCGCCGGGCGATCAGGCTGCCTTGTTCGGGCCGGACCATCCGCAGCGCGATGTCGGCTTCGCGCTCGAGCAGGTTGCTGATGGCATTGGTGGCCACCAGCTCGATCTGGATCTGCGGCCAGGCATGGGCCAGCCGTGCGATCAGCGGGGGCAGCAACACGGTGGCGACCGGCTGGCTGGCCGTCAGCCGTACCGTGCCGGCAACCGTGGTCTGGCTGGCTTGCAGGCTGCGCTCCAGCGCCGCGGCTTCTTCGGCCATGCGGCGGGCGTGGGGCAGCAGGCTGCGGGCATTGTCGGTCGCACGCAGGCCGCGCGCCGTGCGCTCGAACAGCACCATGCCGCACTGACGTTCCAGCTCCGCCAGCTGGCGGCCCACCGTGGGTTGGCTCAGGCCCAGGTGCCGTGCCGCGGCCAGCAGGCTGCCATGGTCGGCCAGCGCCAGCAGGGTCGGGAAAAGATGCCAGTTGACGTTGGGCTTCATGGAAGGGTTTGGGTGCTGAGGGGGAGCGGATCAGCTATTCAATAATGAATAGCTTAATTGCATGAATCGCCAATTGTGCAGAGTCAGGAGGGTTTGCACAATGACATCGAAGGCAGACGACGGCCGTTTGCCCCGGCGAAATCCGAAAGGGAAAACCCATGCAACGACGTGTTTTTGTTCGACTGATCGGCGGTGGAGTGGTAACAGCCGCCGCCGCGCCCGCCTTGACGGCGTGTTCGTCCGACCTCCCGGCGGAGGCGCTGGCGGCCTGGCAGGGACCCGGCAATCCGCCTCCGCCCGGCACTGACCCGCGCCGATGGCTGCTGGCCCACGCCATCCTGGCGCCGCATTCGCACAACCTGCAAAGCTGGCTGGTTGATCTGCGCGAGCCCGGCGTGATCACGCTGTCGGTGGACCGGGGGCGCCTGTTGCCGGAAACCGACCCGTTTTCCCGCCAGATGATGATGAGCCAGGGGACTTTTCTGGAGCTGCTGGATCAGGCGGCCCGGGCCATCGGGCTGCGGGCGGAGATCACGCTGTTTCCCGACGGGGTGCCGCCGCCGGACCGCCTGACGGACCAGCCGACGGCGCGCATCCGCTTGTTGGCGCAGGCTGGGGTCACCCCCGACCCGCTGTTTGCCCAGATCTTCCGGCGCCGCACCAACCGCGAGGCCTACGAATCGCGCGAGCCGGACGCCCAGGCGCTGCGCACCATTGCCGAGAGCGTCACCGGCCATGAAAGCGGTCGTGGATTGCGCCTGGACTGGACGGGTGCGGCGCGTGGCGAGGCCTTGCGCCAGCACCGCGAGATTGCGATGGCCGCCTGGAAAATCGAGATGGAGACCCCCCGCACCATTTTGGAGTCGTACCGCTGGCTGCGCATCGGCCCGAAAGAGATTGCGCAGCACCGCGATGGCATTTCCATCAACAGCCCGCTGGTGCGGGCGCTGACGGCCGTGGGCCTGTTTGACCGCAGCGTGGCGCCCAAGCCGGGTGATTCGGCCGTTGCCGGGCAGATACGGACTTTCAATGAACGCATCGCCAGCACCCCGCTGTTCTTCACCCTGGTCAGCGCCGATAACCTCCGCCCCACCCAGGTGGCCGCCGGACGCGCTTATGTGCGGGCGCAGCTTGCGGCCACGGCCCTGGGGATTTCCATGCATCCGCTGCAGCAGGCGCTGCAGGAATACCCCGAACAGGCGGCGGGGTACCGCCAGATTCACCAGCTGGCTGGGGCCTCGGCGCCCGGCGAAACGGTGCAGATGTGGGCGCGGGTGGGCTTTGCGCCGCCCGTCTCCCCGGCGCCGCGGCGGGGCGTAGAGGCGCATCTGACGGCCCGCTGAGGCGGCCCGCACCCGCCGCTGGCGCGCGGCGGGGCAGGGGACTGGCGGAAAACCGGCTTCCTGCGTCACAATCAGGCGATTTCGGGGCGTACCCAGCGCAAAAAGGTCGCTTGTTGCTATGAAAATTGATGTTTCGACCCCCCCCGGGCCGGCTGCCCGCGCTGGCGTGTCTGCTTGTGGCGCGCATGCAGCCGACTGGCGCAGCAGGGGGCACGTGATGGCCCGGCGCGATTTTTTGCGACGGGGCGCCGCCCTGGCCATGCTGGGCCCATCCGCCGGGGCATGGGCGCAGCCTGCGGCTTCGGCCACCTCGGCCAGTGGATCGGCTCGGCGGGTGGTGGTGATCGGCGCCGGTCTGGCCGGCCTGGCCGCGGCCCGCAGCCTGCGGCAACTGGGCTGGGCGGTGACGGTGCTGGAGGCGCGCGAACGAATCGGTGGCCGAATCTGGACCAGCACCCAGTGGGCCGACATGCCGCTGGACCTGGGTGCCACCTGGATTCATGGGGTGCGCGGCAACCCGCTGACCGAACTGGCGGACGTGGCGGGCGCGTCACGCCGTATCACCCGCTACGACCGGGTGGCCAGTTATGCCACCGAAGGCCATTTGCTGACCGATGCCGAATCGGCGCGGCTGGAGGGTTTGCGGCAGCAGGTTTTCGGCGCCCTACGCCGCGCGCAGGATGCGGACGCCGACCGTTCGGTGCGTCAGGTGGTCGCCCCGCTGCTGCAGGCCCACCCTTTGGGATCGGAGGGCCGGCGTTTCGTGGAGTTCGTGCTCAGCGGCGATATCGAGCAGGAGTACGGCGGCAGCGCCGCCCGCCTGTCCGCGCACTGGTTTGACAGCGCGCGCGCCCTCAAGGGCGATGACGCGCTGTTCACCGAAGGTTTCGGGGTGCTGACGCGGCACTTGGCCAGCGGGCTGGCGATCGAGACCGGACAGGTGGTGCGCGCAGTGCGCTGGGGCGGCCCCCAGGTGCGGGTGTTCACCGATCGCAGCGAGTTCGGGGCCGACCGGGTGGTGGTGACAGTGCCGCTGGGGGTGCTCCAGGCGAATGCGATTGACTTCGCGCCGGCGCTTCCAGCGGAAAAGCGCGCGGCGATCGAGCGCCTGGGCATGGGTGTGCTCAACAAGTGTTACCTGCGGTTCGGGCGGGTCTTCTGGCCGCCGGAGGTGGACTGGATGGAGCATGTGTCGGCGCAGCCCGGCCAGTGGACGGAGTGGGTCAGCCTTCGGCGCGCCACGGGGTGGCCGGTGCTCCTGGGCTTCAATGCGGCCGAGCGGGGCCGCGAGATCGAGGCGTGGAGCGACCGCGACATCGTTGCCAGCGCCATGGCGACGTTGCGCACCCTGTTCGGCAACGCGGTTCCCGAGCCGGTGGACTACCAGATCACCCGCTGGGCGGCCGACCCTTTTGCGCGCGGCAGCTATTCGTTCCACGCGCTTGGGTCCAGCCCCGCCATGCGCGATCAGCTGGCCGCGCCCCTGGCCGGGCGGGTCTTCTTTGCCGGCGAAGCGACCGCAAAAGCCGATTTCGGCACCGCCCACGGCGCCTACCTGTCAGGTCTGCGGGCCGCGCAGGCTGCGCAGGCTTCCCGTGGTTGATGACGATGATTCCTTTGTGGCGTCTTGACCCTCGCCGGCGCCAGGGGCTGCGCGCGTTCGTGGCATTGGCCCTCGCCCTGGTGGGCACGCGCCCACGGGCGCAGTCAGCCGCACTCCCGTTGGACGCTCGCCGGTTCGGGGCGATGGGGGACGGGCAGACCGATGACAGCCAGTCGCTGGGGGCGGCGTTCGAGCAGGCGGTGTCCCGGGGTATTCCCCTGGTGCTGCGCGGGCACTACCGCATCAGCCGCCCGCTGCTTGGCTACTCCAGCGCGCGGCCCGCGGGCACCTTGCATCTGGTGTGCGATGGTCCGGTGCGGATCGCTGTGGATCCGCAGGCACAGCCGTTCGCCGACGTGGTGTATGTCCATACCGAAGCGGCCTGTGATTGCAGCATCCGGGGTGGCTCTCTGACGATTGACGGGGCACACCGGGCTGCGCGGGGGATCACGGTACGTCATAACGGCGAAGCGGGCGGCTCGGTGGCGATCACGGCCCCGCTGGTGCTGCGCAATTTTTTCGAGCGGGCGGAGCGTGAGACCCGCGAGAATCAGGCGCTCGCGGTGATCGGTGACTTTCGGCGGGTGGAGATTCTTGGCTGCCGGGTTGAATCGGTCCGGCGGACCAATCCGGTGGGCGGTGCCAGCAAAGGCATTGCGGTCAGCGGGTTTTCTGGTTCGGTGTTGATCGAGGATGTGTGGGTGCAGGATGTGCGGGTGCCCGGCATCGGCAGCCATGACGCCGACGGCATCGCGGTCTTCAGCCGCCGGGCGGCGTCGGTGTACGGGGCGCGTAGCGGCCGTGCCATGGTGCGGGGCTGCACCTTTGTCGATTGTCAGGGTCGAAGTCTCAAGTCGCAATGTTCGGACACCACGGTGATCGATCCGGTTGTGCGGCGCAGCCGGGCCGTGTCGATCACGCACTCGGTGGAATTTGACTTCCAGCTGGGTAATGGGCGTGTGGTCAATCCGACCTATGACTATCAACGCAACGGAGTTCGCAGTCCATTGGGCGCGTCGCACAGTTGTATCGCGTTTCAGCAGAATCTGGATGATCAATCGATGCAATCGCAGGCACTGGGCGGGCTACTGCAGACAGAGGTTCCCGTGCCTCGGTACCTGGCCTTGATTCATCGACCATCTTCCCGATCCAGTGAAACCGTCGTCGATGGCCTGCAGATACGCGCCGGCAATGGGCTGGCGGGTAGTGCTTTCTCGCGCGCGGTGGTCGAGCTGCGCGCGGATTCCGTGGCGTCCATGACCGCGCCCGTGCGGTTGCGGGTCAGCGGCATCGCCGGGCCGCTGCAGTGCCCGGTGGTGGGATACACGGACCTGAAGGACCCGGTGACGCGGATGGATTTTCAGGTTGCGGTGACGGATTGTCATAACAGTCTGGCGGACGGGCGCCGGAACCCAGCCCTGGCGAACCTGAGCGGCGCCCGCATGGCCTGCCCCGATGGGTTTCAGGGAAAAAACAACGTCGGCTTTGATCCCCCGGTGGCCGATTGCCCGCTGCCGGGTGACGCCGTGTCCCGCGTGCCGCCGGCGGACTGGATCTCCGCGCCCCGTGCCGGCCGGGCGGCCAGCGGTTCATGATCGCCGCGTTGTTCACCATCGCCGTCCTGCACTGGGCCGTGTTGCTCGTGCCGGGTTTCAATTTTGTGCTGATCGGCCAGCTGGCGGCCGGGGGCGCGCGGCGCGCGGCGCTGGCGGCGGTTGTGGGCATGACCACAGGAACGCTGATGTGGGCCCTGCTGGCGGTTGCCGGGGTCGGGGCGGTGTTCAGCACCCACCCGGTGCTGCGGCAGGTGGCGCAGGTGGCGGGGGGGATTTATCTGCTGGTGTTGGCGCGTAATCTGTGGCGGTCCGGTGGGTCGGCGCCTTCGGTACCCGATCGGGTGGTGTCGGCGCTGTCTGCCTTTCGCGCGGGCTTCTTTACCAGTGTGCTGAACCCGAAAATTGCGCTCTTTTATGGCAGCGTTTTCGCGACCGCGTTGCCGGCCGATCCCCCTGCACGGATGGCGGCGGCGGCGGTGGCGCTGGTCTACCTCAACTCATGGGTCTGGCACGGTGCGCTGGCGCTCGTGCTGTCCTTGCCGGGGGTTCAGAATGCCTACAGCGCTCGTCACCGGGCGTTGACGCGTGGCTCGGCGGTGCTGGTCGGCGCCTTCGGACTGCGATGGCTGGTTACGGCGTTGCTGGACGGGGGCGCGCGCCTGCCTTAGGCTCGACCGAAGTGTCGAAGGCGCGCCGGATGACTTCGATGCGGGCGCGATTCACGCCCCGATCCCCGTAACCGATGCGGCTGGCCGAACGCAAGTGAATGACGCCTTCAGTCTCGGCCAGCAGAAACTCCAGGTCATCGGTAAAGCGCATGAGCGCCGTCTGGCTTTCGGCGTGCAGGTAGCCCGGCTCGTTGCGGACCACCACCGTGCGGTCCTGGCGCGCGAGGACGGCGGCGAGGCGTTGCATCGCGGCCTGCCCGCTGCCTTCATAGCGCAGCGGCGCAATCTGCGCGCGTTCGCGTTGCGGATGGTCCGGATGCCGGTTGGCCTGGCTGCTGACGCTGTTGGGCGTGTGCGATGGCGGTCTGAGCAGCCCGCCCACCGCGCCAAGGTCGGACGGGCGGCTGCCGGCAAAAGCGCCCGCCTGGCCGGCCGCGACGGCCAGCAAGGCGATCGTCAGCAGGGTGGCCGGAATGCCCAGGAGCCATGCCTGCCATCGGCGCGAGGAGGGCGGTGTGGCCATGGATCAGCCGGTGCCGAACTGGCGGTCACCGGCATCACCCAGCCCGGGCAGGATGTACCCATGGGCGTCCAGGCCGCGGTCCACCGCGGCGGTCACGATGGCGACGTCCGGGTGCGCCGCCTGGACCGCCGCTATGCCTTCGGGGCAACCGACCAGGCAGACCAGCCCCAGGGTGCGCGGCCGCGCGGCGCGGACCCGCTGGAGCGCGGCGACCGCGGAATGACCGGTGGCGAGCATGGGGTCCAGCACCAGGGCGTCGCAGTCTTCCAGGCCGTCGGGCAGTTTGCAGTAGTAGTCGATGGCCTCAAGGCTTTGCGGGTCCCGGTACAGGCCGACATGGCCAATCCGGGCCTCGGGGACCAGCGTCAGAAAGCTGTCGAGCAGGCCCAGGCCGGCGCGCAGCACCGGCACCAGAACCAGGCCGCCGCCGGCGAGGGTCTGACCCGTGCAGGTTTCCAGCGGGGTCTGAACGGAACATGGCCGGGTGGGCAGGTGGCGGGTCGCTTCCACGGCCAGCAGCAACCCCAGTTCATGCACCAGACGGCGGAACTGGTCCGGCGGCGTCGCCCGGTCGCGCAGGCGCGCCAGCTTGTGGTGGACCAGCGGGTGCCGGACGGTGTGGACGTCAGCCATGATCGTGTCGTGAGGTCGGGACCTGGCCTCAGCGCCGCCGTCCGCCCAGAAGGCTGCCCAGCACGCCGCGCAGGATCTCGCGCCCCAGTGTTGTGCCCATGGTGCGTACCGCCGATTTGGCCATGGTCTGGACCAGGCCATCGTGCTGGGCGCCCCGCGGGCCGGTGCGACCGAACAGCACGTCATTGAGTTTGCCACCCAGCCCCTCGCCGCCACCGGCGGTAGCGCCTGCGGTGTCCCCGGTGGCCCCGCCCGCCGCGGCCGGCGCGCCGGCGGCGTGCTGGCGCAGCATTTCATAGGCGCTTTCCCGGTCGACCAGTTTTTCGTAGACGCCGGCCACGAGGGAGCCCTCCAGCAGGGCCTTGCGTTGCTCGGCGGCGATGGGCCCGATCTGGCTTCCGGGCGGCAGGACGTAGACCCGGGCGGTTTCCGTGGGGCGACCCTTGGCATCAAGGAAACTGACCAGGGCCTCACCGACGGCCAGCTCCGTGATGGCGGCTTCAATGTCCAGCCCGGCGCGGGGCCGCATGGTCTCGGCCGTGGCGCGAACAGCCTTCTGGTCGCGCGGGGTGAAGGCGCGCAGGGCGTGCTGGACCCGGTGACCCAGCTGGCCCAGGACGCTGTCGGGGATGTCCAGCGGGTTCTGTGTGACGAAATAGACGCCCACGCCTTTCGAACGCACCAGGCGGACCACCAGTTCGATGCGCTCGACCAGGACTTTGGGCGCTTCGTTGAACAACAGGTGGGCTTCGTCGAAGAAAAACACCAGTTTGGGTTTTTCCGGATCGCCGATTTCGGGCAGCAGCTCAAACAGCTCCGACAACATCCACAGCAGGAAGGTGGCGTACAGGCGCGGCGAGTTGAGCAGTTTGTCGGCCGCCAGGATGTTGATCATGCCCCGGCCGTCGACGGTCTGCATGAAGTCGTTGATGTCCAGCATGGGCTCGCCGAAGAAGCGGTCGCCGCCTTGCTGTTCGATCTGCAGCAGGCCGCGCTGTATGGCGCCCACGCTGGCGGCGCTGATGTTGCCGTACTGGGTGGTGAACTGTTTGGCGTTTTCGCCCACATGCTGCAGCATGGCCCGCAGGTCCTTGAGGTCCAGCAGCAGCATGCCGTTGTCGTCGGCAATCTTGAACACCAGGTTGAGCACACCGGTCTGGGTTTCGTTCAGATTGAGCATGCGGGCCAGCAGCAAGGGCCCCATGTCGCTGATCGTGGTGCGCACGGGGTGGCCCTGTTCGCCGAACACATCCCACACCGTTGCCGGGCAGGCGCGGGATGGCGGGGTCGGCAGCCCGCGTTCGGCCAGCACCTTGGCCATTTTTTCGCCCACATGGCCCGCCTGGCTGATGCCGGTGAGGTCGCCCTTGATGTCGGCCATGAAGACGGGCACCCCGATGGCTGAAAACTGCTCCGCCATCGCCTGCAGGGTGACGGTCTTGCCGGTTCCGGTGGCGCCCGTGATCAGCCCGTGGCGGTTGGCCAGGCCGGGCAGGATGAGGCATTCGGTGTCGCGGTTGCGTGCAATCAGCAGGGGTTCGGCCATGGCGGGAGCCCTTCGGAGGGGCAAAAAGTAAAATCGGGGTGACTAGATTAAATCAATGCAGAAGGGTTTGTGATGGCCGGCCACAGCAAATGGGCAAATATTCAGCACCGCAAGGGCAGACAGGACGAAAAGCGCCAGCGTATCTGGACCCGGGTGGTCCGCGAGATCATGGTGTCCGCCCGCACCGGCGGTGGTGATCCGGCGGCCAATCCGCGCCTGCGCTTGGCCATCGAGAAGGCCAAGGCGGCCAACATGCCGGCCGACACGGTCAAGCGCAACATCGACAAGGCCACCGGCAACCTGGAAGGCGTCAACTACGAAGAAATCCGTTATGAAGGGTATGGCATCGGTGGCGCGGCCATCATTGTCGACACCATGACCGACAACCGCGTCCGTACGGTGGCCGAAGTGCGCCACATCTTCAGCAAGTACGGCGGCAACATGGGCACCGAAGGTTCGGTGGCGTTCCAGTTCAAACATTGCGGCCAGCTGGTTTTTGCGCCGGGTACCAGTGAGGACAAGGTCATGGAAGTGGCGCTCGATGCCGGCGCCGAGGATGTGATTGCCGACGAAGAGGGCGCCATCGAGGTGCTGACGGCGCCGGGCGAATTCGAGGCGGTCAAGAATGCGCTCGAGGCCAGCGGCCTGGCGGCCGACATGGCGGAAGTGACGATGCGTCCGGAGAACACGATCGAACTGGCCGGCGAGGATGCGTCCCGGATGCAAAAACTGCTGGACATGCTGGAGGACCTGGATGATGTGCAGGCGGTTTTCCACAACGCCGAGCTGGCCGAATGAAGGGCGCCGGCATGAAGGTTCTGGTCATTGGGGGTGGCGGCCGTGAACACGCGCTGGCCTGGAAGCTGGCGCAGTCGCCCAAGGTGCAGCAAGTCTATGTGGCCCCGGGCAATGGCGGCACGGCGCGCGA
>ERZ761607.4062-NODE-4062-length-13354-cov-5.594255_pt1 | contig 13354 bp, 8 predicted proteins | sample MGYA00511164_ERZ761607 | MGnify/ENA primary metagenome ERZ761607 (study PRJEB28899, sample SAMN02445080) | bioreactor sludge metagenome | biome: EBPR sludge | place: Australia: Brisbane, Thorneside Wastewater Treatment Plant | collected 2011-06-22 ...
GATGATGTCCTCGCCCGCCTTGCGCTCGCGCAGGTGGTGCCACAGCTCCTCGGTGAGGAAGGGCATGTAGGGGTGCAGCAGCTTCAGCACATCCTCGAAGAGACCGATGGTGGCCTCGTAGGTCGCCGCATCGATCGGCTGCGCCACGCCGTCCACGAAGGCGGGCTTGATGCTCTCGAGGTACCAGCTGCAGAGCTCGTCCCAGATCAGCTTGTAGGTGGTCATCAGCGCCTCGCTGATGCGGAACTGGTCGTACAGGCCATCGAGCTCGGCGGTGGTGCGCACCACGCGGCTGCGCATCCAGGCCACGGCCGCCGCATTGCCTGCGGGTTGTTCCTGCTGAGCTACCGTCCAGCCCTTCACCAGGCGGAAGGCGTTCCAGATCTTGTTGCTGAAGTTGCGGCCCTGCTCGCAGAGGCTCTCGTCGAAGGGCAGGTCGTTACCGGCCGGTGAGGAGAAGAGCATGCCGGTGCGCACGCCGTCAGCGCCGTACTTGGCGATGAGGTCGAGCGGGTCGGGGCTATTGCCCAGGCTCTTGCTCATCTTCCGGCCGAGCTTGTCGCGCACGATGCCCGTGAGGTACACGTTCTTGAAGGGGATCTCGCCGCGGTACTCCATGCCCGCCATGATCATGCGCGCCACCCAGAAGAAGAGGATCTCCGGCGCGGTCACCAGGTCGTTGGTGGGGTAGTAGTACTTGATGTCGGCGTTGTCCGGGTCCTTGAAGCCGTCGAACACGCTGATGGGCCAGAGCCAGCTGCTGAACCAGGTGTCCACCACGTCCTCGTCCTGCTTGATCCCGTTGGTGCTTTGCCCTGCCTTGGTGAACTGGTCAATGGCCTCCTGTTCGGTGCGGCACACGGCCACATCACCGGCCTCGTTGTACCACGCCGGGATCTGCTGGCCCCACCACAACTGGCGGCTGATGCACCAGTCGCGCACGTTCTCCATCCAGTAGGTGTAGGTGTTCACGAACTTCTGCGGGTGCAGCTTCACGCGGCCGTCCTTCACCACTTCCAGCGCGGGCTTGGCGAGCTCGCCCATCTTCACGAACCACTGCAGGCTCAGGCGCGGCTCGATCACGGCATCGGTGCGCTCGCTGGTGCCCACCTTGTTCACGATGTCCTCGGTCTTCACGAGGTGCCCCTTCTCCTCCAGTTCCTTCGCGATCTTCTTGCGCACTGCGAAGCGGTCCTCGCCCACGTAGAGCTGCGCGGCGGCACTGAGCGTGCCGTTGGGCTCCAGGATGTCGATGGTCTCGAGGTTGTGCTTCTTGCCCAGCTCGTGGTCGTTCACGTCATGCGCAGGCGTCACCTTCAAGGCCCCGGTGCCGAACTCGCGCTCCACGTACGCATCGAAGATCACGGGGATGCTGCGTTCGATCAGCGGCACGAGCACGCGCTTGCCCTTGAGGCGCGCATAGCGCTCGTCTTCGGGGTGCACGGCCACGGCCGTATCGCCGAGGATGGTCTCCGGGCGCGTGGTGGCGATGGTTACCCACTCGTCCGCGGTGCCTTCCACCTTGTAGCGGATGTGGTAGAGCTTGGAGTTGACCTCTTTGTAGATCACCTCCTCGTCGCTCACGGCCGTCAACGCCACCGGGTCCCAGTTCACCATCCGCAGGCCGCGGTACACGAGGCCCTTCCTGTGCAGGTCGATGAACACGTCGATCACCGCGTCGCTGAGGTCGGGCTCCATGGTGAAGCGCGTGCGGTCCCAGTCGCAGCTGGCGCCGAGCTTCTTCAACTGCTCCAGGATCACGCCGCCGTACTTCTCCTTCCACGCGAAGGCGTGCTCCAGGAAGGCCTCGCGGCCGATGGCGCTCTTCTTGATGCCCTGCTCGGCCAGCAACTTCACCACCTTCGCTTCGGTGGCGATGCTCGCATGATCGGTGCCCGGCACCCAGCAGGCGTTCTTGCCCTGCATGCGGGCGCGGCGCACCAGCACGTCCTGGATGGTGTTGTTGAGCATGTGCCCCATGTGCAGCACGCCGGTGACGTTGGGCGGCGGGATCACCACGGTGTAGGGCTCGCGGCCGTCGGGCACGCTGCGGAAGTAGCCCTTCTCCATCCAATGCTGGTACCACTTGCCTTCGGCCTGCTGCGGCTCGTATCGCTTGGGAATCTCCATCTGCTGAAAATGAGGCGCGAAAGTAGCCGCGCCGGCCCACCAGGCGCGGATGCGGCCTTCGGCGGGACGCGATACGGCCGCTGTTAATGTCCTGTTAAGGTCCCGGCGACGGTTCAACGCGGCATCACCTTTGGCGTACGCAATCCACGAAAACCAACCAATCGCATGAACAAGCTTCTCCTCTCCCTCGGTTTCGGCCTGGCCGTGCTCACGGCTGCCGCTCAGACCACCGCCAAGCCCGTGGGCGGCTCCGGCCCCATGATCAGCGTGGACAAGGAATCGCACGACTACGGCACCATCCCGCAGGGCGCCAACGGCACCTGCGAGTTCACGGTGACCAACACCGGCGATGCCCCCCTGATCATCACCCAGTGCCAGGGCAGCTGCGGCTGCACCGTGCCCAAGTGCGACACCACCCCCATCAAGCCCGGTGAGAAGAGCACCATCACGGTGAAGTACGACACCAACCGCGTGGGCCCCATCAACAAGAGCGTCACCATCACCAGCAACGCCACCAACGCCCCCAGCAAGATCGTCACGATCAAGGGCACCGTGGAGGCCGCTGCCTCCACCCCCACCTCGCCGGTGAAGGAGGCCAGCCCGATGGCCCCGGTGGAGAAGCACTAAGCACCCTGCCGCATCCATGAAGAAGCTCCTGCTCCCCTTCGTCCTGCTGCTCGCCACCGCCACGGCCCACGCCCAGGTGGAAGGCAAGCCCGTGGGCGGAACCGGCCCCATGATCAGCGTGGACAAGGACGTGCACGACTACGGCACCATCGCCCAGGGCGCCAACGGCGAATGCACCTTCACGGTGACCAACACCGGCGATGCGCCCCTGATCATCACCAACTGCAAGGGCAGCTGCGGCTGCACGGTGCCCAAGTGCGACACCGAGCCCATCAAGCCCGGCGGCAAGAGCGCCATCACCGTGCGCTACGACACCAAGCGCACCGGCCCCATCAACAAGAGCGTCACCATCACCAGCAACGCCACCAACGCACCGGACAAGGTGGTGCGCATCAAGGGCATGGTGGAGGGCTCCGCGGCCGCGCCCGCAACGAACTGACCGCTCCCCGGAGCGCACGCCGAAGGGCCCCTCCCGCCAGGAGGGGCCCTTCGCTTTGTCCGGCTATGCCGATCTTCGCGCCCCTCAACCGAACCCGCCATGCCCGCGATCTCCTCCAAAGGCCGGATGATGCCCCCCTCGCCCATCCGCAAGCTCGTGCCCTATGCCGAAGCGGCCAAGAAGCGCGGCACCACGGTGATCCACCTCAACATCGGGCAGCCCGACATCGCCACGCCCCAAGTGGCCCTCGACGCCATCCGCAGGCTCGACCGCACGGTGATCGAATACAGCCACAGCGCCGGCTACGAGAGCTACCGCAAGGGCCTGGCCGCCTACTACGCCGGGCACGGCATCGCCGTCACCCACGAGCAGATCATCGTCACCAACGGCGGCAGCGAGGCGCTGCTCTTCGCCATGATGGCCTGCTTCGAGCCCGGCGACGAGGTGATCATCCCCGAGCCCTACTACGCCAACTACAACAGCTTCGCCGTCAGCGCCGGCGTCACCGTGGTGCCCGTGCGCTGCACCATCGGCGACGGCTTCGCCCTGCCGCCCATCAGCGCCTTCGAGGCCCTGATCACCCCGCGCACCAAGGGCATCCTCATCTGCAACCCCGGCAACCCCACCGGCTACCTCTACAGCCGCGCCGAGCTGGAGACCCTCCGCGCCATCGTCCTCAAGCACGACCTCTTCCTCTTCGCCGACGAGGTCTACCGCGAATTCTGCTACGACGGCGCCACCCCCGTGAGCGCCCTGGCGCTGGAGGGGCTGGAGCAGCATGCCGTGCTGGTGGACAGCGTGAGCAAGCGCTACAGCATGTGCGGGGCACGCGTGGGCGCCTTCGTCACCCGCAACGCCGAACTGCTCGCCGCCGTGCTCAAGTTCGCCCAGGCCCGCCTCAGCCCGCCCACCTTCGGGCAGATCGCCAGCGAGGCCGCCCTGCGCACACCCCAGTCGTACTTCGATGACGTGAAGGCCGAGTACGTGCAGCGCCGCGACATCCTCGTCGACGGCCTCAACGCCATCCCCGGCGTCACCTGCCCCAAGCCCAAGGGCGCCTTCTACTGCGTGGCCGAACTGCCCATCGACGACAGCGACGCCTTCTGCCAGTGGCTCCTGGAGTCCTTCAGCCACGAAGGGCATACCGTGATGATGGCCCCCGCCACCGGCTTCTACGCCGACCCGGCCACCGGCCGCCGGCAGGTGCGCTTGGCTTACGTGCTGGAGCAGCCCCTGCTGCGGCGCGCCGTGGAATGCCTGCGCCGTGCCCTGGAGGTCTACCCCGGCCGCACCGCCCTTGCGCCGGCCGCCGCCGTCGCCGCCCGCTGAGCCCCTTCCGCTCATCCGCTGCGCCCGGCCGATTCATCGGCCTGTAACCCCCATTCGTCGGCGCCCGTTGAAGCGGGCCGGCTCGGACCACTCATCCGGGCCGTGAATACGACCGACATGCGCACGATCCATTGGATACTAAGCCTGCTGCTGGCCCTCGCCGCCCTCACCGGCCGCGCCCAGGAGGGACAGGAAGGCGAAGAGCACCGCTACCAGTTCCAGGTGAACGGGGAGCTGAGCGCTTTCACCGAGAAGCTCCTGCTCGAATCCATGTCCGGCTTCGATCCCGCCATGCGCGTGGACATCGACCGGCCCACCCGGGCGATGAAGGTGCTGGCCTACCGCCCCCTCGACCCCCAGGCCGTGGTGGACCTGGCCGCTCAGTTCGGCGTGGCCCTCGCGCCCCGCCGCCTCCATCCTGCGCCCCGCGTGGACAACCCCATCCAATAAGCACCATGGCACGCTCCTCCCGCACCCTGGCGCTCCGCTCGCTCCTGCTCCTCGGCCTGGCCGCCGCAACCCTTGCCGCCAGCGCGCAGACCGCCACCGACGCCTGCGGCTACAACGCCGGCAATGAGTACCCCGTGGGCACCTCCTGCGCCTACAACGACTTCGACAAGCCGGGCTCCTTCACCGCCACCTACACCGCCAGCGGCTGCACCGGCGGCAGCTACGACGACGCGTGGGGCTGGTTCACCGCCATCTACGGCACCACCAACATCACCTACGACCCCGACGACAACCACCGCGCCATCGTGCACGTGTACACCGGCACCTGCACCGCGGGGCTCACCCAGGTGGCCTGCCTCAACTCCGGCGGCGGCGGCAACAACGTCAACATCACCGGCCTCACCACCACCCCGGGCACCACCTACATGATCCGGGTGCAGCGCCACAACGACAACAGCGGCATGAACGGCCGCATCTGCATCTGGAGCCCCATCCCGCCGGCCAACGACGAGCCCTGCGGCGCCACGCCCCTCACCGTGGGCCAGACCTGCTCGCTCACCGCCACCACTACGCAGAACAGCACCGCCACCAGCGGCATCCCCGCGCCGGGCTGCGCCAACTTCACCGGCAACGACGTGTGGTACTCCTTCGTGGCGCCGGCCAACGGCATCGCCAACATCGAGACCACCGCCGGCTCGCTCACCGACTCGGGCATGGCCCTTTATAGCGCCAACGCCTGCAACGGCACCTTCACCCTCATCGAGTGCGACGCCAACGACGGCCCCGGCAGCATGAGCGAGATCTCCCGCACCGGGCTCACCCCCAACCAGACCTACTACGTGCGCATGTGGGGCGAGGGCAGCAACGAGGGCTCCTTCAACATCTGCATCTGGTCGCCGCCGGTGAACGATGACCCCTGCGGCGCCATCCCCCTCACCCTGGGCACCGCGTGCTCCTTCTCCACCTACGCCAACACCAACGCCGGCGCCACGGCGGGCATCCCAACGCCGAGCTGCGGCAACGGCACCTACAACGACGTGTGGTTCACCTTCACCGCGCCCGCCACCGGCCTGGTCACCCTGCGCACCGCCACCGGATCGCTCGGCAACCCGCAGTTCGCCGTGTACGCCGCCAGCAGCTGCAGCGGCCCCTTCACCCTGGTGAAGTGCGACAATGCCAGCGGCCCGGGCAACGCCCCCTTCATGACCCTCACGCCCCTTGAGCTCGTGGCCGGCCAGACCTACTACCTGCGCGTGTGGGGCAACTTCGGCACCCGCGGCACCTTCGACCTCTGCGCCCTCACCGCGCCCGCCGCCGGCGACTGCATCTACGTGCTGCGCATGTGGGACAGCCAGGGCGACGGATGGGGCAACAGCCGCGTGTCCGTGCAGGTGGGCGCCGCGCCCGCCGTGGATTACAGCATCGCCAACGGCGACGAGGACGTGGCCTACATCCCCGTGGGCACCGGCCAGACCGTTCAACTCTCCTACGCCACCGGCGGCTCCGGCAACCAGGGCGAGATCCGCTACGTGCTCCAGCTCATGTACGGCGCCGTGTACATGGACGGGCCCACCCCCGGCACCGGCCTGCGCTACGCCGGGGTGGCCGACTGCCAGTCCGCCGCGCCCTCCAACAGCGACTGCTACGGCCGCACCGCCATCTGCGGCGCCCAGCAGATCAGCGCCAACCCCAACAACACCGGCCTCACCGCCGACCTCAACCAGCACAGCCGCGGCTGCCTCGGCGCCAACGAGCGCCAGGGCTACTGGTACCAGTTCATCCCCTCCAACGGCGGCACCATCGGCTTCACCATCGCGCCCGATAACCCCGCCGACGACTACGACTTCGCCGTGTGGGGGCCATTCGGCTCGGCCAGCTGTCCGCCCACCACCGCGCCGGTGCGCTGCAACTACAGCGGCACCACCGGCAACACCGGCCTCTCCACCCTGGGCACCAATCCCAGCGAGGGCGGCAGCGGGAACAAATGGAGCACGCAGCTTTCCGTGAACACCGGCGAGACCTACTTCCTCTACATCAGCAACTACTCCCAGAGCGGCCTCGCATTCAACCTCTCCTGGCAGCTCACCAACGGCGCCAGCCTCGACTGCTTCCTGCTCCCCGTGGAGCTGCTCGGCCTCAACGGCTACCCCGTGCCCCAGGGCATCCGGCTGGAGTGGACCACCGCCACCGAGGCCAACAGCGCCTTCTTCGCCGTGGAGCGCATGGACGAGACCGGCGCCTTCCAGCAGATCGGCCAGGTGGCCGCCGCCGGATACAGCACCAGCGCCAACGACTACGCCTTCCTCGACCCCCTGCCGCTGCCCGGCTTCAACTACTACCGCCTGAAGATGGTGGACGCCGACGGCAGCGCCACCCACAGCGACGCGGTGGCCGTGGCCAACCGCTTCGGCTCGGTGGTGAGCGGCCTGCACCCCAACCCCGCCACCGACCAGGTGAGCGTGGTGATCGATGCGCAGGCCGACGGCGAGGCCCTCGTCTCCGTGCACGATGCCAGCGGCCGCCTCGCGCGCCAGCAGCGCATCGCCCTGGTGGAAGGCCAGCAGCGCGTGAGCGCATCGGTGCTCGGCCTCGAGCCCGGGCCCTACACGCTCTCCCTGCACCTGCCCGGCGGACAGGCCCTGCATGCCGGCCGCTTCCTGGTGGAGTAAGCAGCCCATGATCGCAAGTGCGCGCGGCCGGGCCCCTGCCCGGCCGCGCGCACTTGCGCCCCGGCACTTGCGCCGTCGGGACGAATCACTATTTTGGGCAGGCCAACGCTCTGTGGGACAACCTGTGCGGGTGATGAGCGTCTCTACTTCAAGCCACCTCGCATGCGCACGCCCTACCGTTCCTCCGCCCTGCGGCCGCTCCGTGCCGCATTCGCCATGGCCGCGCTCATCGCGCTCACCGGCAGCGCCGCCGCGCAGACCCCCGCCATCCACCACTTCCGGTGCGATGCCCCGCTCGACGGCCTCGCGCTGAAGACCGCGGCGGAGAACCTGCGCGCCCTCGACGACAAGGCCCTGCTCTCCAACGACCACGACCGGCTGAAGGTGCGCATCGACGCCGCAGTGCCGCACGAGCTGGTGCTGCGCGCCCTCAACGCCGGGCCCCGCCAGTTCCGCAGCGATGGCACCGCCGCCGTGGGCCAGGGCTTCCCCGTGCGCATCGACACCGGCGACCCCGCCGCCGACGACCAGCGCCACGCCGCCGCCAAGGCCGCCTGGATGCAGGCCCACCCCCAGGAGTACCAGCGCATGATCGATGCGCCCACCCCACCCCGCAACCCCTGAGCCCATGATCGGACGTTACGCCCGCCTTGCCCTCCTCGGCGCCGCGCTCACCGCCTCCGGCTCGGCCCGCAGCCAGTGCGCCAACGACAACACCTACTGGCAGACCACCACCCCGGCCTGCCCCGGCAGCACCGTGGCCAGCACCTGCCTCTTCGGCGGGGAGTACCAGCTCATCAACGTGGTGGCCGGCAACACCTACACCTTCAGCACCTGCGGCACCACCACCTGGGACACCCAGATCACCCTCTACAACAACGCCGGCGGCGGTTTCCTCGGCTACAACGATGACGCCTGCGGCGTGCAGAGCAGCGTCACCTGGACGGCCACCTTCACCGGCCAGCTCCGCGTGCTCATCGATGCCTACCCCTGCGCGAGCAACGCCTCCTGCGCCACCCTCACCGTGGGCTGCACCGCGCCGGTGACGCCCCCGCCCGGCGGCTGCGTGTACTACCTCAACCTCTTCGACAGCTTCGGCGACGGCTGGGGCAGCTCCTTCGTCAGCGTGAGCATCAACGGCGGGCCCGCCACCAACTACACCGTGGCCGGCAGCGCCAACTCCATCCCCATCCCCGTTTCGCCCGGCGCGGTGATCGTGCTCACCTACAACAACTCCGGCCCCTGGCAGGGCGAGAATTCCTACACCCTCACCCTGGGCGGAAACGCCGTGTTCAACTCCGGCACCCCGCCCGTGGCCGGCATGGCCTACGCCGGCACCCTCACCTGCGTACCGCCGCCCGCACCACCCGAGGACTGCGTGGGCTCCATCACCATCTGCAACGGGCAGAGCTTCAACAACACCACCACCAATACCGGCAACGTCGCCGACCTCACCCTCACCACCGCCGGCTGCCTCGGCGCGCTGGAGCGCCAGGGCACCTGGTACAACTTCACCCCCAGCAGCAGCGGCCAGATCGGCTTCACCATCAACCCCGCCGACCCGCTCGACGACTACGACTTCGCCATCTGGGGGCCCTTCCCCCCGGGCAGCACCCCCAGCGCTATCTGCCCGCCGCTCAGCGCACCCCTGCGCTGCTCCTTCGCCGCGCCCCCCGGCGCCACCGGCCTCAACTTCAGCGCCACCGACCTCTCCGAGACCCCCGCCGGCGACAAATGGGTGCGCTACCTCGACGTCACCGTGGGACAGGTGTACCTGCTCTACATCAGCAACTTCTCCCAGAGCGGGCTGGCCTTCAGCCTCGACTGGAACCTGCAGGGCGGCGCCTCGCTCGACTGCACCATCCTGGGCGCTGAGCTCATGGGGCCCCATGCCGCCGATCAGCCCGACCACGTGGAGGTGCAGTGGACCACCCTCAGCGAAGAAGGCACCGCCCGCTTCGTGGTGGAGCGCGCCGCCGCAGGCACCGCCTTCGCCCCCGTGGGCGAGCTGGCCGCCACCGGCGGCAGCCACGCCAGCGCCGAGTACCATTTCAAGGATGCCGCCCCGCTCACCGGCCTCAACCGCTACCGCCTGCGCCTGATCAAGGCCGACGGCTCGTTCGCCTACAGCGGCGAGGCCGCCGTGGTGCACGGCCGGCTCGTGGCCGAGGCCGTTGTGCGCCCCAACCCCGCCCAGGGGCAGGCCGTGGTAGCCTTCCAATCGGCCGCCGAGGCCGAGGGCACCGTGGAGCTCTTCGACCCCGCCGGCCGGCTGCGCCACAGCCAGCGCCTGCACGCCCAGCCAGGCTACAACGAGGCCGCCTTGCCCCTCGCGGGATTGGCCGAGGGCGCCTACACCGTGCGCATCACCGTGGGCGGCACCCCGGTGCACCTGCGCCTGGCCGTGGTGCGCTGATCCGAAGGCAACGAAAAGGACGATCCTCCGTCTAAATGGGAGCCCACGGATGGCGCCCCTTTGATAGCCTGCCGTTGACAACCTGTTCACGGACGCTATTCCTTGGGGTTCAGAAACATCTAAATTGGGCGCCGACTTCCCAACCTGTTCATCCATGATGCTACGCACCACGGCCCTGATGCTCGTGCTCGGCGCAGGGCTGATTGCCCGCGCCCAGGCGCCCGGATTCCACTACTTCCAGGCCGCGCAGCCCCTCACCACCGCACAGCTGAAGCTGGCCACCGAAGCGGTGATGAACGCCGACCCCTATGCGGAGCTCTTCCATTCCGACGACCGCACCATCGTGCAGGTGAAGTCGCCGCAGCTGCAGCCCGAGGCGCTCTACCGCGCCGCCATCGCCGCGCAGGCGGTGACGCTGCTGCCCGGCACCCGCACGCCCGATGAACTGGGCGTGAACACCGCGCCCGCCGTGCCCGTTTATGTTCCCACCGGCCATGAGGCCGCCGACCTGGCCCGCTACCGCGCTGCGGTGGAGGCCTGGAACGCCGCCCACCCCGACCAGCCGCTGAGCCCCACCCCCGTCCACGCCCGCTAACCGCCGGATGCCCATGAAGCAGCTCTACGCGCTCCCGCTCCTCGCCCTTGCCCTGCTGGCGGCTACGGCCCAGGCCCAGGCGCCGCCCTGCCTGACGAATACCACCACACCTGCCGGCCAATCCGCTGTAGCCGCTGCCTCCTGGGGCGGCGCCACGCTGCCCACCAGCACCTCGGTGGTCATGAACTTGACCACCACGGCAGGCTCCAACCTGGCCACCATCACCAGCTGCAACGCCACGCTCATCACCAACCTGGCGGGCATCAGCGGCCCCAACGTGCCGGCGGGCACCAGTATCAGCGGCGGGGCCTGCGGCACCAACACGGTGCAATTGAGCCAGAATGCCACGGTCACCGGCGCGGCCCCGCACACCTTCACCCTGCCGGCCTACACCTCGAATTTCCCGCCCACCAACCAAGGGGTCCCCACCGGCCTCAACTGCTCGGTGTGCCCGGCCCTCTTCACGGTGCCCATGTGCGCAGGCCAGCGCTTCAACTACTACATGTGCGTGGGCAACATCTACACCTTCAGCATGTGCAGCTCGGCTGCCAACTGGGATTCGTACATCTCGATCACCAACACCGCCGGCACCGCGCTGGCCACGGGATCGCCCACCTCCGATGATGATGGCTGCGGCACCGCGAACGGCCACGCCACCCTCTCCTTCGTGCCCACCGCGACCGGCACCTACATGGTGCGGGTGTGGAACGGCAACTGCCTCACCACGCCGGCGGGCACCTGCGGCACCATGCAGGTGGCCTGCAACCCCGTGCCGCCGCCCCCCTCCAACGACGAGCCGCAGAACGCCATCAGCCTGGGCGCGACGGCCAGCACCGTGTGCACCTTCGTCAACGGCACCACCACCTGGGCCACGCAGAGCGCCACTACGCCGACTGGATGTCTCACTGGCGGATGTGGTTCGGCTACGGGCGCCTACGCAGGCGCCGATGTGTGGTACAGCGTAGGGATTCCGGCCTCCGGCAACCTGAGCGTGATCATGCAGGAGAACAGCATCACCAACGGCTCCTTCGCGGTGTACACCGGGGTGCCCGGCACGCTCACCCAGGTGGCGGGCAGTTGCCGCTGCGACGGCTTCGTCTCGCTCAGCGGCCTGCCGGCCGGGACAGCCTACATCCGGGTGTGGCCGGAACAGGGCCAGGTGAACTCGGGCACCTTCCAGATCTGCGCCTACGAGCCCATTCCGCCGCCCAATGACAACCCCTGCGGCGCCAGCAGCGGCACCTATGCACTGACGGTGAACGCCACGTGCAGCAACACCACCTTCAGCACGGAGAGCGCCACGGACATCGCGGCCCTCTACACCGTGCCCGCCCCCGGCTGCGCTACCGTGAACAACAACGATGTGTGGTTCAGCGCCGTGATGCCCGGCACCGGCTCCATGACCATCAACACCCAGGCGGGCACGCTCACGGACATGGCCATGGCGGTGTACACCGTTTCGGCCGGCACCGTCACGGACTGCGCCTCGCAGGGCCCGGCCAGCCTGCAACTGGTGCAGTGCAACGCCGTGAACAACGGCGACCCCATGCCGAGCCTCACCATCTCGGGCACGTCGGGCGTGCGCTACTACATCCGCATGTGGAACCAGGGCACGGGCTTCGGCACGGCCAACATCTGCGCCGTCGTGAACACCCCGCCGGCGAACGACAACCCCTGCGGCGCCATACCCCTCACGGTGACCAACGGCTGCGTCTTCCCCGCGCCCTTCTCCACGCAGTTCGCCACCCTCGGGCCCACCATCCCACCATGGCCCGCCGGCGTCTCGGGCATCACCAACATCGGCGGCTGCACGGGCCCCTTCAACAGCGACGTGTGGTTCACCGCGGTGGTGCCGGCCAGCGGCCAGCTGCAGCTGAACACCGACGACCTGGGCATGACCTCGGCCGGCATGGCGGTGTATACCGCGGGCGGCACCAGCTGCCCCAACCTGACGCTGAACCAGGTGGCCAGCACCTGCTACATCAACGGCAGCACCTACTCGTCGCAGATGCCCGGCGGCACCATCTCGCTGCCGGCCGGCACCGTGGTGTACATCCGCGTGTGGCGCCGCAACAACAACGACGGCACCTTCCTGCTCTGTGCGCGCAACCCGGTGAACCCGCCGGGCTGCTACTACACGCTGAACCTGGCCGATGCGGCCGGTGACGGCTGGAACGGCGGCTACGTGCGCCTCTGCGTGGGCGGCAGCTGCACCAACTACACCGTGTACGGCAACGGCGGCAACCTGGTCTTCCCGGCCAGCCTGGGCCAGACGATTACGTTGGAGTACTTCCCGGTGGGCGGCTTCCAGAACCAGGTCTCCTTCGGCATCCAGGCCAACAACGGCTTCAACATCTTCAACAGCGCCAACCCGCCGGTCGCCGGCTTCAACACGGCCTTCATCGTCAACGCCGACTGCAACGTGCCGCCGGCGCCCATCAGCGACTGCATCGGCTCGCAGCAGGTGTGCAACACGCAGTCCTTCTCCTACGCGCCGGGCAACTTCGGCAACAGCCAGGACCTGGGCCCCACCAACCGCGGCTGCCTCAGCAGCAACGAGCGGCAGGGCGCGTGGTACCGCTTCACCACCAACGCGGCGGGCACCATCGCCTTCACCATCGGCATCGGCATGGGCACTGACTACGACTTCGCCGTGTGGGGCCCCTTCAGCGGCGCGCCCACCTGCCCGCCCCCGGGGC
>ERZ761607.4069-NODE-4069-length-13343-cov-3.778070_pt1 | contig 13343 bp, 10 predicted proteins | sample MGYA00511164_ERZ761607 | MGnify/ENA primary metagenome ERZ761607 (study PRJEB28899, sample SAMN02445080) | bioreactor sludge metagenome | biome: EBPR sludge | place: Australia: Brisbane, Thorneside Wastewater Treatment Plant | collected 2011-06-22 ...
GGCTTGGGCGCCGGCTTGGGAGCGGCGTCCTTGGCGTGCGCGTCGAAGTCGGCGCGGAAGGCCTTCAGGCTGGAGAGCACCGGCGTCACCGAGAACTCGCCCAGCGGGCACAGGCACTTGTTCTGGATCTGGGAGGCCACGTTGTGCAGCAGGTCCACGTCGGCCTTGACGGCCTCGCCGCGGTTCACGCGCTCCAGGATGTTGAGCATCCAGTAGGTGCCCTCGCGGCAGGGCGTGCACTTGCCGCACGACTCGTGCTTGAAGAAGCGCGTGGTCTTGAGCGCCACCCAGGCCAGGTCCACGCTCTCGTCCAGCACGATCACGGACGCCGAGCCGAGCATGGCGCCCTTGGCGGCCACCGCCTCGTAATCCAAGGCCGTGTCCAGGATGTCGTCGGTGACGGCCAGGACGCTGGACGAGGCGCCGGCCAGCATGACGGCCTTCACCTTCTTGTCGCCGGGCACGCCGCCGCCGTGGGTGTAGATCAGCTCGCGCAGGGTCACGCCCAGCGGCAGCTCGTAATTGCCGGGCCGGTTGACGTTCCCGGACAGGGAGAAGACCTTGCGGCCCGGGCTCTTCTCGGTGCCGAACTGCTTGTAGGCGGCGGCGCCGTGCTGCAGGATGTAGGGCACGTTGGTGAGCGTTTCCGTGTTGTTGACCACCGTCGGCTTGCCGTACAGGCCCTTGTCGGCCGGGAACGGCGGCTTGAGACGCGGCTGGCCAAGCTTGCCCTCGATCGATTCCAGCAGCGCGCTCTCCTCGCCGCAGATGTAAGCGCCGGCGCCCAGGTGGTTGTGGAACTCCACCGAGTAGGCGCTGCCGAAGACGTTCGGGCCGATGAACCCGCGCGCGCGGGCTGCGGCCAGGCACTCGTCCAGCCAGGCGGCCGCATCCCAGTATTCGCCGCGGATGTAGTTGTAGACCGTGTTGGCCTCGGCCGCGTAGGCGCAGATCAGCGCGCCCTCGATGAACTGGAAGGGGTTGCGCTCGATGATCTCGCGGTCTTTGAACGTCCCCGGCTCGGACTCGTCGGTGTTGACCACGACGTAGCGCGGGTAGACGCCCTTGGTCAGGAAGCTCCACTTCAGGCCGGTCGGGAAGCCGGCGCCGCCGCGGCCGCGCAGGCCGGACGCCTTGACCTCGTCGATGACCTGCGCCGGCGTCAGGGTGGTGACGGCCTTGCGGAAGGCCTCGAAGCCGCCGTGCCGCAGATAGACGTCGAGCTGGTGGATGTCGGGGATGTCGCGGTGCCGGAGCAGAATGTGGTCCATACCTGGTTAGCCGTCAGCAAGTGATGATCAGGGCCGGGCGTTGGTCAGCGGCGGCTGAGCCTCACTGGGCTTTGAGGCGGTTGAGGCTTTCCAGCGCCTGCTCCACCGTCAGCGGCTGATCCGGCGCCGGGCTCTCGTGAAAGTGGATACCCGTCTCATCCTGGATCTGAAAAACCGGGGCCTTGTCGCAGGCGCCCACGCACATGACGTGTTCGACCGTGAACTCGCCGTCGGCCGTGGTCTCGTCCCAGCCCACGCCGAGCTTCTGGCACAACTCCTGGCCGAAGCGCTCGGCACCGCGCAGCGCACAGGGCAGATCGGTGCAGATCTGCACGCGGCGCCGGCCGGCCGGATGGTCATGGTAGAGCGAGTAGAAGCCCACCACCCCGGCCACCTGGGTCGGCTCCAGGCCGCACAGCGCGCCCACCTCGGCCAGGACGGGCGGGGTCACCTGCCCATATTCCCGCTGCGCCAGGTGCAGCAGCGGCATCACGGCCGAGCGTTTCCACTCGGGCGGATAGCGGCTCAGGATCTTCTGGATCTCGTCGGCGTACTTCTCAGCCAGCACTTAGGGCCTCCGTCCAGCGGGCGTCAGCGGTCGATGTCGCCCAGCACGATGTCGATGCTGCCGATCACGGCGATCACGTCGGCGATGTAGTGGTCCTTCACCATGAGCGGCGTGGCCTGCAGGTTGATGAAGGACGGCTTGCGCACATGCGCGCGATGCGGCTTGGTCCCGCCGTTGCCCACCAGGTAGAAACCCAGCTCGCCGCGCGGCGACTCGGTCGGCACGTAGACCTCGCCCTTGGGCGCCGCGAAGCCCTCCGTCCACAGCTTGAAGTGGTGGATCAGGGCCTCCATGCTGGTGCCCAGCTCGGAGCGCGGCGGCGGCGCCACCTTGCGGTCGGCCGTCAGCACCGGCCCCGGGCCGATCTTCTTGAGCTTGGCCAGCGCCTGGTGCAGGATGCGCAGCGACTGGTAGAACTCCTGCATGCGCACCCAGTAGCGGTCGTAGACGTCACCGTTCTCACCCAGCGGCACGTCGAACTCGTAGTCCTCGTAGCCGCTGTAGGGCAGCGCTTTGCGGATGTCCCAGTTGACGCCGGAGCCGCGCAGCGAGCCGCCGGTCAGCCCCCAGGCCACGGCCGTCTCGCCGTCGATGACGCCGACGCCCTTGGTGCGGTCCAGCCAGATCGGGTTGTTCTTGAGCAGGGCCTCGTAATCGGCCAGGCGCGGCGGCAGATACTCCAGGAAGGCGCGCACGGCGTCCTCGAAGCCGGGGGTCACGTCGCGCCACAGGCCGCCCGGCCGGATAAACGACGTCATCATGCGCTGGCCGGCGATGCTCTCGAAGATGTTGAGAATGTACTCGCGCTCGCGCACGCAGTAGAACAGCATCGACTGGGCGGCGATGTCGTTGGCGTGCGTGCCCAGCCAGACCAGGTGCGAGGCCAGGCGCTGCAGCTCGGCCAGGATCACGCGCAGCACCTGGGCGCGCTCGGGCACCTCCACCCCCATCAGGCGCTCCACCGCCAGGCAGTAGGCCAGGTTGTTGCCCAGGTTGTTGAGGTAGTCCAGGCGGTCGGTCATCACCAAGGCCTTGGTGAAGGTCTTGGCCTCCATGTTCTTTTCGATGCCGGTATGCAGAAAACCGATATCGGGCACGGCGTTGACGATGATCTCGCCGTCCAGTTCCACCAGCAGGCGCAGCACGCCGTGGGTGCTGGGGTGCTGCGGGCCCATGTTGAGCACCATCGTCTCGCCCGTCAACGCGCGCGGCGAGAAGAGGTGTTTCAGTTCGTCGAGGGTGGCCTCAAACAGGGGGTCTTGGCTCATGCCGGTCTCCGGCCGCGTCCAGCCGCGGCGTTATTCCTGCGCGTAAGGTTTCTTCCGGTCGATCTCGTCGAAGTTGAACGTGAACTGGACTTCTTCGTAGCCGAGCGGGTAGTCTTTGCGCAGCGGGTGGCCCTGCCAGTCGGCGGGCATCAGGATGCGGCGCAGGTCCGGATGACCCGTGATCTGCAGCCCGAACATGTCGAACAGCTCGCGCTCCTGCCAGTTGGCGCCCGGGTACACGCCGGTGACGCTGGCCAGCCGCGGGTCGTCGCCGGGGACCGGGCACTTGACGCGCAGGCAGATCGGGCCGGTCAGGTTGCGCAGGTGGTAGGCGACCTTGAAGCGCGGTTCCTCGGGCCAGTCGTCATAGGCGCTCAGGTCGGCCAGGAAGTTGAAGCCGTGCCGGGTCTTGAGAAAGTCCAGGACGGCGACGTTGGCGTCCGCGCGGACGACGACCGTGGTCTCGCCGCGGAACTCCACGACCTGCTCGATGGCCGCGCCGAAGTTGTCTTGAAGAGCCGCCAGGGTAAGTTCAAGGGTTGTCATGCTGATGCCTGCGGGCAACGGGCGCTCAGGCCCACTTGACGAGCTTTTCCTGCTTCACTTTGGCGTGCAGGGTCAGGATGCCGTGGATCAGGGCCTCCGGGCGCGGCGGGCAGCCGGCCACGTACACGTCCACCGGCACCACCTCGTCCACGCCCTGGACGACCGCGTAGTTGTTGAAAATGCCGCCGCACGAGGCGCAGTCGCCCATGGCGACCACCCACTTCGGGTCCGGCATCTGATCGTACAGCCGGCGCAGCACCGGCGCCATCTTGCGCGTCACGCGGCCGGCCACGATCATCAGGTCGCTCTGGCGCGGCGAGGCGCGCATCAGCTCCATGCCGAAGCGCGACAGGTCGTTCTGCGGCGCGCCGATGGCGCTGATCATCTCGATCGCGCAGCAGGCCAGCCCGAACAGCATCGGCCACATCGAGCCGGTGCGGCCCCAGTTCACGGCCTGCTCGAGGCTGGTCGTCACCACCCCCAGGTTGCCGAGTTTTTGCTCAAGACCCATCGTTCCGCCTCCTGTCTCGCGCGCGGGCTACTCCCACTCCAGCGCGCCCTTCTTCCACACCCACACGTAGCCTACCAGCAGGATCCCCACAAACACCAGCATTTGCCCGAACGCATAGACGCCCAACTGCCGGAAGGTCACGGCCCACGGCAGGAAGAACACGACTTCGATATCAAACAGGATAAACAGGACCGCTATCAGATAGAAGCGCACCGGCATCCGGCGCACGGCCGGCCCGATGGCGCGCATGCCGGACTCATAAGCTTCCAGCTTGCGGGGAGTGGGCCGGCGCGGCCCAAAAGCATGGCCGATGAGGATGACCAGGACCGCCAGGATGACGGCGACGGCCAGGAGGACTCCAATTGGGAGATATTCGACGAGCATCCAGCACTCCTGCTTCTATTTACTTAATAGATTGTCCTGAATATGCGAATTTTATCACAATCAAACGCGTCAAGGCAACCGGTGGAACCGTCAGACTTCAGTAGCTTAATCTTGGAAGACCAGAGGCGGTTACCGTAAACGCAACCGGTCGAGCGCCCTACCCGGCCCGCAAGCCGTCCAGCAGGTCCGTTTCTTTCACGCCGTTGCCCGGCCGTCCGCCGTGCGCCAGGATGAAGCGCTCATGGCCAAACAACTGGAGGCGCTCGGCCTCCGGCAAGGAGGCGGCAAACGTCTTGGGCTCGCCAGTCTGGGGGTCCAGCTCAAACTGGCTGCGATGACACTTGAGTGCGGCCTGTTTGCGGCGCAGCCACGCCGCGATGTCCACTTCGGTCGTGATCGCATCGTCGGGGACGCCCACAAACCCCAGCACCTGGCCGCCGATATCGGCGCGCCGATCCCGCAGCGCCGGGACGCGCTCCTTGAAGCTGCGCGGGATGGCGAAATAGTACAGTTTGGCCGGCGCAAAGGGCGGCGGATCGCCGGGCGTCTCGACCGCCGCGGCCGGGTCACCGGCCAGGCCAAACGCCCGGGTCACGAAGGCATTGACGGCGATATGGTCCGGATGGCCATACCCGCCGCCGGGATCGTGCGTGATGACCACGTGCGGGCGCAGCGCGCGGATCAGCCCGGCCACCTGGCGGGCCGCGGCTTCCACTGGCACTTGAGCCACCGCACCGTCTTGATAATCCAAAAAGAGCGGCGGCTGGGCGCCGAGCGTCTGGCAGGCGCAGGCCAGCTCCTGCGAGCGGACCTGGGCCAGCGTGGCGCGCGTGGCGGCCTCGTTCTTGATCTGCGCGTCCGGCCCGTCGCCGCGCGTGGCACAAGCCACGTAGACGCGCGCCCCCTCGGCCGCGTAACGGGCCAGCGTGCCGCCGCACGAGCCTTCATCGTCTGGGTGAGCCACAACAGCCAGGAGGGTGAAATCGGTCATGGCGCTAACACGTAATCAGCCACCAGCGGCCTGCTGATGGCTGATCGAAGCTCGCCGTCAACCAGCCGCCGGCGGACCGTCAGCCGAGGTAATCGCGCAGCGCGCGGCTGCGGGTGGGGTGGCGCAGCTTGCGCAGCGCCTTGGCCTCAATCTGGCGGATGCGCTCGCGCGTGACGCGGAAATACTGCCCGACCTCTTCCAGGGTGTGATCCTGGCCGTCTTTCAGCCCGAAGCGCATCTCCAGCACCTCGCGTTCGCGCTCGGTGAGGACGGCGAGGGCGTTGCGCACCTGCTCCTTGAGCAATTGCTGCGAGGCGGCCTCGGCCGGGGCCGGCACAGTCTCGTCTTCGATGAAGTCGCCGAGCAGGCTGGACTCCTCGGCGCCCACCGGCGTCTCCAGACTCATCGGCTCCTGGGCCACGCGCAGGATGCGGCGCACCTTGACGGCGGCGCGGCGCCACTGGCGGTCCAGCATCGGGTCCAGGCGGTCACCGCGGGCCAGCGTCTCGCGGATGGTCTGGACCTCCTGGGGCGTCAGCAGGTCTAGTTCCAGGGCCACCTGTTCAGAGGTGGGCTCCTGGCCCAGCTCCTGCTGGAGCTGGCGCTGGACGCGCATCAGCCGGTTGATGGTCTCGACCATGTGGACCGGGATGCGGATGGTGCGGGCCTGGTCGGCGATGGCGCGCGTAATGGCTTGGCGGATCCACCAGGTGGCATAGGTGCTGAACTTGAAGCCCTTGGTGGGGTCGAACTTCTCCACGGCGCGCAGCAGGCCGATGTTGCCCTCCTGGATCAGGTCCAGGAACGAGATGCCGCGCCCGATATAGCGCTTGGCCACGCTGACCACCAGCCGCAGGTTGGCGCGGATAAGGGCTTTGTTGGCCTCGTCGCTGCGCTGCGACACCTGGGCGAAGTCGGCGCGCATCACCTGCTCCTCCGGCAGCCAGGCCCGGAAGGTGCGCTTCTGCGGCAGCTCCACCTTTTTGGCGCGCTTGTCATGCTTGCGGTGCCAGTGCTCCAGCAGACGGGCCTGCGCGGCCAGCGGCAGCAGATAGACGACGACGAACAACTGGAAGGCCTCGCGCGCGATCTTGTCCCAGCTGCCGTCGCGGCCCCAATGGCCGCTGGTCGTCAGCCAGTGGCGCAGGGTGGACGGCCGGGCCGAGTTCCAATCGGCGCGCAGACCTTGCGCCTCTTCCACCAGCGCCGGCAGGTCCAGCGCCACCACCTTGCGCTTGTGGGTCTCGCTGTAGAGGTGCTCCCAGGTCTCGATCAGTTCGTCGAACAGATCCAGGCTGAGGGCCTCATCGGTCGGCAGATGTTTGGCCTTGGGGTTCGGCTCGCGGTTGATCAGCAGGTGCAGATGGCGCTCGGCCATCATCTGTGTGGCCAGCCAGATCTCCTGATCCGGCCCCAGCAGCGGCACTTGGCCGATCTCCTTGAGGTACATGCGGACGGGGTCATCGGCCAGCTCCGCCAGCGAGATGTTGGCGCTGTCCAGGCCCTCTTCCTCGATCTCCTCGAGCTCCTCCTCGCCGGGCTCGCCCTCGTCGCCGTCGAAGCTGGTCTCGTCTAGATCCAGGTCGTCCAACTCGGCCGGGCTGGCGCTGGCTTCGTCGTCGGCCTCGATCTCGTCGCTGGCCTCACGGCCAGGACGCGGCTCGTCGACCTCGGCGTCGTCAAACGCGCCGGTCTCCTCGGCCTCGGAGAAGAGCTCGTCGCCGCCCGCGTCGTCAGGATGGGAGGATTTGCGCTTGGGCATCTTGTATCTTTAGCACCACCGAGAGAAAGCCGTCCCGAATCTTACCACTCCGGCCGGATCATCACGGCACCCGCGGCGCGGCCGGGCTGCGCTGGGCCCGCGGCGACAGGGCCCAATCCACGCGGGCGCGCGCCGTCGACAGGCGCACAATTTCCGGCTGATAGGTCTCGGCCAGCGCATCCCCGCTCTCGCGGGCGGCCTCGACCAGGAAACGCATCTGGCCGAGCTGCTGGGTTAGGGCGCGCAAGCGCAAGCGCAACACCACTGTCAGGAGATCGTCGCTGGCTCGCGGGAAGGCGGCGCGGACGTCCTCGCGCTGCAAAGTCTCCAGCCGAGTCTGGAGCATTGGGTCAAGATTATGCCGCAAATAGTCAGAAGCCTCAATATCCACCTGCTCCAGCGCCGCGCTCAGCGCCCGGAACAGCACCTGGTGCTCGGTATCCAGAAAATCGTCGGCCGTGAGCTTCTCCAAGCCGAAGGCCTGCAGATCCCGGTCGAGGCTGTAGAGCCGGTCCGGTTCGCGCAGCAGCCCGGCCAGGCAATGGTCGTCCAGCGCGCCGGCGTTCTCGGCCTCCGGCCGGCGGGCGGCGCCGCGGGCCGGGCCGGCCGCCGCGGGCGCCTCCGGCGCGGGCAGCGGGCGGCGGCTGGGCTTGGCCGGGCTGCGGCGGGCCGCCAGCACGTCCTGGCTCACCTTGAGCGTGCGCGCCAGCTTCTGCCGGTAGGCGTCGCGCTCGATGGCGTCGGCGACGTCCTCGACGAGCGGCAGGACGGCGTCGGCGACCTCGGCCTTGACCTTGGGGTCGTCCAGGTTGCGGCCGGCCGTGAGCGCGCGGATCACGTACTCCACCACCGGCTCGGCGGCCTCCACCAGGCGCCGCCATTCGGCCGGGTCGCGCCGGATGACGTCGTCCGGATCGAGCCCGGCCGGCAGCGTCATCACGCGGATATCGGCGCCCAGGCGTCCCTCGATCCGCACCAGGCCGCGCGGGTCAAAGGTCACTTCGCTCTCGCGGTCCAGCGCCTCGCGCGCCACCATCAGCCCGCGCAGCGTGGCCGCGTCGCCGGCCTCGTCGGCGTCCAGGGCCAGCAGGATGCGCTTGGCGTGCTTCTTCAGGACGCGCAGCTGGTGCTCGGTGAGGGCCGTACCCTGCGACGAGACGACATTGCTGAAGCCGGCCTGATGCGCGGCCACTACGTCCAGGTTGCCCTCCACCACGATGGCGGCGCCGGCCTCGCGGATGGGCTTGCGGGCCAGGTTGAGGCCGAAGAGCGTGCGGCCCTTGTCGAACAGCGCCGTCTGCGGGCTGTTCATGAATTTCGGGATGGCGTCCGGCTGGAGGGCGCGCGCCTGGAAGCCGGTCAGGCGGCCCTGCTCGTCGCGGACCGGGATCATCAGGCGGTCGCGAAAGCGGTCGAAATAGCGCACGGCCGGGCTGGGGTCGCCTTCGGCGACAGCGTCCTTGGCCACCACCAGGCCCGCGTCCAACAGATCCTGCCGCTGATAGCCCTTGCTGGTGAGGTACTTGAGGCCGGCGTCCCAGGCCTCCAGCGCGTAGCCGAGCTGGAACATCTCCACGGCCTTGTCCGTCAGGCCGCGGCCGGCCAGATGCGCGCGCGCGGCCTGGGCCTGGGGCGCGTTCTTGAGCAGGCGGTGATAGTAGTTGGCGGCCGTCTCCAGCAGCTGCCGCAGGTGGTTGAGGTTGTCGTCCTGCTCCACCTGCTCGGGCGTGCGCGGCTTGAGCTCCACGCCGGCGCGCTGGGCCAAGGCCTGCAGCGCGCCGGAGAAATCCAGGCCGTCACGCTTCATCACGAACTTGAAGACGTCGCCGCCCTCGTTGCACTGCCCGAAGCAGCGCCAGGTGCCGCTGTCTGGCCAGACGGCGAAGGACGGCGTGTTGTTCTTGTGGCCGTGGAACGGACACAAGCCCATATAGGCGCGGCCGGACTTGCGCAGTTTGACGGTCTGGGCGACCAGCTCGACCAGGTCGATGCGGGCCTTGACGTCGTCGATGACAGACATGACAGCAGCGTTGTGAGCGACGCAGCGGATAGGCCCGGGGCCCACAGGCCGCCGGGAAGCGGACTGTGATTATAGACGGCGGCCGGGCGGCTGGACAGGGCGGCGCCGTCTTTTTAAGCCGCGTGGGGGCTCAGGCGTCGGCGGCGATCTGCTGCTCGCACTCGGCCAGGACGGCGCGGGCCTTGGCCGCTTCCGGCGAGGGCAGCTTGGCGAAGATGTCCATGGCGCGGCGCGCGTAAGGCAGGCCCTCGGCCGGGCGCCCGCGCCGCAGCCTGGCCAGCGCCAGCCGCCAGCAGTTGTAGGCGATGAAGAGTTGATGACCGAGGGCCTCGGTCAGCTGCAGGGCGTCGCGCGCGTAGACCTCGGCCGCGGCCCAGTCCTGGCGCGCCAGCAGCAGGCCGGCCAGCGTGCCCTTGTTGGTGGCCACGCCCTCCTGGTAGCCGATGCGCTCGCCCAGGGCCAGGGCCTCGCGATAGTGGCGCTCGGCCGCCGCCAGGTCGCCGGATTCTTGCTCGGCCCAGCCCAGGTCGTTCAGGCCCATGGCCATGATCTCGTTCTCGGCGCCGGCGGCCGCGATCATGGCTTCGAAGGCGGCCAGCGCGGCCGGGTAGTCCTTGGCCAGCTGATGGCCTTTGCCGCGCAGGCGCAGGGCCAAGGCGCGCTCGGGCTCGTCGCCCTGGTCGGCCCAGTGGGTTTCGGCGCGGCGCGCGCAGGCCAGCACCGCCTCGGCCTGGCCGCGCAGCCGGTAGACCCAGCCGGCGTTGTAGGCGCGCCGCCCGGCGCTGCGCCCATCGCCCTCGGCCTCGGCGCGCTGCTCGGCCTGCAGGCTCAGCGCCAGCCACTCATCCCAATAGCCGGAGAAGTTCAGAAAGCGGTTGAGGGCATCACACACCAGCTGCAGGCGGGCGTTGCCGCCCTGCAGGAACAGCGGCAGCGCGGCGGCGATGCGCGGCCATTCCTCGGCCAGCAGCGGGACGCGCGGGAAGTTGCGGAAGTCGCGCAGGTCGCCCTCAATCGCCAGCTGAAAGACGCCGTCGGTCAGACGCTGCGCGGTGGCGGCGATGATGTCCGGCCGACGGCGGCGCAGGTGGGTCTTCACCAGCGGCGCCAGCACAAAAGTCTCGGCGGCCTCGTCGCTGTGCAGGAGCGCGCGTTCGAGCAGGTCTTCCAGGCAGGTGCCGGCGGCGGCCTCGGCCAGGCCGGCGGCCTCGGCCAGCCAGCGGACGCGGGCGGGGTGCGTGAAGTGCGAGAGCGCGGCCAGCACGGCCAGCTCGCTCTCGGAGAAGGCGTTGAACAGGTCGCCGAAGATGTGCTCGAGCGGATCGTTGCCGGGCGGCGCGGCCTCCAGGAAGCGCGCGGCCTCGGCGATCGACCGGCACTGGCTGCCGGGGCGGCCCAACTGCCCGCCCAGCCATTCGATCAGGAGCGGGTTGCCCTGGGTCAGCTCGTACAACTGCTGCCGCTCGTGGTCGTTGGCGCGCGCCAGCAGCTTGTTGCGCTCGGCCAGCCGCGCCATCAGCTTCTGCGCGTCCTCAAGCTTGAGCCGGTCCAGGCGGATGACGTCGGCGGTCACGTCCAGGCGCCGGCGGCTGGTGACGATGGCCTTGCACGAACGCGGCAGCCGGCGCAGGAACTGCAGCAGCCGTTCGCGCTCGTGGTCGTCGAAAGTCTCGACGTTGTCAAAGATCAGCAAGGCCTGGCGGCGCGCCAGCGCGCGGCGCACGGCGCTGGCGCGCTCGCCGGGGTCACCCTTGGCGATCTCGTCTTCGCCCAGCTCGCGGGCCAGTTCGGCCAGCAGGGCGTTGTAGTTGGTCAGCAGGAAATCTTCCAGCACCTGCTCGCCGCGCGGCGTCAGCTCGCGCACTTTGGCCGAGAGGAAGATCTTGAGCGGGTAGTGTTTTTCCGGGGCCTGGTGGCCGGCGCGGATGGCCAGCGCCGTCTTGCCGATGCCGCCCGCCCCGTCGATGAGCACGCCCCAGCCCACGGTCTCGGGGTCCAGGGCGTCGGCGATGCGGGCCAGCTCCTCCGCGCGGCCGAAGAAATAGGCCTGGTGCGGCAGCTCCGAGCGCGCCGGGGCGGCCGGCGCAGTGCCATAGTAGTTGGCCACGGACGTGAGCTTGTCGCGGCCGACGGCATCACCGCCGATGACGGCATCGCCGCCGCTCTCCAGGCCGAGGCCGGCCGGGGGCTTTTCGTCAGGCATGGGTGCTCCGCTTCCGGTGTCGCCCTGAGTATCAGCCCGCCGGCCGCTACGGGCAAGCCCGGCCCGGTTACGGCGCTGTTAGCGCGGCGCCGCGCCAGTAGCGTCGCGCACGCGGTACAGGAAGAAGGCCGGCTGGCCGCTGCGCTCGCGGAAGACCACGGTCTCGGCCTCGGCGACGACGTAACCCTGCTCGGCCGCAATCTGGCGGAAGGCGGCTTCGCGCGGGTAGACGGCGTAGGCCGCGTCGACGTTGAGGAACACGCAGCCGTCACAGAGCAGGGCCTGCACGCGCTCGCGGAAGCCCGCGTCCGGCTCGGCCGAGTACCCGAAGATCTCGGCCGGCTGCACGCGCCCTCCGGTGAGCACGTAGATGTTCTTCTCCAGGCCCCAGTCCAGGGCGGCCGGGGCGGCCACTCCATTCTGGTCGAGATAATCGGCCAGCGCATAAATGGCGTCGGAGAAGCGGCCCGGTCCGCCGGGGCGGGTCAGGTCGCCGTGGTAGTCCCAGGTGGTGCGCGCTTCGCCATAGGCCAGGGTGATCGCCAACACACCGGCCGCCAGGCGGCCGGCCCACGCCCAGGCCGCGGCGTCCGGGCGCAGCCGCCACAGCGCCACCACCGCCAGGGCGGCCAGCATCTGCGGGAACGGGAACAGGATGTACAGGTGGGTGGCCCAGATGCCGGAGACGGTGAAGGCGCCCAAGACGTTGACGACGAGCATGACCACCAGCACCGCCAGGCCGCGCCGACGCCGGGCCGGGGTCCATTCCCCGAACCCGTACAGCACCATCGCGGCCGCCGCCAGGTACAGGCTGAGCGCGCCGGAGTTGGCGTGCAGGCCGCCGTTGTACCAGAAGTAACTGCCGTCCAGGAAGACCCGGAACTGGCTGAGGCGCGCGCCCAGGTTGGCCAGGAAGTCCAGGTTGTTCACGCCATAGGAGGTCGGGCTGCTCCAGGCCGCCTGCAGCAAGGCCAGCGTCTCACCAGTCCGCGCGTTGTAATACACCAGCGGCGCCGCGCCCACGAGCACGCCCAGCGCGCCGGCGCCCCAGGCCTGCCAGGGCGCGCCGAAAATCTCGCCGCGCGCCCAGGCCGCGCGCGTGAACCAGCGCCGCTCCAGGTTCACGGTCAGGTGGAGAGCGGCCAGGGCCGCCCACCACCACACAAACAAGAGCTTGGCCCACACGCCCAGGCCGAGCAGCAGGCCAGCCGCGAACAGGAGCCAGAGCCGGCCGGGCTGCCGGCCGCCGCGCGCCCAGCGCCCGATCAGCACCAGGCTGCCCAGGCTGGCCACCGCCATCACATGCGTCACACTGATGCCCATCCGGCTCCAGAAGAGGAAGGACGGGCTGACGGCCAGCAGCAGACCGGTGACCACAGCTGTGGACGACCCGAACCAGCCGCGCGCCAGGCGGACGCCGAGTGCCAGGATGACGGCGCCCACGGCCACCTCAAACCAGCGGATACTGAACCAGCCGATGCCCAGGGCCGCGAACACGCCCGTCATCAGGTACGTGTTGACGGCGCCGACGTAGTCGATCACCATCAGCGGCAGGGTCCGGCCGAGGACGGTGACGCCGGGATCTTTCGGCATCAGCACCACCGGCTCGCCGCGCGCCAATTGCACGGCCTGCGGCAGGTCCAGGGCCTCGTCGTAGTACAGGCCGGGCAGAGCGAGCTGATAGAAAGCCAGCGCACTGTAGACCAGCAGGGCCAGCAGCGGCGCGGCGCGCAGCCAGAAGCGAGTCAGGGAGGAGGTAGGTTTCATCAGGGGTTACCTTCCGCCAGCCTCGGCGGGAGGTGTGAGTTTTCAACGGCGG
>ERZ761607.4076-NODE-4076-length-13314-cov-12.670639_pt1 | contig 13314 bp, 11 predicted proteins | sample MGYA00511164_ERZ761607 | MGnify/ENA primary metagenome ERZ761607 (study PRJEB28899, sample SAMN02445080) | bioreactor sludge metagenome | biome: EBPR sludge | place: Australia: Brisbane, Thorneside Wastewater Treatment Plant | collected 2011-06-22 ...
TGTCATTGTTTGGCGGCGGGATTCAACGAAAACCTCGCGTTATTCGAGGCGCCCAGTAGTGTTGCGCCGTCTGACAAGGCGACGCGGAGTTGTCCATGAAAGCCATTTTTTGCTGCCTTCACGCAGTCCCGCGCCTGTTGCAAGGATGCGAACACCCGAGGTGCGTGCTCCATGAGCATCAACCCAGCTCGTGTCAAACGCGTGCTTCTCGTGTTCCGAATAAAGAGCTGTGCTCCTAACTCCTCTTCGAGTTCTTTGATCGTGCGAGACAGTGGGGACTGCTCAATATGCAGTTTCGCAGCGGCGCGAGCGAAGTGAAGTTCCTCGGCGAGCGCCATAAAACAACGTAGATGTCGAATTTCCATGCGTCCCCTACTAATCGTCGATCTATTCAGTATTTAAAACTCGCTGCCATGCTGCGTTCTTCCAACTCAAGGACTCAGGGTGAAGATTGCAGATTCACATGCTCTGGCGAACCAGAAAGCGCTTTAGCGAGAACACCCCATTGCACGGCTGCGTCGGCGCGAGCACGGACCAGAGCCGCTCGCTGGGACAAGGTGCCACGCTCCGCTTCTGCAACAACGGTCGCATCCACCTGTCCCGCCTCAAAGAGGCGTCGACTGCGGTCAAGGAGTCGATCAGCGACGACAAGACCATCGACCTGATGCTGCAGAGAAGTCCGCTGGGTCTGCCAGCCCAGATAAGCGTTCTCCACATCCTGAAGCGCAAGCAAAACCGTGCGTTCCAGGTCAGCCTGTGCGCCGCGACTGCGTGCTGAGCCCTCGTCGATTCCCGCTTGTATTGCTCCACCGTCAAAGATCGGAAGCGTCACACCCAAGCCCAGAGAGAAAATGTTCCCTGCCACACGTGTTCCGTTGTTCTCGAAGCGTTGGCGCCCACCACTCAAATCGAGCACAAGTTTGGGGAACCGCTCGCCTTCTGCTGCGTTCCATCGCGCCGTCGCCGCTGCAAGACGCGCCTGCGCGGCTCTGACGTCGGGGCGCTGCTGCAGCAATTCGCCTGGCACGCTTCTGGGAGTCCAATCGGGCATGGTGAGAGAGGCAAGCGCAGGACCGCTGCCAAGCGCCCCCGGAATCCGGCCAACGAGCACATCCAAGGCATGCGTTGCTTCGCCGCGTACGCGTCGCAACTGCTCTTGCTCCACCCGGAGGGCGATGACCTCGGAACGCGTGCGTTCAATGTCAAAGCCCGTAGCTTGACCTGCCTTGAACTTCTGCTCTGTCAGACGCTCAAGGCGCTCGGCGACTTGAAGTCGCTCTTTTGCCAGATCTTCCAGCTCTGCCGCCTGCCGCTGCTGCAGTGCAGCGGACACTGTCTCAAAGGCGATCTGCCAACGTGTCGCGAACCAGTTCTGTTCGACAGCAACTGCGTCCATCCGTGCGCCATCAGCGGCATGCGAGAGGCGGCCCGCTAGATCAACTTCCCATGAAGCCGACAGCGGAAGCCTGGCATCGCTGCTGATGGTCGGTGCCAAAGAAAAGTCGCGCGCGCGCGTTGCTTGGGGCGTGAGCGCCAAGCTAGGGAACATTGAAGCGCGTGTACGTCGGGTGATCGCCACAGCTTCATCAATCCGCGCTCTTGCAATAGCGAGATCGGTGTTGTGCTCCAGCGCGTTGCGCACCAGCGCGTCAATCAGCGGATCACCGTACGCCGTCCACCACTCGGCCGGGAGTGCTTGTGCTGGCACCTGCTGCACAGCCAGACCCGCTTCGTTCATGAATTTGGCCGGAACCTCAACGCGTGATGTCTCCACCCTGTGAGGCGAGTGGCTGCACGCGGCGAGAAGCGTGATCGATAGGAATGCAACAGCAGTAAGGCCGCGGCGGGCGTAGGGATCGGACATGTTGAGCCACTAGGTTGTGAATTGAGGAGGCCGTCTTGACGGGCATAGTTCATGGCGTGTACTATACCGTCCAGACGGTTCAAAAATCAAGCATCTTTGGAGTTTCACCATGGCAACTCGTATGAAATCAAGCCCAGAGGAGTCGCATTCGGCGGACAACGGCGCTGAAGCCCCCTCCATCTCTAAGAAAGCGCAACAAACACGGGAGCGCATCCTTCAAGCTGCGCGTGACGTAGTCATGGAGGGAGGTGCCGGGCACCTAACGCTTGACGCGGTCGTTGCACGGGCAGGAATTTGCAAAGGTGCGTTCCTGTACCACTTCAAGACCAAGCGCGATCTGCTCCTCACGATGATTGATGACCAGGTCTCGGCGTTTGATGGCGGGCAGGAAGAGCGAGAGCTGCCATTCGTCGGCGATCCAGACCCTTGGCTATCCAGCCAGGTCTCGGCTATGCCTGACGGCGGGATGCAAAAGATGAGCGCTGCATTGCTGGCGGCCGTGGCTGAAGACCCCACGCTGCTTGAGCCTGTGCGCGGCTGGTACCGCAGGCAGTACGAGAACGCGAGCAAATCTCCACGCGGCACCGATATCGCCGGAATCGTTCTATTTGCCTTGGACGGAGTCTTCCTCGCCGAAATGATGGGTTTTCCGACGTTTGCTGCCGAAGACCTTTCTCGACTCATGCACACCCTCCAGGCGCTCGCCCGCGGCGAACTGGAACTCACCCCTATTGATAAACGCTGATGAAAGGCCTTCCCGTGTCTTGCACTCCCTTTAAATCCCAGTCCTGGCAAATGCAGAAAGTCGGCCTCGCGTTTGTTCTGCTCGCATCGCTTGCCGGCTGTGGTAGTCAGAAGGAGCCTGCTTCCGATCCACCGCGAGCGGTCAAGCTGCTCACGGTGGGGGATGTAGGTTCTGTGGCCAATCGCATTGAATTGAGTGGTCTAGCTCGCTCCAGTGAGCGGAGTACCTTGGGGTTCGAGACTGGCGGGCGTATCAGCAAGCTTCATGTGGACGTGGGAGATCGCTTCTCTCGCGGACAGCTTCTGGCTGAGTTGGATGTTCAGCCCGAGCAACTCCGCCTAGAACAGGCTCGGGCGACACTCGCTGCTGCGGAAGCCGCATTGGCAGACAGAATCGTGCAGACAACGCAGCAAAGGGGGCTGCTTGAGGGCAACGTAATCTCCCCGGCTGCATTCGAGAGTGTGAAAGCACAGTTGGTTGCAGCTGAAGGCCAGGTGCGCAATGCAAAGGCCGCATTCGGCCTTGCCGAGCGTGCGCGAAGGGGGGCCGCCATTCATGCGCCATTCGACGGCGTCGTCGCGGAGAAACTCGCTCTGCCGTTCACAGATATTGCAGCCGGAGCGCCGGTGCTTCAAGTGGATGGACTACGCAGCGGCGTAGAAGTCCTTGCGACTGCATCGACGACCCAGGCGGCAAATATCAAAATTGGGCAGGTCGCCGAACTGCGCCTGAGCGAGTCAGCAAGTCCCGTTCGTGCTTCGGTACAACGCATCGGCTTGCGTGCTGAAAATGGCTCACTTTTACCTGTCGTGCTCGTTCCTCAAGATGCTACTCTTGCGCGCAGTCTTCGACCCGGGTCTGCCGTTCAAGTATTGCTGAAGGCACCGGAAGCGAAGGATGCCTCACCAGATCGTCTGATGCTTCCCTATTCGGCACTGGTGCTCAGTGAGAAAGCAGGACAAGCCGCAGTGTTTGTATATGACGTGACCGGAAAGAAGGTGCACCGCCGGGAAGTGCAATTCCAGAGCGAGCCAGGCGGCGACAACGTTCGCGTTGTGGGCGGCCTGAAGCGCGGCGAGATGGTAGTCGCGGCTGGCGCGAGTTGGCTGACGAACGAGCAACAAGTCACCCCACTCAAGGCCACGACCCAATTGGCCGGACGCTGACCCGCTACAGGAAGACTTCGCTATGAAGATCACAGAAATGGCGCTGCGCGCCAGCAGACTCACCTACCTTGCCGCGGTCATCATTCTTGTTGCCGGCATTGCCACGTTTCTCAATTTCCCTTCGCAGGAAGAGCCATCGGTCACGATTCGAGATGCGGTTGTTGCCGTTCTGAACCCTGGCATGCCAGCCGAACGTGTTGAGCAGTTGATCGCGCGTCCGATCGAGGAGCGTTTGCGGGAGCTGGCCGAGGTCAAGCGTGTAACCACAACCGTTCGCGCGGGCGGGGCCGTCATACAGGTCACGATCTGGGAGCGGTACACCGACCTAGCCCCCATATGGCAGCGCGTTCGCGCGAAGGTTGCCGATGCTCAGCCTCTGCTTCCACAGGGTACGTTGGGGCCATTTGTCAACGACGACTTCGGCCGTGTTGCCGTGGCCTCCATTGCGGTGACCGCGCCGGGCTACTCCATGGGCGAAATGCGTGTGTCGTTGAAAGAGATGCGCGATCGCCTATACGCGCTTCCCGGCGTTGATCGCATCAGCTTCTACGGCTTGCAGGAAGAGCGCGTCTATCTCGAATTTGATCGACCAAAACTAGCCCAGCTTGGATTGACCCCACAAGGGGTGATCGATCAACTCGTTAAACAAAACGTCGTGCTTTCAGGCGGGCAAATCGCCATCGGTGGCATCAACGCTTCGCTGGCTGTTAGTGGAGAGGTTCGCGACGCCGCTTCGCTGCGCGCGTTGCCGATCATGATGGCGCAAGCTCAGGGTGCGCGCGGTGCTTCGCCTGCTCCTTCAATCTCACTGGGAGAGCTTGCGCGCGTGCAGGTACAACCTGCAGATCCTCCCGAGTCTGCTGCAGTCTATAAGGGCCAGCCTGCCGTAGTGATGGCAGTGTCCATGACCTCGGGCCAGAACGTGGAGCAATTCGGCGTAGCCCTCAAATCCCGTGTGGCCGAGCTTGAGAAACTTCTGCCCGCAGGTTTCGAGCTCTCCTATGTGACATTCCAGGCAGACGTCGTCAAACGTGAAATGGGCAAGATGAACCAGGTGATGATCGAAACGATTGTCATCGTGCTCGGCGTCGTCGTCCTTTTCCTGGGATGGCGCACAGGATTCATCGTCGGGATGATCGTGCCGCTTACCATTCTGGGGGCACTGATCGTGATGCGCGCGCTGAACATCGAGCTGCAAAGTGTTTCGATGGCAGCCATCATCATCGCTTTGGGGCTCTTGGTAGACAACGGCATCGTGATTGCCGAAGACATTGAACGGCGCTTGGCAGCCGGTGAAGACCGCAAACAGGCTTGTCTCGAAGCGGGTCGTACCCTCGCACTGCCGCTGCTGACGTCCTCATTGGTTATCGTCATCGCCTTCTCCCCGTTCTTCTTCGGCCAGAGTGCGACGAGTGAGTATCTGCGCTCTCTCGTCATTGTCCTCGCGCTCACGTTACTCGGATCTTGGCTGTTGTGTCTGACCGTCACTCCACTGCTGTGCTACCACTTCACCAAAGTGCATCATCAACCGGCGAATGACGCGCAAACCTACAACACACGCTTCTATCGCGGCTATCGCAAGTTGCTTGAGTGGGTGCTTGACCACAAGGCGATCTACGTTGGTGTGATGACGGGTGCATTGGCCGTAGCTCTGTACGGATTCACGACACTGCCATACGACTTCTTGCCGAAGTCCGACCGAGTTCAATTCCAAATACCGGTGCAGCTCGCCCCTGGAACGGATTCACGGCTCACTCTTGCCAAAGTGAAGGAAGTGAGCGGCTGGCTCGGTGATCAAGAAATCAACCCCGAAATCACGGATCACATTGGCTACGTCGCTGACGGTGGGCCGCGCTTCATCCTTGGGCTCAATCCCCCATTGCCAGCATCGAACATCGCGTACTTTGTCGTGACGGTCAAGGCAGGCACCAACATTGACGTCGTGATTGCCCGAACTCGGGCTTACTTCGCGCAGCATCATGGAGATGTACGCGCAGAGCCTCAGCGGTTCTCGCTAGGCACTACCGAAGCCGGCACAGCCGTCTACCGGGTCAGTGGGCCGGATCATGAGGTGCTGATGAATGCGGCGGCGAAAATTGAGTCCGCGCTACGGGAGCTGCCAGGTACGGCCAACATCAAGAACAACTGGGATACCCGTGTCGGCCGTCTCGATGTTCGGGTCGATCAAGATCGTGCGCGACGTGCTGGCGTCACCACCGACGACATAGCTGCCTGGCTTGGCACCCGCTACATCGGCCAGTCGATCTCTGTGATCCGAGATGGCGATACCAGCGTGCCAATCGTGATGCGCGGGACGTCCAATGATCGGCGCAGCACTGCGGACGTTGGTTCGACGACCATCTATCCAGCGTCGGGTGGCCAGCCGGTTTCCCTGGCGCAAGTGGCCGATGTCACGCTCGCTAGCGAGCCGTCTGTGATCCAGCGCCGCAATCTCATTCGTACAGTCACAGTTCAGGGGCAGAACACCGCATACACCGCGCAAGAGATCGTGGATCACCTCGCACCTCGGATCGCCGCAATTGAACTACCTGCAGGCTATGCCATAGAGCTTGGTGGAGAAATTGAGGAATCGGCTGAATCGAATGCATCGCTCACGCACTACATGCCGTTCGCTCTTCTGGCGATGTTGCTGCTATTCATCTGGCAGTTCAACTCCTTCCGCAAGCTGATCGTGATTCTCGCAACGATTCCCTTCACGTTGATTGGGGTCGTGATTGCACTGAAGGCAACAGGCACTCCTTTCAGCTTCATGGCGACATTCGGGGTGCTTGCGCTGTTCGGAATCATCGTCAACAACGCCGTTCTTCTGCTCGAACAAATTGAACACGGCCTCTCGGAAGGTCTCGCCCGACATGAAGCCCTGGTGGGAGCTGCGATGCAGCGGCTGCGTCCAATCGTGATGACCAAGGTGACCTGTATCGCGGGTCTCGTGCCCCTGATGTTGTTTGCGGGGCCGCTGTGGAAGGGCATGGCCATCGGCATGATCGGTGGTCTCGCACTTGGCACGCTCGTGACGCTTGGCCTGATTCCGTTGCTCTACGAGGTGCTGTTCGGAATGAAGTGGCCGGGCAGCAAACGGAGTCACGAGGCGGTACAACAACCAGTGCAACCGGTCTGATCCCTCAGCGTAACTGTCCACACGCTTCCCCCGATCTCTCTCGTGGCCGGAGAGATCGGGGAGACAGATTCTCGCCATCAGAGAGTTTAAGAAGAAATCAGAAGCAGAGCGAATTGACCGCCTACTGCCTATTCTTTGATGCTTTGATGCTTTGATAATCAATTTTCACTGAATAGATTTGGAGAAATATATGAACCCGTTGTCATGGAATCCATGGTTGGTTCTACTGATTGCCGGCCTGTTCGAAATCGGTTGGCCACTAGGCCTCAAGATGGGTGCGGCCAATGCAGCGATGCGCTACGTGGGGCCGGCGATTGCAGTTGCCTGTATGGCAGCCAGCGGCTTTTTCCTATGGTTATCTCTTAAACAGATCCCCATAGGAACAGCTTATGCGGTCTGGACCGGCATCGGTTCGCTGGGCGCGTTTTTCGTGGGCGTGTATGTGTTCGGCGATACCGCCTCCTTGATACGTTGGGTTGGAATTGCGCTGGTTGTTGCTGGCATCGTCTGTCTGAAAATGGGATAAATGAAAATATATATGAAACGCCCTATTTCATTAATCCATTTTGTGCTGCTGGCAGGCCTCACGGCAACCTTATCTGGCTGTGCTTCAAACGGAATGACTCGATCAGGGTTTCTTGGTGATTACGATGTATTGGGAAAAACGAAGTACGAAAATGTTCTGCTCTTCAAGGCGCCAGGCTTTGAACCCAGTCGTTACCGGGAAATATTAGTCGAGGATGCTCAGGTAGTGACGGCAACTGGACGCATAGGTGGGCTTGAAGCTGAGCAAGTGCGAGAGCTTCTCGATCACGTCAACAGTGAACTGCGACATCTCCAAACTAAGTCCGAAGCTCCCGCATCGTCAGGCCGCATACGTGTGCGTGTGGCAATTACGACCATTGAGACGCCCAATAGAGCAGTCAACACCCTAACGACGTTGCTTGTTGGACCAGTGACAACTGGGGGAGCTAGTTTGGAGTTTGAGGCAGTAGATGAACAAACAGATCGTCGGGTGGCTGCTGCTAGCTGCTTCGAGCACGGCAACGCTCTCGCGGATTTCAAAGGCTCCTACACACTGCTCGGGCATGCAAAGTCTGCAATCACCACCTGCCTTGAACGGATCAATAGCGCTTGGAGAAGTGCTGGCTCGTGAATAGCTGCTATTCCATAACTTCGCGCGGATCGCGAGGAGCCTCATCAAGGGGATTCGTAGGGTGCCGTTCTTGTAACGTCTGCAGCATTCTGGAGTGGCTCTGCTTCGTCGCAAAATTGCCGGCGTTTCTCGTTCTTGTCTATTCGAAACGCTGCGTGGTGCTGCTTGCAGAGGTAAAGCGCCTGGAGGTGTGTAAATTCACACGATGGAGTTTGGCCGGTGTGCTGGCAACGGTAGTTCTGACAGGGTGTTCCACTTACCGTCCTTGGATCAACCCGACACTTTCCGACGCCGCCTTAATGTCTCTCGCCGAGAACGACCAACGCATCAGGCCGTCGGAGGTCAACCAACCGGTGGTTGTAGCGGTGACACTGTCAGGCGGGGGCGCTCGGGCGGCGGCCTTCGGCCTGGGCGTGCTGCGCGAACTCAAGGCCACACGCTTCGCGCTAGAGGGCCAGGAGACCACTCTGTTGGATCAGGTGTTCCTGGTCAGCGGAGTGTCGGGGGGCAGCATCCTTGCCGCGCACTTCGCGGCCTTCGGCGATGCCACGCTGACTCGTTTCGAGCCGGATTTTCTGCTTGTGCCTTTTGAGGGGCGACTCATACGTGAAGCTCTGTGGCCTGAGCGTCTTTATAGACTAACTTCACCTTGGTTTGGGCGCAGCCAGATCCTGGCTCAACGCTTGGACGAACTTTTTGAAGGCCGCACCTTTGGTGACGTGCGCCGACGACCGGGCGCGCCCGAACTGATGATCACGGCAACCGACCTCACGACCGGTGCCCCTTTCGATTTCACCACCGAGCAATTCCGGCTAATCTGTTCCGACCTCGATGCAACGCCGCTGTCTTTCGCGGTGGCGGCCTCGTCGGCAGTACCGCTGGTGCTGTCGCCCGTAACGGTGCGAAACAACGCCAATACCTGTCCGCCGCCTCTCCGATCTTTGCCTGTCAGAGGGCAAAATTACAGATCACGCATCCTGCAAAGCGGCATAGACAGCTACCTCAATGCGCACGATCGGCCCTATATCCACCTCGTGGACGGTGGTGTCTCCGACAACCTCGGCGTACGTCTGATGCTAGACCGGCTAGTAGCTTCGGGCTCAATGAGCGCCAATTTCTCGGAGGTCAAGCCCGGAAGCTTGCGCCGACTCGTGTTGGTGACGGTGAACTCCGAACGAGGACTGAGCGAGAGAGTGGACAGTAGCGACCGAGTTCCCAGCACGACGCAAGTACTTGAGTCGCTGATCTTCGGTGCCGGCGCTCGCGAGACCCAGGTGACGCTGGCCATGCTTAACGACGACCTGCAACACTGGCGTTCCGAGATTGTCCGCACCCGTGGCCAAGCGGACAGCCCCTTTGCGGCCGACGCAGAAATCTACGTAGTAAGCGTAAGTCTGAACGACGTGCCGGACGACAAGATCCGGCATTCGCTGCTGCGCGTGCCCACAGCCTTCACGATCGAGGCTACGGATGTCTTGGACCTGCAAACTGCGGGAGGCGAAGCACTGAGGCAATCCAAGGAGTTTATGGCATTGATTGAATCTCTAAGAAGAATCACAGCAGCCAAGCAGACTGCGCCTGGTACTCAGCTTCCCTTGATATCTAACTGATACCGATACTGGGCTTTCGTCCAAGTTCCCAAGAGGCACTTCCGCCGATAACCTTTGCGGCAAGCTGTTGTCCCAGTCGCGGCTCAATTACCGGCCGCCACGGCACAAGGCTGAACCCCATGCCGTCATCGAGCATCGCGTAGCGCCCGCTGGCGAGCATAATGGAACGCCGGTAGATACCGGCTACGCGCTGCCCGTCGGCCACCGGGCGATGCTCTAGGCCGGTTTCCGCCGCAATGTCTTTCGCGGCCTGCACTAGTTCCCGATTGCGTAGCGTGCCCAGCAGGTTGCGCGCGAGGATGACGCGCTGCCCGCGGCGCTGTGCCAGCCCCTGTTCTTCGAGGAAATCGGCTCGCTGCTGTATGGCCTGCTTGGTATCACCGCCAAAGCCCAAGTTGCCCAGCCCACGGCCACCGCCGATCAGTTGCTGGTCAAGCCAAGTCGCGCCGATGACGCGGGCCTGCCGTTCAATAGGAAGGTGTGATTTCAGCTCTACGGCTACATCGCCCAGCCGTTGCGCGTCGTATTGGCGGCCACGCTCGGCCAGGTCGTCCGGTACCTTCCATAGCCCTTCGGCCACGCGCTCCACGATGCAAGCCCGGCGCAGGGCTTCCAGCCGCCGGACATGAGCGGCGACGACTTCCTGCGGGTCGCGTCCGGGCGTAGCCCGGCCCTGCTCGATTACCAGGTGATGATCGGTGCGGTACAGGCCATCGCTCGCCAGCGAGGCGATGTTCTTGTCGGCCGTGCGCACCTCAGTCGAACCCTTCACCTCTACCACAGCGCCCGTGGGATAGTTCGCCAGTTCGTCGCGGGCGTTCAGTGCAACGTAGTGGGCCTTACCGTCCGTGCCGTCGATGATCAGATAGCCTCGGTCGTGCAACTCATCGGCAAGCCCCTTCGCGGCCACGCGGCCGATGAGGCTGCGACCATCGTCGCCCGGCTCGAACACCGCCAGCTCACGCGGCTGGCCGCTCATGGCCCGCTGCATCGTTCGGATGATGTCGCCACGCTCACCCAGGGCACGCAAGGTCTTCTCGGCATCGGCATGAATGGCCCAGGTGCCGGGCTGCACCTCGTCGGCTAGGCCCAGGCGCTGCAAGCGTTGCAGGCGGCCGATCAGCAGCAGGCGCTGGCGTTGCAACCTCGGCTCGTTGAGCCGTTCGACATGCACCCGGCCATCCTCGCCGGTCTCGCGCTGCAAGGTGCGATCCAGGCTCGTCCACCGCTCCTGTTCCACCTCGCGCCTCAAGGTCTGCTGAATCTCCAGTTCGGTGCGCGGCCCCAGCCACTCGGTCGCCAGCTCGGCGGCGCGATGGCGGAAGCCGTGGGCGATGTAGTCACCCGCGATGATGAGGTCTTTGCCGGTGTCGTCGCGCCCGCGCACGATCAGGTGGGTGTGCGGGTTGTCGGTGTTCCAGTGATCTACCGCCACCCAATCCAGCCGTGTGCCCAGGTCGCCTTCCATGCGGTTCACCAGATGGCGGGTATAGGTGCGCAGGTCGTCCAGTTCAGCCCCGTCCTCCGGCGAAACGATGAAGCGGAAATGGTGCCGGTCATCGGCGCAGCGTTCCTTGAAAGCATCCAGGTCGGCTTCGTCGGCCTGTGGCCCGTAGGCCCGGCCCGGTTCGCCATCACGGCCCGCGCCGTCGCGCTCGATGTAGCGCAGGTGCTTGGCGAGCGATTGCGGGCTGGCCCGTTGGTGATTGACCAGCAGCGTCTTGATGGTCACGCGCCGCGACATGGGCGTCAGCTTCGCCCCGGCGAAGCGCGCCGCCGTATGGCCGCGCCCCAGGCGCGAGCCGGGGCGTTGGCCGGTGCCAGCGGCCCCAGGACGGCGCACCGTCGACTTGCCGCTGCTGGCTTTGCCGGCCTGCTTGAGCACCTTGGAAACGAAGCTCTGGCCCCGACCCTTGCCCCGGTTCTTCGGGGCGCTGGGGCGCACCTGGAAATCGTCGTCGCGGCGGTCGGTCATGGGTGCGCTCCCTGCAAGCTCTGGCGTGTCCTGTCGTGCGAAGCACGCGGACATGCCTGCATTGGCGCGACCTCCGCGCCGAACGCGGCACGGCGGCGAAGCCGCTCCGTGCTGCGTTCCCCCCATGTGCAGACTGGCTTTCGACGCGGCCCGGTGCCGCGTCCTTTTGTCTTGCCTTCCGCCTTTGCCCCTCGCTGACGCTCCGGGCGTCGGCGGCCCGGCGGCGCTGCGCTGCTCGCAGCCAGCCCGCCGGCGAACGCGCCAATGGCCGCAGGCCGGGCGCGTTCGAGGCAAGACGCCTGCACGCTGGACGGCTGCGCCGGATGTTGCGCGAGGCGCGGCGCGAATGCGCCCGCGCTGCACGCGCGACGACACGGCGGCAGCCACTGGAACGACATGCCCGATGGCACGATGAGAGGCACGGCAACGTGCAGCGAATCGACGGCCATCATGGGCGTGTCTCCAGCCAGACCGGATGCGCGACGCCGATCACGGCTGATGCGCTGACCGGGCCGAAATAGCGGCTGTCGAACGACGCCGGATTGGTCACGCTCAACAGGAACAGCTCGCCCGGTTCGAGGCGGCGGCAAAGCTGCAAGGATGGCAGCGGCCGGCCCAGCCGGTCGGCAGGCAGCGCGGCGGCCGCAGGCACGCCGTCGATGCGTACCTGCCCGGCGACGATGCAAACGTGTTGCGGCGCGACCGCGCCCACACGTTTGAGCAGCGGAACGCGCGTCGGCAGGTAGCCGCGCTGCGCAGCCAGCATGGCGGCCCTGTCGGGCAGCGGCACCAGCACGATGCTGTCCACGGACAGCGGACGTGGCAGCGAGGCGGTGCGCGGGTCGAACGGTTCGATGCGATACCAGCCGACCGCCACGCTGTCGGACGGGTTGTAGGTCAGACGCGGCAGCGGCGACACGAAAGCCGCCCAGGCCAGCGCAGCGAAGCCGATGGCGGCCAGTGTCGCCAGCACGATGCGAGCGCGCAGGCGTGAGCGAGGACGCGGCGCCACGTCGGGCGCGTTGGGTGTGGTGGTCGGGGCGGTCATGGCAGCACCTTCCCGGCCAGCCAGGCGGTATGCCGCTCGGTGGTGTATTCAGGCAGCGCAAGGCGAGCCGCAAGACGGTTGCCCAGCGTGCGCCAGTACGCCGGCGACACGTCGATGGCAGCGATGCCCAGCGCCTCGATGCCGTCGATGCGCTCCAGCACGGCGCGCACGTTGGCATCGCCTTCGGTGTGTAGGAGCAAGCGCGCGCCCGGCTGAACACCGGGGATGCGCTGCGCCGCGTCCAGCGGTGTGCAAGCCTGCATCACCATGAGTTGCCAGCGGATCGTGCCGTAGTCGTTGGCCTGCCAGCGGATGCGGCAGAGCATCGCGCCCGGCAGGAACACCGCGCAGCGCCGCCAGCGGTCGAGCTGAAGCGTGCGCGCCGGTTCGCCGAAGCGCAGGTAGAGCTTGAAGCGATGTTCGAGGTAGGCCAGCGAAACGCGCGTCAGCGGCACATTGCCGGCCTGTCCGGCGAGTGCCGAAAGCGCAGGCAGCGGCGCAGCCGGTGCCGCGTTCGCGGCAGGCCAAGCGAATGCGTTCATGGTGTGTTCTCCGGCGGAAACTCCCGCTCCAGCAGGCCGCGCAGCAGGTCGGCCACGGTCACGCCTTGC
>ERZ761607.4077-NODE-4077-length-13313-cov-4.337532_pt1 | contig 13313 bp, 10 predicted proteins | sample MGYA00511164_ERZ761607 | MGnify/ENA primary metagenome ERZ761607 (study PRJEB28899, sample SAMN02445080) | bioreactor sludge metagenome | biome: EBPR sludge | place: Australia: Brisbane, Thorneside Wastewater Treatment Plant | collected 2011-06-22 ...
TGTTTTCAATATGCTATTTGAGCCAATTCGCCAATCGGTCCATGAATGCGCGGATTATCCCGGCCAAACTTGGTCTATTTGAAACAAAACCGGCGAGCTTAGGCCCAACTGAATAATAGACGCGGATAAATAGACGTCCCAACAGGCAGTTCATTAGATGATCATCTCTCAACTGCCTGAATAGCATTACGTTCGGATGGTTATACGAACCATAGACCGCGGTCGCTACAAAGCACCCGCTATTGCTCGACTTGGCCGCATTGCCCGAACTACTTTTGTTTGAGGATGCGTTATTTGATGAGGCCGCATTTTTGCCGCTTTTTCTACATAATGGAACCCACGGCATGGGCAATACACCCTGAGCTCGCCATTCTGATTTATGCGTCTCAAGACTAATGGCCCCATTGCCTACCAGTGTATCAATCACATTCTTGATGCTATCCAGGGCTTCGTGGTCTTCTTTTGCCTTGCTTTGTAACCCCTCGCCAGAGGCAAGAATCTCATATTGAGATAGCAATTCCGTTGATATCCAGACCAACGATAAGGCCCCGACGGGTAGCGCACGCGCGCCGGATAATCCCATGTCACGCAATCGCATTGCCGCTTCAAAACCTTTATTGACTGCTTCAATGTTGAGGTTGAAAAGTCCAATGCCGCATTCTCGAAGGGTAACCGCTATTTGATCGCATCCGTGCTGAAATGGTTTGCTATTGAAGCCAGCGCTTTGTCCAAGCGACTCCAGCAATGGCGCCGCTTGTTTGTTTAAAATTGCAACCCGATTCACATAGTTCCGCTCATTATCGGCTTCTTCGATTACTTTATTGATCTTCCGCAATATTGGATGATCCTGCTGCTTTAATCGCTTAACTATTTCAAGATCGTCATAGCATTTTTTCTTTTGCTGCGTGCTTTGTGCTATTTCTACTGCATGCTCGATGAGCAACAGGCTGGTATCCCAATCCTCATCTTGGTTGCCAGCCTTCACTGCGGCGGTTCGGCATAGTTCTGATATGCGATTGGCGATCTCGCCTACATCGTCTTTTACATCTGGGTGTTTGTTTGCCAGTTTATTTAATATGGCACGCGTTTTTTCAGTCGACTTTATTAAATCCAGAATTTCCTGTGCCTGGGTTTTACTCCGGCCGCTCGTCTGAGACTCCACCTGATCAATTGCCTGATTAATTTTTTTCTGCAGAGGCTTTGTAACGTCCACCAGTGTCTTGTCTGCGTCATCAAGTTCGGCGTGGGTTAAATCCATATACTCAAGATGGAGCTCGGCTCGCTGATATGAATTGAATTCGATATGACGAACGACAAGGAGGGCATTTATACGGTCAAATGCCTCTGGAAATGTTGCCCGCATTCTACGTGCAAAACCCGTAGTCAGGCGCGGATCCTCTAGCATACGTATTCGTGCGGAAACTAAACTCCAAAACGCCTCAGAGTCAGCGAGCTCTTCCCACCAGGTTAAACTCTCCCTCCAGTTTGTATCTAGTGCCGCATTGTCGGATTCCGACAATTCGCCTTTAGCCGTTCGATGTTCTTCATCCAGCAACCATATGTGACGAGCAATGGCGATATTGTGTTTCCCGATTAGTTCATGTTCCTCATCATTGCTTTTTGCCCATTCATGCCATTCCTGGATAGCCGAATCGGCATCACCAGACAAAAGGGCCGCAATTGCTTTATCTTTCTTGCCCTGACCCCATTCCTTGGGCCAAAACCAGAAAAATTCATACACGATTCGCATCTCCGGATCGTCAAAGTGCCTTGAGGCATCTTGTATTTGCCCAATGTCTGGTAGCGGATTAAGCGCATATGCATGCTGATACTCATCAGCCATGTCGCCAACCTCAAGGGCGTCACGAATTTCGCTGATTCGCCGTTTGATTTCTTTGACGCCTGCGTCCGCGTGTATCCCGACAACGCGAAATGGATTCTCGCGATATAAATTCGGGGTGCATATTTCCCATAGGGGCTTACAAATACTCGTATTTCCCGATCTCGACTGATCCGATGTTGTGGTATTCATTTTTATTGAGAAAATATGCGGTTACATACTTACACCGCAACGCCACAAGCGTACTTTATCGGCGTATTTATCGCGTAATTCGGGTGCTTTATTGAATGCCTCTTCCATCATGTCGGCTGCTTCAAATAGTTTGCCGTGCTCCTTGGCAAGCTTCAGGGCCGTCATCGCCTGCTTTTGTCCCTCTGAATTATTCAAAGGGGAGTGAATGCCAAGAATGCTTTTGCCCATTATAGAGGAAGATATAGCCTTTTTGTCCTTATTACGCCGATCTGGTTTCACCCATGATTCCAAGGCATCGAGCAACTCTTTCGCGTTCACATAACGTTTATCCGGTGTAACCTCTAGGCAACGCATTACGATCGCATCAAGTTTGTCGTCGGCTTCGGCATGATAACTTGACGGTGGTTCCACGGATTTTGCGAACACGGCTTTGTTGTCCCATATTTGATCAGAGGCCATTTCATACGGGAGCAAATCAGTCAGCATTAGATACAGCGTGACACCCATGGCCCAGATATCGCCGGAGCAGGAATCTGAGTGCTTTTTTTGAAACGTTTCTGGCGCCTTGAATTGAAGGGTACCAGCGGCACTAGCCAATAAAGTTAATGGATTGACTGATTTTGCCAATCCAAAGTCACTTAACCGTGCTCTCAGGCCATCATTCTCGTATCCGATAAGAATATTGTGCGGTTTAATGTCACGGTGAATTACCGGTGGTTTTGTCCCGTGCGCAACCGCCAATCCGCGACATACCTGCTTCATCATTTCCAGTGTCGTTTCAATCGGGATAAGTTGAGTTCCATGAGATCGCCAAAATTTGTCTAAGCTACCACCGGATACGTTTTCCATAGTGAAATAACCACACACTCCATTCGGCATTTCAAATATGTTGGCATCGTAAACTCGTATAATGTTGGGATGACCGATTCTCGACAAAAGGATTGCTTCTTCCATCATTTTCAATATTCCGGCTTCGTCCATGCCGACTTTCTTGAATACTTTCATGGCCTGACGGCCAAGAAATTGATGGCGTACACGATAAACCTCCGCAAATGCACCTTCGCCGAGAAACTTTTCGACCTCGTAGGTCGATCGTATGGTTTGTCCCTCCTTGAGCATCGACATGGCGAATTCCTCTATTCGTCATCCTGGTCACGCAACTGCGTCTTATCCAGAAACCATTGCTCTAGGGTTTCACGGTGAAATCGCCAGTGTCTTCCCACTTTTGTAGCCGGCAATTCACCGTCATTGCAGAGTTTGTAGAGTGTTGATTTGGGGATTCTAAGCCAGGTGGCGGCTTCATCTGCGTCCAATACCGCTTCAACCATTTCTTTGTTCTTTGGTTTCATGGGTTTGGAGACACTCCACGGCAGTCACAGTTATTTCATATTGTCACAGTTGTCATTCTTGTTTCCTCCCGTTTCCCTGTCAAGCCTTTCGCGTGTAATAGAAGATATTTTGTTTCATCATGTACCGCCGGTGGGGGCAGGTCACTGGACAGGTCATACCTTTAGGATTTCTCCCTCAACGGCACTCTTTATTCCTTTTTTCCTTGCCTGTTTCGGTGCCCGGACTATTCGCGTACTCACCCTAATTTTTTATCTTTTTGTGGGGTCCGTTGTGGGGTCTTTTGTCGCCTAAAAGTGCCTCATGTCGCCCTTCGTCGCAACCCGGGACATCCAGTCGGGCAACTTTTGTAACTGCATGAAAAAAGAGGCACTTACATTGCTGTAAGTGCCTCTCAATTTGGTAGCGGGGTTGGGATTTGAACCCAAGACCTTCAGGTTATGAGCCTGACGAGCTACCAGGCTGCTCCACCCCGCAGTCAAAATTGCGTCTACTGTTCCTGGTGTTGGACGTCGGGACGTCCGAAGTAGGTGGGAGAGACTACGTTTTTTCGCCGAGCTTGCAACTGTTTTTTTTACAAAAACCGCGTTTCCCATTCCGGCGACGGCAGCGGGCAGGCGTCGAGGCGGCCGAACCAGCGGTAGCGGTGGCGGGCGATCCAGGCGTAGAGGGCGTCGCGGAGCGGGCGCGGGATGACGATAAAGGCGTACAGCAGCGGCCAGGCACCGTCGAGGCGTCGGGCGATGCGCAGGGCGGCGGTGCTGCGGTCGTAGCAGAGCCCGTTCTCGATCAGGAGGATGGAATCCGGGGCGGGTCCGGCGGCGAGGCGGCGACCGGGTTCCGACTGGAGCGAGGCGAAACGGAACCGGGCGGCGCGGTCGCGGCGGATGATGAACTGCACCGCGCCGTGGCACAGGTTGCAGACGCCGTCGAACAGGATGACCGGATGTTCCATGTCCCCAGCCTACGCCAAGCGGGGCCGGTTGACCACCCTGCAAGCGCGGACTGCGGGACGGAGGCGGGAACGGGCGGAGCGTTCAACCATTGACGGATCGACGGATTTAGCTCATAACCAACGACCAACGCAGCAACGCCCGCACCGAAAAAACCAACCGCGGGCACTTGGAAAGTCCCACGGGTATATCATGGTCAAGTCCCTCCTGAAGAAAGTCATCAAGCACCTCACCGGCAAAAAGAGCGAGGCCGCTCCGGCCCCCGCTCCCGCCGCACCGAGCGATCCGAACGGATTCCGTCCGTCCCGCCAGCATGTTGAAACCAAGACCGCCAGCGCGGAGAAACCGCGCGAGGAGCGGCGCGAACGCCGCCCCGACGATCGCGGCGGGGAACGCCGCGGTCCGCGTCCGCAACACGGGCAGGATCGCCCGCCGCGCCGCGACGGCCGCCGCGAGGGTCCGCGCGACGGGCAGCGCGAGGCCCCGCGCGAGGGCGGTGGTGGTGAAGGACCGCGCGGGCAGCATGACGGACCACGGGATGGTCACCGCGATGACCGCCGCCGCGGTGGCGGTGGCGGGCGTTCAGGTCGGCGCGATCACGGTCCGCGCGACGGTGCGCCTCGCGACGAGGCCTCCGCGCCGGAAGCGCCGGCCAAGCCGTACGTGGACCATCACGAAGGGTGGTCGATCGCCCAGTACGACGTCCCGGTCGAGCACGGCAAGACCCGTTTCTACGACCTGAACATCCACGACCGGTTGCTGCATGCGGTGGCCGATCTCGGCTTCCAGTACTGCACGCCGATCCAGGCCGAGGTGTTGCCGCACACGCTGACCGGGCGCGACGCGTTCGGCCAGGCGCAGACCGGCACCGGCAAGACGGCGGCGTTCATGATCGCCACACTCGACTACTTCCTGCGCAACCCGATCCAGGGGGAACGGCGCGTCGGGCGTCCGCGCGCGCTGGTCATCGCCCCCACCCGCGAGCTGGTCATGCAGATCCACAAGGACGCAGTGGCGTTGTCGAAGTACATGAACATCGAGTGTTCGGTGCTGTTCGGCGGCGCGGACTACGAGAAGCAGCAGCGGCAACTGCAGAACAAGGTCATCGACATCGTCAGCGCGACCCCGGGGCGGCTGCTCGACTTCAAGCGGCGCGGCGACCTGGACCTCGGCGGCGTGGAGGTGCTGATCATCGACGAGGCCGACCGCATGCTGGACATGGGCTTCATCCCGGACGTGCGCGAGATCGTGCACAGCACCCCGCCCAAGACGCGGCGGCAGACGATGCTGTTCAGCGCGACCTTCACCGACGAGATCAGGAAGATGGCATCGGCGTGGACGAAGGATCCGGTCACCATCACCATCGAACCGGAAAGCGTGGCCGTCGACACCGTCGAGCAGGTCATCTACATCGTCACCCTGAACGAGCGGTTCTCGCTGATCCACCACGTGCTCAACCGGCCGGACGTGGACCGGGCGATCGTCTTCGTCAACCGCCGCTACGAGGCGGAGAAGCTGGCCGACCAGTTGTGCCGGTACGGGTTCAACTGCGATCTGCTGTCCGGCGCGGTACCGCAGAACAAGCGCACCCGGACGCTGGAGCTGTTCCGCGAGGGCAAGATCAAGGTACTGGTCGCGACCGACGTGGCCGGCCGCGGGTTGCACGTGGACGGTGTCAGCCATGTGATCAACTTCAGCATGCCGGATGATCCGGAGGATTACGTGCACCGCATCGGCCGCACCGGCCGGGCCGGCAAGTCGGGCGTGTCGATCAGTTTCGCCACCGAGGACGACGCCTACGAGATCCCGAAGATCGAAGCCTACATCGGACGTCCCCTGCCCTGCACCCACCCGGAGGACGCCTGGCTGGTGTTGCCGGAGCCGCCGGCCAACGCGCCGGCCCCGCGCCACCAGTCGAACAGCCGTCCGCCGCGCCCGAACACCGGCCGCCCGCACCGCCGCCCCGGTGGCCGGCGGCCCTGACCGGCGACGAATGGTACGCGATGGTTGATGGTTGCCCGCCCCGGGCGGATCCGCCTATGGCGGGATGGCTCATGGGTGATGGGTCATGGCTCATGGTTGATGGTTGATGGAAGAAATGAATCCTCCTGCACCCGGACACCTTGCATCTCCCCGTCCCATCCCGGTCTTTCTGCGAGTTCTGCGCGATCAGCGGTCTAATCTCGTCAGCCGCATCGGTGGGCAATCTCCGTGGTAAAAACCCCCTTCCGGGTATTCCGTGTTTTCCGTAGTTAACTCCATTCCCCTCATCCCCCTCCGTGGTTCAGTCCAACCCGACGAAGCCTGCGTCCTGGCGGACGCACTACGAACGACGTGTCCATCCGCGCTTCCAATTCCCATCCCCTTTTTTCGTGCAACGGCGGGGGGATTTGCTAGAACACTGGGAATTCGCGCGCGTTGAAAACCAAACTCAAACTGCAAATACTCCGCCAGCCCAACGACACGACCTGCGGGCCGACCTGCCTGCACGCGGTGTACGGCTATTACGGCGACGGGGTGCCGCTGCACACCGTGATCCGCGAGGTCCCCTCGCTGAAGACCGGTGGCACGCTTGGCGTGATGCTGGCGAACCATGCGTTGCGCCGCGGGTACCGGGCGACCATCTACTCCTACAACCTGCGGCTGTTCGATCCGACCTGGTTCGCGCTCGAGCGCGACGAGGTGGTGAAGCGGCTGAAGCGGCAGGCGCGGGTCAAGAAGCGCGAGAAGTTGCAGCGGGCCACCCGGGCCTACATCGATTTCCTGGAACTGGGCGGCCAGTTGAAGATCGAGGACCTCACCGCCAAGCTGCTGCGCCGCTACCTCAACCGCGGCATCCCGGTCCTGACCGGACTCAGCGCGACCTACCTCTACCAGGCGAAACGCGAGTACGGCCCGAACGATGTGGACGACGATATCCGCGGTCAGCCGGCGGGCCACTTCGTCGTGCTGCGGGGGTATGACCGGCGCAACCGGTCGGTGTACATCGCCGATCCGCTGGAGAGCAATCCCTACTCGGCGGACCACCAGTACGAACTCGGCATCAACCGGGTCATCAACGCCATTTTGCTGGGCATCGTCACCGATGACGCGAACCTGATCATCCTGGAACGCGATCGCCCGGCCATCACCACGGACTAATGCCATGTATCTATTGGTCGTCGTTGACAATCCCAAGTTGTGGCCCCTCGACATCCCGAACGTGGAGGTCGTGCAGGCCCGAAAGTACATCACCGAGGAGACGTTCACCCGCATCGGGGACGCCCGCGTGTTCAACCTGTGCAAGTCGTACAAGTACCAGAGCACGGGGTATTACGTGTCGCTGCTCGCCGCGGCGCGCGGGCACAAGCCGATCCCGGACGTCTCGACCATCCGCGACCTGCAGTTCCCGACCATCGTGCGGCTCGCCTCCGAGACCCTCGACGAGGAGATCCAGAAATGCCTGGCCGACCACAAGGGCACGACCTTCACCTTGAGCATTTATTTCGGGCGCAACCTCGCCAAACGGTACGACCGGTTGTGCCTCGAGCTGTTCAACCTGTTCCGTGCCCCGCTGCTGCGCGCCGAGTTCGTCAAGGAGGACGACCGCTGGCAACTCCAGAACATCGGCCCGATCACGGTCAGTGAGGTGCCGGAAAGCCATCACGGGTTCATCGTCGTGGTGGCCTCGGAGTTCTTCCGCGGGCGCCACCGCCGGGTGCGGCCGCGCAGCCAGCCGGTGTTCTCGATGGCCATCCTGGCCAGCGCCAACGACGCACATGCCCCGTCGAATCCGCGTGCGCTGGACAAGTTCATCGAGGCGGCGGAGCAGATCGGCATCGACGCGGAGATCATCGACCGCGACGACTTCTCGCGGCTGCCCGAGTACGACGCGCTGTTCATCCGCGAGACCACCTCGGTCACCAACCACACCTTCCGCTTCGCGCGGCGTGCCGAGGCCGAGGGGCTGGTGGTCATGGACGATTCGAAGTCGATCCTGCGCTGCACCAACAAGGTGTACCTCGAGGAGCTGCTCACCCGGCACCGCATCCCCACCCCGAAATCGGTGATCGTGCACCGCGACAACCTCGACCTGCTGCCCTACGAGATCGGGTTCCCGCTGATCCTCAAGCAACCCGACTCGTCCTACTCGGTCGGAGTGATCAAGATCGAAAGCCGCGAGCAGTTGCTGCGCGAAGCGCCCCCGATGCTGGAGGACTCGGAGCTGCTGATCGCGCAGGAGTTCCTGCCCACCGAGTTCGACTGGCGTATCGGGGTCATCGACGGCAAGGCGTTCTATGCCTGCAAGTATTTCATGGCGAAGAAGCACTGGCAGATCGTGCAGCGCGAGAGCGACGGGGTGCAGGAGGGGCGCGTCCAGGCGGTGCCGCTCGGCAAGGTACCCGACTTCGTGCTCGACGTCGCGGTGCGCGCCTCGCGCCTGATCGGCGACGGGCTCTACGGAATCGACCTCAAGCAGGTGGACAACAAGGTGTATGTGATCGAGATCAACGACAACCCGAGCATCGACGCCGGGTTCGAGGATGCGGTGCTGAAGGACCGGATCTACCTGACGGTGATGAAGAGCTTCCTGCGCCGGCTGAAGACGCGCCAGCAGGTGAAACAGCCGTGAGCGCGGGGCCGTTGCACCTGTTCGAGGCGATCGGCGTCGAACTCGAATACATGCTCGTGGATGCGACGACATTGGATGTACGTCCGGCGGTCGATGCGGTGCTAAAGGCGCAGGCCGGGTCGTACGTCTCCGATGTCGAGGACGGGCCGATTACCTGGTCGAACGAGCTGGTGCGCCACGTCGTCGAGGTCAAGGTCGGTGCGCCGGTCGCGCAGCTCGACGGGTTGGCGGCGGCGTTCCAGGCGAGCCTCGGGCGGATCCAGGCGCTGGCCGGCGCGATCGGGGCGCGGCTGCTGCCGACCGCGATGCATCCATGGATGGATCCGGCGCGCGAGACGGAACTATGGCCGCACGAGTCGGCGGAGATCTACCGGATGTTTGACCGGATCTTCGATTGCCGCCGTCACGGCTGGGCCAACCTGCAGTCGGTACACGTCAACCTGCCGTTCTGCGGCGACGGCGAGTTTGCGCGGCTGCATGCGGCGATCCGGCTGGTGTTGCCGCTGATCCCGGCGCTGGCCGCGTCGTCGCCGGTGATGGAGGGCCGGGTGACCGGCGTGCTCGACAACCGCCTCGACGTCTACGTCAACAACAGCCGGAAGATCCCGCACATCACCGGCGCGGTGATTCCCGAGCGGGTGTTCAGAGCGGCGGACTACAACGCGTTGATCTTCCAGCCGATGTTCCGGGCCATCGCGCCGTATGATCCGGAGGGTGTGCTGCAGGACGAGTTCCTCAACGCGCGCGGGGCGATCGCGCGGTTCGACCGCGGGGCGATCGAGATCCGGCTGATCGACGTGCAGGAAACGCCGGCGGCCGACCTGGCCATCGTGGCCGCGGTGGTGCATGCGGTGCGGGCGCAGGCGGAGGGTCGGTATGCTTCGCTCGCCGCACAGCAGGCGTGGGAACCGGAGCCACTGCGTTCCATCCTGCAGGCCACGCTGCGCGAGGGTGAGGCGACGATGATCACCGACCGGGGCTTTCTCGCCGCCTGGGGCATCGAGGGTCCGGCGCGCGCGGGTGACGTGTGGCAGGCGATCACGGCCGACCTGTGTCCGTCGGACCGGGACATCGCCGGTGCGCTCGCGCACATCCGGCAGCACGGCACCTTGGCGCGTCGCATGCTCCGGCGCTTGTCGGCGACACCGTCCCGCGAAGAACTGGCCGCGCTCTACCGCGAACTCGGCGACTGCCTCGCGGAAGGACGGCTGCTGGAGTAGCGACGACGAGGGCGGGTGTCGGGTTTCAGGTTCTTGTCAGTCCCCGCATCCCCGGCGGTTTCGCTTTCCGGTGGCCTTCATCGACACCGCGCATCCACATTATCAGCCCCATCATGCTACGCGAGGCTACGCCCCGACACGTCCGCGGTTCATTCCCCTTCCCCTTTTCGCCTGTTTCGCGCCTTTCGTGGCTGATTCGCCGGCTTCCCCCTCCACGCCCTCTGCGTCCTCTGCGGTTAAATCCTTCTTCGTGGTTTCCCATCAACGGACGTCATCCGCGCCATTCGCGAAATCCGCGGTCTCCTCGGTTCCACTCCGTGACCTCCGTGGTAAGATCGTCTCTTCCGCGGTTACAGTTCGCTCGAGGTGAAGCTTTCGTTGGCCATGCCGGTCAGGTGGATGCCGCATTCCTGTTTCTGGTCCTTGCCCTTGGCGGGGTCGAAGTAGTCGTCATTGATGGGCAATTGGTGTTGCTTGCAGTAGGCGAACAGGCGGCGGGAATCCCAGTCGAGCAGCGGGTGGAACTTGTAGAGTCCGTCGGAGCGCTGCATGACGAACTGGAACTCCCGGCGGTGGTCGGTCTCGTTGCGCTGCACGCCGGACATCCAGGCCTGGGTGCCGTGGGCGCGGAGGGCCTGTTCGAGCAGGTCCACCTTGGCCCGTTGCAGGTATTCCTCGGGGGTTTCGGTCGGGTGGTCGGTGCCGACGGGTGGCGCGGGGATGCGGTGCCGTTCGACGGTGATGTCGAGTTGGCGCATCAGGCGCTCGGCGAAGGACAGGGTCTCGGCATTGTGGCCGGTATCGACGGAGATCACCGGGGTATCCGGCGCGTGCTGCTTGACCAGGTGGAGCATCACCGCGGAGTACGTTCCAAAACTGGTGGTAAGGACCAAGGTACGGCCCCATTGCTGGCGCGCCCAGAGGATCCGGTCCACCTCGTTCAACCCCTCGAGGTATGGATTGGCTTGTTCCAGAGAAATCATGCGCGAAGGTTACGCCATCCCGGTCGGGATTGCAGGGATTATTTCGCGCGAAGCGTGGCTTCGCTGTCCCACAGGGTTGGCCAATGCAGCAGACGGCACGTGTCGGCGTTGCTGTGCGCGAACACGCGGTCGATCTTCGCCCGGGTGGCATCGGTCAGGTACTCGTAGAAGTTGACGGGCGGAGGTTCCAGCAGCGACGGTTGGTAGTCGGGCAGATCAAGGAAGCGGTACACGCGTATCGCGGTGTTTACCGGATCGCTGAAATAATCCTCGCTGCGCAGGAAGAGCAATTGCTCGCGTGGGAACACATCCATCCACCGCCGCACCTGCGGGGCATACAACCCGTGCGAAATATAGGAGTGGTTCAGGTTGCGCTCGGCATAGATGCGCGGATTGGCGCGAAGCAGTTGATTGCCCTTCTCCATGCGCTTTGCCTCGACCTTGAGCGCCATGGAGAACGACAGGGATTCCACGCCTTGCCGAACGGCATAGCGGTAGTGCGAATAGGCGCGGTCGGTTGGATTGCGAAGCAAGGCGATCATCTTTACCGTGGGCAGGTTTTCCCTGATCCTTTCTGCCACCAACGGGTGGTGCAGGTAGAAGGGTGACGCCTCGCCGGTGATGTGCCCTGCCGGCCTGGTTGCCCCGTAGTAACCGGAGAGCAGCGGGAATTGCCGAATGTACCAGTCCATCCCTTGTTCGTAGAACAAATCGAAGAAATGGATATCCGGGCGGATGGCGGGTACAACCCGTGGGTGCTGCATGATGTAGTCATACAGACTTTGCGTTCCGGCGCGATGGGCGCCGATGACGATGAAGTCGATCATCTAGAACCACGATTTACCGTTGGCAACATTCCCACCGGCTACTTTATACATAGCAGATGGTGCATATCAGTAAAAAAGTACCCGGAATTGCCATTCGCGGATTGTGGAGTTGAAATTTTCCCCGCGCCGACGATACTCGCACCATCGGACAGCTCGATATACAAGATGAAAAAACGCTTAACCAATCAGGCCCCATGCGCAACGAAGGCATGACGACGAACGACGACCTTGCTGCTGCGCCGGTGATTGTACCCCGGGAAGCGCACCCGATCAGCCGCAAGGACATCAGCAAGAGCACCCTCGACGTGTTGTATCGACTGACCGAGGCGGGGTTCACGGCGTTCATCGCCGGAGGCGGTGTGCGCGACCTGCTGGTCGGGCGGCACCCGAAGGATTTCGATGTCGCGACCGATGCCCGGCCGGAGCAGGTGAAGCGCCTGTTCGGATATTGCCGCCTGGTCGGCCGCCGGTTCCGCCTGGCCCATGTGCACCAGCGCGGGGAGGTCATCGAGGTCTCGACCTTCCGGGCGAACCTGGAGGATGCCCAGCAGAAATCCCGATTCCATGAGAAGTCGGAGGATGGCCTGATCCTGCGCGACAACATCTACGGCACGCCGGAGCAGGATGCATGGCGGCGTGACTTCACGGTGAATGCGCTGTTCTACAATATCCAGGACTACACGATCATCGATTATGTGGGCGGTTTGAAAGACATCGAGGCGAAGCTGATCCGCACCATCGGCAACCCGGATGTCCGCATGGTCGAGGATCCGGTCCGGATGATCCGCGCGGCACGCTTCGCCAGCACGCTGGGATTCCAGATCGAGGCGGAAACGGAGGCCTCGATCCGCCGCAACGCCGCGAACATTGCCCTCGCCTCGCCGGCCCGCATGTTCGAGGAAATCCAGAAGCTGTTCTACTGCGGACATTCCCGCGACGTGCTGCACCAGTTGATGCGGCTCGGGCTGCTGGAGCACATGCTGCCCGAATTGGATGCTGCGACAAAGGACGGCGGGCGGCACCTGCAATGGATCGAGCGGGTGTGCCGGCAGCTCGACACGTGGCGCTCGCACCGCGTGCCGGTCACCGCCGAATTGCTGTTCGCGCTGCTGTTCGGGATGATCCACGAGGCGAAGATCGCCGAGCTGACCGCGACCGGCATGCCGGTGTTCCAGGCGGCCGACCAGGCGGTGACCGAACACCTGGTCGCGCTCGCGCCGAAGGTGCTGATCCCGAAAGTCATCGGCCGCCACCTCGCCCAGTTGATGGCCACGCAGCCGTACTTCACGAACATCAAGCCGAAGGGGATGAAACGCTTCATGCATCGCCCGACTTTCCA
>ERZ761607.4078-NODE-4078-length-13310-cov-111.060204_pt1 | contig 13310 bp, 8 predicted proteins | sample MGYA00511164_ERZ761607 | MGnify/ENA primary metagenome ERZ761607 (study PRJEB28899, sample SAMN02445080) | bioreactor sludge metagenome | biome: EBPR sludge | place: Australia: Brisbane, Thorneside Wastewater Treatment Plant | collected 2011-06-22 ...
AAGCCTCAAAGAACAGTAACTAAGCCTCAAAGAACAGTAACTAAGCCTCAAAGAACAGTAACTAAGCCTCAAAGAACAGTAACTAAGCCTCAAAGAACAATAACTAAGTTTCAAAGAATAGTAACTAAACTTCAAAGAACAGTAACTAAGCCTCAAAGAACAATAACTAAACGCGAGATAGGCGTTAAAATGAACGCCCGATAGGGGGGGTAAAATCTGTGTGTGGTTTATGATATAATGGGCAACAGATTACGGTGCGCTGCACCTGATAAAAGCACTTTTGCATCTGTTCTACCAAGATTACGGGGCGCTGCCCCTTGTGTGTTACTGCCCCCTAAAATGCGCTTTTGGGGTTTTACAAAGGTGCAGCGCACCGAAATATAGGTAGTAACCCGGTTAAATACCCATTAACAAGGTGCAGCGCGCCGTAATGCACTGTTTGTTTTGCTTAAAGCCTTTTCCTGTAAGCCTCTGAGCAAGCTCTTAATTCCAACAAAGCGTTTGTTTACAACAAAAACCCCCTTTAGCAGTTGCCAAAGGGGGTTTTTGTTGATTGGTCAGCTATTATTTAAGCTACCGGAAACAGAGTAGGTTAGTGCAATACTACTTTTTTGCTCACCAACTCATTACCGGCTTGTAGGGTAACAAAGTATAAACCTGCTGGTTTACCCTCTAAACTGAGCGAGTGTACAAAACTGCCCGAAGTGGTTTGGGTGTGCAAATATACCTCTTTACCAATAGCATCAAACACACGCAGCGTAACCGGCTGGTTGCCCGATAACGGGTAGCTGATGCCAACAGCGCCGGTGGTGGGGTTGGGCGCTATGCTGAGCAAGGCATTATCGGCAGGGGTATCTATGCCTATATTGCTTATCACTTCCAGTACTTGGGTGCCGGTGCGCACACAGCCGTTGGCATCGGTAACGGTAAGGGTAACGGTGTAAAAACCAAGTGCATTATAGAATGTAACCGGATTGGCGATATTGCCCACAGCGGTTTGTCCGTTGCCAAAGTTCCACTGCCAATAGGTTGCATTGGCGGTATTGTCATTAAACATTACCGGCGTATTGATTTGTACAAATTGGGGTACGGTAAAATTCACATATAAAACACCTGAAACAGTTACCGGAATAACCACGGCATTGCAACCTACTATGTTACAAGAAGCAAGGCTTACTTGATAAGTACCACTTTGGAGGAAAGAGTACTGCGGATTTTGTTCGGTAGAGAGGTTGCCGCTGCCATCGCCAAAATCCCAAGTCCAGCTATCGGCAAAATTGTTAGAGAGGTCTGTAAATTCTACCAAGCCAAGGCAGGGGTTAATCACTTCATAGGAAAAGTTAGGAGTAGGCACATCGGTAATCACCACGCAGCTCCAAGTTAGTTCAAACCCTGTATTTACCACAGAGCCATCGGTATATTGCTGCAAGGTTAAGCTGCTGCCGGTAGAGGTAATGATGCCATCGCCATTGGGCAGGTCTGGACCTTTAAAGTTGCCAAGCAGCGGGGCATTGGTATCGGGTCCGTCATATACTCGCAAGCCATCGCAGCAGTTTTCAAACTGAATAAAGCTAAAATTGAGCGTTACAGAGGTAGCGCCGGGCGGGGCAATGGTAACCGTGCCATTAGAGAGGTTGGTATAATTGGCGGGTCCACCACTGTCTTGCAGTACGCCGTAGCAGCCTGTAAGGGTAAGAATAGAGCCATCGGCAGGCATGGGTATGGTATCGCAGTAGGTAGAGGAAAAGTCCACTGTAACAAAATCGGGATAAGTAGCTGAGTTGCAGCCCAATGCGTTGCAGGCTTCTAAACTTATGGTGTAGGTTCCGCTTTCGGTATAAGTATGCAAGGGGTTTTGTGCGGTAGAGGTGTTGCCATCGCCAAAATTCCAAGTCCAGCTACTGGGGTTATTGAGGGTAGCATCGGTAAACTGCACAATGCCGTCGCAGCTAAGTTGGTTATCAACGGTAAAGGCTGCCTGCGGAAATGCTTCTACCGTAAGCGTAACCGGAACAATCACAAAAGGCTGGTTGGGCTGATTGGTTTGAATAACGAGGTCAAAGGTGTAAACGCCTGCCAGCATACCGGTAGCGTTAAAGGTAAGGGTTATATTAGTGGTATTACCCACCTGTACCGTACCAATGCCTAACGAAGCGGAGAGCCAGTTGGGTAATTGTCCTTTAGCAAAGGCAAAGGCATTGGCAATTAAGGTGTTCATACCGGCATTTTCGGCGGTGGCAAAGTTGTTGCCTAAGTAAATTACCTTGCCATTGCCAATAGGACGGAAGGCAATGATGTCCACATTAGGACCAAAACTGGGCGCTGAGGCTACCTGCACTAATCCGGTTGAGGTAAAATCGTAAGCATAAGCAGCAGAGGGCATGAGGAAACTGGCAGGTAAACCGGCAGCCAGCGGGTGGCTGGGCGTGGTAATGTTGATATTGCTAAATGTTTGACCGGCGTAAGTGCCTTCCAGCATACCGCCTGCTGTTACACAGGGGGTACAAGTGCTGCCTACAAATACTACTGAGCCGCCATTTTGGGCAAAGGTGTTCATAGCAGTACCCAAGGCTGCCATAACCGTAGGATTGGCTAATGCGGGGTCTTGCTGTGGTATGAGTAGTATTTGTTTGCCTTGTAAGGCATCGGCTAAGGCAGCGGGGTTGGTGGTGTTAATATCGGTAAGGGTATAACCACCGCTTACGTTTGCTGCTATGTAGTTTTGCAGCGTTGCATAGTTGGTAGGATTGATACCATAGGTGAGCGCCAGTATTTGTGCAGGCTGTGTGCCGGTAATGGTAAAATCGAGCGGGCCTGCGCCGGTATTGCCTAATGTAAGCGTTTCGGTAGTGGAGTTGCCTGCCAGTAAGGTTACGTTAAACGTGGTGGGGGCTACCGTAGTAACCGGCGCTCCTACACCCACGGCAGTAACATTTAGGGTAATAGGCGTTACGTTATTGGTAATGGTGATGGCGCCGTTGTAACTTTGTATATCGGTAGGGGCAAAGGTAATGCTGAGGGGCGTACTTTGCAGGGGCGGCACCACAATGGTATTAAAGCTGGTGGTAAACTGCGGCAATGAAGAGCTTACCCCCGATATAAACAAGGTGTCGGTACCCGGGTTAGCTACGGTTACGGTTATTTGATTGTCGTTGCCTATAATTACCGTACCAAAGTTAAGGTTGGTTTGGCTTACGGTAATTTGCGGTATGCCTATAACGGTAAGCGTTACAGGAATGGTAATGGTAGGATTGAGCGGGTCGTTGGTAGTCATAATGAGCTGGCTGTAATACGTGCCGCCCAGCAGGTTGGTAGCATCAAACGTTACATCTATGGTGGTTTGTGCCGGGTAGCCTACTGTGCCATTAAGGGGGGTGTAATTTAACCAAGGTACTACGGTCATGGTTTCTGCCCAAGCAAAGGCATTGGCTATGGCTTTTTGAGCATTTTCATCGGAGCTGAAGTAGTCAAAAGCTATAGAAATTACATGACCATTACCCAGCGGTCTGTAAGCCACCACCGAACCGCCGCCGCCGCCTGCACCTACGGGCTGTTCTACCAGCGTTACAATATCGGGGCTGTTAAAATAAATGGGGTAAGTGCCGTTTGAAGGGATAAAAGTAGGCGCTAAACCTTGTGTTAGCGGGTGGGTAGTATCTAACACATTGAGCGAAGCGCCGGTGTCAAAACCGGTAACGTTTACGGGCATTAAACCCGAGTTAATCATAGGGGCAGCTCCCGATGTGCCTGCAAAAATAACAATACCGCCGGCATTTACAAATGCCTGCAATACCGGTGCAAAATCGAGGAAGGGCGCATTACCTACGGTTTGCTCTACTTCGGGCACCAAAAATACATCTTTGTTTTGCAAGATGGCTGCCAAATCGGTAGCGCTGGTAATGTTGGTAGTTTCTAAGTTGTAGTTGGTGTAATAGGTGTTTATGGCGGTAATCATGTTGGGGTATTCGGTAGTCATATCTACCCCAAGTGTGTAGGCAAGCACTTCTAAGGTAGTGCCTAAGTTAGCGGCATCAAACTCAAAGGTGAGCGGACCTAAGCCTGAGTTGTCAATAACCAATGGCACGGTGGTAGAAGTACCGGCATCAATGGTAACGTTTAAGGCAGGCGGCGTAACGGTAGTAACCGGCGCTCCCACGCCTACACCCGTAACCAGCACAAAGAAAGTGCCTATATTGGTTTGTATAGAAATAGTGCCGTTGTAGGTTTGGATATCGGTAGGGGCAAAACTGATAACCACTTGCTGACTGGCTCCGCCGCCATACAATGAAAAGTTACTGAGGTTTACCGTGTAAGCGGGGTTATCGGAAGTAATGTTGAGTATGTGCAGCGAGTCGGTTCCGGGGTTACTGATAGTAAGGGTTTGCTGCCCTACCAATCCTTGCATCAACACGCCAAAATCAAAACTGCCGTTAGAAATAGCAAAACTGGGCGTACCCACAATGGTAACGGTGCAGGGCACTTGTATTACCGGATTATCGGGGTCGTTGGTATAAAAAGTAAGTATTTGGGTATAGGTACCGCCATACACATCGGTAGCATTAAATTCTACGTCAATAGTATAAGATTCGCCGCCCGAAAGTACTTCTTGGTCATCAGAAATATACAACCAGCCTTGTGCTTGTGTGGCTGCGGCGGCATTCTGCACAGCATTAGCCATAATGCGTTGCATATCGGGATTGCTGTAGCGGAAGTCGTGTCCTATTAAAATGGCTTTACCCAACCCTATATTGCGGTAGCAAACCACGTCAAAGTTATTGTACTCTACCACTCTAACGGCATCGGTATTGGTAACATCATAGTAGTACGTTACCGATAAGGCTTGGTAAGGATTGGTTACACCCTCCGCCAGCGGGTCGGTGGGCAGGCTTATGTTTAGCGGACCGCTGTAAAAGTTTTGGTAGGTGCCGCTGAATAAGCCTGTATTAAAGATACAGCCGCTTTGGTTGGTGCCGTTTATGATAACGGTGCCACCATTTTCAACAAATGTTTGCAGTATGGGCGCAAAGGCGGTAAAGGCTGCGGGAGTACAGGTTTCTTGTTCGGGAATGAGCAGTACATCTTTACCCACCAGCGCAGCTTGCAGTTCGGCAGCACTGTAGGTGGTAATTTCGGTAAGGGTGTAATCGGTATAAAAGTTATTGATAGCTTGCAGGGTAAAGGGGTACTCCTGCGTAATATCAGCGCCGTTTATGAGGGCAAGTACGTTTAGTTTTTTTTCTGCCTGTAAACTGGCGCCGTCAATATCCACAATCAAATCGCCAATGCCGGTATTGTTTATGGTAAGCGGCAAAATGATAGAATCGCCATAATTAAGCGTAACATTAAAAGAGAGCGGGTCAATGGTAACGCCGGCAAGCTCCTGCACGGTAAGCGAGGAGGAGAAAGTAGCCGTTTCGCCGGTGCAACCTACTGCAGTAAGGGTAACGGTATAGTTGCCGGGCGCTGCATAACTGTGTGTTGGGTTAGTTTCATCGGAGGTGTTGCCATCGCCAAAATCCCAGGTAAATGTGCCTGAGCCGCTTGAGCTGTTTAAAAAGGCAACCGGTGCATTGGCAGGTGGGTTGGTATCAGAAATGGTAAAAGAAGCAACAGGCACACCACTTCCGCCGCCGCCGGCAAGCCAGTTAGCCACAAACCCCGGTCGGGTTACAGAGCCATCGGAGCTAAAGCGCAGGGTCATAGAGCCGCCGGTTGAGAAAATGGGGTTGCCGCCGTTGGGTAGTTCTGTTCCTTCGTAAGTGCCTATGAGCGGGCTGTCGGTAGTGGGTCCGTCAAACAAAGATACGCGGTCAAACCCTGCTTCGGTGTTAAACTCGGTAAAAATCATTTGCACTAACAAATCGCCCGGAGGGTCTATTACCACAAAGGTATTTGCGTTGTTTCCGTAGTCGCCTGTGCCGCCCGGGTCTAAAATAGTTCCCTCACAATCGGTTTGTGTGGGCGCTTGCCCGGTGGCGGGTAAAGTAACCACATTTTGGGCAAAACTTGGTACCGTAAAAACGGCAGCAAAAAGGAAGAAGAGTAAAAGTGTAAATTTCTTCATTATGAATGAGGTTTTGTAGTTCAAAAAACAATTTTGACAGTATAAAAGTAGCTATTTTTGGGCAATACAAGCTCAAAAAGAGCAAAAATCCTAAAAATGTCGGAAAAGATACGTTTTTATTTGGGCGCAAATTTAATGTTTTTCGGGTTAAATATAGCCAAAACAACAAGCAGGCAAACAATAAGGGCTTTACCCCAGGTACATTACCCTTCATTTTGCCGTTAGTAATACCATGCGCCAATGTTTGCACAGACTAAATGCTTTGCTTACTTTTGCCGCCGGTTAAACCCTGCCAATGCGTACCATCATCCAACCCCAGTATCAGGCTATCATAAACACGGCTGCTCAAGCCCTGAAAACAGAAGCCGATGCCCTGCAACAACTGCCACAATACCTTACCGATGATTTTGCCCGATGTGTATTAGATATTTTGCACACCAACGGACGGGTGGTTCTTACCGGCATAGGTAAAAGCGCCATAGTAGCCCAAAAAATAGCGGCTACCCTAAACTCTACCGGTACGCCGGCTACTTTTATGCACGCTGCCGATGCTATTCATGGCGACTTGGGCATGATAACCCATAACGATATGGTTATTTGCCTTTCTAAAAGTGGCGAAACGCCCGAAATTAAAGCCCTTGCTCCTATGCTTAAACAATTGGGCGGTAAACTTACTGCCATTACCGGAAACATAGATTCTTACCTTGCCAAACAAGCGCACTATGTGCTTAATACCACCGTAACCCGCGAAGCCTGCCCCAATAACCTTGCCCCCACTGCCAGCACTACTGCCCAAATGGCTATGGGCGATGCCTTGGCGGTATGCCTTCAGGAATTGCGCGGTTTTACCCCCTCTGATTTTGCCCGATTTCACCCGGGAGGCTCATTAGGAAAACAGCTCTACTTGCGCGTAGATGACCTTTACCCTAAAAACGAAGCTCCGGCAGTATTGCCCAATACCGATTTTAGCCGCGTAATTGTAACAATGACCACTGCCAGATTGGGCGCTTCGGCAGTGGTTAATGAAAATATGGAACTGCAAGGTATTATTACTGATGGCGACCTCCGCCGTATCTTGCAACTAAACCAACCATTTTTGCATCTTACCGCCAAAGACTTAATGACTCCTAACCCCAAACACCTGCCCACAGGTACCCTTGCCATTGAAGCCCTGCATCTGCTGCGCCAATACAAAATTACCCAACTCCCTATTACCCAACAAAATCGCTATGTGGGTATGGTACACATTCATGACCTGCTAAACGAAGGGCTTATCTGATTGATGATTTGGTGAGTGGTTAGTAGGTAGTTTTGGTAGATAGTAAATGGTAAATAGTACTAAGAAATAAGAATTAACTTGCGTCTTTGCGTCTTTGCGCCTTTGCGAGAAACAAAATCGGGCATTTAGTCACAACTCACAACTCATAACTCATAACTCATAACTCATAACTCATAATTCATAACTCATAATTCATAACTTTTCACTTTTCACTCCCCATGTCCAACCAGCATCAATATGTAGCCATTATGGCAGGCGGCATTGGCAGCCGTTTTTGGCCCGAAAGCCGCGAAGCATTGCCTAAACAATTTTTAGATATTCTTAATATAGGCGAAACACTCCTGCAAAGTACCTTTAACCGTTTTGCCGGTTTTATTCCGCCCGACCATATTTTTATTGTTACTGCCGCCCAATATGTGCCACTGGTGCAGGAGCAATTGCCAAACCTAAAGCCCGAACAAATCATAACCGAACCCATGCGCCGCAATACAGCGCCCTGTATTTTACTTGCTGCCAATAAAATAGCCGCCATTGACCCCGATGCTACCTTTATTGTAGCGCCCTCCGACCACCACATTACCGATATACCCATTTTTGAAAGCGCCCTAAACAAAGCTCTTGACTTTGCTTCACAAACCAATACCCTGCTTACACTGGGCATTACCCCCACTCGTCCGCATACCGGCTACGGTTACATTCAGTTTGACGAAGAGTTGAGCAAAAACGGCATTTATAAGGTTAAAACTTTTGTAGAAAAACCCCCGCATGACCTTGCCGTTTCCTTTCTTCGGTTTGGCGATTTTCTTTGGAACTCCGGCATTTTTATATGGAGCGCCAAAAGCATTTTGCAGGCTTTTGAAAAAATACAGCCCGATATGTACCACATATTTAATGAGGGTAAACACCTATATAATACTCCCCATGAAAAAGACTTTATAGAAAGCGCCTACAAAGCAACCATAGGAGAATCTATTGATTATGCTATTATGGAACATGCCGACAATGTGTATGTAATACCTGCTAATTTTGGCTGGAGCGATTTGGGCAATTGGTCTTCCTTGTGGGAAAAACACGATAAAGACTATTATGGCAATGCCGCAAGCGGTAAAAACATTATGGTTTATGACTCTGAAAATTGCATGGTGCGCGTTAAGGGCAATAAATTAGTTATTATTCAGGGGCTTTGCGATTATTGTATTATTGATACCGATGACGTTTTGCTCATTTGCCGCTTAGAAGACGAGCAAAAAATTAGAGAAATCAACAAAGAAGTGATAGAGAAATTTGGCAAACGGTTTTCTTAATCCCCAATGCCAAAACCTATGCAGCCGCTACTCATGCCGGTAAGTGGCATACTATTTTTGGTCAATTGCGGGGTGCAGCGGCGGTAAATAAGGGTAAAACTACTATCTTGGCACTCAATTATTTTTAGTTACCTTTAAACTGCTTTTAACCTTTATGCGCACAGAATTTATTACCACCGGCTCCCAAAAATTAAACTACCAATTGCCCCCCATGCGCCTGTGGCAAAAAGCCAAAAAATACGGCATATGGAATCCGGCAGACCTCGATTTTACCCAAGATGCCCAAGACTGGAAGCAACTTTCCGACCTTGAAAAAGATGTGGTGCTTAGGCTTACTACCCTTTTTCAGGCAGGAGAAGAAGCTGTAACCTTAGATTTACTGCCACTAATAATGGTAATAGCCAAAGAGGGCAGAATAGAAGAAGAGATGTTTTTAACCTCTTTTTTATGGGAAGAAGCCAAACATGTAGAAGGTTTTAATCGATTTTTTACCCAAGTTTGTCCTGATGCAGGCGACCTATCCCGATACTATACGCCAAGCTACCTTACCATATTTGGGCAGGAGTTGCCTAATGTAATGGATAATTTACTACACGACCCCTCGCCGGTGGCACAGGCAAGAGCCTCTGTTACCTACAATATGATAGTGGAGGGCGTACTTGCCGAAACCGGCTACCATGCCTACTACGCCGTACTCAAAAATTACGCTATTTTTCCGGGTATGCTCGATTTTGTGGGCAAACTAAAACAAGATGAGTCGCGCCATATAGCTTACGGCATTTACCTCCTTTCGCGCCTCACCGCCCAATACGGACCGCCGGTTTGGGATGCCATTGAAACCCGCATGAACGAACTGATTGAACCCGCCATAGCATTTATTATGGAGAGTTTAGGTTGTTACGAACAATTGCCCTTCGGCTTAGAAATAGACATGTTTTTAGATTACGCTATGGACCAGTTCCAAAAACGAATGGAGCGCATAGAAAGAGCCCGAACTCAAACAATGGAAGAGGTATGCAGCATTGCCTTGGCAGATGTGTAAACGCTTGTTTGCCTGCACAATACAGACGCAAGTAAGGTCTGTGCATCTTTACGTTTATAATTTATCAATAGTGCAGCCCCGCTTTGATGTACAAATGGAGGTGATTGCCCCTGTTTTCAGCAAAAAAAGCACACAGATAACGCAGATTAAACGGATAAACTCGGGTAAAATTGAATCATTTACCCAATTGAACCTTTAATTTATAAAAAATCGGTGTTCATCAGCTCCATCCGTGTTATCCGTGTGCTAATTTTTGCCGGTTTTGCGCTCCTACCTTTGTGTACCGGTTTACATCAAACTCGGGGCACACCCACCCTATCACTACCAACCCGCTGTTAAAAACTGCATAGTATCTACCCCATCGGCATAATCCCACAGGCGGGGCTGCTGGGCGCTGCCAAACGGAATGGCTGTGCCGGTGGGCTGAGCGGCGGTAATACATTGTATTTGGTCTTGCTGCTGAGCAAGTTTATTTTGAAGGTCTTGGGCAGAGGTGTAAAACTCATAATGCACCACACTCACCGGCGAGGCAACCAAGGGGTTTTCTTGCAGTATTAAAAAATCGGAAGCGTAATTGAGCTGCTTGTTTAACAAAAAAACGGAGTAGTGGTAATCATAGTTGTTTTTGTACTTATTGTGTTGCATTACCTTACCAAAAGGCTCCAGCAGGCTGAGAAATCGGGCAAAATCATACCCTTTGGGCACCATTAGTTTGGATACATTGCGGCAGCCCAGCCCAAAGTACTCAAAAATATCATTGCCTAATCGGGTAATTTCTTCGGGTGTTTCGGAGCCGGTAAGTATGGCTACCGAGCTTCGGTTTTTTCTTATAATATGTGGCAACTTGCCAAAATAGTACTCAAAGTATCGGGCTGAGTTATTGCTGCCGGTGGCAATAACCGCATCAAAATCTTTCAGTTGCTGCACAATGGCAACATAATTTTGCACATCGGGATTTATTTGTACCATTAGTTGAAGCAGGTGGGTAAACAATGCTTCGTCTTTTGAAGAAAGTTTTACCATAGCCTTGTATCCGCATACAAATACGCACATAAAATCATGCCAGCCTACCAGCGGTATATTGCCTGCCATAACCAACCCCACCGTTTTGGGGATTTGGGCAACAGCAATTGCCGGATATGCACTTAGCCAGGTTTCCAGCTCCCTGCGGTTTAAAAATTGGGTAGCTATGGCAGTAAGGGCAGTTTGTATGTTTTGTGGGGTAAACCACAAATTGGTATAACAGGCGTGGTGTATGGTGGCATTGGGCAAAGCCTGTGGCTGCCGTAGTTGTTTGCCCAGCAATACCAATGTTTCTATTCGGTCTTGTAAATTCATGCTTTTAGTGTTTAACTCAACTTTTTAGGTCAATAACTGTTCAACAAACAAAATTACACCTTAAATTTGCAAATCACCAAAAATACGTTTCAACTATGGCTATAATGATAACAGACGAGTGCATTAACTGTGGAGCCTGCGAACCCGAGTGCCCCAACAACGCCATTTATGAGGGTGGCGTAGAGTGGGCTATTGAAGACGGCACTACGGTTAAAGGCAATGTAACCCTGTTAGACGGCAGCGTAGCAGATGCTTCAGACCGCTTTGCCCCCATTCAGGAAGATTACTATTACATTGTGCCGGATAAGTGTACAGAGTGTATGGGTTTTCATGAAGAACCCCAGTGCGCGGCAGTTTGTCCGGTAGATTGCTGTGTGCCCGACCCCGATTTTAGAGAAACCGAAGAGGTACTGCTGGGCAAAAAAGCAAAACTACACATTTAGTGTGGTTGTTTTAGAACATCTTATTCTATTTTTTCGTACAAATAACCGCAGCTACGTGTATTTTTGCAAAAAAATACCGTAAGTTGCGGTTGTTTTTTTACAATAGGTGGTTTGCATTGTCATAATATGCCATCTCACCTTAAATTATTTACCTTATGTTGTTTATTGCGTTCAAAAAAATAAGCCCGTTAAGGCTGCTCTTAGTTGGTTTAGCTGTATGGGTAGGGTTGTTGCTATCTGTTTTACCGACAAAAGCCCAGGAAAGCATGGTTTATTTTGTGCAATTAGGGGCTTTTTCAAAAGCGCCAACCGGAAAATTAGCACAAGTAGCAGATTTGGGCAGTATATACAGCGAACCCGCCACCAAAACCTTACAACGTTATTTATTGGGTACGTTTAGTACGCGCTCCGAAGCCGAAACTACTATGGTTAAAGTACGCCAAAGAGGGTTTGCCGACGCGTTTATAGTGGAGCGTACCACTGCCACATCACCTACTATTTATGATGCCATAGAAACCACTCGCCCACCCTCGCCCACTCAAACTACGCCCAAACCTGCAACCACCGGCGGTAAGGCATTTATGGTGCAGGTAGGCGCTTACGGCGCTAAAGTGCCTATGAATGACATTATAGCCTTAGTAACTAATGGCAATATATACGCCGAAACAACAGACGGACTTACTAAGGTTTACATAGGCACTTTTGCCAGTCAAAAGGCCGCCGCCAATGTGCTGCGCAATGCCAAAGCCGCCGGTTTTAAAAGCGCGTTTGTGAGAGAAGTATCTTTGGCATCGGTAAAACTGCTGGTAGAACAGCGCGATGGTGTTCCGCAAGTAGTAAGTACTACCATGCCCGGCACCGCCGAAATTGCATTTGCTACACCATTACTTGAAGCTAACCCGGGCGAAATTGCTACCCTAAGCGGTAACATTATACCAATTAACGAAAACGAACTGCTGTTTAACGGCTATCTTCGGTCACCGAATAGTATGTATAGCCAGTTGCTGCTGCTTTATTCCAACAATGGCGGTAAAACATGGCAGGAATCGCTTGCCGGCGACTATGGTTATTTAATAGAATACGTGGAGTTTTTAGATGAACAAATAGCTTTTTTAGCTACTTTTGGCGTAGTAGAAGGACCCGGATACCTTACCCTTTACAAGAGCAACAATGGTGGTAAAACGTGGAAACCCATAAACGAAATTCCTAAAAATGAGCATTACTGCGTACCCTCTTACCTCCGTATGACCGATTTGCTAACAGGTACAGCGGTATATAGCTGTGATGATGATAACAAACATTATTTGTGGAGTACTACCGATGGCGGTGTTACATGGATTTACAAAGGTAATATGAGCGACAACGCTTTTAAAAACTTGCCTGTGCATAGTGTAACCAGCGCTAACAACATTTACACTACCTTAGACAACAACACATTCATTAAACAATTTGAAACCGAAGACGCTTACATTTTTTACCGCTTTATTGCCGCCGACCGCAAGTGGGAAGAAATGTTTAGAATGAACAAGCAATATAAACTAAACAACCAGAACCTGCCACAAGGTTTGTAAATGCGAGCGCTTACCTTGTTTAGCCTTTATGAATAAAACTTGCACCTGTATGGTATATATGATACTGGCAATAAAGGCAGACAAGGCAACAGGGTAGCAAAAAATACATCTGGTCTTATTTTGCCTTCATCAGGATAGGTACCCATGCAGTAATGCCCGGCGAGTTACTTTTTGCGTTGTAAACAAGAGCGTTTAGTAACTTGCCGGGCATTATTTTAACTCTCATTCCGCACCCTGTTTTTCCACTTTTGGTAATTATATTCTTCCAA
>ERZ761607.4082-NODE-4082-length-13288-cov-6.650268_pt1 | contig 13288 bp, 9 predicted proteins | sample MGYA00511164_ERZ761607 | MGnify/ENA primary metagenome ERZ761607 (study PRJEB28899, sample SAMN02445080) | bioreactor sludge metagenome | biome: EBPR sludge | place: Australia: Brisbane, Thorneside Wastewater Treatment Plant | collected 2011-06-22 ...
AACGCCTTCGTCATCTGCATCACCAACCCGCTCGACGCCATGGTCTGGGCGCTGCAGCAGTTCTCGGGCCTGCCGACCGGCAAGGTCGTGGGCATGGCCGGCGTGCTCGACTCGGCGCGCTTCGCCTACTTCCTGGCCGAGAAGACCGGTGTCTCGGTCGAGGACATCCACGCCTGGACGCTCGGCGGCCATGGCGACGACATGGTGCCGATGGTGCGCCACTCGACGGTCGGCGGTCTGCCGCTGCCGGAACTGGTCAAGCAGGGCTGGATGACCCAGGACGAGCTGGACGGCATCGTCAAGCGCACCCGCGGCGGCGGCGGCGAGATCGTCGCCCTGCTGAAGACCGGCAGCGCCTATTACGCTCCGGCCGAGAGCGCGATCGCCATGGCGACCAGCTACCTCAAGGACAAGAAGCGCGTCCTGCCCTGCGCCGCCTTCCTGACCGGCCAGTATGGCCTCAAGGACCTCTACGTCGGCGTGCCGGTGATCATCGGCGCCGGCGGCGCGGAGAAGGTCATCGAGTTCGAGACCAACGACGAGGAAAAGGCGATGTTCGCCAAGTCGGTCGAGTCCGTGCAGGGCCTGATCGCGGCCTGCAAGCAGATCGATCCGTCGCTGGCCTAGGATCGAAGGCCTCGCGGCCTGATCGGGGCGGTCTCGCGTCGGAGAGGATTGGCGTCGGCCGGGCTGGGCCTCTAACTAGCGCCATGACCGCTTCCGACGCCCTCGCCGACCGCGCCATCGCCATCCTGCGCAGCCTGGTCTCCTTCGACACCACGTCGCGCGGCTCCAACCTAGCGCTGATCGAGTGGGTCGAGGGCTATCTGGCCGACCACGGGGTCGCCTCGCGCCGGATCGCCAGCCACGACGGCGACAAGTCCAACCTGCTGGCCAGCGTCGGCCCGGCGGTCGCCGGCGGGGTCGTGCTGTCGGGCCATACCGACGTGGTGCCGGTCGACGGCCAGCCCTGGACGACCGACCCCTGGACCCTGACCGAGCGGGACGGGAAGCTGTTCGGGCGCGGGGCCTCGGACATGAAGGGCTTCATCGCCCTGGCCCTGGCCGCCGTCCCGGACTTCGCCGACCTCAAGCGACCCGTGCACCTGGCCCTTTCCTACGACGAAGAGACCGGTTGCTTCGGCGCGCCCGACATGATCGCGGTCATCGGCCGCGAACTGCCGCGTCCGGCGCTGGTGATCGTCGGCGAGCCTTCGCTGATGCAGGCCGTGAGCGGCCACAAGGGCGCGGCCTTCTTCCGCGTCGTGGTCACGGGCCGCGAGGCCCACTCCAGCCAGCCGCACCTGGGCGTGTCCGCCAACATGGCCGCGGCCGAGCTGATCGCCGCCCTGATGGCCCTGTCCGCCCGGCTGGAGGCCCAGGCCGATCCCGCGTCGCCGTTCGAGCCGAGGGGCTCGACCCTGACCATCGGCCGTATCGACGGCGGCACCGCCGCCAACATCCTGGCCCGCCGCTGCGAAATCGTCTTCGATCTGAGGGCTGCGCCGGGCAAGACTGGGGCGCTGGAAGAGCTCAAGCCGTTCATCGCCCAGGTCGCCGATCTCGACGCCCGGCTGAAGGCCCGCGACCCGGAGGCTTCGGCGGTGTTCGAGGTCATCGCCGACGTGCCGCCCATGGCCCCCGAACAGCAGGGCGCCGCCGAGGCCTTCGTGCGCGGCCTGACCGGGGACAACAGTCCGATGCGGGTCGTGCCCTTCGCGTCCGAGGGCGGGCAGTTCCAGGGGGCCGGCTTCTCGACCGTGATCTGCGGCCCCGGCTCCATCGACCAGGCCCACCAGCCGGACGAGTACGTCGCGGTCGACCAGATGCGAAGAGGGGCCGCCTTCATGCTGCGGCTGGCGGAGGCGCTCTCCTCCTGACGCGCCGGACCAGGCGAGGGAGGCCCGGCGCCGCGCTACCGCGGGGCGCGCTTGGCCAGGATTCGCTGCAGGGTGCGGCGATGCATCGACAGCCGCCGCGCCGTCTCCGAGACATTGTGGCCGCAGAGTTCGTAGACGCGCTGGATATGTTCCCAGCGCACGCGGTCGGCGCTCATCGGGTTCTCGGGCGGCGCCGGGTTGGCGCCCATGGCCAGCAGCGCCCGGGCCACGTCGTCGGCGTCGGCCGGCTTGGCCAGATAGTCCACGGCCCCCGCCTTCACCGCCGCGACGGCCGTGGCGATGTTGCCGTAGCCGGTCAGCATGACCACCCGCGACTCCGGCCGCGCGTCCCGCACGGCCTGGACCACCTTCAGCCCGGTGCCGTCGTCCAGCCGCATGTCGAGCACCGCATGGGCCGGGGCGGAAGCCTTCACGGCATCCAGCGCCTCGGCCACGCTGCCGGCCAGGCGGACCTCGAATCCGCGCTGCTCCAGCGCCCTGCCCAGACGGGTCCTCAGCGCCGCGTCGTCATCAAGGACGAGCAGACTCCTGTCCGGTAGGCCGGCGACGACGTCCGCGATATCGCTCATCTGCTCACTCCAGGCCGTTCTCGCCGAGGTTGAATCCCGGTCGCGTCATTCTGTCGCGGTACTGGCCCCGACTTCAAGCCCCGTGAAGGGGTCGGCGCCCTTTGGCGCCTCGATCGCGGACCGGTTCCAGCGGGCGGTTATCACCGCGCCGCCGCGGCGCCCATTGCGGAAATCCACACTGGCGCCGGTCCGTTCCAGCAGCGTCTTGGCGATAAAGAATCCCAGGCCCATGCCGACATGGCCGCTGCGCATGCTCTCAGCTCCAAGACGGCTGGTCACATAGGGTTCGCCCAGCTTGACCAGAACCTCGGGCGAGAAGCCCGGGCCGTCGTCGCGGACCTCCACGACGATGTGCCGCGCATCGAAGCGGGCGGTGACCAGGATCTCCGACCTGGCGAAGTCGACCGCGTTCTCGACGAAGGCCGTCAGGGCGTGCAGCACCTCGGGAAGGCGCCAGATCTCAGGCGGCGACTCGCCCGCCGGTCCGGAGACCACGGCCTCCACCCGCACGTCAGGTCCGCGGGTGTGCGGCTCGATCGCCTCCTGGACGACCTGAAGCAGACTCATCCGTTCATGGACCACGTCGCCGGCTTCCGGCGCGCGGGTCAGCCGGCGCAGGATCTCGCGACAGCGCTCGGCCTGCGACATTAGCAAGTCGGCGTCTTCCTTGAGCGGGCCCGGCGGCGCTTCGCGGGCGATCTCGCGCGCGACGATGGTCATGGTCGCCAGCGGCGTGCCGAGCTCGTGCGCGGCGGCCGCGGCCAGCGCGCCCAGGGCCGACAGGCGCTGCTCCCGGGCCAGCACGGTGTGGGCCGTGTCGAGCGCCAGCTCCATGCGGGCCGCTTCCTGCGCCGCCTGCCAGGCATAGCCGGCGCAGAAGGCGATGCCGAGGATCCGGGCCACGACGCCCCCGATCCGGTTCGTCAGCGGCGGATCGAACGGTTCGGCGTGCGGCGCCGGCAGAGGCATGGCCTGGATCGCCAGCGCTGTGCAGGCCAGGATCGCCAGCAGGCAGACGGCGATGACGTAGCGCTGCGGCAGGGTCGCGGCGGCCAGCACCGCCGGACCGATGAGCAGCAGCGAGAACGGATTCTGGATGCCGCCGGTCAGGTAGAGCATTCCCGACAGCTGCAGGATGTCGAAGGTGATGTGCGCGGCCGCTTCGTTGTCCGTCGCCAGCCGCTGGCCGGACGAGGCCAGGCCGACCAGGACGTTGAGCCAGGCCGAAAGGGCGATCAGCGCGAAGCAGGCGGCGAACGGCACGGGCAGATGCATGAAGAAGCCGACCACGACGACGGTGATCGTCTGGCCCGCCACCGCCAGCCAGCGCAGGGTGGTCAGGGTGCGCACGCGCAGTCGGCCGCGGCGCGGCACCCCCGTCGGCCACAGGGCGTCCCACCCTTGCGCGGCAGGGCGCGCGGGCCTATCGAGGCCGGGCCCTCGCTCGGCGTCCGTCGCCGGGTCTGGTGTCAGCGCCATGCCGCCACTGTGACCCCAATTCGCGGCCGATGGCGAGCCCTATGGAGAGTCTCGTGACGCGCCAACGGATCCTGCTTTTGATCGCCTGTTTCGCTGGATTGCTGGTGGCCGGCGGCCTGGCCTGGAGGGCCGGCGTGTTCAAGGGCGAAGGCGCCCAGGCCGGCCTGGTCGGCGGGCCGTTCCAGCTGGTCGACCAGACCGGCAAGGCGGTCGACGAAAGCGTCCTGAAGGGCAAATGGAGTGTTGTCTTCTTCGGCTTCACCTACTGTCCCGACGTCTGCCCTGGCACCCTGCAGGCGCTGACCGGCGCGATGGACCAGCTGGGGCCGAAGGCCGAAGACGTGAGGATCGTGTTCATCTCGGTCGATCCGGAGCGCGACACGCCGGCCAAGGTCCGCGCCTGGCTTGAGGCGCAGCGCCCGCCCGCCGGAACGCTCGGGCTGACCGGCACGGTCGAGCAGTCGAACGCCGCGGCGAAGGCCTATCGCGTGTTCCACGAGAAGGCCGGCGACGGCCCCGACTATCTCGTGAACCACTCGACCGCCATGTACCTGATGGACCCACGCGGGCGCTTCGTGAAGGTGCTGGCCTACGGCATGACGCCCGAGCAGCTCGCCGACCAGATCCGCGCCGCCATGCGCGGCGACTGAGCGCGACAATTCGAACTGGACTTCGTTAAGGCGCGGCGTGTTATGCTGCGTTGCACAACGACCGAGGTTCGATGCTCTACACCCTGCACGAAGCGACCTACTATGCGGCCTCGCCCATGCGCGCCGCGGCGCGACTGACGCGCGACTGGTGGTCCTCGCCGCTCAATCCCGCCCGGGATTCGGTGGTCGGCCGGAGCCTGTACGCAGGCGCCGACCTCTACGCCAACGTCACCCGGCGCTACGGCAAGCCCGACTGGCATATCGACGAAATCCAGGTGAACGGCCACCCGGTCCGGGTGCGTCCGACCGTGGTCTGGGAAAGCCCCTGGTGCCGCATGGTGCAGTTCGACCGGGACATGGCCGACATGCGCCACGCCGGAAAGCTGCAGCTGGACCCGGCCGTGCTGATCGTCGCCCCGATGTCCGGCCACTACGCGACGCTGCTGCGCGGCACCGTCGAGGCCTTCGCCCCCGACCATGCGGTGTTCGTCACCGACTGGAAAAACGCCCGCGATGTGCCGATGCTCGAGGGCCGCTTCGACTTCGACGACTACATCGACCACATCCAGCAGATGCTGCGCGCCCTGGGCCATCGCGCCCACGTCGTCGCCGTCTGTCAGCCGGGGCCGCCTGTCCTGGCCGCCGCCGCCCTGATGGCCCAGGACAACGACCCGCGCCGGCCGCGCACCATGACCTTCATGGGGTCCCCGATCGACGCGCGTCTATCCCCGACCGTGACCAACAGGCTGGCCGAGGAGCGGCCGTTCACCTGGTTCCAGTCGAACATGATCTACACCGTGCCCCCGCCCTATCCGGGCGTGGGACGGCGCGTCTATCCGGGCTTCGTGCAGCTGGCCAGCTTCATGTCGATGAATCTGGAGCGTCACCAGGACGCCCACCGCCGCTACTTCGACCACCTGGTCAGCGGCGACGGCGACAGCGCCGACAAGCACCGCGCCTTCTATGACGAGTATCTGGCCGTGATGGATCTGACCGAGGAGTTCTACCTCGACACCATCCACAAGGTTTTCCAGGACTACGCCCTGCCCAAGGGCGAACTGACCCATCGCGGTCGGCTGGTGAAGCCGTCGGCGATCACCGACATCGGACTGATGACCGTCGAGGGCGAGCTGGACGACATTTCGGGCATCGGCCAGACCCAGGCCGCCCATGAGCTCTGCGCCAACATCCCGGCAGACCTGAAGCGGGACCATGTCCAGGCCGGCGTCGGCCACTACGGGGTCTTCAACGGGCGCCGCTTCCGGGAGGAGATCTTCCCCAAGGTGGCGGGGTTCATTCGCGACCTCGATCCGGACTTCTGAAGCGGGCCTTTCCCGGCGCGGTGTGCGGGCCTATCAGAAGGCCATGAAGTTGTTCGGCGGGTCGGCGTTCTCCCACGGGGACCGGATCGAGGCGGACGGGTTTCCCGTTCGGCTGTCCGTCAACGCCCGCGCGCGCCGCGTCAGCCTGCGCATCGATCGCTACAGGCGGGAGGTCGTCGCCACGGCCCCCAGCGCCCGGCGACTGCCCGAGGCGGTGGCGTTCGCGCGGGAGAAGGCCGACTGGATCGCCGGCCAGCTGGCCTGCCTGCCGACCGGCCAGGTTCTGGCGCCGGCGATGACCATCGCCCTGTTCGGCGAGCCCGTGGACCTGGTCGAGGGCGCCGGCCGCGCCCGGTTGACGCCCGCGGCCGGCCCGTCGCGCGCCTGTATCCGCGCCCCGGCCGACGCGGCCTTCGGCGACCGCGTGCTGAGGCTCGTCAAGACCGAGGCGCGCCGCTGGCTGACCGATCGGACCGAGCACTACGCTACGACGCTCGGCCGGCCGACGCCGAAGGTGGCGATCACCGATCCACGCGGCCGCTGGGGCTCCTGCCGGCCGGCCAGTCCTCGGGCCGGCGCCTCGATCCGCTACAGCTGGCGGCTGGCGCTGGCGCCGGCGGCGGTGGCCGACTACGTCGCCGCCCATGAGTGCGCGCACCTGATCGAGGCCAACCACGGTCCGCGCTTCTGGGCCATCGTCCACGACCTTGTCGGCGACCATTCCCCGCACCGCGCCTGGCTGAAGCGCGAGGGCGCCGCCCTGCACGCCTTCGGACGAGGATAGGGGCCCAGGGACTGCTTCCGGCGATAGCCGGTAGCAGTCCCTCAACAGCATTCAGACGGGGTTGAGGGACGGCTTCGCTTCGCGAAGCAGTCCCAGACCGTCCCTAGTAGGGCACCTCTTCCGGCACTCTCGGCGGCGGCCCCTTCTCCGGCTGCGGCGCCGGTTCGGGGGGATGGTCCTCGGCGCGGCCGCCAAGGCCGAGGTTCGACAGAAGATCGCCGATGGTGTCCTGTTCCGGCGCGGGCGGCGTGGCGTAGCCGCCCGGGATCGCCTGGGCGCGCAGCCTCGGCAACGCCTGGGCCATGAAGCTGCGCCAGATGCCGGCCGGCGCGCCGCCGCCGGTGACGCCGCGCATCGGCTTGTTGTCGTCCTTGCCGGTCCAGACGGCGGTCACGAAGCCGCCCGTGTAGCCGACGAACCAGGCGTCTCGATAGTCGCTGGTCGTACCGGTCTTGCCGGCGATGTCGTAGCCCTCGACCCGGACGCGCTTTCCGGTGCCGCTGACCACGACCTCCCGCATCATCTGGTTCATATACTGCAGGGAAGGCGACCCGATCACCGACTTGCGGGCGCGCTGCTCGAGGTTGTGGTCATAGAGAACCCTGCCCGCCGAGGTGCGAATCCTCTGGATGCCGTAGCCGCGCGCCAGGAAGCCGCCGTTGGCGAACGGGGCGTAGGCCTGGGCCATCTCCAGGGGGCTGACCTCCACGGCGCCCAGCGCCATCGACGGGTCGAGCTGGATCTTGGAGTTGATGCCCAGCCGCTTGGCGGTGGAGGCCACGTTGCCGGTGCCGACCTCATTGGCCAGGCGCGCCGCCACGGTGTTCACCGACTGCGCCAGCGCCGTCTGCAGGGTGATCGGGCCGAGATACTTGTTGGTGTAGTTCTTCGGCTCCCAGTTGCCGATGCGAACCGGCTCGTCGGTCACGACCACGGCCGGCGTACGGCCGGCCTCCATGGCGGCCAGGTAGACGAAGGGCTTGAAGGCGGAACCGGCCTGGCGGCGGGCGGTGGTGGCGCGGTCGAACTGGCTTTCGCCGTAGTTCGCCCCGCCGACATAGGCGCGGATGCGGCCTTCGCCGTCGATGGCGACCAGCGCCGCCTGCTGCACGCCCTGGCGGCTGGCGCCGGCCACGCCGCGGCGCACGGCGGTCTCGGCGGCGGCCTGGATCGGAAGATCGAGCGTCGTTTCGACGATCAGGTCTTCGGTCGGTTCGCCCACGAGCGCCCGCACCTGACCGTCGACCCAGTCGGTGAAGTACTGCGCCCGCTGGTTGGCCAGCACGGCGGAAACCCGCACCGGCGTACGGATCGCCTCGGCGCGCTGATCGCTGGTGATGGCCTTGGTCCGCACCATCTCGTCCAGCACGATGTTGGCGCGACGTTCGGCCCGGCCGGTCGCCGTCACCGGGCTGTAGCGCGAGGGGCCTTTCATCATCCCGGCCAGCAACGCCGCTTCGCCGACCGTCAGTTTCGACGCGGGCTTGTTGAAATAGCGCTGGGCGGCCGCCTCGATCCCGTAGGCGCCGGCCCCGAAGTAGACTCGGTTCAGATAGAGGGCCAGGATCTCCTTCTTGGTGAATTTCATCTCCAGCCACAGCGACAGGATCAGCTCCTGCGCCTTGCGCCGCCAGTTCTGATCCAGGGTCAGGAACAGGTTGCGGGCCAGCTGCTGGGTGATGGTCGAACCGCCGGCGGCGACGCACATGCAGGAGACGTTCTTGACCGCCGCGCGGGTGATGCCGATCGGATCAAAGCCCGGGTGCCAATAGAACCGCCGGTCCTCAATGGCGATGAAGGCCTTGGGGACATAGTCGGGCAGCTTGTCCAGGTCGACCGGCGGCGCGTACTGGCTGCCACGCACGGCGATCAGGGCGCCTGAGCGGTCGAGGTACGAGATCGACGGCTGCCGCGTGACATCGTTGAGTTTCGACACGTCCGGCAGGTCGGTCGCGAACATCGCGAAGAAGGCGACCAGGAAGATCAGGCCCCAGACGCCGACCACCGCGCCCCAGTAGGTCAGCGCCTCTATCGGCGTCCGCCGCGCGCCCTGTTCCTTCGCCATGCTCTCTTCGTGTCCGGAAGTTCAGTCCTCGGGCGCTAGCAGAACGCGCGCTCGCCCGTCAGCCCCATCATGATTGACGACATATGAACGCGACGTTTTCGCGGCGGTAAATCCGCCTGGATGTGGAACTTCGGTGCAGGCGACGCACGAGCAGGGGCTCGGCATTCGGCGCGACGCCCGCCATAACCGCCCGGTGACCGATTCCCTTGAGCCCGCCCGCGACATCCTGCGCCACGTTTTCGGCCACGCCGAATTCCGCGGCCTGCAGGGCCAGGTCATCGCCGAGGTGCTGGCCGGGCGGAGCGCGATGGCCGTCCTGCCGACCGGCGGCGGCAAGTCGCTCTGCTATCAGATTCCCAGCCTGGTTCGGCCGGGCCTGGGTCTGGTGGTTTCGCCGCTGATCGCGCTGATGGCCGACCAGGTTGAGGCATTGAAGCAATCGGGCGTCGCCGCCGAGCGCCTCGATTCCACCGCTGACTTGGACCAGCGTCAGGAAATCTGGCGGCGCATCGACGCGGGCGAGCTGAACCTGCTCTATCTGTCGCCCGAGGGTCTCGCGCAGCCGGCGATGCTCAATCGGCTCGCCAAGACGCCCCTGGCTCTGATCGCCATCGACGAAGCCCACTGCGTCAGCCAGTGGGGCCACGACTTCCGGCCGGAGTACCGCACCCTCGGCCGGCTGGCGGACATCTTCCCGGACGTGCCGCGCCTGGCGGTGACGGCCACCGCCGACGCCCGCACGCGCGAGGACATCCGCGCCGAGCTTCGCCTGGAGAACGCCGCCGAGTTCGTCGACAGTTTCGCGCGACCCGAGCTGATCCTGTCGGCCGAACGCAAGCGCGGCCAGGGTCACGGCCGGGTCGAGGAGCTGGTGCTGGCCCGTCCCGGCAAGGCCGGCGTCGTCTATGCCGGCTCGCGCGAAGGGACCGAGAAGTTGGCCGAACGCCTCAGCGCGGCCGGCGTGCCGGCGCTGGCCTATCACGCCGGACTCGACAAGACGGTGCGCGCTCGGCGGTTGGAGCAGTTTCTCGAGGCCGACGCGGCGGTGATGGTCGCGACCATCGCCTTCGGCATGGGCATCGACAAACCGGACGTCCGTTTCGTGATCCACGCCGATCCGCCCGCCTCGATCGAGGCCTACTGGCAGGAGATCGGCCGCGCCGGGCGCGACGGCCAGCCGGCCGAGGGCATCACCCTCTACGGCTCGGCGGACATGGCCTGGGCCCTGCGCCGCATCGACGGCCGCGAGTTCGCCGACGAGGTCCGAAGCGTCCAGGTGCGCAAGGTGCGGCAGCTCTACGCCATGCTCGACGGAACGGCCTGCCGCGCGGCGGCGGTGCGGCGCTATTTCGGCGAGGAGGGCGTCGCCCGCTGCGGCCAGTGCGACCTGTGCGTCAGCCCGCCGGCCTCGATCGACGTCACGGTCGGCGCCCAGAAGGCCCTGGCCGCGGTCCATCGGCTGGGCGGCCGTTTCGGGCGTGGGCGGCTGGTCGACCACCTGCTGGGCAAGACCAAGGACGTGTCCGATCATGAGGCGTCGCTCAGCACCTGGGGCATCGGTCAGGAGTTCAGCGCTGTCGCCTGGCGCGATCTGATCGACCAGCTGCTGTTCGAGGGCCTGCTGCGCGAGGATCCCAACGACGGCCGTCCGCTGATCGGTCTGGGCGACGCCGACTCGGTGAAGGCCGTCTATCGCGGCGAGAGGAAAGTCGCCGTCCGCAAGCCGCCCGAGGGCGCGCCGACCACCGGCCGCACCGGCCGCGCCCGCCGCAAGGGCGAGACGCCTGAGCTCGCCGGAGACGCCGCGGTGCTGTTCGAGGCCCTCCGCGCCTGGCGTCGCGACGAGGCGCACGACCAGCACGTGCCGCCCTACGTGATCTTCTCCGACAAGACCCTGATCGACATTGCTCGCCTGCGCCCCCGATCGCGCTCCGAACTGCTTCTGGCCAACGGCGTTGGCGACAGCAAGGTCGAGCGCTACGGCGAGGCGGTGCTGAGGGTGGTGCGCGACAGCTGACGGTCTCGGCCTCGTCCGGTTCTTGACCCTGCTCAATGCGGGGAGAGGGATCGGCGCGTTCACTCACGCGATGAGGAGGCCTTGACCATGACAGAGACCGTCGGCCGGCTTGACCCCGAGCGGCCCCAGCACCCCCATCCCGCACCGGCGATCGCCGCGGTCGGGGCCGAGGCGGTCGGCGCCCGGGCGACCGGCGCGCTGGCCGGCGCGGCGGCGGCCTTCGGCCTGGGACTGGTGGGCGTCATCACCATCGCCCGACTGGCCATCCGCAACATGGAGGTCCAGAAGCTGAAGGTGAAATCCCTCAAGGTCCGACGACTTGAGGTGGACGAACTGACGGTCCGCCGCCTCAAGGCCGATCGGGCAGAGCCGGGCGAGGATTAGACGTCCACCTCGGCGTCCAGGGCGTTTTCCTGGATGAACTCACGGCGCGGCTCGACCAGGTCGCCCATCAGGCGGCTGAACATGTCGTCGGCGTCGTCGGCGTGGCTGACCTTGACCTGCAGCAGGGTGCGGGCCGTGGAGTCCAGCGTGGTCTCCCACAGCTGCTCCGGGTTCATCTCACCCAGGCCTTTGTAGCGCTGGATCGACAGGCCCTTGCGGCCGGCGTCCATCACCGCGGCGACCAGGTCGAGCGGGCCGCGGACGGTCGTCGACCTGTCCTTGCGGCGGAAGACGGCGTTGCCCGCGAACAGCGGCGCGAGCTGTTGGGCGCGTTCGGCCAGGCGCCGGGCGTCGGCGGCCTGCAGCAGGGCGTCCTCGAGGACGATCTTCTCCGAGACGCTGCGCTTGACGCGGCTGAACTGGAAGCCGCCCTGGACGCGTTCGCCGCTCCAGGGGCCGTCGCCTTCCTCCGCGTAGAGGTCGAAGCGGGCGGCGGCGGCGGCGGGATCCGGCGCGTCGCCCATCAGCCCGGCCAGGGCCGACTGTTCGATGGCGAAGGCCGGAGCGCGGGCGGCGAGGCGGTCGATATTGCCCTTGGCGGCGCGGGTGTCCTTGACCAGAGCCAGCAGGTCGGCCCCGATACGGCGTTCGCCGCTCGCCAGGTCGAGCTCGGCGCCCTCGACGCCCTCGTCGATCAGGAAGGCCTCGTACTCGGCGTCATCCTTCAGATAGCGCGACGACTTGCCCTTGGCGGCTTTGTAGAGCGGCGGCTGGGCGATGTAGAGGTAGCCGCGCTCGATCACCTCCGGCATCTGCCGGTAGAAGAAGGTCAGCAGCAGCGTGCGGATGTGGGCGCCGTCGACGTCGGCGTCGGTCATGATGACGATGCGGTGGTAGCGCATCTTGTCGATGTTGAAGTCCTCGCGGCCGATGCCGGCGCCGAGCGCCGTGATCAGGGTGCCGACCTGGTCGGACGACAGCATCTTGTCGAACCGCGCCCGCTCGACGTTCAGGATCTTGCCGCGCAGGGGCAGGATGGCCTGGTTCTCGCGGTTGCGCGCCTGTTTGGCCGAGCCGCCGGCCGAGTCGCCCTCGACGATGAACAGCTCGGACTTGGCCGGGTCGCGCTCGGTGCAGTCGGCCAGCTTGCCGGGCAGGCTGGTGATGTCGAGCGCGCTCTTGCGGCGGGTCAGTTCGCGCGCCTTGCGGGCCGCGTCGCGGGCGGCGGCGGCTTCGGCGATCTTGGTGACGATGGCGCGGGCCTCGGCCGGATGTTCCTCGAACCAGGTGGCGAGGCCTTCCTGGACCAGGCCCTCGACGGCCGGCCGCACCTCGGAGGAGACCAGCTTGTCCTTGGTCTGGGATGAGAACTTGGGATCGGGCACCTTGACCGACAGCACGCAGGTCAGGCCTTCGCGGGCGTCCTCGCCGGTGACCGAGACCTTCTCCTTCTTGGTCACGCCGGAGCTCTCGGCATAGCCGGTGACGATCCGGGTCAGGGCGGCGCGGAAGGCGGAAAGGTGCGTGCCGCCATCCCGCTGCGGGATGTTGTTGGTGAAGCACAGCATGTGCTCGTGGTAGCTGTCGTTCCACCACAGGGCGAGGTCGATCTCGACCTTGTCGCGCACGCCCCGGACGCTGATCGGCGCCTTGAGCAGCGGTTGCTTGGCCTTGTCGAGGTGGCGCACGAAGGCCTCGATGCCGCCCTCGTAGTGCAGCACCTCTTCCCAGGGTTCGGCGTCGCGCAGGTCGCGGAAGTGGATGGTCACGCCGCTGTTCAGGAAGGCTAGCTCGCGCAGGCGGTGCTCGAGCGTCTTCCGGTCGAACTCGATGAAGGCGAAGGTCGATGTCGACGGCAGGAAGGTCACATGGGTGCCGGTCAGGTGCGTTCCTTCGCGGGTGTCCTCCGGCGCGCGCTGCGGGGCGTCGCCGGTGATGGTCAGGGACGAGACCGCGTCGCCGCGCTCGAACCGCATCTCATGCTGCTTGCCATTGCGGAAAATCTTCAGCTGCAGCCAGTCGCTGAGCGCGTTGACCACCGAGACGCCGACGCCGTGCAGGCCGCCGGAGACCTTGTAGCTGTTCTGGTCGAACTTACCGCCGGCGTGCAGCTGGGT
>ERZ761607.4084-NODE-4084-length-13285-cov-9.003250_pt1 | contig 13285 bp, 6 predicted proteins | sample MGYA00511164_ERZ761607 | MGnify/ENA primary metagenome ERZ761607 (study PRJEB28899, sample SAMN02445080) | bioreactor sludge metagenome | biome: EBPR sludge | place: Australia: Brisbane, Thorneside Wastewater Treatment Plant | collected 2011-06-22 ...
CTGGAACTGAACGGCGAACTCGCCAACGGCATGTATGTGGTGAGCATCACCGCCGATGCCGACAGCTACACCGAGCGCCTGGTGATCCAGAAGTAGGCCTCGGCTGAACGGACCCCTGGAGCGCGGCCCCCATCGGAAACGGTGGGGGCCGCTGCGTTACCGATCAGTCGATCAGGAAACGAGGCGGTCCATCGGTGCACGCGCCGGTCATGGAGCCTGCAGCGAACAGCGGACGGCTCCGGCGGTTCCTGCTCACACCCCGCCCCGTGCGCATCGTCGCCAAAGGAGCACCGCAGCCGACAGCGCGAGCGCAGCAAGGAGATACCACGGCCACGCCGGCCGGCCGACCTCCACCGGCTCCGCATCGCCCACCAGCACCAGCCCCGCCCAGTAGTAGGGCAGCGCGAGCTCTCCATCCGCCTTCGCGAGATGATCGAGCTTGGCCTGGCGCAGGGCCTCGTGCTTCGGCAGGCCATCGGCAAGCAGCTCATAGAAACGCGCGATGATGGCGGAGGAGCTCTGCTCATCGATGCTCCAGAGCGACATCACCAGGCTGGGGCAGCCCGCGTAGGCGAAGCTGTAGCCCAGCGAGCGCACGCCCTCGCCGGCATCGAGCGTGCCGGTGCCGGTCTCGCAGGCGGTGAGCACGGCCAGCTGGGCGCGCAGGTCGAGCTCGTAGATCTCGTACGCGTGCAGGTAGCCATCGGCGTCGGGGTCCGCACCGGCACCGTCCTTGCTGAGCACGAGGCGCGAGTACATGGGGTTCGTCGCGTTCATCTCGGCGTGCGTGCCCAGGTGCAGAATCCCATGCTGCGCGGCCTTCTCACGGAAGCCCTGCTCCGTGGCCTGTGCGCCCAGCAGCAACTGCGCGCGCATCGAGCTGCCCAAGCCCTCGGCCGTGCGCAGGGCGAAGGGCTGGCGCACGTAGCGCAGGTAATCGCGGTCCACCAAGCTGCTGTCGCGCACGCGCGCCAGGTAGGCCTGCTTCACCTCGTCGGTGAAGCCCGGCGCGATGGCGAGCGCGCCATGGGCCCGGTGGCGCGCCAACTGCGCGAACTGCACGGCCGTGGTGGCACTGAGCAGATAGGCGATGGCATGGCGCCGCAGCAGCAAATGCTGGCTGAAATCATTCGGGCCGCCCGGCGCGGTGAGCAGGCACTCGAAGCTGAGCAGGTGCAGCGGCCCATCAGGGATGATGAGCAGCTCCTGCCCGCTGATGCGCTCGGACAAGGGCGCGATCACTTGCGCGTGCAGCGCGCGCGCGGTGCGGACGTAGCGCTCCGCATCGCGCTCGGCGATGGCCCGGTTCAGCGCCGTCACGCGATCGTCCAGGTCGGCCGCGTCGAGCCGCACGAGGTCGGCCCGCTCGGCGGTCACCACCAGGGCGTAGAGGTTGGCGGCGGTCCGCGCGTAGGCCACCAGCGCGCGACCGGGCTTCAGCAGGCTGCGGCGCGCTTCATCCACGGTCACCGTGGCCTCGCCATAGCGCAGCGCGAAGTAGGCGGGATGATCGCGCTCCAGGCGCTGGAGGAAGGCGGCATAGGCCTGCTCCGCCTCCAGGAGCCGGGCGGCCCCATGCTCCTCATCGGCGCCGACCGCGAGGCTGGCGATGATCTCCTGCTCCCGCGTGGCCAGCGAATCGGGCAGGCCCGCGAAGCGCAGCCCCTTGAACGCGTTCAAGCGTCCTTTCAGCAAGGTGGAGCGGCTGGCCTCGGAGACGGCGAGGAAGCGCTCCGCGGCGGTCTCGGCCCCGAGCGCATCGCGAGAAGCGAAGGCGCAATCGATGGCGAGCTCGAAGAGGCGTTTCTGCGCGGCCACGAGCAGGAGCTTGGAGGCCTCGTCGTCCACGGCGGCCTTGTTGCGCGCCAGGGAGAGGATGGCGAGGTCGAGGTCGGCGTTCCAGCTTGTCCATTGCGCGGCCTCGGGCGCGGGGCCCGCCAGGGCCATGGCCGCGCGCACCTTCCAGTACACGGCGTCGGGCAGGATGTGCGGCTCGGGGAAGGCGCGCGGCAGGGTGTTGGCCCGCAAGGCGCGCGCGCGGTCGTCGAGGATGCGCAGGGCGCGGGTGGCGTGGTCCAGCGCCGCGCGCGCATCGCCCGCGCCGAAGGCGGCCTCCGCGCGCAGCGCGTCCACCAGCGCCACCTGGTGGTGGAGGCTGTCGTAGGTGTTCACGAAGACGGCGCGCGCCCGCTCCAGGTCGGCGAGCGCCTCCGCCCACCGGCCGGTGCGCATGCGCATGCGCGCGCGCCGCAGCAATGTGCCCGCCAGGTTGGCATCGGTGGCCTCGTTCCCCGCGGCCCGGCCCGCCGCGATGCTGAGGGCGAAGAGCGAATCGGCCTGGGCATGGCGCTCCTGCCGCGCGAGGACCTCGCCCAGCTTGGAGGCGGCGCGGACGTACTCCTCGCTGCGCGGGCCGAACTTCCGCTCGCAGGCCACGAGGTAATCGCGCAGGAGCGCGTGCGCCTTGGCGAGGTGGCCGGCGTTGAGCTCCAGGTCGGCGAAGCGCTCCTTCACGGCGATCAGCTGCGGGTCGTCGGCCTCGAGCACGCCGCTGCGATCGCGCCAGGCGCGGTCGAGCAGCTCCCGCGCGCGGCCATCATCGCCCGATTGGAAATAGACCGTGGCCAGGTTCAGGTAGGTGCGCGAGCGGTTCACGATGGCCTCATCGCGCGTGAATTGGTCCTGCGTGGCCGCGATGATGCGGTCGCTGTGGCGGAGGCTCTCCTGGTAGTTCAGCTTGGCCCGCGTGAAGTCGCCGGCGTTCTGCCACAGCACGCCCAGGTTGCCGTAGGCGCTCACCTTGCGCATCAGGATGGCCTCGTCCTCGCCATCGCCGAGCTTCTCCAGCGCCTTCAAGTAGTAGCGCTCGGCATCGCGGATGCGCCCCAGGTGCCAGTTGGCCACGCCCACGGCGGTGTACGACTCGGCCCATTGGGCGGGCGGGATGGAATCGGCCTGCTCGTATTGCGCGATGGCCGCCAAGGCCCACTTGGCCGAATTGCGATGATCGCCGAGCACGCTGTAATCGCACGCGAGGTATTGGCGCGCACGTCCGCGCTGGCCCAAGGGAATCGCGGGGTCGCGATCGGCCACGGTGACGGCGATGGAATCCACGCGCGCGCACTGCTTCAGCTCGCCCACGTCGTAGTAGGTCCAGCTCAGGTCGAAGAGCGCCTCGAGCTCGTGGGCGGCCTTGCCGCGCGCTTTCACCAGGGCGTAGATGCGCTCGGCCGCGGCGGTGCCGGCCGCAGCGTCCTTCAGCTTGCGGTGCGCGCGTCCGTACTTGTAGAGGTAGCGGTGCAGCGAATCGGCCCAGGGGGTGCCTGCTGAAGCCGCCACCTGCGCATCGATCTCGGCGACCAGCGCGGCGTACTGCTTCTCCTCGTAGAGCTTGCCGATGCGCCCGTGGCGCGCGGTGAGTTGGTCCGCCTGAGCGAACGCGTATCCCGCGCAGCAGACGTACATCCCCAAAGCGAGGATGAAGCGCATCACTTGGCCAGTTGGGTTTTCAGCTTCCGCACGCGCTCCCCATAGACAGGATCATCGTCGAGCGGCACGGACAAGGCTTGCTGGCGCTCACCCTTCCTGATGTAGGCCAGGAACAGATACCAGCGGGCCTTGCCGGCGAATGCCGAAGCCGGATCGGCGGCCACGCCTTCCAATAACGGGACCGCGAAGTCAACGTCGCCCATGCCGAGCGCGGCCGATGCCAGGTAGTAGCGCAACGTGTCATTGCCCGGGTGGGCCAAGGCCATCGGCTCCCACTTGGCGCGCGCCTCGGCGTACTTGCCCTCCTTGTAGGAGACCATGGCATCGGCGAAGGCCGGATCGTCGGTGGCGCCCATGGCCACGGGCAGGCCGGGATCGGGCGCGAAGTGCTCCGCGAAGAGGCGCTCGTTGGTGCTGGGTCGCAGGATGAACCACAGGGCGCCGCCCAACAGGACGGCCACCACCGCCGCGTATTTCAGCCAGGTGGTCCATCCGCCGCCTTGCTCGCGCCGCACCGCATGCTCCTCACGCACGCGCCGAATGATGCGCTCCATGCCGCCCAGCTCCACCGCGCGGATGTTCTCCCGCTCCAGCTCCACCTCGGCCCGCAGCGCGGCGTCATCGGCCATGCGCTGCTCGAAGGCCGCCCGCTCCGCAGGGGCCATGCGATCCAGCACGTAGGCCTCGATGGCCTCGAAGGTGGGTCTGTCCAATGCGCCCAGGCTCATGCGGAAAGAGAATACGGTTCACCACAGAGGCACAGAGGACACGGAGCAGAAAGCGCGCAAAGGCATGCGACCCTCCTGCCTTGTATTCCTCTGTGCTCGCTATGCCTCTGTGGTGAACGCATTTCAGATCGCTTGTTGGTCGTCGCCGCTGATGGCCTTGCGGAAGGCGCGCAGCTTCATCATGCAGCGGTACTTGATGGTGCGGATGCTCTCCTCCTCCACGCCCATTTCATGCGCGATGGCCGCGAGGTCCTTGCGCTCGAAGTAGAACCGGTCGAGCACGGTGCGGCACTTGTCGTCGAGCTTCGCATAGATGCCCCGCAGCCGCACGAGCCTCTCCTCGGTGTCGTCCGGCTCATCGATGCGGGCATCGTGCAGGCGGTCATCGTGCACCACTTTCATGTGCTTGTGCGCTGCTGACCGGACCTGGTCCAGCCATTTGTTCTTGGCCACGCGGAACAGGAACGCGCCGGGGTCGCTGTCGGGCACCAAGGCGCCCTCCTTCACCTTGAGCCAGAGCACGGCCATGGCCTCCTGGAACACATCCTGCGCATCGTCCGCGGTGCCGCTGTTGCCCACCACGTAGTGCCGCACCGCCGGGAGGTGCTGCTTGTAGAGCGCGCGCACCGTGGCCGCATCGTTGCGGCGAAGTCCCGAGGCCCAGGCGGGCTCCGCGATCGAAGGGGCGGCTCTGACTTCCACTTGGGGAGCGAAGTGGAGCACGATAATACGGAGATCGCCCTTGGTGACGCATGGTTCGGGGGTGCGAACAGGCGCCTGGCCTGCCCTCCGACCGCTTCATCGGGGAGCGCGGCGAATGTGAACAGCGGGTGAAGCGGGGATCGGGATCGTTCACATCCGGAGGGGGACCCCGATGTGGATGCGTGAAGCACGCGCGCGCCCGCTCCATGAACCGTTGCAGGGCCCTGCTGCTGGCCGGCCTGGCACTCGCCGGCGCGCGGGCGAACAACCTCACCATCACGCAGCCCCTGCTGGTCGACTTCAACACCACAGCGGGCACGGTGGACGCCCGTTTCACGGTGAGCTGGCAGAACAGCTGGCGCACCAGCGTGGCCCCCGGCAACTGGGACGCGGCGTGGGTCTTCCTGAAGTTCCGCGTGGGCACCGCCGACCCCGTGCGCACCGGGGTGAGCAGCACCGGCACCACGCTGAACGTGGGCAGCACGGCCCTGCTGCGCGTGGGCATGCCTGTGATCCGCACGGGCGGAACGGGCGCGCTGGCCGCCAACACGGTGATCACCGCCATCCCGAACGCCACGCAGGTCACCATCAGCGCGGCGCCCACCACGGCACTTGCGGGAGCCTCGGTGCGCTTCATCCGCATCTGGGAGCATGCGCGCCTGGCCAACGATGCCGCCCACTTCGCGCCCGCGGGCAGCACCATCCGCACGGGCCTGCTGAACCCGGCCGCTGCCTACAACGCCACCACCAACTATGGCGTGGGCGCCTTCATCCACCGCAGCGCGAACGGCACGGGCACTTTCACGGCCAGCAACGTGGAGCTGCGCTGGAACCTGGGCACGCAAGGGCTCGGCAGCGGCGGCCCCATCGAGGTGTGCGCCTTCGGGCACGAGATGGTGTACGTGACGGGGGGGAGCTTCCGACTCGGTTCTGGAGCGGCATCCACTTCCAACAACGACTTCTTCATGCAGCCGAATTTCAGCGGCATCTATCTGGTCGCAAGCGAAGCGGCAATCTCCATAGGCGCTGGCACGGGGAACCTTTGGTACAGCAATAACAACGGCGAAGGAGGCGACCAAAGCGGCCCCGTACCAGCAGCCTTCCCGAAGGGCTTTACCGCATTCTATTGCATGAAGTACGAGATCGCTCAAGGGGACTACGTGGACTTCCTCAACAAGCTAACGCGCGCCCAACAGAATGCACGGACAGCAACCGCCCTGGCTGAAGGCACCACCGCTGTTACGAACCGCTACGTCCTATCAAATGCCGCCGCTGTGAGCCATCGCAATGGCATACGCTGCCCAGCTGCGATCAGTGCGACGGATCCCATCTCGTTCTACTGCGACCTCGACCAGGACGGGGTGGCGAACGAAGCCAATGATGGCCGCTGGGTGGCCTGCAACTTCTTGACATGGTACGATGTGGCAGCATTCCTGGACTGGTCGGGACTAAGGCCATTATCGGACCTGGAATACGAGAAAGCGTGCAGAGGTCCGGCCGTGCAAGTGCTGAACGAACATCCGTGGGGAACAGCGGCCATCGGGACAACCGGCTACGTATTCGTCAACCTGGGCTCGGCCAACGAGCAGATCACGACCAATTATTCAACGGTCGGCGGCAATGCGATATACCTCGGTACAGGAACCACCATGGTCGGTGGCGCAGGCGGAGTGGTGCAGCCTACGATCAACGGGCCAGCAAGGGTCGGCATCACCGCGCACCATGCCTCGAACAATGGCCGCGTGCGAGCTGGAGCTGGCTATTACGGCGCCTTGGATCTATCGGGAAATGTTGCAGAACTGATCATAACCATCGGTGTTAGCCAAGGCAGGGCATACACGGGGACCCATGGGAACGGGCTGTTGACGGCAGCAGGCAATCACGATGCCGCTGCCTGGCCGACAGCAACAGCGGGTACCGGCTTTCGAGGCGGGCACTGGTACTCGTCGCAGGCGCAATGCAGAACGTCGGACCGGAGCGCGGTACTAGAAGGGATGAACAGCTCAGCGGCGAACCGCAACCGATACTACGGCGGCCGCGGCGTGCGCACCATGCCATGAGAACCGCAATCTCCATAGCAGGTCTCCTGATCACGCTCACTTGCCCTGCGCAGTACCTCGGTGGCACTGGTGGCGGAGGTGCAACGAACTGCTCCGCAGCCTTCGCCATGCTGCCTGTAGAACTGCTGCACTTCACGGTCAAGGTGGAAGGCGAGCATGTGCTCCTCTCCTGGGCCACAGCCACCGAACTGAACAATGCGGGCTTCCATGTGGAGCGCAGCAGCGATGGCGTGCGATTCGAGCCCATCGCGGAAGTGGAAGGCATGGGTACCACGCAGCAGTTGACCAGCTACGAGACCGTGGACCGCGCACCGCTGCGCGGCCTGAGCTTCTACCGCTTGCGGCAGACGGACCATGATGGCACCACCATGCTCAGCGAGGTGGTGGCCGTGGAGGTGAAGACCGCCGAGGCCGTGGCCTATCCGAATCCCGTGCAGGATCTGCTGCATCTGGCCGGATTGGAGACAGGCGCCATCGTGGAGGTCATCGACCCCCTAGGGCGGGTGATCCACGCGGAGCGCAGCACGGCCCAGCTGCTCACGATCCAGGCGGCGCGCTGGCCCGCCGGGCGCTACACCGCGCGCGTGGTGGCTGGGAGCGGTACCAGCACCATCGGCATCATCCGGCACTGAGCCGCTAAAGGCGGGGGCGCGGTGATCGTTCACATCGGGACGGCATCCCCGATGTGCCCTTGAACCAAACCCATGCCCATGCAACGACTTCTCCTCCTCGCGGGCCTGCTGCACGCCGCCAGCCTGTTCGCCCAACTGCCCACTTACGGATGGGCCCGATCGCTGGGCACGGTGAACAATCTGGACCACGTGAAGGCCGGTGCCGACGGCCGCGTCCATGTCTTCGGCACCTTCAATGGCAACCACGACCTGGACCTGGGCCCGGGGCAATTGATCGTCTCCGAATCGGGCAGCAGCTATGGCGCCTTCGTGGCCACCGCCGAGGCGGACGGCACGCTGGCCTGGGCCTTCGCGCTCTCCAGCACCACCAATGTGAATACGACCAGCCTGCACGTGAACCCCGACGGCAGCTTGATCGCGCACGGGAACTTCCGGGGCATCCTGGATGCCGATCCCGCTCCGGGCGGCGAGCTGCTGTTCAATGCCGGCTCTTCGTTCGACCAATTCGTGGGGCACTACGATGCCGATGGCAACCTGATCCGGGCGGTGAGCTGGGGCAACAGCGGCGATCTGAACTATGGCGTGATGGCGGTCGCCCCCGATGGCAGCCTTTATATCATGCTGAGCCCTTCGGGCACCCTTGATGTGGACCCTGGGCCCAATGCGGTCTCGTATGGTCCAAACCCATCGGGCGAGCGCATCCTGGTAAAGCTGGGCCCGGATTGGAGCTTCCAATGGGTGCGCCGCATCGGCCTGGTGAATCCGATCACCGTGCATGCACCGAGCACCGGCGGCATCATCGTCGTGGGCACCTTCGGCGGCACGCAGCTCATCGGCACCGCGCCCAACACGATCACGCTCACCGGCAATCCATCCTTGACCGATGGCTTCGTGCTCCGCCTCGATGACCAGGGCCTGCCGGTGGAGGGCGTCTCTTACGGTGGCACGGGCACCGAGCTGGTGGACGGGTCCGCGCTCGCACCGGATGGCTCCATCATCATCCTGGGCGAGTATACAGGCACCACCGACCTGGACCCAGGCACCGGTGAGCTGTCGTTCACGGCAGCCGCCGGCTACGACGCATACGCCATGAAGATCGATGCGGGCCTGGAGCTCGTGTGGGGCCAGACCTGGGACGCCGGCGTTACCGCCCTGGCCCTCGATGGCTACGGCGACGCGTACATCATCGGCGCCCTCAGCGGCCCGGTTGACCTGGATCCCGGCCCTGGGACATCCATCGTGCAGAGCAGCTTCACCAACGCCTACCACCTGAAGCTCGATGGCGCGGACGGCAGCTTCATGCACGCCTTTCCGGCCAGCGATGGAGCAACCGGCTACATCACGGCACGCAGCCTGGCGCTCTCGGAGAACGGTGCCATCCTCACCACGGGCGCCTTCCGCGCGAGCACGGACATGAACCCCTTGGGCGGGGATGATGTCCTCACCGTGCAGGTGGTGCAGACGGAGGAGTTCTATGTGCGCCGGCTCGATCAGGCCATCGGGCTGGGCATGCGCACTGAAGACCCCGAAGCGCTCCTGCTCTTCCCGGTGCCTTGCGAACAGACCCTGCACGTGCTGTCGCAGAGCAGCCCAGCGGCACCCTACTCCATCCGCGATGCGCAGGGCCGCGTGCTGCTGAGCGGGCGCCTCGCCCCCGGCACGCCGCGCACCATCGGCGTGGAGGCCCTGGCGCCCGGCGCCTATCTGCTCGAGATCGGCGGACAGGTGGGGCGCTTCATCAAGCAGTGAGCGGCACGGCTGTTCACAAATGGCCGGCCACACCGATGTGCCTTGGAACCAACCCCACGAAATCCCCTGAACCAAAACCCCAGCCCCATGCGACCACTGAACAAACTGCTTGCCTGCGCGATGGCCCTTATGGTGCCCTTGTGTACCTGGGCGCAAACGGAAAGCGAACCGAACGACAACATCGCCAATGCCAACACCGTCTCGCTTGGTGTGGCTATGAACGGCGATATGGGCGGACCGCCCTGTGTGACAGGTACCAGCGATGACTTCTTCAGCCTGAACCTGATGGCGGATGGACAAATGACCATCAACACGAACGCTGAGAACACCGGCACGGGCAGTTCGACCATACGGATCGATGTCTACAATTCAGGTGGTTCGCAGATCACTTGGTTCACCCATGCCACTGGACCCGCAGGCGCTCCGAGCAGCGTGAACACGACGGTGAACTGCCTGAACAAGGGACTCTACTACTTCAGGGTCCAAAGGGGCAATGCGAGTCTGTGCTACACCTACGCGTTGACCCTTACCCTGGCAGCGCCACTCTTCGCGGATGATATCGAACCGAACAACAATTCCGCTCAGGCGGACGCCAATCCGCTACTCGCCCCTGCCGCGATCACCGAAGGCCATGTGAACTTCAGCCATTATGGTGACAACACTGACTTCTATCGGATCGAGACACCGGTCAATGGCACGCTAAGCATCACGACCACCTCGGAGGCCGTCGCAGCCGGCAACATTCGCATCGATATATACAATGGTTCCGTCGTGCAGACCAACTTCTATGTGACTCCCGTAGGCACCGGAGGAACACCTGCCACCCATACACAGTCGTACGCCTGCTACGGAGCAGGGGTATACTACCTGCGCGTCATCAGCAATGCACCATGCGGCGTAAGCTACCAGCTCAGTTATTCGGTGACACCGCCCTTGTTCGCGAACGACTTGGAAGACAACGATAACTTCAGCCAGGCTGACGCCAATCCGATACTCCCCCATGGATCGATCACGGAGGGACATCTGAACTTCAGCCACTACGGTGACAACTTCGACTTCTACCGTATCCAGACTCCGACCAATGGGACATTGAACATCACGACCAACTCGGAGGCCTTCGCCGCAGGCGATCTCCGGATAGACGTGTACAATGGAACCGGTTCGCAGACGGACTGGTACTTGACCCCGATAGGCACTGGAGGAACTCCAGCCTCGCATACACGGTCGTTCAGCTGCTACGGAGCAGGGGACTATTATGTGAGAGTCTTCAGCAACGGGCCATGCGGCGTAAGCTACCAGCTCAGTTATACGGTGACAGCGCCGGTCTTCGGGAACGACATGGAGCCCAACAACAGCCTCCCTTCCGCTGTCGTCTTCAACCCCGATTCATCCCAGGCAGAAGGGCATCTGAACTTCGCGAACTACGGCGACAACAACGACTTCTACAAGATAGTCCTTCCTGCGGCCGGCAGCATCGCCTTTGGCCTGCTCGCCGAGGCAGCCACCGCAGGCAGTCTTAGGGTAGACCTGTACAATAGCGGTGGAGGCCAGGTCACATGGACCACCTTCCCCATAGGAGGTGATCATGTTCCGACGAACAGTGCGGTGAACTTCGCCGGGCTGCCCGCCGGCACCTATTATCTGCGCGCGATCAGCATTAACTCATGCGGGGTCAGCTACAGATTCCTATGCAACGATACCGATGCGGATGGCACGTGCAACTACTTCGACTTGTGTCCCGGTGGGCCGGAACCTGGAACGCCGTGTGATGATGGCTCCGCCTGCACCATCAACGATGTGATACAATCCGACTGTGGTTGCGACGGCACACCTGTGGACCCGGATGACGGGGATCCCTGCACATTGGACAGTTGTGATCCGGTCAGCGGTGTGTCGAACATCTTCCAGGATGCTGACAACGATGGCACCTGCGACTTCTTCGACGGCTGCCCCAACGACCCGAACAAGATCGCGCCTGGGCAATGCGGCTGCGGCGTGCCTGATACGGATACCGATGGTGACCTCACCGCTGATTGCAATGACGGCTGCCCCAATGACCCGAATAAGACCGAGCCGGGCATCTGCGGCTGCGGCGTGAGCGACGTGGACACTGATGGCGACCTCACCGCTGATTGCAACGATGGCTGCCCGAACGACCCGAACAAGACCGAGCCCGGCATCTGCGGCTGCGGCGTGAGCGATGCGGATACCGACAACGATGGAACGGCCGACTGCATCGATGGCTGCCCGCTGCTGGCGAACCTGGTGAACGGCGACCCCTGCGATGACGGCAACGCGAACACGGTCAACGATGTGGTGACCAACTGCATCTGCGCCGGTACGCTGCTCAACGACGACTGCGAAGGCGTGCCCGGCGGCCCGGCCCAGCCCGGCACCGCGTGCAACGACAACAACGACTGCACCATCAACGACGTGTACGACGCCAACTGCAACTGCGCAGGCACCTTCCAGGACAGCGACAGCGATGGGGTATGCGATGCCAACGATGCCTGCCCGCTGCTGCCCAACCTGGTGAACGGCGACCCCTGCGATGACGGCAACGCGAACACGGTCAACGATGTGGTGACCAACTGCATCTGCGCCGGTACGCTGCTCAACGACGACTGCGAAGGCGTGCCCGGCGGCCCGGCCCAGCCCGGCACCGCGTGCAACGACAACAACGACTGCACCATCAACGACGTGTACGACGCCAACTGCAACTGCGAAGGCACCTTCCAGGACAGCGACAGCGACGGCGTATGCGATGCGGATGACAACTGCCCCACCGTGCCCGGCCAGATCGGATCGGCCTGCAACGATGGCAATGCCAGCACCATCAACGACCAGCTCGATGGCAACTGCAACTGCGTGGGCACGCCCGTGGGCCCCGGCTGCGACTTCAATGAGGTGGAGCTCGTAGTGGTGAATGATGCCGTGAGCAGCGTGCAATGGGAGGTCCGCGCACAGGGCACCGGTACGCTCATCGCCAACGGCGCGGTGAACCCGCCTGCCGGCACCTACACCCTCGACATCTGCCTGCCCGACGGCTGCTACTACCTGGTGGTGACCGACGACGGCGGCGACGGCATCGCCGGCGGCGGCTACGTGCTGCGCCTGGCCACTGGCGAGCGCCTGATCGACAACACCGGCAACATGACCGTCGGCGTCAGCCAGATCGCCGCTAACGAGGGCTTCTGCCTGCCCTTGGGCGAGGACAAGCTGCTCTGGAGCAGCTGCGACAAGACCGACTGGCGCCAGAACCAGTTCGTGGTGGCCAACCCCAATGCAGCAGTCTCCGCCCAGTTCGGTGCGAGCAACGCCAACAGCGGCTACCAGATGTGGTGGTTCGACCCCAACGGCGGCTACAGCTTCAAGCGCTTCCAGAGCCACAGCACTTCCAACGGCCTGCCCGCCGGCGCCACCCGCGCCTGCCACTTCCAGCTCAACAGCTGGAGCGGAAACCAGCTCCAGGAGGGCGTGCTCTACAACGTGAAGGTCCGCGGACGCATCGCCGGCAACTACCTGCCCTGGGGGCCCGCCTGCCGCCTGGTGGTGAACAACGCCGCTGCGCAATGCCCCCGCACCAAGCTCATGGACATCCCCGGCAACCAATACCTGAGCTGCGGACAGACCCGCCCGGTGGGCACCAGCCAGGCCAGCCTGGTGCATGCCAAGCCCGTGCGCCGCATGAACAACAACTGCAACTGGGTGAGCGCCAACCGCTACCAGTTCCGCTTCCGCCTGCCCGCCGAGAACTTCGAGCTGGTGAAGACCAGCGCCGTCGGGCAGTACTGGGTGAACACCAACGGACTCGCCTGCAGCAAGACCTACGAGGTGGACGTGCGCGCCAGCTTCGATGGCGGCGCCACCTGGTGCCACAGCAGCGATCCCTGGGGCGATGTGTGCCTGCTCACCACCACCTGCA
>ERZ761607.4085-NODE-4085-length-13284-cov-3.914430_pt1 | contig 13284 bp, 11 predicted proteins | sample MGYA00511164_ERZ761607 | MGnify/ENA primary metagenome ERZ761607 (study PRJEB28899, sample SAMN02445080) | bioreactor sludge metagenome | biome: EBPR sludge | place: Australia: Brisbane, Thorneside Wastewater Treatment Plant | collected 2011-06-22 ...
CAACCATGGGGCCTGGCACGCCGCGGTATTCCACACCTATATGGAGTTCGGACAGTCCGACCTGGATGACACCGGCCAGTTCTTCCAGCCCGCCTCCACCCGCGAAGTGACCGGATTGAGGATCGGTTACCGTTTTTGAACAACCATTCCGCACTGGATGTTATTCCTCCGTATAAACATTGACATATCATGATATCATGATATGTTGAGCGGGTATGAAAAGGAAACAACCATTGCCGATCGACCTGCTGGAGCGCATGGCGGCGGCGCTGAAGGTGCTGGCCCACCCGCACCGGCTGAAGATTGTCGAGTTGCTGGAGGACGAGAAGGAGGCGTCGGTGTCGTTGATCCATGAGCGCTTGCATCTTGCCCAGGCGATGACATCGCAGCATCTGGGCCACATGAAACGGGTTGGCCTGCTGGCATCGACTCGCAAAGGGAAAGAAGTCTGGTACCGGATCGCGGACAACCGGGCCCTGACCATTCTTGATTGCATCCGCAAGAAGCAGGAGGCGGTGCGATGAACGGATTTCTGGTGCGCGCATTCGGGTTGTTCATGGTGGCGGTCGCGCCTTCCCATGCTCGTTCCCTCGAGGCTTGCATTGAGGAGGCATTGGCCGGGAATGCCCATCTGGAGGCGATGACCCACCGGGTCGCCGCTGCGGAAGCGGCGATCGGTATGGCCCGTTCGGCCTACTACCCCACCCTTTATGCCAACGCCCAGTATGCGCGTACCGACAATCCGCCGCAGGCCTTTTTCATGAACCTCAACCAGCGCCAGGCTTCGCTGCAGAATGATTTCAACCAGCCGGAAGACACGGACAACCTGCGGGGCACGCTAGGGTTCCGGATGTTGGTAGCCGACGCGGGAGCCCGCAGCTTGTCCGGGCAATCCGCCGAGCTTCGCGCCAAAGCTGCGGAAGCGGCCCGTGACGCTGCGCGCAACGAGTTGGTCCATCTGGTTACCCGCGCCTATTACGGCGTGTTGCAGGCCAAGGCACTGCTCGAGGTCGGAGAAGAGTCCGTCGCCAGCCTGCGGGAGAATATGCGGGTGGCCCAGGAGCGCTTCGAAGCCGGCTCGGTCGTGAAAACGGATGTGCTGAACCTCGAGGTTCAAGTGGCCGAAGCGCAGGATCAGGTCATCCGCGCGCGCAACGGGGTGCAACTGGCCCTCGCGGCATTGAATACGGCAATCGGTCGGACGTTTGTTGATGATGCAGAGCAGGTGGATCCCGTGTCCTCGGAGCTGGATGCGCCGGTTGACGCAGATGCGGTGTTTGCCGGTCTTGATGAGCGGCCGGACCTGGTGGCGGCCTCTCTGGAGGCCGAAGCGGCCAGTCGCGAGGCCACAGGCGCACAACGGGATCGCTGGCCAAAACTGGTGGCGTTCGGTTCTGTCGATGCCGACAGTGATCGTCTTGGTGACTTCGAGGAGAGCTACCTTGTCGGCGCCATGGTGGATGTCGAAATCTTTACCGGCAAACGACGCTCGGCTGAACAGGCCATGGCGAGAGCGCGTTCCCGGGAGGCGACGGCCCGGAAAACCGCCTTGCGGCAGCAGGTGGAGTACGATCATACCCAGAGCTGGTTGTCCGTGCAGGAGGCGTGGTCCCGCCTGCAGGTGGCTCGCCAGAGCCAGGCCAGCGCCGACGAAGCCTTGCGGATTACCCGTGAACGGTACGAGCAAGGGGCTGCGGATATCACGCAACTGCTGACCGCTCAACTCGGCCTGACATCCAACCGCAGCCGGGAAGCTGGCGCGATGTATGATTTCCTGATCGCTGAATCGAATCTCCGGCGGGCCCGCGGCCTGCTGGTCAATCCTCTGGTGGAGCCCTAACCATGAACACACGCAAACGTACAACCCGTTGGATCAAGCCGATCATCGCATTTATTGGCCTGATCGTCATGATGGTCTATGCCGGTGGCTATCCGCACGACAAGGTTGCCCCGGGAACATTGGATGGTGCCGCCGGAAAGCCTCTTGCGTCCGATACACGACTTCTGAAAGTCGGTGAGATCGCCCACCCGTTGACCGTCGATCTTGTGGGCTCGGTTACGTCGGACCGGCGCATCCAGATCAGTTCGCGGATGAGCGCGTACGTCGAGGCGGTACTGGCAAGTGCAGGAGACCGGGTTACCAACGGGCAGCTGCTGGTGCGCTTGGACGAGCGTGAGCTTCGTGAACAACTTGCCGCGGCGGAAGCCCAGGGTAACCAGGCCCTCGCCGAATTCCGCCGCACCCAACAGTTGTTCCAGCGCAACGCGGCAACCGAACAGGCCTTGACTGCGGCCGAGGCCGCCTACCAATCAGCACGAGCCCAGGTTGACCGGATCAAGGCCACGTTCAGCTATGCTCGGGTACGTGCCCCGATCGACGGAGTTGTCACGGAGCGGAATGTCGAGGCCGGTGACCTGGCCAATCCTGGTCAGCTGCTGTTGACCCTGTTCGATCCGGTCAACATGCGCCTGGAAGTCCCGGTTCCGGTCCGCCTGATTGATCGTTTCGCCATCGGTCAATCATACACCGCCGTACTGGATCACCCGGCGGTCTCCCTGCCGGCGGAGGTAACCGAGATCGTCGGCGAGATCGATGTCCAATCGCGTACCCGGCGTGTGAAATTGCGTCTGGATCAAACCGGCGGCGAGGTGTTGCCTGGCGCGTTTGGACGGATCCGGCTCACGCTGGATGCCCCACCCGCTTTGTTCATTCCCCAGCATGCGGTGATCCGGATCGGTCAGCTTGATCAGGTCCAACTGGCCAGGGATGGCCGGATGGTCAACCGCATGGTTCAACTCGGACGCCGTGTTGGTGAGGACGTCGAGGTATTGGCCGGACTGCAACCCGGTGATTTGATCGTCATGCCGGAAGCCGGCCGGGAGTAGAACCATGAACACGGCAAAGACCTCCTGGATGAGCGGACTGATTGATGCATTCCTGCGCGGCAATCTCACCATCCTGCTTATCATCGTGAGCCTCGCCGCCGGAGCGGCCGCATTGTTGCTCACGCCGCGCGAAGAGGAGCCACAGATCGTGGTTCCGGTCGCCGATGTCCTGATCTCCGCGCCCGGACTTTCCGCCGGGGAAATGGAGCGGCTGGTTTCATCGCGCCTCGAACGGATGTTGTTCGAAATCGATGGCGTGGAATATGTCTATTCGATGTCCCGTCCCGGCCAGGCGGTGGTGACAGTACGCTTCTTCGTCGGCCAGAGCCGGGAGGAAAGCCTGATCAAGCTCTACAACAAGATCTTCCAGAATATCGACAAGACCACGCCGGGCATTACCGGCTGGGTGGTCAAGCCGGTGGAAATCGACGATGTTCCTGTGATCACAGCGGCCCTGCACAGCGAGCATCTTGATACCCATGCGCTTTACCGGGTAGCCGAGGAAATCGTCACCTACCTTCAGGATATCCCGAATGCCGCCGCCGTCACCATCCACGGCGGTGAACGCCGGATCGTTCACGTTCGACTGGATCGCGATCGTCTCGCCGCGCATGGTCTATCTCCAATGGATGTCATGGCCGGTTTGAACGCCGCGAATGTTCAGCTTCCCGCCGGTCAGCTTGAGCGCGACAACCAGGTTGTCAGGGTGGAGGCGGGTCCCTTTCTGGCGGATGCACGGGAGGTCGGCGAGGTCATGGTCGGCGTCTATGCCGACCGGCCGGTCTATGTGCGCGATGTGGCCGAGGTGATGGACGGGCCGGCTGAACTCGCCACCATCACCCGGCTCGGGTTTGGTCCCGGTTCGGGACGGGACATGGAATCGCGTCCGGCCATCACCATTGCCGTGGCCAAGAAGAAGGGCAGCAATGCCGTCCGGGTTACCGGCGACGTCCGCCAGCGACTCGAAGCCCTGCGTGGCAATGTGCTGCCTGACGAGGTCGAGGTCCTGATCACCCGCGATTACGGACAGACGGCCGACGCCAAGGTCAACGACCTGATGAAGGGATTGTTCGAGGCGATCATCACGGTGATCGTATTGATCACGCTGGTCATGAACTGGCGGGTCGGTTTGATCGTGGCCTTGGCGGTGCCGATCACCTACGCCCTTACCCTGTTTGTCAATATGCTGGCCGGCTACACCATCAACCGGGTGACGCTGTTTGCGCTGATCCTCGCCCTCGGCCTGTTGGTCGATGATCCGATTGTCGCGGTCGAGAACATCTACCGTCACCTGACGGGATCCAGGAAGCGCACGCTCGATGCCATATCCGATGCCATGAACGAGGTGATGCCCCCCATCGTCCTGGCCACCCTTTCCGTTATCGTGGCATTCCTGCCGATGTTCTTCATCACCGGCATGATGGGTCCCTACATGCGCCCGATGGCCTTGAATGTTCCCCTGGCCATGATCAGTTCCCTGCTCGTTTCCTTCACGATCACGCCGTGGATCTCGTCGCGAATGCTGGCCAGGCTTCCCCACGAGGACCTCGCGGCCGCTGAGCATGCCGATGATGAGCGGCCTGGCCGGGTGCATGCCTGGTATGGACGTATAATGCGTCCGTTCCTGGATTCGCGGCGTGTATCTATCTTGCTGATGCTGGTCGTTGGCATTCTGTTTGCCGGCTCGGTTCTGCTCGCCCTGCTCGGCGTCCCGCTGAAAATGTTGCCGTTCGACAACAAGAATGAATTCCAGTTGGTGGTGGACTTGCCGGAAGCCTCGGCGTTGGCCGCCACCGATGCGGTGCTCCGGGATCTGGAGGATTTCCTGCGCACCCAGCCGGAAGTCACCGACTTCACCTCCTATGCCGGCCTGGCCTCGCCGATGGATTTCAATGGCATGGTGCGCCACTACTACCTGCGACAGGGTCCGCACCTCGGTGAAATACGCGTTAACCTGCTGCCCAGGGAGCGTCGTGCGATGGACAGTCATTCGATGGTGCTACGAATTCGCAACGACATCGAGGCGATCGCGGCACGACATGGTGCGCTGATCCGTCTGGTTGAAACACCGCCAGGGCCCCCGGTGCTGGCCTCGGTGGTCGCCGAAGTCTACGGTGAGCCGCACCATCGCTACGACGAACTTGTTCAGGCCGCCCATGCCGTCGCGGCGCGCATGGAGTTGGAGGATGCGGTGGTCGAGGCGGACGTCATGACCGAGTCCGCGCAGCCGAAGCTGTTTTTCCGCGTCGATCGGGACAAGGCCGCCTTGAACGGCGTTTCGGTCCATGATGTGACGCATACCCTCGGCTTGGCGCTCGGCGGCGCCATGGCCGGTGCGGTGCACCAGGAGCGCGAGCAAAACGAATTGCCGATCCTCGTGCAGCTCCCGCGGGAACTCCGTTCGGATATCGAGTACCTGAAGACCCTGGGCGTGAAAAATCGCTCAGGCAACCTGGTCCAGCTGGGCGAGCTGGGCGTCTTCGAGCCAGGCATCGTGGATGCCACGATCTTTCACAAGAACCTGAAGCGGGTCGTTTACGTGACGGCAGAAATGGCTGGTCGTGGGCCCGCCTATGCGGTGTTTTCACTGGATCGACACTTCGAGGAACATCCCCTGCCCTCCGGCATTACACTCGACTGGTCGGGGGAAGGTGAATGGAAAATCACCATCGATGTGTTCAGGGACCTCGGCCTTGCCTTTGCCGCTGCCCTGCTGGCCATCTATGTGCTGCTCGTTTACGAGACGCGTTCGTACGCATTGCCGGGCATCATCATGCTGTCGATCCCGTTGACCATGATCGGCATCATGCCCGGTTTCTGGCTGCTGAACCTGGTGGTCAATCGTCCAGTCGGTGGTTTTGAGAATCCCGTATTCTTCACCGCCACGGCGATGATCGGGATGATCGCCCTCGCCGGTATCGTGGTCCGTAACGGTATCATCCTGATCGACTTCATCCGCACCAATCTCCAAGCCGGGCGGCCACTGCGTGAAGCCGTAATCAATGCCGGTGCCGTCCGCTTGCGGCCGATCGTCCTCACAGCCGGCACCACCATGCTGGGTGCCTGGCCAATCACCCTTGATCCGATCTTCAGCGGCCTCGCCTGGTCCATCATGTTCGGTCTGTTTGTATCAACCGCGTTCACACTGGTGGTGGTTCCGGTTGCCTATGTCATGTTGTACGGAGAGAAGGAGCGTGCAGGATGAATATGCGAATGGTGATCGGCGGACTGGCGGGAGCGGTTATTGGATACCTTGTTTATCGCTTTATCGGATGTCGCACCGGCGCATGTCCGTTGACCGGAAATCCCTATATCGCGGTTGCCTTGTATGCCCTGCTTGGTTTGTTCATCACCCGAAACCCCTAAGGAAAACCCACCATGAACACGGAAAAAGCTATTCGTATCCTCGCTGGAACCCTTGTCCTCGCCAGCATCGGTCTTGCACATTACACCGGCACCCGGGCCTGGCTCTGGCTCGGGGTCTTCGTCGGGGTCAACCTGATCCAATCAGCCCTGACCGGCTTCTGCCCGGCGGAAATCATCCTGCGAAAGCTCGGTGTTCCCGGAAGTTGTTCTGTATCCAAGTAACACGGCGGGAACATGCTACGCTTGGGTGCGTATGTCGTTTCGGTTTGACAAACCAGCCAAAACGCTAATCATTTGCTAGCATGAAGTTAACAAAATGGTTGTTTGTAATCTTTGCCGGGGTGTTGGCGCAGCAGGATGTGGTGGCCACCCGCGACATACCACGCGATCTCGCCATGGCCGACGTCACCTTTGTATCCTTTGATACCGAGACAACCGGACTGAACCCGGCGACCGAGCGAATTCTGGAGTATGGTGCCATCCGGTTCGATATGAAGGGAGTGCAGGACTCCAGGAACTGGCTGATCAATCCACGCCGCCGCATCCAGGCCGGAGCTAGAAAAGTCCATGGCATTACCCATGACATGGTGAAACGCGAGCGGATATTCCGTACGGTGTATCCGGAAATCATATCCTTTGTTGGCGATGCCGTGCTGCTGGCCCATAATGCCCGCTTCGACGTGAACTTCTTCGCCGCCGAAATCAAACGAAACGGCCAGTCGCTGCCGGATCTTATCGTCGTTGATACCCTGCCCCTGTTCCGCGCCTGGTTTCCCGATGCTCCCGCCCACAATTTGACCGCCCTCTCCGAGTATCTCGGCATTTCCGGAGATGGATTCCATCGTGGCATGAGCGATGCCGCATACGTGGTCGAAATCTTCATGGCTGGCATGAAGCAACCTGGTGCTCCCGCAACGCTGGGCGAACTGATTGATCAGGCTAATGGATTCTATCGCCTTCAATAGCAACAATCCTGTATTCATCAGGCCTCTATATTACATAATTGTCGGTAGCGATGCCATTCGTTACATTTTACGACTACCTGATAAACTGTAACGTAACAGCTTGGCTTTTCGCGGTTAATGCAGCTTGAACACAGGTAGATTTGGTCTTGGCATGGCGTATGCTTATCCAACGTTTTAACAACAAAGGATAAATACCATGATCATGACCAAAGAAAAAGTTCGCGAGTTGAATGCCCTTACCGCATCCCGGGCGGCGGGAAGTGAATCCCTTCCGGCCGAGGGCGTTTACCATGTGGCGGCCACCCAGGATGCATTTCTGATGCGTAACCTGTCGGACAGCGGGGACATTGAATGTTTTGTGATGGGAATGGTGATCCCGGCGCACAAGGCGGCGGCCGTGTGCCAGCTGTTGCAGGATGACCAGGGCATGATGCCCTCACCGGTTTTCATCTTCAAGAAGACGGACCGCACGGCCGGAGCTTCGGCCAGCGCTTCGCGCAAGCCGGTTGAGTCCACGAGCCGGTTCGAAACCGTTGATGCGTCGGTCGGTCATGACCAACCCACGATCCGCGTGAAGAACATCGAGATCATTCCCGGGCGTCACGAAGTTCGTGTAAACGGCAAGTTGGTCGTGTTGACCTTCAGTGAATTCCGCATCCTGCAGACCTTGGCGGCCAAGCCCGGATGGGTCTTCTCGCGCGATCAGATTATCCATGCCGTGCACGGCAACGATTACAACTGCACTGAACGTGCGGTCGATGTCCAGGTCACCGGATTGCGCAAGAAACTCGGTGCGGCCGGCGAGCATGTCGAGACGGTTCGCGGAGTGGGTTACCGTTTCAGCGAATAATCTTCCCTGTTGTCCGCAGGCTGCCAACGCAGCCAAACGACGCGAGGTCGCTTCGGCGGCCTCGCGTTTTCTTATGTCGGTGGGCCGATCATGCTGCGAGCCACCTGCCGCAACTTCGCGACATCCACCTTGCCGGTGGCGGTCAGCGGTAGTTCATCCACCTTCAGGAACATGGACTCGGATGGTTTCCACAGGTTGGGAAGATTGGATTGGTCCAATGCCTGCTTGATAACGGCAGGGTTCGGAATGGCCGGGGTGTACAGCAGGGCCAGGCGTTCGCCCTTCCGCTCATCCGGTACAGAGGTGACGGCAACGGCCAGCTCGGCGAGATGGAGGGCTTCGGCAACCACCTCTTCGATGGCGATGTGCGGTACCATTTCGCCTCCGATCTTTGAAAAGCGGAATAACCGGTCGGTAATAAAGATGAAGCCGTCCTCGTCGATTTTCGCGATATCACCGGTAATGTACCAGTCGCCACGAAAGGCTTTCTCCGTGAGATCCTTCCGGTTCAGGTAGCCGGTCATCCTGTTCGGACCCTTGACCAGCAACATGCCGGCTTGCTCCGGTGGAAGCTCCTCGCCGGACTCCGGATGTACCACCGTGGCTGCGATGCCGGGCAAGGGACGGCCAATGCTTCCTTCCTTGTGTCCGAGTTGCCGCGTTCCGGGAATCTCCGGCAGATTGAGCGCCACCACGGGAGCCATTTCCGTCGTACCGTACCCCTCCAGCGGACGTATGCCGAACTTCTGGTGGAAAGCATCGGAAAGCTGACGGGAAAGTTTCTCCGCCCCGACGAGGATGAACCGCAATGACTGGAAGTGATGCGGATCCGCCTTGCGCATGTAGGATCCAAGGAAGCTGGGTGTCGAGAACAGCACATTGCACTGCCCTTGATGAATCAAGTCAACCACCTGGCCCGCGTCCAGGGGCGACGTGTGGTAACTGGCACGCAGGCCGCAGAGCATGGGAAAGCAGATCCCGGCGGTGAAGCCGAACGAGTGGAACAGCGGCAGGGTGGCGCACAGGTGGAGGTCCGGGTCCGGTCGAAATACTTCCGTGAGCGCCTCGATATTGGACAGGATGTTGTGGTGGCTGAGCACGACGCCCTTGGGCTCGCCGGTGGTTCCCGAGGAAAACATAATGGTGAGAGGATCATCCCCGCCCTCGGGCAGTCTCGGTGCCAGCCATGTCGATGGCGCCAGGTAGGCGGACATCACGGCGATCAAGCGATCCTTTACGGTGATCATGGATGGTAATTCGTCGGCAAAAAGCAACGACGAAGGCCATGGCACTTCGCTCAACTTGTCCTTCACTTTGCGCGCGGTGATTACCGTATCAATACCGGCCTGTTTCATGGCCGAGCGCAACGCGTCAGGTGATGCCGTGAAGTTCAAGTTGACCGGAACCTTGCCGGCCATGATCAGGCTGAGATTGACCAGAACACCGCCAACGGAGGGGGGCAGGATGACCCCGACCCGCGGTTGCCCGGCCAGAGAGCGGCCGAAGAGACGGGCTGCAGCCAGACTGGCGATAAGGAGTCGCCCGTGGGTAAGGGATTTGCCGGTGGTATCGGCTACGGCTGGTAACTGGCGGTTGCGTCGGGCGCTGGCGATAAACCGGGCGGCGACCGAGCGGCCAGGGCCACGGCGGTTGTCATAATGTTGTGCGCCCAATTGCTGGATGGCACGGTAAACCTGCCAGGTCCGGGCGTCGGGCGGAAGTGCCGCTCCCACCGTCATGGTGACCGGATATCGCCAGCGTATGGGTGGCTTGCTGCCGCGGATGATGGTGCGGAAATGGCTGAACCGACTGCCCCAAACACCACCAAGGTGTAACGGGATGATCGGGTACGGGGCACCCTTCATCATCCGCACGAATCCCGGTTGGAATGCCTGCATCTGGCCGTTGCGGGTCAAGGCACCTTCGGCGAAGATGCAAACCAGATAGCCGTCGTCCATGGCCTTGCGCGCATCGTGCAGCGAGCGGAGCAACGCCTTGGGTCCGTCATCGGTGGATATCGGGATGACCCGCATCAGGTCAAACAACCGTCGCAACGGATGGGCTTGGTTAATGCTGCGCTCCATCAGAAAGCGGATACGGCGCTGCTGGCTGGCCAGGATGATCAGCGCATCAGAACGGGATACGTGGTTGGCGACGAGGAGCCCCCCACCCTCCCGCGGCAGGTTGTCGATTCCGATCCGTTCGATACGGTAAACCGAACGCACCAGCAGCATGGCGATGAAACGAACGAAAAAATCGGGCAGCACCAGCAGGCATGCTCCGGTCATGACCAGGGTGATGACACCGAGCAGGCCGAAGGTGTAGGACGGTTTCCACCAGGGAATGAAACTTAACCCGAATACGAGCATCCCGGCCAGCAACACACCGACCCAGCTTAGGAACCCGTTGGCGGCTACCACACTCCCGATCTGGTCACGCGGCGCCCGATACTGGATGAAGGCCTCCACCGGAATGATGAACAGACCCGCGCCGAGTCCGGCCGCGCCGATCAACACCTTGGTGGTGTTCACTCCGGCGGGCAACAGGTAAAGCAGCAACGTAGCGAATGCAATGAGCAAGGCTCCGGCGGGAATCATGCCGAATTCAATGTTGCGCCCGGACAGACGCCCGGCCATCAGGGATCCGAAACCGATACCGAATGCGGCATAAAGGAACATGAGGCCGCCCTCCGTTTCGCTCAAGTCCAGATGCTCCATCGCGTACGGAATCAGGTTCATCTGAATAAAGGCGCCGAGTAGCGAGAAATATGCCGAGGCAAGAATGGCGAGGAGCAGGAACCGGTCATGGCGGTTCGCCTTATACGTGGTATGGATGTCCGACCAGAATTTCAAGCCAAGTGAGCGGCGTGAACCAACCGGTGGCAGGCGACGGATTCCCAGGCTGGTGCTGATACCAGCCAGGGCGATGATCACACAGGCCAAGGCCGCCAAGGCGAATCGGCTGCCATCCCGCTGCTCCAACCCGGCTCCAACCACCTGCGTGGTGATCCATGGTGCGGCCACCGTTCCCAGGATGATCGACAGGTAGGTCAAGGCCACCAGATATCCGTTGGCGCGGGAAAGGTGATGCGGCTGAACCAACTCGGGAATGATCCCGTATTTGGTTGGATTGAAGAAGGCGCTCTGGGTGGACATCAGGAAAAGGATCACAAAACCAACCCATGGCGGAGCTAACCAAAATGCGAGGGTGCCGGATACCATCACGGCAACTTCAGCTCCCTTCGCCCACACGGTTAGCCGCGACTTGCTGAAGCGATCAGCGAGAACCCCTGCCGCCGGAACGAAGAGGATAAACGGAAGGGCAAAGATGATTCCTCCCAACCCGCTGAGTGTGGAAGCATGCTCCGGTCCAATCGACCGGATAAGGAAGAACGTAACCAGCAACTTGAAGATATTATCATTCAGCGCGCCGAGAAACTGGGTGGCATTCAGCCAGTGAAACGATTTATCCACGCGATCCGATTGTACGGGTTCATTCATCGTGAAAGGTTCCTCGCAAGCGATCTTCATACTGACCGTGAGATGCGACGTCAACAGAAGGATTTAACTGTCGCGCATCATGCGGTTCCGTGGTAAGTAAGGCGCATGGATCGACATCATCCCTTGGCACATCCCGCCCGTGTGGCATTGGTCCTGTCGCTGACCTATACGGTCCTCTGCGCGGGCTACATATTTGTATCAACCTCCCTCGCCGCCCGCCATGCCGATTCATTGGATACTCTCGCCCGGATTGAGCAATGGAAGGGTGTTTTGTTCATCCTGATCACGGCTGCGATCTTTTATATGTTTGCTTACATCGTATTGCGGAAGATCCACCGCCAGGCCGAGCAACTCCATGATCAGGAGGCGACATTGCTCAAAGCGGATCGCCTCAACCTCGCCGGAGCCATGGCCATGTCGATCGCGCATGACATGAACAACCAGATCACCATTCTTTCCATGGGCATGGAGGAGTTGCGGTTGACTGCGCCTACGGCCAACGCCGAATGCATGCGATGCCTGCGATCCGCCGTGGAACAATTGGGCGAGTTGTCGCACCAGCTACTGGCCACCGGACGGCAACGGCGTGATACCGAAATGACCAAGGCAAATCTACGCACGCTTGCCGAGATTACCATCGATATGGCGCAACGCCATCCGCGGGTCGCCTCCTGCACCCTCGTCCTGTCAATGCCCGATGTCATGACCACCAAGGTCATCCAGAGTCTTGTATCCCATATGCTCATGAACGCAATCCTCAACGCCGCAGACGCCACGAAAGGAGGCGGGCGGATCGAGATCCGTGGAATGACCAACGGAGAGCAGGTGACGCTTGAGGTGCATGATGATGGGCCGGGAATCCCGGAGGACCAGCGAGCCCATGTGATCAAGCCCTTCTACACGACCAAGTCGCACGGTCATGGTCTCGGATTCCTCTCGATCGATTACTGCGCCCGCATGCACGAGGGCGTCTTGTCCATCGATCGGTCGGACCTTGGTGGTTGTTGTGTCCGAGTTACCTTCCCGCAGGTGTGACGTAGGACCGTTCGGTTCGTTCGCCTGCACCTATCCGCTTACTCCGCCGGCCAAACGACGGTTAACGGTGTTGCGATTTCCGTATTCAAGCTCTTATAGACGGGACAACTGCGAAGGATCGCCTCGGCCTCGGCCCGCTCCGCCTCGCCAAGCCGGATGGAGAAATTCACCTCGGCCGGTAGCGCCACGATCCGGCGCGGCGAATCGGGGCTCATCACCTTGGTGACCTTCATCGTGGTCCCGTCGAGGTTCCAGCCCCGCTCCCGTGTCTTGATGGCCAGCGTGGTGGTCATGCAGGCGATCAGCGCCGCCGCCATCAGGTCCGTCGGGGAGAACCGCTCCGCCCTCCCATGGTTGTCCGCCGGGGCGTCGGTCTCGATGACCGTGCCCGAAGGTCCGTGCCGCAATGAACACCGCAACGCCCCGTCATACCGACCTGTGATCTCGACCATGACCGCTCCTTTCACCGCGCCGTTCTAGTTGCCAGCGCGCCATAACCGTCTATAGTTGACCCATGGTACACAAGGAAAAAACGTCCGGAGCCTTCCCGTCATGATCACCGAACAAGATGTCCTGGTCCGGCTGAGCCGGGTCGTGGACCCCGTCTCCAAGCAGGATATCGTGGCACTGGGCCTGATCCAGAACCTGGTGATCTCCGCCGAAGGCATGGTCTCCTTCACCC